>Ga0307508_10007086_pt1 | contig 10450 bp, 17 predicted proteins | sample 9_EM_MG_FD_203089 | JGI IMG/M metagenome (GOLD analysis project Ga0307508, IMG submission 203089) | Populus trichocarpa ectomycorrhiza microbial communities from riparian zone in the Pacific Northwest, United States - 9_EM | ecosystem: Host-associated > Plants > Roots > Unclassified | place...
CACGTGTAGAATCACGTCATATACGTGTATTCAGACTTTTCACTTTTCCTGCCTTTCTCTCTAAGACAAGACAATACACACAAGACTTCATCGTTCCATCAAACTTCCATCATAATCTTGACAGCAAGCAGCAGGTATCGGCGAGTGATATCACGTGTCCGTCACGGCGGTTGGGGGGGAGGGGGATAGCCGGCTCGAAAGCGCCAGCGAGAACCGCCAGCGCTGTCTAGACTACGAGCCAGACCAGCGGTAGCTAGCTGCTGCGGCCGTCGAGGGATATGACCTTGCCCAGCCAGCCGCCGTAGTTTCCATTCAGGAGCGCAACCCGTAAGAGCGGAGCACCCACGCCCACCACTCCACAATCCACCCGCCGCAAACCCACCAAATCGAGCATAAGCGCCGGACGGAAGCCTGGTAGAAGCCAGTGGAGCCGACCACTCTGCAGCCGCGCACTGCCGCCACCGGTCCTCCGCTCACCATCCATCACTCTCGCCCCCCACTGCGAGTGACTTCCAGTGTCCAGTACCTATCGACCAGCCGCGCAATCAGCAATTCCGCACACGAGACGCAGTCATCCCGCTCCGCTCCGTACCCGCCAACACCGCCGTCGCCGTCGCTCCTCCTCCTCCCCCCACCACACCCGCCGGATGCGGGGGACCTTCGCTGCTGCGCCGATCAGCTCTGGGAACGTATGTACCGCGCCCCGGCGAGTGATGCTTCGTGCACTTTCCCTTACTGCCAGCCCCCTTCCCCCCCCCCTTCCCCTTTCAGATCCACCCCACACCGCACAAGTTCGGACTTGAGGTTGAGCTCGAAGCGCAACCTACTCCAGTCCCAGTCCGGTCCCAGTCCGGTCCCAGTCCGGTCCCAGTTCGGCCCGGCCAGAAGAAACCAACAGACAAGCAAAACGAAACAAAAAAACAAGCCAAAAACAAACACGGCGCACCGTAGTCGAGATAAGATAAGCCAAGCCAAAGCTGCATCCACCCTCTCCTGTCCCGTCGTCGTCCTTCTGACCCGCCGGGGGGGGGGGGGACAAGAGGCAAAGAAGCAAAACGGCGCCCCCGGGGAGCGTCTCGAAGATAGGCAGATACAGATAACGCCCCCCCACGGAGCGGAACGGAGTAACCACTGGCTTTGTCTCTCGTCCTACAGAGCGACAGACGGACGGACGGGGTCGGGTGGATATGGCGAGAGCGAGGAAACGTGCTGCCTCGATCACCACCACCACCACCACCACCCACCACCACCACCACCATCCCGCACGCTCCCGCAGTCCATGCGCAGATTCAGGCACACGGCGCTGGAACCTGCCCTCTATCTCTGCCGTGCCCTGCTGTGTTAGGCATCTGCTCTCTTTACATCCCACCAAACTAGATATGTATGTGCGCGGCCTTGCTTCGTCCTGCGAGGCGAGGAAAAGACAAGGCTGCCGCCGCGTGTACATTCACTGCGTGCAGCTGTCCGTTCCCATGGCTGTTTTCGTTCTGATATCTCCCGCTACCCATCCCCAGCCCGTGTGTGCTGTGCCTGCACACCCAGCTATCCCAACGCCGCCTCGACGAGCATCACCATCCCCCCCCCCCCACCCACACACACACAAAAACTCGAGGACACAAAAATGGACGTGCACAAATAATTGTCAACTTGGCTTTTGTCTGTTGTACATTAACTACACTTGATACTTGATACCCATGAACCATCACCATCGCCCTCCCCCGCACCAACCGTTCCATCGCCCATCACCGCATCCATCGCAAAGCAGAACCCAAACCCTCCCCCTGCTCAATAAACACCTCCCGCAAAAAGAAAAGAAAAGAAAAGACAAAGAACAAGCCAGCCCACCCATTGACCCAACATGTCCCATTGAATAATGATAAAGGGAACAAAAGATGACCGGAAAAAAACCAAAAAACCAAAACATACACATAAACTCCCGCGTCCGCATCCCATATACAATAGTTAGAAGGAAAGGAAGAAAAAAAATATGTGATAGAAAATCAGAAAGAAAAAAACAAAACCAAAAACATTTGAACCCAAGTAACAATAAAGAAGGGGGGAAAAAAACCCCAACCCCCCATGTACAGTGCGTGTCCGCCTCACCAACCTCCCAATATGTACGGATGTTCACCGTTGAAGAAAAAGAAAAGAAAAAGCCGTCTTAATCCTTGGCCGAATGTGTAAGACACGACGGGGAAAACAATTAAACCAGAACCGCCCCCACCCTCCCAGAAGCGCCGAGGAATCTCAACCCTGTGCAGCCCAATTCGTTATCTTCGCCATCCCACATTCCAGAGAACGTGGGCAATATCTCGGGCTGTGTTGACGGCATCGACGGCCCTTCCGAACAGACCGGTCTCGAGCTCATCGTCTTCCCAATTGTTGAAATTCGGCAACTGGAAGTCTTCGGTGCTCGAGCCGTTTCCTGGTAAACTGTCGCTGTTGCCGAACGACGGCAGCGAGAAGCCTCCTCCATTGGGCTCCCAGTCCAAGCCGACCAGATCGTTGTCGTCGTCCAGCGCGAACGATTTCGCCGCGGAGGCTGGCGGCGGGGCGGGGTTGGCGGGGGCCGCCGCCTTGAAGAACGAATTCAAAGACAAGAAAGACCCCGTCTCCTTCTTGGCCGGCTCCTCCTTGTACTTGAGCGTGGTCGAGGGAAGGTGTGCGATTGTCTGCGGCTCACCGGATCCTCCTTTGTTGCTGTCCTTGCTTCCTTTGCGAGCCATCGTCACGGTCCCGTCGTCGGACCCCATGTTACCGTATCGCCTCCCGTACATGAAGTCGTCGCAATCGTCCTCCTCATCGGACTCCACGGCGATGCATTGCTGGACCTGGTCATTGAAGTGGATGTGTCTCTTGGGCGAGGGCGATTGGCAGCCAGTCGAGACGGCTGATGTGAGGTCGCTGGTGACAGCGGGGCTGATTCGTGAGCCGCACGTGGAGCTGAAATCCGAATTCGCGCGGCCCTCCAGCGTTGGGGGGCACAGACGGTTGGACTGCTGCGAAGCGATGGCCGCCGTCGCCTGCTTGAGCAGGCTTGAATTCGACCGCGACCTCTGCAGCATGATCTCCGACATGCGCCGCTTCTTCAGGATCGGCTTCGTCTTGTAGAACGAGTCGTTGCGTGGCAGCTTCGCCTCCGCTGGCGACGCAGCGGGCGAGGGAGGGGCGTGTGCCGTCAGGGTTTCCGCGCCCACTGACAACGGACCGTAGAGCCAGGTAACGTCGCAATCCTTCAGCCTGGGGGATTGTCAGTCGGAAGCTCCACACAGCCTGCCGAGGGAACCAACCAGTTCAACTTTTTCGCGGAGACGGTCTCCAGCCTGTACTTCTTCTTCGCCCAGGTTCGCCACGACGCATTCTCCAGTCGTGCGGAGTTAGTATGCACGCCCCTCTTGCCCACCATGTACCGCCACGATGCCCAGATATCCTCCTCCCTCCAGTCGTGAGAGAGGTAGTCGACGTGCCGTGACGGCTCGGTCCTGACACACGTGTCATCCGCAGGCCTCGGCCGCGACACCACGTTATCCGGGCCGGGGGCAGGCTGCTGCTGCTGCTGCTGCTGGGGTTCCGGAGTGTCGGTTTCGTCGTCGGATGGCGATTGCTGGGGGTCCGGAGATGGCGGCGGTGATGGCGATGGCAGAGCGGTTCCGAAATCGTACACGGGAAAGAACGTGGGATCGTCGCGTTCTTCCAAGGGATCCAGACATATGCTACTAGCGACGGAGGACGACGGGGAGGGGTGTCTCGAGTACGCAATGCTCGGCAGTTCCGGCGAGGAGCCCGACGACGGAGGGGGGGAAAGCTGGCGGGCAGCCGAGAAGGTCTGGAAGGAGTGATCCGGCTGCGAGCGCGGAACCGTGGTCTCGTCGTACGGTGGAGTGTAGGACTGGCGTGGGGAGTGACATCTCGGCGAGGAAGAACGGTAGTGACTGTCCAGCGGGACAGGGACCGTGAGGACTCCAGCCATGGTCGCGAGCTATCGTCGCGAGCACGGAGAGCTGAGGTTGATGGATCCGTGAGCGGGCGAGCGAGGAAAAAGACCAGGCGGAAAGTCGAGTTGTCGCACCAACCAAGGGGCAGTTGTGTTCGTTGTGGTTGGTCCGGAGAGCAGTGGGATTGTGTGGGAGAGCAGAAACACAAAGTAGCCGCGCTGTGGAGGTTATGGCGGGACAGCGAATGGGAATGTGTATGTATTCTTGCAGGAGTAGAAGGACGAAGGTTTCGAAGGAGGATTGTTGTTTGTTTGTAAAATATATATATATATATATAATCTTTTCTGGGAAGGGGGGGGGGGGGGGGGGGGGGAAGAGACAGATGGGGCACTAGATTATGATTATAATTATTATTATGGAGTAGGACGAAGGGCCAGAATATGTATCGGGGCAGATTGTGTGTGGGAGGTGGGTGGTGGGTGAAGGAAGGAGGTGAATACGCACGTAGACTATCTATGTACGCAGACACATAAGAGCGCCGCGGGTGTTCCCTGCCGAGACTGGAGAACACACGCTGTCAGGGGGTGCCAAACGCGAAGACGAGTGGTGGCTGACGCAGCGAATGAGCAGCCGGAGAACGGATGCTCCGCCGTGGCGGTAGATAGTCTGGACCGGGTGGAGATGGACGGTCGTGCCGACGCTCCACGGCAGGAGAGAGAGTGTCGGCTGCCGTGGCTCTCGCAGACGACGACGCCGCTCCGCATTCACCACCGCTCCGTCTCCTTGCTGTCGTTGCCGGTCTCGCCCCCCCCTTCCCCCCCCTGACTCCCACTCCTGGCCACCGCGCTCGGCTGCGTCACTGATATCTGTCGTTCGCACACACGTCCCTGAACCCACTGCGCGGCTCCGACAGACCGGGCCCGCCAGCTGGACTCAGCCAGCGCTCCGTGAACCTCGCACCTCCTCGGCCACTCTGGATACTTTCTCCTTTCTCCACCACATGTACGCGCCCGCCAGAGTTCCGGCCAGATACACCTGTACTGACTTGACTCTTCACGGATGACCAGCAGTCAGCACTGCCATCCAGTGCCAGACACAGCGAGCACCTCCACCGCCACTGCTCCGTCCAGGCTTGACGACGGCGCAGATGATACCACGCTGTCTGCCTGCCTGCCGCACACAGCACGCAACAGCCGGAGCGTCTGGTTGGTGGTGGTGCAGCCGGCCATGCAGAGGAGTCGATGTTGGTTCGTGGATTGCGCTCCCACGCCAGACTTGTATGGGTGATGTATGTACCTGCTTATTCGCGCCCAATCGAGCAAGTACATACATACATACATCATACATAGAGTACATACATCATACATAGTCTACATACATACTTGCATACACACACCAGCACATCGTGTGTCTGTCTGTCGATGTATAGATATTTCCCGCTCGGATTCAACCGCAGACGTTGGCACGACCGCAGCGAGCAGGCACATTCCGTCCATGGCCACCGCAGACAGACGTAACTACGCGCACACAGAGTACATTACCGCCCAAGTAACTAATGTCCCTGGTCCAAGGATCGCAGGGGGAAGAGGGAAAAGAAAGAAAAGAAAAAAAAAAGAGAAAAAAAAAGAGAAAAAAAAAGAAAAAGAAAAGAAGGATGGAAGGATGAGCCTGCAACGATCCTAAACGTCCACCCACAAATACGAGTCGGTCCGTACGTACGTGCATAGATACCTACATTGTATATATACAATATGTATGCAGATGGATGACCCAGATGCGAAGTCCACGGTATACATCGTGTCTCTAGATAGATACATAACTACCTAAGTACATACCCGCTTCTCCGCCGCCGTCGTGAGCGGGTACATAACCACGAGCCTGTTCCACCGGAAGGTACAGAAAACCGGCTCTATGATATGTACATACCGGGAGAGAGATATATGTATGTATACCAAGGAAACCCGAAGGGTCTAATAACCGCAGCCTGCTTTTGGACGTAAGGGGAGAACGAACGAATGCAAGTGTGGTGAAATGGCGCGTATCGTAGCATGGATTCTTTTATATTTTTTCTTCACACACACACACACACCGAACGGACGGATGGACACAGAAAGACGCAAACACCACCACCGCATCTCTCTCTCTCTCTTTTTTCTATGCATCATGCAATGTAGCCACTCCACATGCATCCACACACCCATTCTTGAGTGTCTACGAATATGTATGTAAATGTAGAGTAAACGAGCAGATAGAACGAGCAGCCCTTCCATCGTACAAGGCGATGGATGGTCCACGGATTCTAAAGCCCTGTTCGGTTGCGCAACCCACAGTTCGAAGATCGCATTGTGTACGGGAAATGTCCTATTGTGTACGGGAAATGTCCTTTTTTTTTTTTTTCTTTTTTTTTTTTCTTTCGTGTGATAACTTTCAAAGTAACTTCTCAAAGTAAGTAAGTACCACGTCTGTGCGGCGGCGGCGGCGGCGGCGGCGGCGGCGGTGAACGAATCGCGAGAAAAAAGAAGAAAAAAAGAAAAGATAAAAAAAAAAAAAAAAAAAAAAGTCTTCCGGCTATCATACCTTTTGCCCGGACCCAAAAATATGGTGAGGCTTGGATCTCCAAACTCCGAGCTCGCCTTCGCGGGTCCCCCCGAACTGCCGCTATGTATCTAGATGATATCTTCTGCACTCTTCCGCTATTGCTCCTCCTCCAGCAGCGTCGGATTTGCCATTGATACTCTTGCTCCCGTCCAGCTCCAGCGAGCGGATACATATCTAACTACCTACCTAGGCCCGTATGTATATCTATGTATCTAGGCAAGAACGAGCGACGCAGCCGTCCGTTCTCGCGACGACTTCATCCGTGCCCGAGATAGATATGTATGTATGTAGCTACCTACATACTCGCAACCCACGGAGCATTATTTGCATTCCGCCCAGGCGACACATATCTATGTATGATGTATGATATGAATCTATGGGCGCGAGGCACAGACAACCCTCCTGCCCCAGAAACGGTCGCAATTTCCCCCCGCACTTGCGCCCTAACTACATACTCTAGATATGTGCACTACATACATACACCAAGTCCAGACTCCAGACGCCGGGCCCGGGGATTTGTCGCTACCCGACTCGGGTGTGTGGGGAAGGTGTGCGGCCTCGATGCTGGCGATGTACTTACATACATCATATGGTGCCGGCCACTTGGACGGGTCAGTAGATATGAAGCGGTTTTCCATACCCCCCCCCCGGATCTCTACTCCGCCAAACGAAAAAAAGAAAGAATTTGTTAGAGAGAAGCATGTGGAGAACAATTTGACGTTTTCCATTTTGTATTTTGGAGGTGTTTGTGGTCGTGCTACATATAGAGTAGGGGGGGGGATGCCAGCCACCCAAAAATTTGGTCTTGGGTAGGTACAGGGATTATGACGCTAAACAGCGGCCTACTTGGGCTAGCGTGCGAATGATAAACCATGACCCCTTACAATAAATACTTTACGAAAACATCCCTGTCCGACCTCCTTTTTTTTTTAATTCATTACTTAAGTACTTAAGATGCAGAGTATGTATGCACTCACGCTTTTTCTCGCAGTCAGGCCGTTTATATGTATACCTTCGCCATAATCCATAAACCCCAAAAATCGAGTCAATGGCTGTACATACTCTACGTACATAGGACTGGCGGAAGCAATGGCGAGAAACACGATGAGGCGGTTGAATCAAGTCACTTGACCGTCCCATCATAGATATACATACATAAAAGTAGATGTCCATCTAGACACTTCCTACATGCGCATCTGCACACAGACACGCTCGCTCGTTTCTGGGGGAGGAGGCCATGTCCAACCTCCACGCTTTTGGGATGGGCGTTTCCCAACAAAAAATCTGCTACATACATACATACCCCGGTTCCCCCAGCAAGCCAGCGCTCATGATCACCGAGATGGCATTATGTACTAGTGCATACATAGTTAGATAGATACATGCCTAGCGTGGTGGGCGTCGCATGGATGGACATGGGTGGGCGGAGCGTAGGATGAATGGCATCACTGGGTACATATGCAGAGTATGTATGTAGATATTCTACATACCAGTAGCTCTAGAGTACAAGCACGTAAGGGGCAGATCCGACGGCTTAGATAGTTGCGGAGGGAAACGCGTCACGGAGTCGGGATTCCGAATCCTGCCCCCCTTCGACGAGCACCTCAACCCGTACTCTAGATAGATAGATACATATCAGAGGCGGACCGCGAGAGTGCAATCCGTATCTTCCGTCACGGCAGCCATCGCTATCGCGGGTATCTACATATCTATCTGTGTACGTATCTCTCCAACTGAACGTCTCCGTGTTATGTATTGTAGATATGTCTATCTATCGCCGCCCTCCAATTGCGCAGTGCGGAGGCCGGGGGGCTCGGGCTTCGATAAGCAGCAGGCGAAGATCCCGGTACCGCTCCGTCGAACACCGAACGTGGGAAGGGGGTTTCGTGCCGGTGTGTACACTAGATGTGTTTGTGGAGTGCAGCTGCCCCACCAGACAAATCGGATCACCCCGACGGAGAAGTGAGACCGCGGATCGAAACGGTCAAGCTCTGTGCGGGGGGGGGGGGGAAAGCCACTTTTGCTTCTTCTTCTTTTTTGCTTTTTTTTGGCGCACGCAAGAGCACGTCCTGTGGCTTTCGCACTGCTTCGTCCGGGGAGGGGAGGAAGCGTGTCCTGGCCGGCGGAGGACGGACGGACGGATGGATGGATGGATGGATTAGTCACGCCCACCACCCGCGGACGGGCGACGTCGGGTCGTCGTCGCACAACTCCGACCGAGCCTCAACGGGGCAAATCGGCGGATTGCAGCTCTACCGTAGGTGCATACATACATACATACATACACACATTGATGCATTGCGTGCGTGCGTGCGCGAGCGAGGAGATGCAGGCATGCACATATCTCGACACGTGACCGCAGCAGCTACATAGATACATGATACATAGATACATAGAGTACAGCGATCGCGCTTCGGAGGTGCTGCGGAGTGGAGCGGGCGAGCCCGGGCGATCACACCATCGCCTCTGCACGGGTGCACGCGCATTCCGTGGTCCCGGAGCGGTCGGGTGGTTCCGGAGCGGAGCGGACGGAGGCGAGGAGGAGAGACGGATGGACGGATGGATGTCGCCTGCCGCTGCCTCGCGGAGACCGGACAGCACACTCCTCGTGTCTTCGGGGGCCCGTCCTCCCCGCCGTGGAATACCTACGCGCACACACCATCCACCCACCTGGGCAAGCAGGGCGCCCCGGAGCGAATCATCCCGATCGCTCGACCGGCTCCAACAGTGACATTCTCTCCTTTTTTATTTTGTTTTTTTATTTTATTTTTAGGTTAGAATACTCCCCCCCCCCCTCTCGGCGACGCAGCTGATGTCGTGCTCGCCGCCTCCTAAAGCCTCCGGTGTCTACTATCGACATCGATGTCCGCGTCCCGGAGACGGGGAGGCATTCACATGCTAGACTACGGTGCATTGCGTCATGCCCGCGGAGGGCGTCCTTGCTTATCGACCGCGCCGTCCGTCCCCCGCCGATAGGAGCCGCTGCACATCTCCCCGCTACATACATAGCCGCACGGACAGCGCACAGGCCGGATCCGGAGCGGGCGGGATCGAAGCGTCCACGGCTCTCTGCCGGTCACCACGGGTGACTCGGCTTTGCTCGTGGCGACGGACGGATGGCGTCTCCCCAGGAGAGAACATCGATATCTGCACGGGCGTGATGGGCCGGGCCGCCCGTGGGGTCTACCGGTGCGCGCATTGTGCGTGCCGGACACATATCGCCCGGGCGACGGCGGACATCTGCAGATCATCCGCTGCTCTGTCACCCCCGCCGAGCGAGACGAGACGAGGGATCGTATGTACCTATGATAGCGGACCCGCGCCGGCCTCGGATGATTGCATGTTGAAAGCGAGCCCCGCTTCCGCTGGTGGAGAGCGCTGCGAGGGATGGCCTGGTTAGAGCGGCCCGTTGACGTAACTGTGTGCGTACGCAGTCTACGCGCGCACGCACGGAGACGGATGGCTCGTCCAACCAATGGAAAAAAAGAGATTATGTACATACCCCCACCCAGCCTTGGAGCACCGTTAACCGGAGTGGCCGGATGCGCTAACGGCTTGGCTCCAGAGAGTAGTCGTCGGCACGCCAGTGGGAGGTCACTTGTGTATGCACTCCATCGGAGGATTGAGTCCGAGTGGTATTTCGTGACCGAAGATCATCGGCTTGGGGGGGGGGGGGAGACGAGCTCCAATTACGGGAAGAAAACCGGAACGCCAAAGCGCCAGGAGAGCAGCCAGAGGCTCTCTGAGGCGGAGCGGGTCCCGGCGGGTCGGTGTAGGGAGCCATAACGTCACCCCCCCCCCCCACCCCAGCGTGTTGGTGACACACTCTGATCATGATTTTTTTTTGTTTCATTGCCACGCATCTGGAGCTCTCATCGAGAGCACGGCGAGGACTGGGAGAGAAAGGGGGGTTTGCA
>Ga0307508_10007087_pt1 | contig 10450 bp, 14 predicted proteins | sample 9_EM_MG_FD_203089 | JGI IMG/M metagenome (GOLD analysis project Ga0307508, IMG submission 203089) | Populus trichocarpa ectomycorrhiza microbial communities from riparian zone in the Pacific Northwest, United States - 9_EM | ecosystem: Host-associated > Plants > Roots > Unclassified | place...
TCCGCACTCTGTTCAAAGGATGGGGGCTTTGCCTTCCCCATCCGACTCGGAGCAGTGTTTGCTTTGATGGCTTTTGTTTTGGAGCGTGTTTGAGGTGCCATGGTAATGGAGAAGTGCGACGATGCGGAGCAGTGGAATGACAAAGTTTCAAATGTATAATGAAGTAAATGCAGGGCCGCTATAGTAGTATAAAGGTACTTTGTCAAACCCTGATAGCTTCCGATTAGATGCGGTAATGTCGTAAGTCGGGGCTCCGCTTCCGGGTTAAGTGACAGAGTGATTATACTTTGCCGACGGACAAGGCAAACTTGAAGAGACCCTTTTTGAGCTTTTCTTTTTGAGCTTTCCTTCCGTCCAGACCATTACATTCAACATACTTCAACATACTTCATGCCAGTGTCTCCTCCATCTAAAGAAGCCTTCAACAGTCTTCAATCGAGCCTAAAGCTGGAAGGTAGTTGTCTTTTAGCATACCCTGGAACGAATAACACTCTTTCGATAGTTGTCAATCTCATGAATGTGGAGGATGCGGTGCTAGATGGAAGGATGAAAATACCAGTAGACATGACACACACGTTCGGCAGGGGTAATAGGTAATATATCCATTGACATAGTGAGATGTACTAAGGAAAGCTGAACACCAGCATCGTTGTGAGAGGTGAGAGCGATGTGCTATGGTATGCCATTATACAAGACATCAGAGTGCAACGTGTCAAGAATGTCCATGTATGTTTATATCTTGGTCTCATTAGAATCATTATGCTGACCCTAGCCATAGAAGGCCTGGATTGCCGTCCGGTGGTATTACAAAAAGTGTGACATATCCAGCAATGCGCAAGTCTTTTACGCTCCGTGAACACCATTGCATGCTAACAGCCTATTTCATGCCAGAATCAAGTTGGATGTGGGAAAAATGGAGCTGGTGATATCTGATCATATAGACATCATCGCTCCGGAGCAAATCATGTGTGCGTCGCCTAGAAACTCGTCTATCTCCGTTTATATTCGATTTTTGAAACGGAAGTGGGGCAGCCCCAGCAGACATCGTGCACTTTGCAGAGGAGAACAAGAGTGGGCCATTCATAGGACGAGATGATCTTTATACGCGTTGGTCGATGAATATTTCAAACGGAAATGAGTTACTGGAAGTAGGTCGATCGACGAACAGGGTGACATGTCTGACGCAAGCTTCTAGAATGCTTTCAGCCCCTGTAAAATCTGCAAGAAAGCGTACAACCCAGACAGAGATGTGCAACGTTACTGTCATCAATGCAACAGCTGGCTTCATTGCAGTTGCTTGCAAAGTCTGCCGAAAGGTAGCACGCGGATGAAGGAAGTCATCGTTCAAGCAGGCGATAAGACGAAGCTTTCCTTGGATGTGGATGTCATTAAGCTTCTATGCATTCCATCATCCAGAGGGAAAAGTCACGGTGTGGTAGGTAATGGCATGCAGACATCCAAGGTCTGGAAAGCGTTTCATGAAGCACAAGAAACACAGGAGGGAGATATGGGAATGGTATGGAAGGCTCACACCTCGCTGGACATCATGAACCAAGCTAAGAAGTCTTACATCTATTATGTCTGTTCTGTCTGCCAGAGGAAGGATAGAGAGTGGTATTTATAGTACCATGTACTTGCGATCATGCATTCTTTGTCAGTCCACATTCGCGTGCCAGAACCATAAAACCCTTCTTGGAATGGACAGTCACTTTCTTTTTATCCTGCTCCATCTTCTGTAGATAAAGACCAAGCCGTGTAATGTCTTGCACGAAGTTATGCTTCGGACTATGTTAGAAACAACAGGGGATGGAGAGGGGAAATCCATACATAGGCATGTTTGTCAGACTTGATATTGAAAACAGCATTTTTCACCTGTGATGAATCCACGTTGTTCGAATTTTTCAAGGCGGACAGGAAATGTATAAGCTACACAAGTCAGCATGCATACATTGTAGAAGGATTGAAAAGCCTCCTGCCTTTGTGTCCACGTCCTTTGCACCTTTCTTGACCTCCTTTGCCAACGATCGTACCATGCCTACGAGATCTGACAATGTTGAAGATGTGTTGTCAGTACTCGATTCCAGTGCAGTAGGTGACATGATTTGAGGTAGCAACTGTGGTTGCACAGACGGCCCCGCAATTGCCATGGGAGGCACATCACACGACATGCGATGTTGTGAGAGTATGGGTGGATTTTCACAGGGGGAAATGGTGACCCTGACCATCTCATATGCATGCTCTGTGGGTGATCCAGCGTGTGATGGATTCTGGCTTATAACGACATCTGTGGTGATAAATTCAAAGGAAGCGGATTGCTTTGCCTTAGAGTTCCTTTTTTTTGTGCTCCCTTTGGGGCGCCCTCGGGGTCGCTTGACAGGAACGCTATCTTCAGCAATATGTTCAGGCTTCTCTCTCTCGTTTCGTGTGCCACCCGACGCATTTCCATCGGCATCATACGAGGCGCCGATGGATGTTTCACGATCCTCTACATTCTCCATCGGTGAAAAATGGGGGTCATCGCCTGTTGTCGGAGAATCGTGCCTTGTCTCAACCTCTGAATGGCCCATTCCTGGACCCTCTACAAGACGTGATTGATCCTGGTTTCGGGTGATATTCGTGGTGGTGGTTGTGTCGGTTGGACCTTCCCGTAGTATCTCCTTTCCCTTTTTCGTACTGCCTTTCGGTCGTCCTCTTTGTCGCCTGAACGTACCATCTGCGGCATCCTTGGTAGGCCACTCTGGCTTGTCTCCTGTCCGACCAAACTCGTAGGTCTCAGCATCGCAGGAAAGGCTCTGTACGCTAGGAAAATCCTCTTGCATCTCCGAGTCTGCCGCATACTGTTCGTCACTAATGACTTGTCTCGCTGAGAGAATGTCCGTGTATTTTTACATTAACGATACAACTAAAAGACACTACTTACGGTTCAACGCATTGGGATTGGTAAACAGTGACGGGTTAAATCCAGTAACGTGGGGCCGTGACGGAGCAGGCGCGGGGACAGCTTCAGGTTGAATCGGGGCAGGTGCGGGCACGGCAGCAGGCTGTGGTGGAGCAGGGGCGGGCGAGGCTACAGGCCGTGTCGGAGCACGGGCGGGCGTGGCTGCAGGCTGTGTCGGAGTAGGGGCGGGCACGGCTGCAGGCTGCGGGGGAGCAGGCGACGGCATAGCTCTGGGCGGCACCGAGCGCTTCCTTGGAGGCATGGCCGCTTCGTTGTCCTCCTCCCGGGTTGGTCGTTTCTTGCTCAGCATGAGCTGGTTTGGTGGAGGAGGAGTCAGGTCGGAACTCTGCGTAGTTTCTGGACCATATGGTCGTCAAAGGATCTGAGGGACGACAAATGTGGTAGTACACTTACCTGAAGGATCCTCTTGCATGGCCGAATTTGTCGAGGACTCCTCTTCACCATTTCCACCCGCTTGCCCAAGCGCATCTTCAACCTCTTCCCGCTCTCCCTCTCCTCCGGTATCCTGCCCCTTGTCCTCCCCTTCTCCATCGACGTCATCGTCGCTTTCATCGTCATCGTCATCGTCATCGTCATCATCTTCATCATCATCTTCACCATCACCACTTCCACCATCCCCCTTCGTGTCCCCCGCCTCCTTTCCGGACTCGCTCTCCTGTCCATAGACGTCCATCATGTCTCCATCAGTGGTCTCGACATCACCATCCGCTGGGAGCTGCTGGGAATCCGGATCCCAATCCACCCACAGTGATACTAAAAAAAATATGATAAAGACATCAATCGATAAAACGAATGAAAGAAAGAAATGGGTTCGCTTACACCAGCCAGAGTCAAGCGGTTGACGTGTATACACTTCCAACAGGTCCCACAATTCTTCCAAGTCATGCTCCGGCACGGTATCGACGTCATAATCATACACGGCCCCTTCCAGCATCAGATCAATACGATCGGCTTTGTAACGGACCCAATCTAATGACAATCTCAGCGTGATACGTTAACGATGCAAAGGTCACCTACCAAGAATTATAAGCGGTATACGTTCTAGATTTGTTTCGCACTTGTTCCGAAACTCGTAGACCGCAGTCGGATCGTGACGACCAATCAGGAACTCGGTTACCAGATATTCGTCGAAGTTCGGGTTACGCCAATCTGCAATCGCGTCCAATGGGACGTCCAGAGCTGGACGGATCATTGCCTCGACGATGTTATCCAGGTGGACCATATGTCGCAGAAGCCGCGGGCGAAAGTCCTTGAACTTCTTGGCCCTTCGCTTGTGGAACTCTTTGTGAAGTCGGATGGCGAGGTATAGGCGCCATAGCAATGCCGCGAAGGATTTTTTATAGAACGTGGGGAGGTTTACCCTATGCTCCGTCACGCCGTCGATCATGTTTGTTTGCTTTACCTCAAAGTATCCGTGCTTCGTGGGGTGGATGGAATACCGGACCTGATCTATGTAAGAGATGTGAAGGTCTGTTGGTGCCTTCTTTGGCCAGTAGTAATCCGACATGGGAAATGTAGTTGCGGATGCGCGAGTGTGGGTGGGATGGTGATGGATGTCAAAAGAAAAGGACGGTTAAGCGACAACAACGCATTGATATAATGCCACATGTCCAAACATTCCAATACATACACAAATAGAAATGTGGTATTCGGCTGAAACGCATTTGACCCAAGTGCGGCTGGTCAACTGAAATGGTACGCATTACACGCATTTAATCAAGAGGAACTCATAATCACATCTATCCTATTGGATGTAATTTGTGTCGAAAATATTCTGTGAGTGGTCAGGAGTGATATATTCCGTGCTATTGCATCGAGTATGCAGTGCCGAACCCAAGTTCGACTAAGTTCGGCGCCTCGTGATACATGTCATATGGTACAAGACATCCCATATAAGGTCTGTAACAATCCGTTATACACTATTGGGTAGGTTTGGCAGCGCCGAACCCAAGTTCGACAAAGTTTGGCACCTCCTTATACATCCTATATGGCACGAGGCATCCAACACAAGGTCTGGAACGATTCATTCCATACTGTTGGGTAAATTTGGCAGCGCCGAACCCGAGTTCGACTATGTTCGGCACCCCCAGATTCGTTTCGTGTGTCTTGAACATCCCTTTAATCGTCGGAAACAATTTACTCTGTGCTACTGGGTGCGTTCGGCAGCGCCGAATCTAGGTTCGACTGGGTTCGGCGCTCCAGAATCATGATATACGCATCACACATCCACCAATGGTCGGGAACAATCCAACCCATTGAGTACGTTCAGCGACGCCGAACCCAACTCCGACCCCGGTCAGTGCTTCAAAATGGATGCTGTCTTGAATCAATCGCACGAAGCTTGAATAATCACTATTCCATTGCTATTCAACGAGCGGACTTCGAGTACAGGAAAACTTGGAATCAAATCTCCACGCTGATATCAGAGGTCGAGATGCGGGACACGGAGCGAACCTGTTTTTTCCTCTTCTCCTCCCTCCCCTTTTCCGTCCCTTTTGTCTTCGTGACCCTCGCCCCACTACCCGATGCTTTCCCCATCTCATTTCCCTCCCCCGTTCCCTTCTCATTTCCCTTCCTCGTCTCATTCCCCTTCTTCTGCCCCTTTTCCGTCGCTTTCGTCTTCGCCTCCTTCACCGTTGAAAGTTGTTTTCCCTTGCTCCTTTTCTGGATCGCCCCCTCCGCCCGGTGGCCATCATCACCCTTATCCTTTCCTTTTCCTTCTCCCTTTCCCTTTCCCTTCTCGTTCGCCTTCTTCTTTTCCTGCTCCACCTCATTCGCCTTCACCACTTCCTTCGTCTTTGAAACCTGCTTCTTCCCCTTTCTCACCGTTTGGATTCTCTCCTCTTCCTCTTCCTCTTCCTCTTCCTCTTCCTCTTCCTCTTCCTCTTCCTCTTCCTCTTCCTCTTCATTGTCGTCGTCCTCGCTACTAACCTCCGTCTTACTCTTACTCTTACGTCTCCCTTTTCTCCCTTTCCCCTTCGTTGTCGCCTTGTCCTGCGGTTTCCCCTTACCAGTCCCCACATTCCCCGCCTTTGATTGACCACTTGTCATGTTTGTGGGGCCCACCTTGTCTGCGCCTCCGTCTTCCATCGGGGCCGCGCCTTCCAAATGTTCCGTAAAATCGTAACCCACTGAAAGGAATCAAGCCCACCGCAGACAGTGTCTGAAGTAAATATTAGACTTACTGTCACTGTCCCCGTCTATCGGTGGGTCGTAAAAGGTCGACATATCCTCCAACAGCTTCTCTGCCATACCAAAGGTCCTGCTCCTCTGCTCCATCACACAATTAAGTCGTGCGCCAGAAAAATAGCCACCAAGCGTGCTCTGATAGCCGTCCCAGTCTATGTCTGTTTAGGCATGTGGCATGAAGGATACTGGATGACTCACCGCATTCCATGATATCTCCGCGATCGATATTCCGATCTTGATCACGCCGGTACTGCCGTACGTTGAGGGGCTCGTGCCGGCCAACGAAGTACTCGATGAAGAGGTAGCTGTCGAATACTGGACTGCGGAACGGCGAGTCTTCGGTGATGTCTGGGTCCGACTGGTCTACAATTGCGTTGTGTACCTCGTCCATGTACCAAAGTATCATCTTGAGATTGTTCTCCAGCTCTGTCTCGATCTTCAGTTGTCTTGCGAAATGTATAACCAAGCGTATCGTGTCTTCCCTCCACACGAAATATTGAATGTGCTTGACGTATCGTTCTGTAAGGCTCATCAGAACGTCTCCGTTGGTCTCGACGTCCACAAGGCTTGTGTTCTCGTAGACTCTAACAATCCGACGCGTCGAGAGCAGTCTCCCCAGCTTGACTCCCTTTGGGACATGATCTGGGAAGTGGAGGGTGGCCATGTATGATGATGTCGAGGTTCTTGGTTGTTGTCAACGTGGTAGAAGGTCAAGGGTTGTGGTCAACGTGTCAGTACATAAACAATGCAAATTGACGGAGTTCCCATAAAAGGAAATTGTTGGATGCCACGTTATGTAATGACTAGACGCGTCTGAATTTCATCGACGAATCCTTGCGGCAACCTTGAGCTTCTCCACCTCACCTACTCTTCGATCTCTTCAAGTTTAAACGATGCCCAGGACCACCACCAAAGTCGCGAAACACCGAACGCTGGCCGGTTACGAGGTTTGCATTCATACCTGCGGGTGTGCTAGACCACGCGTATCCCCGTTGTGGCCTAGAGAGGGCGGTCCATGCCTGCGACACTCGCAGAAATCCCAGAACCATCCAAGGTGCAACGAAGATTGTACTGGTTATCACGCACCCGGAACTACTTCGAATGCCCCGCGATCATCATGGACACGAGCGCCAACTAAGGAGGAGGTTATTCAATACCTCCCATCCGATCAAGCCAAACTAGAGCTTGACCGCATAGGTTTGTCTGCGTCACCACTCCTTCCCACGACGGAAGACGAAATGCGGTCAGTGTAAGTAACTCGATAAATTCTTCCTGCGTGAGTTAGATCGTATGTGCACTACTCACGCATGTGGATAGTGATGAAGATGTCGTCATGGAAGACGATGATGCTGAGGATGGACTGGGCATCTCACCAGAGCTGAACTACAGCGTGTCACGATCGACGTCCAGTCATGCGAGCGAGCCCACATGCAGCGAACCTTCCATGGCAGAGGGAGGTCCCTCAAGAGCACATCTCCAGCCTCAAGGTGCTTACAGGTCGATGTCGTCGTCGTCGTCGTCGCTGGGTCTCTGGGACATCTGGAGACAAACCCCAAGCTCGACGACCCCCGAAACCTCCCCGTTTCCGTCTCGTAATCCAGAACTATGGTATCCCGCCGAAGCGTCCGAGAGCCGTACGTTCAAGATAATGTATGTCCCAGACCCGAGTCGTGCGCTGAAGAGGGCGAATGTCGAATGTGACCTGGGATGGACAAGTCGGAACATATCGCCCGAACACTTCGAGGCAATAAAGGACCTCCCAGGATTGGTTTACAAGTGCGGCACGAGTAGAAAGGGGACTGTAAAGGTCCAGATCGCGGAGTGGGTAAGTGTGCGAATATCATGATCGACTGGCTTTGTGTCCTCCGATTGACTTTTAAATCACAGCTCTGGTTCATCCTCGTTGTGGATGGTTTCGACGATGGGAATGCGTTCAGCGTCGAATTCATGAGGTGGGAGGACTACCGAGATGCCGTCCTCGATCCGAACAACCATCCTGAGACATGGACGAGGCTGATAAATAATGATTGCATCATTGGAGGCGTAGACTACTCCATCGACCATCGGTATGTGTCCTCGCCTTTGATTCCAAGGTCAGCTACAAAGAACACGGCCGCAGATTTGAAGGAAACCTATATGGCCTCGATGACACGACGTTCCCGATATACGAGACGCACGTTGACCAACTAGCTGCGAACGTGCAGTTCTGGCCACCCATCAAGCTTTCTCGTCTGTCAGCAGACAAGTGGACCACGAACTGCCACCTACAAATGATCGCCCAATCCACTGGTAGATATGCCCCGCAGACCTTACCACTGCGGGAAGGTCAGGACATTCCACCAGGGCTTGTCCTGAAGCGAAGTCATAGTGATTGCAGCGAGCATGTCGTGTTACCGACTTCCAGCGCGCGCAATAGGACGTGGGCGTACCTCACGCAGCATATGTTGACGGGCACGTTCTGGATGGCCCAGGAATACGTACAGAGTCTACACGAGATAGGAGAGTGGAGGGTCTTTGTCGTAGGTGGTAAGATAATCTCAGTCATCCACACGTTCAAGAAGTCCAACGGCGGTTGGGGTGGCATTCCCACAAACTCATTTCTGACGTTGGATGAAATAAGGCGAGTGTCGTTGTTGACGTACTCTCAATATCACCGCTCATTCGCGTTCTAAAATTTCCAGTCGCATCATACAAAAGGAACCTAAGCCGCTCAAGATGTCGTCGCTGCGAGGGCAGCTCACGAATCCGCACTTCGGGACGGAACCCACACGAAAACAGGGAGAAAGGGAATTCCACGAGTTCGTTCTTGAAACCTGGAGGGCGCTCGTGTTGAGGGAGACGAGGGACACTGGTGCGAAGCCGTCGATATGTGTATTTTGCAGGATGGACATCGGCATCAAGATCGACCCGTCTGGTCAGCACCCGCTCCAGTACTTCGTGAATGAAGTGGAACGGACGCAAACCACGAGCCTGTGGCTACGTTACTTTGTCGAACATGGGATGCGTACCTTGGCGGACACATTCGCAATGGTTTTCAAGCAGTGGTTGAAGGATATCCGCAACCCCTACATCCTGTAATGGTCAGGAATGGTACATAGAATATGTAATATGGCCTCTAATTGTACACGAAAAAGAGAAAACATACAACACACGAAATTCTCCGGTTAGATACACGATCTGCGAAACTCCAGCTTGTAAACAAGGTAATGCCACCACACACACCCAAATGGGGTCATGCAGCGTGTGCGTCACGTGACGCGTGGCACACCCAGACGCGTGGTTCACCCACAACCCTATCCACCTTGACCGGACACCACGACGAGACCATGACTAGCACTGCACGTACCTCCAGGTTCCTGCAACCGTACACCCCGCCCGACATACTCCCAATCACTATGATGGTGTTTCATGGAGAGTCCGCCATTCCAAACATCCCGAACAGCGGCCGTCGATCTGGTGATGTCTACCTCGGTCCTGACACAATATATATCATTCAGGCAGGTTCCTGGGTGAAGTGGGTTCCCACACAGGCGTTCATGCTCGACTTCGACTCAGACGAGCTGTACCTCACTCCGTGTTCACGGCAAGGCTTACAGCTCATATTGAGCGAAGAGGAATATATGGATGCCACAGCAAAAGCCAGGATAGAGCTGAATTTGGGAGACTCCGACGACTTGCTGAGTGCAATCCATAGGAAGATCAAGGAAGTAGTGGGGATCTTGAAGGGAGAAGGTGGTGAGGTATGTGTGTTCCTTCCTTTGCTATACGCGGAAGTTCCGTAACACGTATCTGATTTCAGGGGGGATGGGAGAACCGCAGGATGGATCGCGACGTGACGCAGGGACAGGAAGCAGGAAAATCGACAGTGAGTCATGCACAATTCGTTCACGTTACGTCGACAGACACAAACTGACGGTTTGAAGGACACATATCCAAAGGTCCGGGTGCGTAGGGCTACGGCGAAGGCATCGAAAGGTACCTTACAGACGGCAAGCACGTCACAGGTATGCCTCAGAGAATTTTGTATTTATGCGATTGTATCATTTTTTTTCTAAATAGGTTCAGGTTCGGCCAGGTTATTTTAACAAAATAACATGTAAATATACCGAGATTAGGATAAATCAACATCTCGGCCAAAACAATACGTATAACTGAGGGATTAGAGCATAGAATAACACACAAAAACTACAATTTTCGCCGCAATTTGACATATCATAAGATCTCGGCCATGAAAAGCCACAATGTATTACCGAGATTTTATGTATATGAAAATGTCGGTATGTGTTGTCAGATATCCATTCC
>Ga0307508_10007088_pt1 | contig 10449 bp, 12 predicted proteins | sample 9_EM_MG_FD_203089 | JGI IMG/M metagenome (GOLD analysis project Ga0307508, IMG submission 203089) | Populus trichocarpa ectomycorrhiza microbial communities from riparian zone in the Pacific Northwest, United States - 9_EM | ecosystem: Host-associated > Plants > Roots > Unclassified | place...
TTAGTGGCACGGGGCACGCAGAGCTTCGCTCGGCACTGATTGCACTTGACAATTATGGCTTGGTGAAAACCCACCCCCAACCTTTCTAACACGTTTTCACCTCAGATCGTTAATAACACGGTGTTATTCTAAACATGGACACTGTAACGGAGTAGGTCTCCGCCTGTTTCAGACCCGTGACACCCGGTGATATAAGCTGTAGTAGCGTATATTAACAACCTAAGTGCACGAGTAAAACAGTAAAGAAAGGCCTCCAAGCACAAGCACGCCTAAATATCCGTCTGTTACAGATACATATAAGGAAAATATATTATCTATTGGATTTGATAATCATGCTCTCAGCCCGGGGGATGGCGTGTACTTTGTTGGCTGGGCGGATGTCGAAAGAGTTCACAACGGTAGTCGTTGGGGCCGCGAGAGTGGCGGGCACGAGGGAACCGGAGCGCACCAAGGAGATGGAGAGCAAGGCAATGGCGGTGTCGGTACCGCGGTGCCGACGGCTCTAAGTTGAATAATGGCTGGGAGCAGTGAAACCGACGCACGGAAAGGTGTGGAAACTTCAAAGAGGAGATTTGAAGAATACAACATCAGTTTCTACAGCAGTAAGGCACTTATGGACAGCTTTGTCCTCCTGTTCTTCTCGTTCAACATGAGGTGATCAGCAGTATGGTTCAGAGGTCAAAGTCGGACAGTTGGAAGTCAATTTCAGAACAGAAGAAGGACAAGTCTTCATGACGGGCGGAATAAAATTCGAAATGCGGCTGGTCAGAGTACTCGAGTGCATTCGGCGCGCTTCCAAGAACAAGACAACGAGACCCACAGCGCGGTCTCGTGGCGAGTAGAAGAACATTCAATCATTCAGAGCACACATAACGTTACTCCTGCGTCGTTTTTGAACCCGAATTGGAGAATTTTATTAATTGCGTACTGTAGGGACTAAGATCCCGGATCCGAAACATGAGCCCCGGTTGCAACAAGACGAGCAAGCATTATATGAAACAAGAATAAACTAACAGTGAAGAACTCCGGTGAGTTCTACACAGACGCAGTTTCCGTGAGAATCGTCTGCATTGCCTAGGCTCGAAATGCCCACATAAGTCCAGCCATTTGGGAGAGGAGATGCCAAGTTTGAGCCTTTTAACTCCCCGATGCCATGCGACATACCCCTCTCTGATCGCACTCAAAAGTTCGTCGAAAGGAGTTTGGCATTCGACGAGATAAGGAAACGATTCAGCCACTTTTTCGTCTTCTTCTGGCAAATACTTGTCACTGAAGGTATCCGCCAGGGCGAGCTTGTCTTTGTACAAGGCTTCCGGGTCTGACGTCATCCAGGAGTCGAGCAGTTTATGGGCTTGCTTAACTTGAGACTTCAGCGTGTTGCATCCTTCTGGATGCAACATCGCATCCCATAGAAATACATACACGCATGACTCCAAGTCAAAACGGAGAATGTACGGGAACATGAGCGCCGGCTTCTCCAGTTGCTTGAGAAGAGACATCGACAGGAACGGAAGCGTGCCAGTACGGTGAAGATGCGAGCTCCCTCTCATATCTGGGTCGTGCATGTCGACGGCGAGATCGAAGTCGCTCAGAAGACCTTGGATCTTGCCCTCCGGGCCAGGCAGACGGCGCAACATGACGTTACCGGTACTGATATCGCGATGGAATATGTCCACATCGGACAACGCGACAATCACTAGATGGAACATGGTAAGCCAAATGAAAACCAATGATGCATACAACGCACTGTGTAAATATCGACGAAAGGGCCAATATATTCGGGAGTCTTCACCGAGTGAAGGGGTTCCAATTTTTCCACGAGCAGAACCTCGAGTCGTCGGTCGTATTCGTCCACGCACTTACTTGAAAGCCCCGTGCGGAATCCTGCAGTCTCCTTGGGCGCTAGAGTACACCTGAGTGACCCCAGCGCCAGCTCCGGGAGTCTTCGCTTCCAGACGCTGTCGAGCAGTCTGCAAAAGAACAGCCTCTCGAGGCCGAGAAGAATGTGGGTAGCTTGTCTTGAGAACCCGCGTGTGACCAACGTGGTCAACCAGATAAACAGAGGTACCACGGCCGGTCTGACACCACTGGACGTGGATCAGTTCTTTGATAGTCACGACAACGTCTTCGTCCACTCGATATCGCCAGTCAGCCAAAGACGCCGGTAAGTCGTGGTTAAGATGGGGGCCAGAGCCCATGGGAGGCTTGAAGCGAGGGTCAAAACCTAGGGCTTCTCTCTTCGCATGAGCAAGAGCAACGATGACGGTCGCCATCTTTTTCAGTCCGTCTGGCTGAGTGAATTCGACTTCTTCTGATTCGATCAAGCCATAGGCATCCGCATATTTGATGATGAACTTCTTGCCTTGGAGGAGACAACCAAACGTGTGAGTCCGATGGCCAAGAGCAGAGCGCATTTCGGTCATGTATCTTGCCAATTGCACGTCGTTCAACGTGACTTGAATCTTCCGGTTCGACGCCAAGTTTCCAGGCGTGTCGATTTTACGCTTTTTACTCCCGGTCGTTGTTTGCAAATAAGCGTCGGACTCTACGTTGTCGGGCACTTTATGGACGACGGATCCTAATCTCTTCATTTCGAAGACAACGGGGACTTGAGACCACGGTATGGCACTGCACTGCTTCGTGATATCAGTGAGGACGCTAATAAGAGCGGCGTCACCACAAGGTTTCCGGCCCTTGCAGACGTTCTGCCGCTCAGCCTGTAGGATTTCTTGCTTCACCGTCGCCGCCTGATCACCATCGTCGCCGGTCGCCCCGGGAAGTCCGTCCGCGTTTTCTGCCGTTAGGCTGATGTAATACTATGTTAAATCTCATTCTCGTGGCATCATCCACTTCGCTAGTGCGCGTAGATCTCGAGGGTGGTCGACAGTCCCCGCCGAGAAGCTGAACACATGGTGCGTCCTCATGAGAGGACCTAGCCACGTATTGGTCGAGTTGAGCGTGATGGATGGATTCTGTGATGTTGGCGACAAGGTTGGTAAGGCACTGACACTATATTAATCTGAGGAGGAAGTCGCCTCAGTCACGTGGGAACCCCTCCGTTGAAACTTGAATGATTTGATTCACCCGCTAACGTTGATGTCGCGGTCGATTTCACACCGTGGCCTCGAAGAAGCATACAGGATGTCTCTCGAATAGAGTATTGGCAACGGACAATTGAGTTCTGCTTCTATTGCCTTTGTTGGCGCGATGCACGCAACCACAAAAGGGGAAGGGGACGGGTCATCGTTTCGGTTCAAGACCAAGAAAGGCGCACTCGCAGATATATGTTCATGTATTCTCTCCATTTTTTGCACTGGCCTTCCTCGCAGAATAGCTTTTTCATTCCACACTCCCTTTAAAACCCTCGCCCTCTAGCGATCTGGTATCGCGAACCCCGTGTCTCGCCTCACCTACCTCTTTCCCGCCCCACTCCACCCACAACATTCGCGGTAAGCCATAACCTCTACACACTCTTCGTCACTCCAGACAGCAACGACTGACTCATTATCATTCAATAAAACATTCTGTCGCTCACGTCTCACAGCTCTCCGCCTTATTCGCTACTGTCTCCGTAGAGTGTTGTTGGCGCTCTAGTTTTCCATTGCGACTGATTGATATCAAACCGCCATCACTTCCCCCCCCCCGCAGCTGCCAACATGTTTCTCCCTCAAGCTGTGCCCCGTCTTCTCGAAGAAGGTGGGGGATAGCGTTGTGTATATTCGACTGGGCCGTTTTTCTGAATTTCTACTAATATAGCTGCTGCTTCCGAAATGGCATCTGCTGCGCGGAGGTCATTATTGTCGCCTGAACGCATGGTGAGTTAGCTTTGCTCGTGAAGAACGTAATGTGCACGTCTGAGATGAGTGCCAGACTTCTAGCAACGCGGTCTACACGCGTAGTCCGCCGCTTTTTGCTCCTGGCTCTGGACCTGTCGATTACTTCTTTGCGGCTATCGTGTTCTTGTCAATACCCGCCACGATTATCGGCCATATCATTCTATACATGAACTTGAACAAGCGTGGGAGGGAGTCGTTAATCGGCACGCCGTTCGCCGATGAAGTAGAGAAGGGCTTCACTTTCTCGCAAATCGCTTGGTCAATTGTCAGTGGTGCCAAAAACCTCATCAGTTTCGGCTCCAGGGGGAATCGAAGTCATTCGGCCACAGAATCCGATTTCACCAACTCCAATGGCTTCATTAATTCCAACTTTACCATCGTGAACAACCCTGCAGGCGATGTTAATGGAACAGGACCCGTTTTGCCTGTTGTCGCGACCTACCCCCCTCTGAACCTCACTACGCCAGCTCCTGCGAAGACAACTGTGGACAAGATTTCTGTATCTGCGACTGTCGCACGCCCTACTTCACCATTCTCCCGTCCCACGGTCTTCCACTCTATCACGAGGAACGGGCCGCCGCCCGAGATTGGTGCGATTAACGTCGTTACGTCAACGCACAAACATGAGGATTCGCTAGGAACCGCAGGATTGGTAGAGAGTCGCCACAGAATTCCGCCTTTCACCTGGGCTCCTAAGGCACCTGTGGACATTAGCGCCAGTGGCGCAACGGCCGAACAAGGCAACGGCGCCTCTTCAGTGGGTGGCGTAGTGACAGCAAAGGCGGCAGAAAGAAGCGGAGCCCCAACAACGTGGGTGTCAAGTATAGCCATAGATAAAGGCCTTCCACCTACTCCACGGCCGGTGTATTAAGGATTGATCGAAGGTGTAACCACCATTCAACCCAGTATTTCTTGTCGCTTTTTTAGATCTTGTCTGGCGAGCTGTCATCGTCATGTAGCCCACTCCTTTGCATGTTTCCCGCCATCCCCCCTCCTGGGGTTTTCGCAGCATTCGTTTCCGTTCGCGCCATATTACAAAGGACTTGTTTCCCTAGGATATTACTATACATACCATTCTAATACATACATGTTTCTTCCGTGAGACTGTCGATGCAGAGGAGGCGCCTTTGTTCAGGCTTGCGCTGGAGAAAATTTACATAATATCAACACTGGTCTCGTGAGTTGAAAATGCGGTCCGGGTGCGCCGCAAACTATACAGTACCACAATGTTTCAGCCAAAGCCACGAGGACAATTACGGTAGATCGACGCCACAGATGACAATTAATATTCATTTGGTTCAGCACTGTTGTCTTCCTAGTAATAATATGGCATATCTTTGCATGTACTAGTTGCGACGCAAATATTACAGCAAGAAATGAGGTTTCACGATTCATACTTTGGGCGAGGGGCGGCGGGCAGAAGAAAGGCAGGCGCGAACGACCAAATGAAAATGAAAATTACCTGATCGAGGGCCAACATCACTCAGGTCAGCGAACTAAGAAGCGCGGGGATGCACTCTTAAGTTGAATGGACATGCATGCGCAGTAAGTTGCGCTGATTGCATTTGGCGAATCCATCGAAAATCAGGAGCGTAGCGCTGCTGACTTTGACGACCGAAGCCGGCGGCTGCGGAGGAAAAAGGGTGCTTCAAGTAAGACAATGAGGCTTAGTTGATCAGGATCAGAATCACCTACGTGTAGATCAATAAGAAAAGCATATCAATCGCTGTGACGCCCCCAAGCGCAGATCAAGTGGCTGCGACATTTGGCTGCGCTTGTTGATGCGCAGAACAAGCTATTGCCAGGCGGCTCTCGGGGAGTTTGCGGATAATCTGACAACCCGGTGTTCTCACTTGGTGCACTGCACGGTCGGTCGGAAATACAAGGACCGGCATAGGGGCCAGACTCAAAAGAGAAAGCTCTGGAAGGCAGGTATCCACAAGGTAGCCTCGCCAGGCCCATCGAGCCGAGCCGAAATGAATATTCTCAGTATTGTGGGGAAGCAGCGAGTCAGTAGCAAGGGCATGCGTGAGGCTAGAGGTATTGCGATTGTGTCATGCTTGACAGCGGCCACCGCCTTGCTGAGAGGCGCAAAGTTAGAGTGTAGAACATTTTGCGAAACAACATAATATTAATAAAATGTCAATACCGGAATTTGCAAGCGCACGGAGGCCGCCAGCATAGCCGAAGAAACCTCGAATCGCAATTTCCCACAGGCACCGCTGCTAGGATTAATCAGGATACGATCAGAGGCGATAGAAAAACGAGCATACTCCAATGATCCTAGTGCAGAGAGCCACTGTGGTGTACAGGGTGTATTGACGACGTGAAAGCCAGGTATCGAGCAGATCGATGATCGATCACTCCATTGAACATGAGGGAGGGAAGCTGCATCCACCCTACGTCCAGGCACACAGCCTTTTTTGTAACAAATCAGTGAAAGTTTCCTCAGAAGCGCCGGCTTTGCCCTTAGACAATTCGCAGGGTATGGCTAAGGCAACCAAGCAGCCGTAGCCTCTTAGGAAATCCCCATAAATCCGCAAAGCGGGTATAATCGTTGCGCGGGCGGATTGCCACAAGGTTGGGACGAGCCAGCAACGAGGCACATCTCCAGATGGTCAGGGTTGAGGATTTGTCAAATATTACGGCATTTGCCTGCGTTGATCCGTTTTGGAAGTCCTCCCGCACATCCACCCAACGCCTCCAACCACCTGCATTCTCTCTTCCTTTTCTCCTCATTTTCCCTCTCAGGAGCAAACGTCTCTTGTAAGTGATATATATTTCCCATACCTAGTCAGAGAGTTGCAACGATCAGTGTGCCGAACAACGGACGGACACGAGTGTGTGCCAGCGGCCGCTGAAAAGACCCTTGTGAAGCTCGACCCTCTTGTCATTGGCTTGATAGGGGAGAACGCACTTTAGCCTGTTGTGTCCCAACATGATCACTGTGTCCCATCGTGGGATGGAGCGTTTGATCTGCCTCGCGGCTGACGGCTCCTTGAGATGGCCGCCACTTGCGAGCAAGGCACTGCACAAGCCGGCTTCCCATCACTATAAAGCTGCTCTGTGCTCTTGAATTGTTGTTTTACTTGCTTTGGATCCCCTGATCGCTCCTGCGACTCCTTTCCGGTGTAACTCACACAACCCCTCTATCCAGTTCAATAACCAGCCACGTCGAATAATACTCCAGCCTCTATGGATCTTCGTGTAGGCGGCAAATATCGCTTGGGCAAGAAGATAGGCTCAGGAAGCTTTGGTACGTCCGTCCCCATTGATTGACGCGGGACGACAATCACAAACAACGTGAAACGTTTTTCACTTTAGGTGATATCTATCTTGGAGTGAACATTATCTCCGGAGAAGAGGTCGCCATCAAGCTAGAGTCCGTCAAAGCCAAACATCCTCAGTTAGAATACGAGAGCAAGGTGTACAAAACCCTTGCTGGCGGTGTTGGTGTCCCTTTTGTCCGCTGGTACGGCACCGAGTGCGATTACAACGCAATGGTGCTGGACCTATTGGGACCCAGTCTCGAGGATCTGTTTAATTTCTGCGCCCGCAAATTTAGCCTTAAGACTGTACTACTTCTGGCTGACCAGTTGGTGAGTCAGTTCCGACGCTTGTGTGATGAGCTGCACCTTACTCCTTGGTATTCTCCAGATCTCTCGCATCGAGTACATTCACTCCCGTAACTTCATCCATCGCGATATCAAGCCCGACAACTTCTTGATGGGCATTGGCAAGCGGGGCAATCAAGTCAACGTTATCGACTTTGGTCTCGCTAAGAAATATCGCGATCCCAAGACCCACTTACACATCCCATACAGGGAGAACAAGAACCTCACCGGGACAGCTCGCTATACGTCGATCAATACGCATCTCGGCGTTGGTACGTTTTTTGCCCAAACTCTAACCACAAACAAAGAATCACTTAAACCCAAATTCCAGAGCAAGCGCGTCGTGACGATCTTGAGTCGCTAGCTTACGTGCTGATGTATTTCCTGCGCGGTGCTCTCCCCTGGCAAGGGCTCAAAGCTGCAACGAAGAAGCAGAAGTATGACCGCATTATGGAGAAGAAAATGACGACTCCTACCGATCTTCTTTGCCGTGGCTTCCCCAACGAATTCGGCATCTTCCTTAATTACTGTCGCGCCCTCCGATTTGATGATAAGCCGGACTATTCGTATCTGCGCAAGCTCTTCCGTGACTTGTTCATTCGTGAGGGTTACCAGTACGACTATGTCTTCGATTGGAGCATTGCACAGCGCCTCGTGCAAGCCGAAGAACCGCGTGCGAGCGGCAGCAAGCCTGCCCGCAAACCAGCGGAGGAGGAGGAGCCGAAGACGTCAGAGCGACAGTAAGCCTTTTGACACTATACCAAAGAATCTCATCTGTTGACGCTGTTTTTGGTTGATAAGGCTCCGCAGCCAGACCCGTGCTGCTGCCCAGAGTGCAACGGCTCAGCCGCGCCCGTCTACTCGCGACCGCGACCAGGGTTATTACTGAACGCCTCGAACTGCCTAATGGCAGTTGTTCGTTTGCTGGGCGTCTTTCCGCGTTGGCGGTATCTTGCTTGGTTTATCACACGGCCTGTTCCTCAACGTGAGGGATGGCCGGGTGTGGTTATCGTATTAGTGGTTGGATGGATGATGGAGGCTTGAACATCAGTCACCAGCCCCGCGCCGTCCAGCGCAAGCGTGGTCTTTGCTGCCATTCCTGCGCATATGGTATATTGATCGAGATAGGATCTCCGTCACCCGTGACGCCGCCCGACAGGTCAGCATCATTGCCGAACGGGCATATGAAACGTTGGACGGTCACGCCACCACGAATATGAACACCATTCGCAGCGGTAAAATTGTCATTTCATCACGGACGCTACCACTTTTCTCTTTCCGCGACTATTTGTTGGTCCCCAGCCAGTTACCATTCGTCCTCCAGGGATGCATGGACTGGTGGCCTTTTAGATACTCCCTCCTTCCCCCTTCCCTTGACGCGCCGTTGATTTCTGTTGGGTTCTGAATACAACATATTATAGCATCACTGTCTATCACGGCGTACGCCCGTCGCTGTCGTGTTTCATCACCCTCCTCATCGCAACATTCCCCTTCAGCGTCAATTGCGCCCCCGCCACCGGTCTATATCTCGTTCACGACACCTCGACGACCTTATCTGCATGCCTTCTCACGACTGTTCTCGCCTGCCCATCCACTATCAATCCTCTTGCGTCGCACGACACATGCAGTGCGGTCCAAGAGAGGGCTCCGGTCCAAGAGACATGAGGTGAGATTTGCTTTCAGTTGCTGGAAGTCGTATCGCTGCAACATGGACTATCCTCGTCATCACCTAGGCCTATCGGCGCACCTACAGACAGGCTCTATCGTGTATTTTGGCTGCTCAGCGTCGCTTGCAGTGCGGGCGTGCGCTTTGAACGTGCGCTGGGTTGGGTGGGCGAAATAGTTGTACAAAATGTGTTTCCCGCCTACTTTTTCTTTTACCCTTTCTCTTCCTTCCGTCCTGAGCCACCTGTGTGCGCTGTTTTGCGCGCCTCACCTCATCTCTATAAATCATACATCACATTCCACCACCAACTCCTCAACCTCAACCTCATCATCCCTCTATCCCATATTGAAGTTATCCTCACGGGTTTTGTCACATCATGATGTCCACACTTGTTCAGCGCTCTCCCCTACCATCGTAGTACCCAACTTGCTATCAAATAAAAGTATCACCACGTGAGAATGAGTGTTGCGTGAACGCGTGGGACTGGATCCATTGAGTACTCCCAACATCTTCTAGCGCGCTTGCTCGGTGTCGACGTTAATATAATAACATCGGGACGTTGTGGACTCTGTCGAGGTGTCCTGGCAGGCGTTACAACTCAACTGCTACTCAGAAGCGATGCGGTACGCCGGACTCGATAAATGGTTCGTGCTGAGCACTTTGGCGCTTAGCTCCCTTGTCCAAATAATCAATACAATGGTCATAATTAAAACAAATGAGCCTCAAGAGCATTTCAACTAGGTTTAATGTTGTTCATGCTCAGTAGCAAACAAATGCCAGGAGGTGTGAAAGACTTACGTTGAGGATGTTGCATTGCGTTTATTTCAAGACCCAGTAGCTGTGTTTTCCTCCGCAGCTGTATTTTCTTCTGAAAAGAGGGCCAGCCGATCTTTCTCCCGCTTTGGGAATTCATCCACGTCTAGCGACAACTTTCCGTATAACTCCATCTCAAGCTCTTTGAGTTGCAGCAAGAAACCTGGATTAGGAGAGACCTGCGGTCGTACGAGCACAATCTGCTTCAGCGCTGCTTTCAGCGTCATGTCACGGCGTTTCATGAGATATGCTGCAACAATCATCGGAGAGCGAGAGATGCCTGCCGAACAATGTATGAGGATCTTGCCCTTGCCGCCATTGGAATGAAGAGCTGTGTCGATTATCTCGCAGGCTGAATCACAGACTTTGGTGATCGACGAGGATGGACTGTCGCTGATCGAGACTCGGTAGTACACCACCTTGTCGACTTTCTTTGTAGGACTAGCACCGACGCTTAAGACATGAGATATCGAGCTCGTAGTGAGGAACGATTCGGATGATGCTGCTGAGACTGGACCGA
>Ga0307508_10007089_pt1 | contig 10449 bp, 13 predicted proteins | sample 9_EM_MG_FD_203089 | JGI IMG/M metagenome (GOLD analysis project Ga0307508, IMG submission 203089) | Populus trichocarpa ectomycorrhiza microbial communities from riparian zone in the Pacific Northwest, United States - 9_EM | ecosystem: Host-associated > Plants > Roots > Unclassified | place...
CCGAGCCCGTTGCGACGCTGGCCGCTCACGTCATGGCGCTACAGGCACGCATCGACAAGCTCGCGGACCCCACGGCCGTCGAACTCGACCCGCGCGGCTGGGACACCCGGTGCGCCTGCGCATACGACCACCCTGACGACGTCTGCGCGGTTCACGACGCCGCACTGGTCGCCGAAGCGCTGAACCGGCGGGCCGAGGCCTCCGGGCATCAATGCACCAGCCCAGCCGCGTGCTGGTCAGATCCCGACTGCCCGGTCTACAGCTCGCGCAAGGTCGCGGTGCCGTCCGCCGACGAGTGCACCTGCGGCCATGACGGGCTTGACGAATGCGAATGCGAATGCCAAGCGGGATGAGAGGAGTAGCAATGGCGTCCATGGCTCGCATCATGTTGATCGGCGGCCCGTTCGACGGCGAAGACGCCGCCCTCGCCCCGCCCGACCTGGGTGTCCCAGCACAGATCGTCTGGGGCGGCTGGTTCCTGTGGGGCTTCGACGCCTGGCTGTACGAATGGCACGGCGAGACGATCAAGGGCGCAGGATTCACCGACGCCCTCGTCTACCGCCCCACCGGGCGCCACCTCACCCCAGAGGAGATCCCGCCGCTGATCGCCGAGGACGTCGAGCTGTGGGCTGGCGCCCCCGCCGTGTGGGCCGAGGCGATGCGCGCGATCGGCATTCCGGCCGAGCTGCTCTGGCCCGGCCTGTGAAGGTCTGGGCCCTGTGGTCGTCGCGGGTCGACCCCTACAGCAATCACGAGCTGATCGACCTGTTCACCTCGCCGGAAGTGGCTGAACAGGTCAGGGATGGACTGATCGGCAAGCTCATGTATCCGGACCTCGGCTTTCTGAGATGGAAGGACGACGAGGATTTCCCCGATCTCTACGTGCGCCCGCTGGAGATTCGCTGACCGGTAGGCTGGGCCTCGTAGGAGGAGCCCATGCCACGCCATCCCAGCCGTAAAGGCACCACCGACCACAATCGTTCGACCGAGTTCCTGGACTCCCTGACCCGCCGAGAGTTGGAGCTTGACCCGGCCCTGGACGCCTGGGCGAAGCAACCCGGCGAGAACCCGCGCAACTACGGGATGTTCCTGATGTACCGCGACAGCGGCCGTATCCGCACCGTCGCGCAGATCGCCGACATGTCTCCCTTGTCGTACCCGGCCACGACCCGCATCGCCCGGTACAACAAGTGGCCCGAGCGCGTCGGACGCTGGGATGCGGAAATGGATCGCATCGCCGGCATCCGCCTGCAGGATGCCCGCGAAGAAATGGCCCTGCGCCACTCCGCTGCCGCCCGCAAGCTGATGGAGAAAGCCTTAGAGCGGCTCAAGACTCTCGACGTCGACGCCATCAGCCCGCACGCCCTGGTACTGATGCTGGACACTGCGGCCCGTATCGAACGGGCAGCCCTGGGCCTGGAAACCCTGAGCAAGGGTGCGACCGCGCAGACGTCCGTCACTGTGGCCGCCTCCACCGGCGCCGCTGGCCAGCCGGAGATGCGCGTGGAGGTGGGCGTGCAGCACGACAGCATCATGAAAACCCTCGATGCGATGGTGCAGCGCATGAGCGCCGAGCAGATCACCGCCGGGTACGAGGAGCTGACCGCGAGCGCGGAGGAGGCGACTCGCGAGCTGGACGCCGCCCTCCCTGCACCTCCTCCGCAGTGAGGGCGAGCGCGGCCGGGGGTCGCCCGAGTGCCGGGCGGCCGGGCGACCTCCGGGCACCGCGCACCCCCGCAGCGCGGACTGTTGTGTCTGCTGGGGATCCATCTCCGGATAGTTTTCGATCATGAGTCTTTCGGCCGCCCAGAAGCTGGCGCTGCTCCCGGCTGCTCTTCGCCGGGCCTGGCTACGTGATCAATCCCGCGAAACGCTGGAAGAGATCCAGAAAGGCGCCTGGTGGTGGGTCGGACGCCCCGAGCAGTTCCGGCCGCCCGGCAACTGGCTCGTCTGGCTGATCCGCTCCGGCCGAGGATGGGGCAAGACCCGCACCGGCGCCGAAGACCTCCTCGACCGCGTGTTCCGCCACCCCGTGGACGTGTTCGGCCAGCGCACCGAATGGCTGGTCATCGCCGAGACCCTGAACGATTGCCGGACCGCGTGCATCGAGGGCAACTCGGGTGTGTTGTCCGTGCTGGAACGCATGGGCCTGGTCAAGGGCAAGCACTTCCGGTACTGGAAGTCCCCCAAACTCATGATCGAATTCGAGTCGGGCCAGGTCATCTACTTCGAGGGCGCCGACAACGCCGACGTCGGTCGTGGCTACAACCTGGCCGGGCTGTGGGCCGACGAGCTGGCGAAGTGGCGCTACACGTACGCCGCCTGGTACGAGGGCATCCTGCCCTCGCTGCGCGCCCCCCTGATCGACGACCACCCGCGCGCCGTGGTCACCACCACCCCCAAGCCGATCAAGCTGCTGATCGAGTGGCAGCACAAGACGGACGGCACGGTCATCATCACGACCGGCTCAATCTTCGACAACATCATGAACCTATCGAGGTTCGTGGTGGAGGAGCTGAAGAAGACCTACGAGGGCACCCGAGCCGGACTCCAAGAGCTGTACGGCCACCTGCTCGAAGAGATCGAGGGTGCCCTCTGGACCCGGCCCTTGATCGAAAACAACCGCATAAAGGCTGTTGACCTGCCGGAACTGAAGACCGTCGTCATCTCTATGGACCCCGGCGCCACCGGCGCGGGCGACGAGACCGGACTGATCGCCGTCGGCCGCGACTACGCCGGCGAGGATTACGTGCTCGCCGACTGGACCAGGAAGATCGTCGGGCATGCCGCCGGCCGACTCGCCTGGGAGATGTTCCGCGACTACGGCGCCACCTGGATGATCATCGAGACGAACATGGGCAAGAAATGGCTCATGCAGGTCATTACCGACGCCTACGTCGAGATGCAGAAAGAGGGCCTGTTCGAGCCCGGGCCCCCGCCGGTCAAGGAAGTGACCTCGCTCGCGGGCAAGAAGCTGCGCGCAGAGCCGGTCGCCTCCCGCTACGAACAGAACCGCTGGCACCACGTCGGCACGTTCGTTGAGCTGGAAGACAGCATGTGTACGTGGGTGCCCGAGGAGGCCAAGCAGAGCCCGGACCGGATCGACGCCCTCGTGCAGGGTGGCCTTTTCCTGATGGGCAAGGAAAGCAGGCTGGTCCGCATCGCCGCCCCCGCCGACATGACGATGCCGACCTTCTCCGCGTACGGCTAAGCTGATCGAGGATTGACGGCCCTACCGCGTCTCTGGCGCGGCTTGGATCGGTTACCCGGGATAATCGCGGCAGTGCCGCGACACTCAAGACGCCCCGACTACTCCCACGAGGCGAATGCCAGGGGGCTCGGGGCGTTCCCGTATACATAGATGGCAGGCCCGGTCCCACGGGGGATGGTCCGGGCCTGCCACGTCGATGCTAACCCCGGCGCCGCCGGCGCGAGCGCCGTAGGCGGGCCAGTCGCTGCGCCCTGATGTCTTTGAGCCGGCCGATCAGCTCCGACATGGTGGTGCTGTCCAGTACGTCAAAGGTGGCGATGGTGGCGACACGCTCCGCGTAGGGCAGTTCGCTGCGGCAGAGGTCGATGGCGAAGCGGACCTGCTCCCGGCTCGGCGGTGCGGGCGGCCGGCGCCACGGGTTGATCACCGGCGGCTCGAATGCGTCCTTCTCCATGGTCTGCACGTTCATCGCGCCTTCCACCGCCTCCGTCGGGGTGCTGTCAGGGCCTGCGTTCATATTCCAGGGTGAACGAAGATCCACGGATGTCAAGCCGGAATCTACGATTGGCGTCCGCTCAGGGTTGACAGTGTGGGCGGAGGCGACTAACATGGAACATGACAGACCGACCAGGGAGGACGCCTCAGATGGACGCAGGAATCGCGGATACGCTCAACCGCCACGTGGTGCAACTCATCACGAGGCAGCTCGATGCGGTAGACGCTGAGCTGGGCTACAGCCTCATCGCCCCATGGCACCGCAGTCCCATCGCCGACACCCTCATGGGCGACGGCCCAGCCGACAACGCCGACCGGGCCTGGTTCGTCGGCCACCTCGCCGCCCGCACACCCGGTATCGACTTCGACGGTCAGCCCGCCGACTGCGACTGGGACAACCTCTTCAGCCACTTCCGGGCCGAGATCACGGCTCGACGTGACCCGCAAACACCTTCCGTCCGCGAGGCAGACTCCGGGCGGGACAGTGTAGGGTCACGATAGACGGAGGGGACCGGGAAGGCTCGACGCCTCCTTCGGTCTGTCAACCCGAGCGACCAGGGGAGCGCCCCCTGCACCGCTCGGGAGGTAGGGCCACCCGGTCCCCTCCCCCGCCCGGAAACAAACAACCCGAGGAGAAACCCCGTGGACCTGACCCTCTACCGCGTCGGAGCAAGTGGCCGCGTCAACCTTGGCGACCTCGCCAAGGACGTCGAGTTCTACACCGTCTCGGAATCGAACCACGCGGACGGAACGCTGGAGGGCACGCTTGTCCTGACGCCCGTACGCGTCGTCTCCCCCTCCACCAAGCGCGCCGCCGGCGCCCCGTTCGACGAGGTCTAAACCACCCGAGAGGGCACGCAATGACCAGCAAGACCCGATACGTCGGCAAGGAGTCCGGCAAGTCGAGCAGCTCATGGTTCGGCGGCACCGGCCATCCAAAGGGCTACGGCGCCTCTACCGGAGACGGCCGCACCACCGACAAGGGCATCGTCGGAAAGATCGTCGCGGTCTTCAAGACCGGCGACAGCAAGTAGCCTGATCCGATGGCGCCCGGTTGCCGCCGGGCGCCATCACGGGGAGACAGCTCGTTGGTACGAGCGTCCGGTCGAACAACTGGAAGATGCAGGTTCGATCCCTGCTCTCCCCTCGAAACCCAAACCGGGGCACCGGGTGCGGGATTTCCACGCAACAAGCACAGGTGCAAGCGCTGGGGATGCCCCCACGCCTCGGGGGATGAGGCCACGAACAGCGCGCAGGCCCCCGACAGGGGTAGTGGCGCACAGGATGCGCCTGGTAACAGGAACCGGTGATGAGCCGCAAGGGGACGCGTACCCGACCGGTGAAGAGCCGCAGTACCGCCGCGTAGTTCAGATGGCAGAGCGCCCGCCTGGTCGGGAGACGGAGGTTTCGAGACCTCCCGTGGCACGAGGTGACCACCACGTCCGTACGTGAGGAGACCAGGAACGTCCTGCGACCAGACACCGGGAGCTGCGAACGTGATGCAGGCACCAGGTCCTGGGATTGGATAAGCCCGGCACGACGTACGGAGTGGGGACGGCGCCTCGATCGAGGGGGTGTGGGGCAGGCACAGATCGGGCTACACCAAAGAAAGCTCGAGAGGCCTCCCGCCCCCTCGATCCGAACAACTGAACACGGGGACGTAGCGCAACGGACAGCGCGCCGCCAAACTGGCCAGCCGGGTTGATCACCGGGCGCGACTCAGGCGGAGGCTGGAGGTTCGAATCCTCCCGTCCCCACGGGATGCACACGCGGACTTCTATGACGGACGCAGTGCTGTCGACCGGAAGTCGTCGCTAGGCGCAAGCCAAAGGGCGCAGGTCGGCGGGTCGCCGGGGCTGCACCGAGGAAACCCTCCGTGGCCACGGCGTGGGTTTGCACCCCGGCGACCCACCCACGTAACCACACAAAGGAGGAGGAAACATGGCTAAAAAGAGGCAGTCTCGGCCGCCCGCCGGACGCCCGCCGGGTAGACGCGGCAAGGGTGGGGTCGGGCCGGGCCCCGCCTACCGTCCCAGCAGCTCCGGCGGAGGCACCACCCATAACGGCAACTGCTGCCCGATGGTCGCCGCCGTCCAGTCCGTCAAGCGCGGCAAGTTCCGGCTGGCCCGCCGGTACGCCGCCATGTCGGTCCGGCTGATCGTCGGGAGGTTCACGTGCAGCGCGTGATCTACAAGGTTCCGGTCACACCCGTGAAGCGCTGCGTGCCCCGCCACATCTCCTGGAATTGGTTCTTCAATCGCCGTCCGGCCGGCCGCCGATGATCCGCGTGTCTGATCCGAAGCGTCTCGGTCGGTCTCTCGCCGAGGTGCGCGCCTTGCTGGGGATGTCCCGGCACGGGTGCGCGCGGGAGATAGCCGCGCTGACGGGCCGTACGGAGACCAGCGTTCACGCCCAGCTTTGGACGTGGGACGTGGGCCGTATTGAACCGTCGCTGTCGTCACTGTCCGCCTACCTGAAGGTGTTGGGCGTGAGGCTGGTGTTGGACTTCGAGGAGGAAGGTTCGGGTCCTGTGGTTGCCGCCGCTGACCCTGGGGTCGTGGCTGATGGCCGGGAGCGTAGGCCTCAATAGCTCGTCGTTTTCGATAATGAACCGGGCCGGATCTGGGCAGCACGGGGTTCGACTCCCCACCGGCCTGCGATCCTGGGCGCCCCTGGGCTCACGCCCCCCGGGATGTGACACCCCCCTGCCGGGTTAGGCCGCAGAACGCGGCCCGCCGAAGCTCACGGGCGTGGAGGCGACGTCGAACGCGGAACGCCACGGCAGGGGCTCAAACCTCGTCCACCCGGAATGGACACACCCTCCCCCGTCGTGTAGTCTGAGAACTGACGGAACCACGATGGAGGAGAAGGACATGCCGATCACCATGCCGGGCGACACCTGGACCGAATGGTCCAACGACAACCCCGACGCCGACGACGCCGACAAGCTGGCCGCCCTGCGCGAGATCATCGGGTACACCGCCCGCAAGTACGTCAGCTCCGACGACTGCACCGCCGAATGGGCCAACAAGAAACTGACCAAGCTCGGCATCACTGACCTGATCGCCGCCCGCAACACGTACACCCTGGAAGCCCCCATGTCGGGCGTGATGAAGATGCAGGTCACGGCCGTCGACCGCGCCGAGGCGCTGGCCACGTTCCAGGCCCGGGCCGCCGCCTCGTCCGCGTTCTCGATCGTCTCGGCCGCCACCGCGGGCGACCCGGAGTTCACCGCCGGTCCGGAAGACCCGACCGGCGCCGCGCACCCGGACGCGCCGACTACGGTCGGCGCGACCCTGGACATGCTGCGCGAGATCATCATGCTGGGCAACATCGCCGGTCCCCGCTTCGACTGCGTGTCCGGCGTGAACTACGTGCTGGCGTCGTTCGGCCTGGCCCTGCTGCCGCTGCGCCGGGAGTTTGCCGTGCACCGCCCGGTGGAGGGTGTGATGGTCACGGTCGTGGAGGCGTACGACCAGGCCAGCGCGGAGCGGGTCGCGGGCTGGCGCTGGGAGAACGCCCGGTCGGGCTACGAGCTGTCCGAGGCGAGCGCGACCGGCGACCCCACGGTCACCGCGAAGTCCTGACGTTCGGCGTTGCAGCCCCCTTGACCTGATGGCCACGGGGGCTGTATGCTGTCAGCAGACAGCCCAACAAGGAGGACATCATGGGAATCATCGCCAAGCTCATCGGCAAGAAGACCCCGAAGCAGACCAAGACCCCGAAGCAGACCAAGGCTCAGGCCAAGGCGCAAGCTAAAGCGCAGGGCAAGGCCCGCTCCCGGCGCCTCGACGACTACGGCAAGCTCTGATGGGCGCCGTGAAGTTCATCGACCTGGCGTTCTTGTCCCTGATCGGCCTGTACGCCCTCGTGCGACACCTGCGGAACAAGCGCCTGGCCCTGCGCCACCCCATCCGGCGGGCCGGTACGCGCATCGAAGTAGTCCTCGGCGACATCACCACCCAAGAGGTGGACGTTATCGTCAACGCCGCCAAGTCCAGCCTGCTCGGTGGCGGCGGAGTCGACGGGGCCATCCACCGCAAGGGCGGCCGGGCCATCCTCGACGAGTGCTACGAGCTGCGCGCATCCCTCTACCCGGGCGGCCTGCCCGCCGGTAAGGCCGTCTCCACCACCGCCGGGAACCTGCCCGCCGAATGGGTCGTGCACACCGTCGGCCCCGTGTACGACCCGGCCAAGGACCAGTCTGACATCCTGCGTAGCTGCTACGCGAAGTCGCTGGCCGAAGCCGACCGGCTCGGCGCCCGCACCGTGGCCTTCCCGCTGATCTCCTCCGGTGTCTACGGCTGGCCCAAGGACGATGCCGTACGCCAGGCCCTGGCCGCCCTGCGCGCCGCTGTGACCGGCGTTGAGGCCGTCCTGCTGGTCATCTACGACCGGGAAACGTACGGCATCGCGCAGGCCGTCATGCGGGGCTGACGCTTCCCGCAACCGAGCCGGGCTGACCACCTACGATGGTGGTCATGCCCGGCTCTTCCGTTGTATACGCGGTCTACTTCCTCGCGTTCGCCCGCCTCGTCGTCCTGATCTGTATGGACATGATCACCGCCCGCCCCCGCGAAGCCGTCGTGGAAGCGCTCAAAGAGCGCAAGCACAACATGCTCGCCTACCTGCTGCTCTGCCCCTGGTGTGTCAGCATCTGGCTCGCCATCCCCGCCGCGCCGATCATCTACGCTTACGGCGATTCGCCGCTGCTCTTCGTGCCAGCCCTCGCGCTGGCACTGTCAGCGGCGGCCGGTGCGCTAGCGCGCGTGAAGGGGTGACCGAGTGGGGCTGATGAGCCGCAAGGCCAAGATCGTGCCCGCCGGTGGGATCGACGGCCCCGGCACCCGGCCCGCAACCCTCACCGCCGCCGCCGTACCGATCAACCTCGGCGACGCCGCATCGTGGCAGATGTTCAAACTCGGTGACCACCGCTGGCAGTGGGAAGCCTGGCGCCACTATGACATCTGCGGAGAGATGCGATTCGTCGTCAACTGGATCGGCAATGCCGTCTCCCGCTGCCGCATGTACGCCGCCTCGGTCACCGAAGACGGGGTCGTCGGCGAGGAAGCGGCCGACCCCCGCGTGAAGATGATCGCCGAGACCATGTTCGGCACCCCCGCCGCGAAGGCGCAGGCCCAGCGCCTGATGGGGATCAACATGATGGTGGCCGGAGACTGCTTCATCGTCGCGGAGGGCTATCAGCAGACCGGCCAGGACGGCACCCCCGACAACGACAAGTGGTACGTGTGTTCCTCGAGCGAGGTGTACCGGCGCGGCGACGACATCATGGTGCGCCGCTCGATCACACACGGCGGGGGCCAGTACAAGCTGAACCCGAAGACGGACCTGCTGATCCGGGCCTGGAATCCGCACCCCCGCCGCCATGACGCCGCCGACTCCACGGTGCGGGCCATCCTGCCAGTGCTGCGTGAGCTGGAGCAGTGCACCAAGCGCGTGTTCGCCGAACTGGATTCGCGTCTGGCCGGTGCCGGAATCCTGCTGCTGCCGGACAACATCGACTTCCCGCGCCCGCCGGTGGAGAACCCGGGCGACCCGCAGCCTTCCGGGGTGGACGGGTTCGCGCAGCTCCTGCAGCGCACGATGGCCACGTCGATGCAGCAGCGGGATTCGGCCGCCGCCGTGGTGCCGATCATCTTGCAGGCCAGCACGGATGCCCTCGACAAGATCAAACACTTGACGTTCGATTCGACGATCTCCGACCACATCTCGGAGATGCGGGTCGAAGCGATCAAGCGCATGGCGATGTCCCTGGACATCCCGGCCGAAGTGCTGCTGGGCATGAGCGGCGGCAACCATTGGTCGGCGTGGCAGATCGAAGAGTCCTCGATCAAGATCCATATCGAGCCGCTGCTGATCCAGCTTGCCGACGCCCTGAACGTGGGCTACTTCCAGCCCGCCCTCAGAGCCGCAGGCATCCCCGATCCGGAGAAGCTCACCCTCTGGTTCGACATCGCCGCCCTCACCGTCCGGCCCAACCGCTCCGACCAGGCATTGCAGTTCGTCGAGAAGGGCATCATCAGCAGCAAGTCGGCCCGCGACAACGCCTCGTTCGGCGACGACGACGCCCCGGACGACAAGGAGCTGCAATACAACCTGGTCAAGGCCCTCGTGCTGGCCCAGCCCGCCTACGCCGGTGACCCCGAGGTGCAGAAGATCCTCGGCCTGCCGCACATTTCGATGCCCGCCCCGCCGGCGCCGCCCGCACCGCCCGGTGGCGGGGACCTGATGCCGGGTGACCCCGGATACGACACGGCGGGCGAACCGGCCGACGTCGGGGCGCGCGGCCTGCCGCAGTTCCCGTCCGTGGCCGACGCCGAACAGGGCAACGTGCCTCCGGTCAAGGGCAAGCAGAAGCTCGGCCAGTTGGCCGCCTCCGCGTGGTCGGTCATGGCGCAGCAGAACGACGACTCCCTGTTCTGGGCGGCCGACGCCGCCGTGCACCGCGCCCTGGAGCTGGCCGGGGGGCGTCTGGTGCCCGGCCCGCAGCGCGCCCGCTACCCGGTGCCGAAGCATGAGCTGCACACCAGGGTCTCTGTCCAGAGCACCCGCGTGCCCGCCCTGCTGGCCGGTGCGTGGTCGCATGTGCGCGGGCAGGCCGTGGCACTCAGCGTCGACCCTGACGCGCTGGAGGAGCTGCTGGGCGGGTACTGCACGGAGCTGCTGACCCGGGGCGTCAGCCACGAGGCGGGGCTGCTCCGGGCGACGCTGCACCAGGCACG
>Ga0307508_10007090_pt1 | contig 10447 bp, 1 predicted proteins | sample 9_EM_MG_FD_203089 | JGI IMG/M metagenome (GOLD analysis project Ga0307508, IMG submission 203089) | Populus trichocarpa ectomycorrhiza microbial communities from riparian zone in the Pacific Northwest, United States - 9_EM | ecosystem: Host-associated > Plants > Roots > Unclassified | place...
ACCGCTTTCAGCGAAGGCTAGCGTTCCCGTTCAACCGAACGCTAACACTGGTGCCTTGAGCCTGGTGTCGTGTTCTCTCCCACACAGCTATCATCCCTAATCGATTCAGATCACTCACGAATCGATTGCTAACTACTCTAGCGAACAGCTAGTCCCCGAGATTGCGAAGTCTAGACGCCACGTCACTGCACGGCAACTCGCATCTGCGCATCTCTCGCAATCCCTCGCGTTCAACAAACTTCACACCCCCAAAACGGACTCAAGGTTCCACGAGTCCATTATACTATTTTACTAATTACTACAGGCCATGATGCAGCACAACAGCGACGCGTCATCTTATTGTCTAAGCGCCAACTCACTTGTCGAGTTTCCACCTTCTGCTGCCATTCCAACCAACTCGCGTCGCCTCTCATCTATGTCATCAAGACCCAACAATGCCAGCTCCACACCGTCAACAGCGAGGTGTGGAACACGAGCCCCGGCACCGAAAGGTGACCGAGATGTGCCGCCCGCGAATGCAGGTTGGTATGCCGCGCCCACGACAATGGGACGTGATGTCGACCTCCAACCGCCTTCGGGCGCTGGGGATGCATCACCCGCAAACCTGGGTTGGTATGCCACGGCAGCGACAACTGCGCGTGATGACGACCCAACACACAAAAAGAAGGTTATGATTCAAACACTAATTGAAGACCGGCAGCATCGATCAAACAAGATCAACTATGTATTGGGAGCACTACGCTTAACTCTCGATAAGAAGGAACTAAAGGCTGTCTTCCCGCGACGAATAGTCGAACACCCTTCCGACACACAACACGAAAGGGAGCGATTTGCCTTCCACCCCGACTATATCCATCATCTAGTCAGCGTCATGAGGCTATCGAGTGAAGTGCTCAACAACTTCCTACAAGCGGCTGGGAGCAAGTTAATATTCTCCTATGGAACTTCCAAGTACTACGAAGGCCAAACGTTTGAGGAAGTCCTACACCGCGAACGGCCTGCACAGACCGTAGCCTTGACCTTTGAAAAACGCCTACTCGATCGAATCACTACGGCTTACCGAGCCATAAGCAGTTTTGTGCTTCATGCGGACGACGCGTCCATGGATCTCCCGACGTTTGCCTCGCGAAGGCCGAGTACCTTACAAGGAAAGGACTCGATTATAACCTGTCCCACACAGGAAGACCTTCTCTGGACCGGCGAAGTAGCAGATCAAGTCCAAGCTGCACTAAACCTAGTTATCTCCGAGAATGGCGACAAACCGCCCTCTGCTACCGAGCCATCTACACAACCATGCAAGGTCGACTGCTTGTTAAACACGCGACTATCCTCCACTCCCCTACTGGAGCAAAGATCTCCCGATAGCTCAGCAATCCCCGAGTCCATCGGCTTCCAGACTTACATCAATGCGGACGTAGGCGTGAATAGCGAAGCGCAACTTCAACCTCATCTGACACCGTCTATCACGACAAGGCTAACGACGCACAGACCCCCCATAGTCGAGCGATCCCTACAGTTATGTGACGCTGACGAAGCCTCGATAGAACTCCAAGCTACATGTAGTAACTGTACACCGGCAGTTCGACCCTTAAGGGATCCTGACAAGCTCCCTGCTACCGAAGTGTCGGCTCAACTACATGACCTCAACCAGCTGCCACGTCCGCGACTCCCCATGTACCACGCTACTGAACCACGAGCCGAGAGCAGCCAACAAGACTTGCGAACACCGTCAACCTCTCAGTTTGCCCGACGTCCTTCGGATCAACAACCGCTAAGGGCCAGTGACGACTTCTCACTTGAACGTCAACTCCTGCCTACGCCACCTCTCGCGACAATACCAACGCTAGGCCGGCACGTAACAGCTGAGGAGGAACGGCGATCTCTGCGATCGCACAAGGTGGAGGAAATTCGGGCGAAGCCACGAACTGCCGATCAAGAGCAGGCTATCCAGCCTCTTTGCGATCCTGATAAACCTTCGGCTTCACTATATCCACCGGCTGGCAATGACTCGTGCATTCCCTCAGACTATGCTCGACTCAGCCTGGCTCTTCAACACCTGAACGCGAACAGAGAATTGGCATTCAAACGAATAAAAGACCTCCTGAATATGCGAGGCCCCCAAGATTCAGAGCCACGTACGGAGGACCAGCCGCAAAACCGAGACTCGCGAATGCTATCAACACCGCGACTCGCGTTGCACTCGTTGCATCAATTAGGCCAACCGACTAACCGAGAAGCTTCCTTCGGGCCACTGCGCATTCTCAAGGATATACAGCTAGTGCCAGCCCTTCGACGGACGAACCGACAAGACCCATGGATTGCTGGCCTTTCGGATAGTCTGCAAATGGACTGCCCGGCCATATCAAGACCTGTCAATACGGGATTAGCTCCTACTCCTGTCCCGCGCGACGAATTATCTGACATAGTTTCTGGCTTTCGCTCCCGGCAAGTCATCCACAAAACCTATTCTCGCCACGATCCCCCTACGAACAAGAAGGGAACTTCGACTCTCGTGAAAACGTCTCAACGCACGCTCGAATCGCTTGATTCCACCGCAATCTCGCCATCCGACCTCCCGTGCAACAAGGAGAACTTCCTCAGTTTCACCAACGTCGCTGATATCCTTGGCGTCGGCGAGAAACACCTCAAGGATGAACCTTACCGAGCAGCCAAACTCCTCTTCACTAGTACCTCCGACGGGGCTCGATTAGCCACTACCTTCGTCCATTGCCTGAATACTGACAACGGTCACTTGTGCAAACGTCGACATGAGCTTGCAAATATAAACCACTCGCGAACCTCCAATGGTAAGGACAAGTCGGCGATGCTGCGAAGCAACGAGCATTCGACACTTCAAGACCTTCACGAAAGGGAGGATCCCCTCAGTTTCACCAACGACGCTGATATCCTTGAAGTCAGCGAGAAATACCTCGGTGATGAGCTTTACCAAACAGCCAAACTCCTCTTCACTAGTATTTCCAGCTGGGTTCGATTAGCCACAACCCTCATCTACCTTGATGAGAACCCCTTCGCAACCGGCCCTAGTGATCTCGCGCTCCACTACCGATCGTATCCACAACCTGCTGGCCAAGAGCCGGCTACTCGACCCCTTCGGGATCCAGATAAAACTTCAACCTTCCGAGTACCTCACCCTTCGGTCTCTCAAGCTAGACAAGCTGATAACGGCTTACGCACTCGTTTAGGCCGTAAGGCCATAACGTCCCAAGCTAGCCACGAAGTATGGGCCATACGAACGCCACCAGCCCGACTCGGTACTCCCGATCGTCAATACATGGACGCCAGCAATGGCTCCATACTCAACAGATGGAGGGGCCTCGCAGACACGCAAAGGCCACGCGATCCCGGTATTTCGTCCTCAGACTGCCACCGAAGGCCTAACTTACCTCCCGAACGTCGACACAATTATGCCGAGGAAGGGTACTTGCAAGTCAAAGATGGCATTCTGCCCCCGCTTTCCGACGTCTTCAAGATCTTGGCCTATTGTCGTGTTCAACTTCGGCCCACGACAGCTACTCCAGCGCGACAGGCATCGGCGAATCAAAGTAAATCGTCGACTACAGCGGATGTCACTGCATCAGCGCTACCTGAAGCACAGCAACTCGCCACATCCATCTTCCGTTTCGTCGAGACTCCTGTCGCAACCGGTTCGAATGATCGCGCACGCTACTACCCAGCAAGTCCACTACCTACTAATCAAGAACCGGCTACGCAACCGCTTCGTGACCCTGATAAATCCTCACAATCGGACTACAGCACTTGGATATCTCTCTCCAACCTTACACCACATGCCTGGGCTAATCAAGATAATATGTCGATCACAGCCGATGCCACTGCTTCAGTGCTACCAGTTGCACAGCTACTCGTCAAAACCTGGGTGCGGCGAAGCCTTGCTCGCGACTCCCTACTACCGATGGAGCGAGTGCACGATCAGGACGTGGTGCTACCCCTATCGACTACAACTATTTGGCGCCGTCAAGCTTGTGGCCTCAAGATACCTTGCCCTTGGATCTCAGAAGGCTTAACCACTAGTGACGAACACGTACCCGGACGTCGAGAATACATAGGCCCTTGCTCCACGATATCACGAGTTCCACCTGCAAGTGCTAACTCGCACTATTATCCAGCACCCGGCACTTCAGATCCAGTGGATGTGAGCAAGCCACGGAACTTGCGAACGGCTTCCATTCCCCGAATTGCTCGACTCTCGTCGCATCAAGTGTATCCAAGGACTGCCAGCAATGCTTTCGGACGACGGCACGATCTCGTGGATCCACGAGCTCTTCACTTCTGGAGAGTCAAAGACAACCGGCTAGCTGAACCGGCAGGCAGGCCAGCCTCGAGCGTGATTAACAATGGTGTCGCGGTACATGCGTGCGACTACGATAGTTTAGTGACCCGACAGGAATATGTTTTGACTTTAGCTATGCCCATCGACGATTTGGCATTCATGCACGATTGTAACCTTACAATAGGCTATCATAGTCTCGATTTCAGTCTCGAGATCTTCTCGCGACCTAGAACTCTAGTCCCAGATCAATATTCAGCGAGTAATAGGCTTCTTACCAGCCGTAATAAAATTGGAGCCACCGACGTTACCCATAACAAGTCATCAACCGGTCGAACGGGACCCCGTCCTCTGCTAGCAGCGACCAGTGGATCTATGACGCTGCCATGCAACCTCGAAACTACGCGTATTCGACTCAAGTACAATGTAGAGCCTGCATCAACCAGCCACGAGACTCTTACGCGACAGTACGATGACCAGGAAGTCTCTGCACATCCGCTCATGCGAAAGGATGAGGCACCACATCAAAGACGAACGCGCTTTAAGCGAGTAGCCAAACAGAGCGAGCCTGATGCTCTACGCAGCGGCTCAGAAAAGTCCTCGCGAATCATGCGTGCCGCCGCTGAGAACGCCGATCTTCATGAACTGGAACTGCTTCGCGAATCTCCTACTGCAGCACGAAGTACCGGAAGCCCTTCATACTACACATCGCAAACATGGGCTGGGAGCAAGCCACAAAACTCGCAAGCACCTGCAAGTCCCCGAATTGCCCAACACATGTTGAATCAATTCCATCCACGGACTGGTGACAAGGCATCATGCGGGCGACTGCGCGATTTCACGGATTCACGAGCCCTTCGTCTTTCGGGGATGGAGGATAACCTACTAGCTTCGCCTATATTCAACTCTGACAGTCCTCCGCGGGTACAGCTACCCTCGCCCGAGCCTTTCTCGCGACTTAGAGTCTTCACTTCGGCGCGATGCTTATCGATGAATTGGCCTCCTGATAACCTCCGCGAAATTGCGACTATTAACTGTACCCCGGCTAGCACGGACACGGTGGACAACCGTGAAGCGGCGAATAACCGCTTCTGCAAAGCAATACTGGCTGACAAGGATACCATGGCACAAACCATAGCTAGTGCTGGTGCTGCAGAGCTTCCCTATGACGGCAACACCCTGACGTGCTATCACGTTCCGAGTGTTTATCCTACCTTCATTCAGCGACAAACAACTGAAGGTCCGAAGTACTCCGCTCGACGTCAATTCGAGTCCTACACCACACAAATCTCGGCTAATCCACTAACGACGAGGCTTAGCCACGAAGCATCGAAAGGACAACCTCGCGATTTCGACGATACACCGCCTGCACGAGCCTCTTGCTCTTCAGGCCACCAACTTCTGCTTGACGACACATCACTGGAGCGAACACACGCTACAGAGCGCTGTCAGTGGAGAATCAAAGACAAGCTGCCAGCTTCACGATCACCCGATTCCTCAAGTTCTCTACCTCCTTGCACTTTAAGATTCAACTGTTTGAAGGCCAACAGTGGCGTTTCTCTCAAACATCGACTCGATTACACAGATATAGGACCTTTGCAAGCTCAAGTTCATGACACCGCTCAACGGACAGGTCCACGAGCCCCTTGCCATTCCGATATCCTGGATTCGCAACACCCGAAGGCTGGCGATCTAGCCACGATGTCTCAGGCCGCAACCGCGCGCAACTCCTCAGCCAATAAGCACGACGAATCGCAGCTGCATCCTGACCCAACGAATCACACAACAATTTCTCAACCTAAGCACATCCGAGCACTCGGCGAGACCTCGACTTACTACTCCATCAGGTCAAGTCACGTTCGCGATGCACGTTCGACTTCGCGAATCGCCCGAGATCCTTTGGATCTACGACATCCGAAGGCTAACCGCGAAGTTTCAACCGGTCGACGTGGTGATGTCAAGGATACATTGCGCTTGAGAGCCGTTTGCTCTTCGGACCAACAACTTCCACTTGACGGCTCGTCACCCAAGCAAGCACATTGCCAACATCCAAAGGATAGTGACAAGTTTCAACTCAAGCAATGGCACGAGCGCTCAGATACGCCAGACTTGCGATCTATTGGCCCTTCAGATAGCCGACATCCTAAGGATCTCGGCCCCCCACCATTGGGACCAGCACTTGATCGGAACGTAGCACTAATCTCATCAATTCCACCACCTCTCGAGTCCCATCCGGCTACAGCTAGTGACCTCTGGCACCCAAGGAGCCCCGAAGCACGAACGCACAAGTCCGAGCCGTATGTCAGCCTCAACGCACGAACGTGCTACGACTCTGCAGTCAACAAAAGCGGAACTCCTGATTTTGCTTGCTCTTGTCGACTCTGCCAAGAACCCGCCGAACCTGTCGCGGCTCTGCAATCCGAGGGTCCCGAGATTTCCACTGGGTCGCAGGGAGTTTTACTTGCTGTCATACCAAGCTATGCTCGCGGCGCACGACTATCGGAACATCGATTCGCTTGCAAGCCCGAAGCTTCAACAGGACGACGGCGCAATCGCGAGGATACCCAGCAGTTGCAAACCTTTTGCTCATCGGATCGTCGACCTAAGTTCTTGTCAATGGAACAAACATGCAAGTTCGAGCTGCCGCAAGCTCCACGACTCCCCAGCCTGCGAGTTTCTCGACACCAGAGTACTGCGATCGATCCTCATGTTTATTCAACGAATGACCCCACTGAGCAGCAAGAATCATGGATTCCCAGCGCCTCAGATATCCAGCTAAACGACAGCTCAGTCGTGCCAAGACACGTCGATGCGGGATCGTCGCCAATTCCCTTCCCTCTCGAGGATCTAGCTGCCGAACTATCTGCCATGGCATGCAGCAATTGCGTTCACTCAGCCCTCTGCTACTCCGACTCTCGGTTATGCCGTGACCTCGCCGTAAACAAGTGCAGAACCTCAACTTTCCTGGCGACCTCTCGACCCGCTCTAGAGCCAACGAATTATACTACAATCTCACGACTTGACAGCCATCAGGCATCCACTGAGCTATCGGATACTTGCACAGCCGAGCCAAAGTGCCCTTGTAATGCGCTTATGTCGACACCATCCGTCAAGCGCAAGCCCAACTTGAGTACAGAGGACGAACCCTTAATGCTGTACCCAGCTAACGGCTCTGCTGTGGAAATAACTACGACTCTCCTCGGCGCCGAGCGAGATTCTGATGCCCACTATAGCAGAAACGAAGAGAAAACCCAAGAGCCCGAGCCTCTGGCTCTCTCGCGACACCCTGATCAATCGGATGAGGTCCCTTCTCACTGCGACGCTTCCTGTCAATGCTCGCGCAACCACTTCACCTGGAATGAGAATGGAAACTCTTCCCGCAGCCGAAAGGCTCGATCTCCTTCCATTCACCAACACAGCACTGATTCAGCAAATAGAGAGGTGATTTCATCCGATTGTGCCCAAGCTCTCGACAAACCGACGGCAGACGGTTATGCCATTACGCCTAGGCATTCAAGTGCTCACAAGTCCCAAGCCAATGAGGAGGATGAACGATTAGTTCCTCAATTCGATCCCAGCAAGCCGATCAAGTCCTTGAAACTGTTTGCAGAAAGCTCGACGTCTAATTCAGCACTGGACTCGGCAGTGAAGGCACTGACAAAGCCAACTATCTCCAGTGCTGAGCCCAAGGCAGAGGTCCGCAGCGCAGGAACCGAGAAGGAAATACTGACACCTCCTCGTCCAATTATCATGCGATCCCCCGATGGTTTGGGTGACGTCTACCGACCACCTATGAGCTACAGCACCGCCGACCAAAGTGGAATCTTCTCAAGTGCTCAAGATAAGCCCCTTGAGTTGAAGAAAGGCTGGGTCCGCAATCTTTGTGAGGCCTTTCGGCTAGTGCTCAGCGATATCGAACGAAAGAGTGTTTTTACTCCAAGCGACACACTCAATGACCTTTTGCAGGCGATTGGCCAGCCTAGGTCTTTCCCTTTCGGCAATAGCTTCTTCGATGGCAAGCGCTCGTTCACAGAACTGATCCGCAGCGATTGGGCTGTCAAGACAGTGGCCTCAGCATTCGAAACACGTTTACTGAGACGCATTCAGACAGCCTCCGATGTGATCCATATTCTCAGGAGCCACTTCGATATTAATTCAGCGCAGATAGCTTCTCGTTTGGCTTCTCAAACGCCCGACAACAGCTCCGCGAATACATGGCATACTCAAGAGTTAACCATACAAAGTGACATATCAAGCCATGCTCACGACACGCGATTATCGGAACTTCAATTCGCTTCAGCACTAAACAATGCACAATGGCCAGCCTCACCTCAGAGGGAGGATGATGCACGGGCTATGCAAGTTGTCCCGTCTCACCATCCCGCTTCCGACGCCAGCCTGGGCGCTACCCCAGGGGACCCAGCTGTTCCTGCCATAACACTACGATTGGAGGCATCCATTAAGCAATCGGAAGCTCGACTGGCGATGCCAATCGATGCCTATAAGGGACGAATGTCTACATCTTCCCTTGCTCATGAGCCCGAATCCAGCGCAAATGGGGAACCACGAGCCCTTCAAGTCAAGCTCAGCGATTCAACTCTGCACTTAAGGCAGTCCACACCCAGTTTAATGCAGCACTTGTCAACCGGCTCGGTGGGAGAAATACCCTCGACTACCTTGAGCACCAAACAAGCTCTTGTGCGACTCATAAACCAATCGAATGAGGCCCTTCGGCACTGCTTCACTTCCAGTCAACGAGCGCATGGCAACACTACTGGGGGTGGAAACAGAAACCTTTCCTGCTACCAAAACTTTCAATCACCGGCAACTCCCCAGCTCCGTACTGATCCAGCTGATTGCACGGTGATTCGATCCAATTGCACCTGCACTTCCAACCATCTGGAGAACCAATGCCCGAAATCATCGAAACCTGCTAGCCTGGACACGATCCGACGTCTGGATTGCCTCATGACCTTGAATATGTTGCCCGGAGCGCTGCTGAATCAGGCTCACGAATCGCTTGTCTCAGTCTCTGCAATCACCCGCAAACCACAGTCTGAGATAAATGACAAATCGCAACACATTCAGCACTTGTCTAACAACTCAATCACGATCTGGAAACGGCTCAGAGCTAGCCGGATGTTGAATTCTTCACGAAGCTCAGCGGCGGAGACTTCGAACCTCCGAATGCAACAAGCCTCAGCCCTTGCTGGAAATTCTGATCTCCAGGACTATCCGCCAATCCAAGATGTGGACCGGAGTGGTGAAGACCCACAATACTCCCCCACTACTGCGGAGCCAAGTTCTTGAGGCGGTAGCTCTCCTACTAAATGATTAAAGGATTGTCCGAACCTGTCACTGCACCACAGAGTGCCAAATTGGAACAATAACAGGATGCACACAAAGTCAAATGTTTCCGACTGGCAAAGCCCTTCGGCCACACAGGACTCAAGTGCCCAAACCCTTGGCTCCGCATATGACATGCTGAGCCTGAACATCATAATCCTAATATCTCCAACCTCCAAACTCAACGATCAGAGATTCGCTTTATCACTTCATTGACCTATGACAGTCCTACTCCGAGTAACATCAAGGGTCGTATTCGAGGCCAAAGTCCCATTGAGCAGAAGCCTTGTTAAAGACAATTGCAAGCAACTCAGTGGGCTCAAGGCACTATTATCGGCACCTGCCCCTTTTGCCCAATCATCAGTATCGTTCCTCTTTCACACTAAGCTATTACCACTGTTCATCTTCTCCCTCTTTAGGAACCCGGTAGGATTATTAGCAAGAAGACCACAACCTTCAAGGCTAGGCGATTCCTAGGAGGGGGTGGTGTTACCGGTGTCCTATCTAAGAACCACCTATCCTTTCCTCCTTTTTATCTTCACGGCTTAGGCCAATTACTGTGAACTCACGCTTTTTCCTCAAAGAGGTTTTTTACCGCGGAGTCACATTGTAGTATAGAATGCCCCCTTTTGGTAACTACATGTGACCCCTGTAAGACTGTTTACAACTGTTGCGCTGCCGCCGTATATTTTCATTCTTACTTCCATCATAAACTTCTCTGAACTTGCGTCTAAACGTATCTCAAGTTCTTTCTATAACTCCGAAGTCCTCAGCGTAGCAATAGCTCACTGAGAA
>Ga0307508_10007091_pt1 | contig 10447 bp, 7 predicted proteins | sample 9_EM_MG_FD_203089 | JGI IMG/M metagenome (GOLD analysis project Ga0307508, IMG submission 203089) | Populus trichocarpa ectomycorrhiza microbial communities from riparian zone in the Pacific Northwest, United States - 9_EM | ecosystem: Host-associated > Plants > Roots > Unclassified | place...
GCGCCCGGCGGCGCGGCTCCCGAACAGCTCACCGCCGCGGCGACCGAGCTGCTGCGGCGCTTCCCCCGGTGGGCCAAGGCCTACCAGTCGGCGGACGGCGCCCAGCGGCTGGCGGAGGACGCCGCCTCGGTGCTGTGCGATTTCCGCCTGGCGCGGCGCGTGGGCGACCGGGTGGTGGGACGCCCGGCGGCGGCCCGGTACCGCGTGGCGGACACCACCACGGCCGGGCCGTCCGACTCCCAAGAGGTATCGATGGAAGGGGGCTGTGGTGAGCGTGACGGAGCTTCCGGTGCGGACCGCCGGTGACGCTGACCGGGCACAGAGCCATGACCGGGTGCGACGGCGCTGGCAGCCGTCCCGAGCGGGCATTCTCAACATCTGGCGCTATTACGACGAGACCTTCGGCTTCCACGAGGGCCGTCTGCTGCTGCGCGGACAGAACGGCACGGGCAAGTCGAAGGCGCTGGAGCTGTTGCTGCCCTTCCTCTTCGACGCCAGCCTGCGGCCCAACCGGCTGTCCACGTTCGGCGGCTCGGAGCGCACCATGCACTGGAACCTCATGGGCGAGGGCGCTTCCGGCAAGACCCGGGTGGGCTATGTGTGGGTGGAGTTCGCCCGGGCCTCCCCCGATGGCGGTCACGCGTGGTTCTGCTGCGGAGCGAGGCTTCAGGCGAGCGTCCACACCCGCGGAGTACAGGCCGACTACTTCACCACCACCCGGCGTATCGCCGAGCCCGGTGGCCTGTCCCTGACCAACGACGCCGGGCAGCCCCTGACGCGCGCCTCGCTGGCCGAAGCCCTGCACGGCCACGGTGACCTCCACGGCTCCGCGGCCGACTACCGCGCCGCCGTCCGCGGCACCCTGTTCCCGGGACTCAGCGAGCAGCGCTACGACGCGCTGATCACCGCGCTGCTGCAACTGCGCACCCCCAAGCTCTCCGAGCGGCTGGACCCGTCCCTTCTGTCCTCGCTGCTGTCCCGGGCCCTGCCGCCGCTCGGGCAGGGCGAGATATCCGAACTCGCGGAGGGGTTCGAGCGGCTGGACCGGCAGCGTGAGCATCTGAGGCGACTCGACGAAGAGGTCGCGGCGGCCGAGACCGTGGCCGCGCAGCAGCGTGGCTACGCCCAGCGCGTTCTGCGCGCCGCCGCGGCGTCCCTCATCTCCGCCACGACGGAGATGGACAACCTCACCCGGATCGCCCGGGAGAGCGCGGACCAGCACGCCCGGACCCTGCTCGACCAGGAGGAGTGGGGCCGGTCCCGGGAGGAGCTGGAGCACCGGGGGCAGGAGCTGGAAGCGGCCGTCGAGGGGCTGGTCGACTCCGATGACTACAAGCGCGGCGAGGAACTGGACACGCTGCGCCGCCGTACCGACCAGGCCGTGGGCAAGGCCACGCAGCTGCGTGGACACGTCGAGGACAAGAGCCGGGTGGCGCGGACGGACGCCAGGCTCGCCGACGACTCCGACCGGCGGGCCGAGCAGTGGGCCGACCAGGCGCGGGCGGCCCACGAGGACACCCGGCAAGCGGCCCGGCGCGCGGGCATGGAGTCCGTGTGCCGGGAGGCGGAGGCGATGTTCGGCCCGGCGACCGCCGACGACACCGACGCGGCGGGACAAGGCCGCGGCGCCCGCCTGCTGTTGCGTGGCGCGGTGACGGCAAGGCGGGATCGGATCGCCCGGGTGCGGGAGGCCATCGGCGGCCACGACCGGGCCGTAGGGAACCGGACCGCGGCCGAGGGGGCCTTGGAGGCGACTCGTACCCGGCTCGCCGAGGCGTCCACACGCCGGGACGCGGCGGCCCGTGCGTACGAAGCCGCGCTGGAGAAGCAGGGCGAGGAGCTGCGCGAGTGGACCGATGGATGCGTGGAGCTGCGTATCGGGGATGTGGCGGAGCTGGTCTCACGGGCGGCGGCTGAGGCCGATGTGCTGGCCCTGGTGGAGGCCGCGACCCGCGTGGTGGACCGGGAGATCATCGAAGGGGAGACGGGTGCCCGGGCGGCACGCGATGACGCTCTCGCCGATCGTGCCGAGATCACCGAAGGCATCGAACGCCTCAGCCGGGAGGCCGAGCTTCCGCCCGCCGCACCGCTCACCCGGACCGCCGACCGGACCGCCATGGAGGGCGCTCCCCTGTGGCGGTTGCTGTCCTTCCGTGACGGGGTACCGGCCGCCGTACAAGCGGGCGTCGAAGCGGCGCTGGAGGCGTCCGGCCTGCTCGACGCCTGGATCGGCGCGAAGGGCGGGATCGAGGTACCCGGCCATGACACCCTGGCGGACCCGGCACGGGCCACCCCCGCTCCCGGGCCGTCTCTCCTGGAGGTACTCGGCCCGGAAGCCGATGCCCCGGTCCCCGCCGACCGGGTGGAGCGGCTGCTGGCCGGTATCGCGTACGGGCCTCGGCTGCCGCCGGAGCACATGGCCGCCGTCGGTGCCGACGGCGGCTGGCGGCTGGCCACCGCCACCGGTACGTGGAGCAAGCCGGAGCCCGCCCACATCGGGGCGTTCGCCCGGGAGCGCGCCAGGCGGCGCCGAGTCGCCGAACTCACCGAACGGCTCTACGAGGTCAACGCCTCCGTCACGGCGCTGGAGGCCCGGTTGCGAGGATTCCGCGAGCGCCGCGAGCGGCTCGACGCCGATCTCGCGGCCCGTCCGGACCATCGCCGCGTGAGCGAGAGACGACGCGACTGGGACCGGGCCGAGGAGAGTGTCGGCGCTCGCGACGACGCCGTACGCGAGGCCGTCGCACAGCTCGCCGAGCGGGAGGGCGAGGCCACGGCCGCCCTGCGCGCGCTGAACGCGCTGTCCGCCGAGCACACGCTGCCGACCGACCGTCAGGCGCTGGAGGATCTGGCCCGGGCGCTCGACGGGTTCCGGGAGACGGCCGACGTGTGGGCGGACGCCCGTATCCACTGGGCGGCAGCCCTGGGCACGGCCGCCGCGGCCCGAGGCCAGGCGGAGCGCTCGCGCGCCCTCGCCGAGGAACACGCCGCCGAGGCGGAGTCGGCGGAGGCCGAGGCCAGGGGGCTGGTCGCGACGCTGGAGGCGGTGGAGTCGACCGTCGGCGAGGACTTCCGCCAGGTTGCGGCCCGGATCAGCGAGCTGCGCGGGGAGCTCGACCGCTGCCGCGGACAGGTGAAGGCCACAGAGGCGGAGCTGCTTGCCCTGGCCAGGCGCGTCGGCTCGCTCGAGACGACGATGGCCGACGACGCGGACCGCCGTGACCGGGCGGTCGGGGCGCGGGACTCCGCGGCGCGGCGGTTCCGGCATCTGTGCCTGCTCGGTCTTCCGGAGGACGCCGGTCTCGGCCTCGCACCGACCGCTCAGGACGGCACCCGCGCCACTTTGGAGGCCGCCCGTGCGGTCGCTGCCGCGTGGCCGAACGTTCCGCATGCCGCCCGGAACCTGGGGGACGCCGTCAACCGGCTGTCCGAGGCCGTCCACAAGGCCCGCCAGTCGCTCGGCAGCCGTGCCGATCTGGACCTGGAAGCCGATGAGGACGTCCAGGTCTTCTCCGCCGCCATGGACGGGCGACGGGTCGGGGCGGCGGGGCTGCTCTCGACCCTCACCACCGAGCGGGACCACAGCCGCGAGGACATCACCGCCGCCGAACGGAAGCTCTTCGACCAGACCCTCACCGGCGACACCCGGCGCCACCTCGCCGCCCGCATACGCCAGGCCAACGAGCTGGTGGACCGGATGAACGGCTACCTGGAGCGGGTCCGCACCGCCTCGAAGGTGGCAGTCCGGCTGGTGTGGCAGATCCACCCCGAGCTTCCGGCCGGTACCAGGACCGCTCGTGAACTGCTGCTCAAGGACCCCGAAAGGATCACGGAGGCCGACCGGGAGGCCCTGCACACCTTCTTCCGCGGCCGGATCGAGGAGGCGAAGGCCAAGAACACCGCAGTCACCTGGGAGGAGCAGCTCGCAGACGTGCTGGACTACACCGCCTGGCACCAGTTCGTGGTCAAGCTCGACCGGGCGAACGGGGCGGGCTGGCAGCTGCTGACCAAGAAACTCCATGGCGCGCTGTCCGGCGGCGAGAAGGCCATCGCGCTGCATCTCCCCCTCTTCGCCGCGGTGGCCGCCCACCACGAGGCCGTACCGGAAGCACCTCGGCTGATCCTCCTCGACGAGGTCTTCGTCGGTGTCGACACCACCAACCGGGGCCAGATCTTCGCCCTTCTCGACGCGCTGGACCTCGATCTGATGCTGACCTCGGACCACGAATGGTGCACCTACCAGGAGCTGTCCGGCATCGCCGTCCACCAGCTGATCACCGGGGCCGATGGTGATGACGCCGTCACCAGCGCCCGGTTCGTCTGGAACGGAACCGGTCTGCTGCCGGACGGGACGGAGGGGCCGGAGGACCTGGGAGGGCCACGGTATGAATGACCTCACGCCCGGTGGGCGCCTGAACCAGCCCGGCCTCCGTCCCCTGTGGCAGGCGGTACACGACCGGCTGTCCTCCGGACGTCCCGTCAGCCGGGTACGCGTCGGGCCGCTCGGCGACGATCAGCGAGAGGCCATCGCCGACCTTCTGGGCCTTGACCGTCTGCCGGACGTCCAACCTCTCGTCCAGCTTGCCCAGTTGGAAACCGTTCTGGGCGAGATCTGTGGACGTACCGTACGAGAGGTCGTGGCCGACATCATCGGCCCGGTGGAGGACCGCGCCGCCGAGCGAATGCGCCAGAAGGACGAGCGGGAGGCGCTCTGGGCATGGCTGGGCACTCACCAAATCGTGCGGTCCCAGCCGGTGCTGGCCGACTGGGTCGCTCAATGCCGCAACGGCGGGCTGATCGACGGCTCCATCCCGGACACCCGGGACCTGCTCGCCTCGGCGCTGAGCGTGCTGGCCGCCCTGCCCGCCCAGGGCGAGCCGATGCCGGTCTTCGCGGCCCGCGTCCTCGGCGGAGACTCCCATGGCCTGGACGACGGCACTCGGCTCTCCTCTCTCGTGCTGAGGGCGCTGTCCACGCTGTACGCAACCGCGATGCCGGACAGCGCCGGTCAGCGACGCGCCCTGTGGGGCCGCGCCGGGGTCGCCGACGACGAGCTCTCCGCCACCGTCCTCGCCGCGGGCCTGCGCCCCACCGGCGGCGGCACCCTCAGCCGTGTCGCCCGGATCTGCGCCGAGGCCGGACAGGCGTTCTCCATCACTCTCGCCCAGCTCCGGGCACCGGGTGAGTTCGGTGTTCCCACCGGACCGGTGCACATCACCGAGAATCCCAGCCTGCTGGCCCTGGCGCTGCGGCGCTTCGGTTCCCGGTGCCCGCCTCTGGTCTGTACGTCAGGGTGGCCCAACAGCACCGCGATCCACCTGCTGCGACTTCTCGCCAACAGCGGAGCCTCACTGCGCTATCACGGCGACTTCGACGGTGAGGGCATCCGTATCGCCGCCTACATCCTGGCGAAAACACCTGCGGTCCCGTGGCGGATGACAGCTGCTGACTACCTGTCCGCCGTCATTCCGGGAGGACCAAGCGCGGGCAAGATCACAGAAGCACCCTGGGATCCGACACTGGCCCTTGCCATGGCCGAACAGGGAACGGCGGTGGTGGAGGAGCTGGTCGCCGACGCACTCCTTGAGGACCTGTCATCGGTCCGATGAGAGCGTGGCCGTCAGGGCGGAACCCCGGCCTGCCACCTCCGCTGTCCGGGCTCGGGCGTCTTACATGATGTGACGCGAGGGAAGAGGGCAGAGGAGGTCCGGGGACCAGGGGTTTGGGGAGCACGTCACTACGGCCAGGGAGAGGAAGGACGTGCGGCCTGTGTAGAAGCCCAGGGAGACGTCGCCGCCCTGGGTCAGGCGGTCGGCGGCTGTGGCTACCAGGTGGGAGAGGCGGGCGGTGTCGGCTTCTTGGCGGGAGAGGAAGCCGGGGGCGTGTTCGGTGAGCTGTTGGCCCAGCCAGGTGGCGGCGTCCTTCGGTTCGTGGAAGGTGGCGCGGATGAGGTGGGGGGATTTGAGGAGCCAGTACGCCGTCTCCATGGGCGGCAGCTCGGAGCGGCGGAAGGTGTCGAGGAGGGCGCGGTAGTGCTCCTCGTCCTCCGGGGTGACCGGGGGTAGGGGGCGGTCGGGGAGGCGGCGGAGGGTTTCGTGGTCGAACAGCTCCTTCTCGCCCAGCCAGGAGTACGCGTGGAGGTGCACGCGTCAGCCGTTCCCCCTGGGGTGGAGGGGGAAGATCCGCTGATGGGGTGATGGGGGCTGCCGGGTCAGGAGACCGTGATCTCGGCTGCCGAGTCGTAGAAGGAGAGGTGGTTTTTGATTTCGGGTACGGCATCGATCGGCTGTGCGTACGCCCACACGACGTCGGGGCGCAGGGCTGCGCCGCTGTCCGGGCCGATGTACGTCCAGTACGCCGCCTCGCCCTTGAAGGGGCAGGTGGTGCGGGTGTCGGTGGGCTCGAACAGGGTGAGGTCCACGTCCTCCGGCGGGAGGTAGTAGCGCACGGGCAGGCCGGTCTCGTGGAGCAGCAGCGGGCGATCCGTCTCGGCGACGACCTGGCCGTCGATGGTGACCTTGACGTGCTGCGTGCCGCGGGCCACCTCCACGCGGTGACCGGAACCTGAGCCGGTGTGGGGGTGGGGCATCGTCTCGTCCTCCTCGGGGTTTCTGCTCGGGCGGGGTCCTACTCAGGTCAACGCTTGCCCTCGGCCGGGGATTCCGATGTCTCCTCGCGGGGCCACGGGCGGCCGTCCTGGTCTTCCACCTCGCGGTTGAAGCGGGTCAGGGCCTCGCCGAAGCGGGACAGGTCCTCCGGGGTCCAGTCTTCGAGCAGCCGGGCCAGGCTGGTGCGGCGGCGGTCGCGTTCGGCGGTGAGGCGTTCGACGCCCAGAGCGGTGACGCGGAGTTTGCGGGCGAGCCCGCCCTCGGGGTCGGGGATGCGCTCGACCAGGTCGCCGCGGAGCAGGGTGCCGGTCTGGCGGTTGACGGTCGAGACGTCGAGCTGGAACGCGTCGGCGAGCTGGCCGATCGACATCGCGCCCTCGGTGTCCAGACGGGAGAGGAGCAGGTAGGCCGAGCGGTCGAGGCGGTCGTCGGGGCATGGCTCACCGCCGGACGCCTTGCGGTCCCGGGGTGTCAGGACGTGACACCTGGCGACCAGCATCAACTCGCGTTCCAGCAGTTCCAGCCGCTCCCGCACGCTTCCTCCTCGTCGCCCCCGCTCCATGGAACAGAAGTGTGCACGATACACAGCATGTGTAGGATGCACATCTCCTACTCATCCCTGTTGTACCGCTTGGAGGCCTCATCCGCATGGCCCAGTCAGCCCCAGCTCGCGTCGAGGAGCCCACCAGCGCCGCGCCGGTCGGCGCCGCGCTCCCGGAGCGCGAGGTCGGTGGCGGTTTCGTGGCGGTGCTCGCGTTCTGCGGCATCGCCGTATCGGTGATGCAGACGCTGGTCGTCCCGCTCGTGAGCGAGCTGCCGCAGCTGCTGCACACCACCAGCTCGAACGCGTCCTGGGTGGTCACCTCGACCCTGCTCGCCGGGGCGGTCTCGACGCCCGTCATGGGGCGGCTCGGGGACATGTTCGGCAAGCGCCGGATGCTGATGGTCGCGCTGGCCCTGCTCGTCGTCGGCTCGCTGACCTGCGCCGTCACCTCCGATCTGGTCGTGATGGTGGTCGGCCGGGCCATCCAGGGCGGGGCGATGGGCGCCATTCCGCTCGGCATCAGCATCATGCGGGACGAGCTGCCGCCGCAGCGGCTGGGCTCGGCGATGGCCCTGATGAGCTCCTCGCTCGGCATCGGCGGTGCGCTGGGGCTGCCCGCCGCCGCCTTCGTCGCGCAGCACACCAGCTGGCACGTGCTGTTCTACGGGGCCGCCGGGCTGGGCGCGATATCGATCGCGCTGGTGCTGGCCGTCGTCCCGGAGTCCTCCGTACGCACCCCGAGCCGCTTCGACCTGGTCGGCGCGGTCGGGCTGACGGCCGGGCTCGTCTGTCTGCTGCTGCCCATCACCAAGGGCGGCGACTGGGGCTGGGCGAGCGGCACGACGCTCGGGCTGTTCGGCGCGGCCGCGCTGATCCTGCTCCTGTGGGGCGTCTTCGAGCTGCGCACCGCCGAGCCGCTGGTCGACCTGCGGACCACCGCGCGCCGCCAGGTGCTGCTGACCAACCTCGCCTCGATCATGGTCGGCTTCTCGTTCTACGCGATGTCGCTGATCTTTCCGCAGCTGCTCCAGCTGCCGGAGGCCACCGGCTACGGTCTCGGCCAGTCGATGGTCATGGCGGGGCTGTACTTCGCCCCGATGGGCGTGGCGATGATGCTCGTCTCGCCGCTGTCCGCGCGCATCAACGCCGCCCGCGGCCCCAAGGTCTCGCTGATCATCGGCATCATCGTGATCGGTGCGACGTACGGCGCGGGCCTGGTGATGATCGACGAAATCTGGCAGGTCGTGGTGCTGGCCACCGCGCTCGGCGTCGGCATCGGCCTCGCGTACTCGGCCATGCCGACCCTGATCGTCAGCGCCGTACCGGCCCGTGAGACGGGCGCGGCGAACGGTCTGAACACCCTGATGCGGTCCATCGGCATGTCCACCTCCAGCGCGGTGGTGGGGGTGATCCTGGCCCATCAGACGACGGACTTCGGCGGGGTCGCGCTGCCGAGCAAGGACGGCTTCCAGATGTCGTTCATGGTGGCGTGCGCGGCCTCGGTCGTGGGTCTGCTGATCGCTTTCTGTCTGCCCGCCCGGCGCCCTGCCCCGGTCACCTCCGCTCCTGCGGCCGTCTCCGTGCCGAGCGCGCCGAGCACGCTGACCGCGCGGTCCGCACCGGAGCCCGTCGTCGAGAAGGCGGTTGCGGAGGACGTGGTTCCGGCCGCGCTCTCCGGCAGCGTCATCCACGGCCGGGTCCTCGGCTCCGACGGCACCCCGCTCGCCGACGCCGCCGTCACCCTGATCGACACCGGCGGCCGCCAGCTCGGCCGTACGGTCAGCGGGCGCGACGGCCGCTACACCGTGACCGCGCCCGGCAGCGCGAGCGTCGTCCTCATCGGCTCGGCCCCCGGGCATCAGCCGCAGGCCGCCACGCTGCTGGTGGCGGACGTCCCGGTCGTCTGTGATCTGCGGCTGGCCGGAGGCGGCGGGCTGACCGGAGCCGTCCGGTCCGAGAACGGCGGGCCGCTGGCCGGGGCCACCGCGACCGCGACCGGCGCGGACGGCGAGGTGGCGGGTTCGGCGAGGACGGACGAGAAGGGTGCGTTCGCGTTCGCCGATCTGGCCTCCGGCACGTACACGCTGACGCTCAGCGCCGACGGACACCGTCCGCACGCCACCCAGGTCGAGCTGACCGCCGGTGAGCCGATACGGGTCGACATATCGCTGCGGCCCGCCGCGCGGGTCGGCGGCACCGTACGTGACCAGGGCGGACGGCCCCTGGAGGACGCCCGCGTGGCGCTGCTGGACGCCTCCGGCGACGTCGTCGGGCAGTGCGTCACGGGCGCGGACGGGGGCTTCGGCTTCGCGGGGCTGACCGGTGAGCACTACACGGTGGTCGCCAGCGGTTACGCACCGGCCACCCGGCCGGTCACGGTCGGCGGCGACGCCCCGGAGGCCCGGGACGTCGACTTTCTGCTGAGCCACGGCTGAGTCCCGGTCATGAGCCGCGGTTGAGTCTCGGCTGAGTCACCGCTGATTGTCGTGCCGCCCCGTGCAAGCGGGGCGGCACAGCAATGAGCACAACACACATAAACCCCCGGCGGTCCGCTGTTCCCGCTCATTCCTCGGGCAGGCTCTCCCACGCCTCGCCCTTGCGGAACAGCTCGTATCCCTCCGTGTCCGCGATCGACTCCGCCTCCGCGCGGCTGCCGACAGAGATCTCGTACGTGTGGCTGTCGACCGTCGCGTGGACACCTTTGCCGTCGGTGATCGTCTCGATCGAGTGCGTCTCGTAGATGACGCGCCCCGGCTCGGCCTTGCTCCAGACCACGTGCATGCTCACTGCCATCGGATCACTCCCGAAGACGAGCCCCCTGGTTTCAGGGTCTCACGGCACGCGGCTACCGCCTTCCGAAGATCGCCACATGCGCCAGGGCCAGCACCGCGAGCGCCCCGCCGAACCACATCACGCCGACGAGCGCGATCCCGTCCGCCGCCCGGCCGCCGAGCAGCGCGCCCAGCGATATCGCGATGTTGAAGACGCCGACGAACAGCGCCGAGGCCGCCTCCCGCGTGTCCGGCGCCGCGTGCAGCACCCAGGTCTGCGAGGTCACCGACACCCCGCCGTACGCCAGCCCCCACAGCACCAGCAGCGTGACCGCCCCGCCGAGGGTGCCGCCCGCGACCGGGACGAGCAGGACCGCGGTGGCCAGGACGGTGAAGATGACCATGAGGGTGCGGCGCGGGTCGCGGTGGGCGGTGGCGCCCGCCAGGAAGTTCCCGGCGATGCCCGCCACGCCGTACGCCAGCAGCAGGGTGCTGATCAGTCCCGTCCGTACGCCCGCGACGTC
>Ga0307508_10007092_pt1 | contig 10447 bp, 8 predicted proteins | sample 9_EM_MG_FD_203089 | JGI IMG/M metagenome (GOLD analysis project Ga0307508, IMG submission 203089) | Populus trichocarpa ectomycorrhiza microbial communities from riparian zone in the Pacific Northwest, United States - 9_EM | ecosystem: Host-associated > Plants > Roots > Unclassified | place...
GCCTTATTCGCTGGTGGTAACCAACAATGCCAATGCTTCGGTACCCACGGGTTATCCCTCCATTGGCTGGGGCACCGGTGGTATGCGTACGTTTAAGTTTAACCTTACCTCGGGTACAGCGGCCAAAGGCACTTTCTTCTATGTGGGCGGAACGGGTAAAATGATCAATGGCTCGGGTTCTACCAGCATGAGCAGCTCCAACTGGATAAGGGCTTTCAACTATACAACGACCGATGGAGATGGTTTCGGCACCAAGACCGGCGGTTTATATGCCAACAGCGGCAATGCTTCCGGCGTAGCCGTGTTTGCCGGCACTACGGTAAACGCCGACACCCGGCCGGTAGACGTGATCTTTGTAGGAACCGGCGGCAGCTTATTTATTGCCGGCCCGCCTGCATTGGGTTATCGTATTACCAATACAGACTGGTATGATGTAAAGAGCCCGCTGACCCTGGAAGATCAGCCCTTTTACAGGAGCGGGTCCAATACCCTTAATATGACGTACACCACGGCCGATTTGGGTTATTTCTATATGCTGGGCGGGGTATATAAGCCGTCATTGGGAAGATGGACAAAAGCAAGGACGCAGACCAATGTGTTGCTCGCCAAAGAATCGCCGCTGAGCGATATAGAAGGACCGGGAGCGACAATGCTAAAATGATAGGCATGCGTATACGATGCATAACAAAACCCCGCACAATTGCGGGGCTTTGTTATGCCCCGCCGCCTGCGCCGGCATCGGCGTCATGCTCGTCCACCAAAGTGCCTTTTATGCCGGAACAGGAAGAAATGGCGTATACAACGGCACTGTTATCGGGATGGGCATCCTCATCGAACCGGTAGGCTGCATCGATATGAAATGCCCCGGGATTGAGCCGCATGTCCAGGTCGCCGCAATAAAGGCAAAAAGAGGCTGTTTCAAAGTCGGCTTCGTAGCCTCGTTTCCTGAGGTCTGACAAAGCATCGTCGGGTGATGCGTAATTGTTCATAGTATTTTAATTTTATGTGGGTGTATATATTGCCGGTCCCTACAATAAAGTCTCCGGGCTTCCGGCGGCAACGCTTTCTTCGAAACGCGTTAATAACAGGTCTTCCATACGAATGGCATCGTCGAGAAATTCGCCGCCTTCGCTTGTATTGCGCAGCGGTTCATGAATGGTTACCAGCGTATGTTCGTTCCTGGGATTGCTTTTGGCAGGATGGAAGAAGAAGAAATGCATGATGTTTATTTTTAAAGGTGAAAAAATGATCTGCCGCCTGCTGACTTGCCGTGTTGTTGACCGGTTTTCGTAAGGATTATACGCCGGCGTAGGGATATCCCCGTCGTCTTCGTTTCAGCAGGTGGCAGATCATGGGCCTTTTAAGCCTTTTGTAATTGGTTGCTCCACCATTTTTCAAAGCTGATGGTCCCCAGCTCTGCCGCTCCGGCCGGTACCAATGCGGCATGGGGGATCTCTCCGCCGTAATACGCTGGCTTACCGTCTGACACCACTTTGCGTGGATCATCTGAATGCTGCAGGTAGCGGGCAACGAGCTCGAACATCCCAAAACGTTCCGGGCCTGCTATTTCTATCTTACCATTGACAGGCGCCGCAAGCGCATATTTGGCTACAAAAGCGGCTACGTCGTCTGAAGCAATGGGCTGGAACAGTACGTCGGAAAGATGTACTTCATTTCCGTCCGTGGCCTGGTTGGCGATGCCTGCCAGGAACTCAAGGAACTGCGTGCTCCGGATGATGGTATAAGGCACACCTGATTGTTTGATCAGGTCTTCCTGCGCTTGCTTGGCCCGCATGTAGCCGATGTTTTGCATGATGTCAACTCCAACAATGGAAAGGGCCACGTGATGTTTTACCCCCGCATTGATCTCCGCTGCCAATAGATTGCGGCCCGCTGTCTGGAAAAACTCCAGAACGGCCTTGTCTTCAAAAGATGGAGAATTTGCCAGGTCTATCACAACATCCGTATTACTCATGGTTTCGGCCAGGCCTTCACCTGTGATGGTATTGATACCTGTGGCCGGAGAGGCTGCAATAACCTGGTGCCCGCGTTGACGAAGCTGTGCAACTACTTTGGTTCCGATGAGGCCAGTGCCTCCGATGACTACGATTTTCATAATTGTATATTTTAATGGTGAATACTGCTGGATAGGCCAACGAGATGCCAACTAATTAAAACATTGACAACCAATTAGGTGAGGCAATGAAGCCCTGGTATTTTTCACTGTATTTCGTGAAAGCACGACTTGTTTCACTATATAAAGGGAGAACGTGAAGTAGAGGAATGGAAATGCTTATCAGGAGAAATAATCGCTCTTGCTAATGCCCAGCTTTTTCATTTTGGAGTGCAACGTATTGCCGGGGACCTGCAATATTTCGGCAGCGCTGCCGGCGCCCGAGATTTTACCGGCACAACGTTTCAATGTTTCAATAATATAATCCCGTTCAACTTCTTCCAACGAACGGTTTAAAAGAAACGCCGGCTCCTGCTTTTCTGTATCAGCATGCCGGGGTATATATACATCATCCAATGTGCCGTTGGACGCCAGTAATATGCTGCGTTCTATTAAATGCTCCAGCTCTCTTACATTGCCCGGCCAGGTGTAGCTGCGTAGTTGTTGTATTACTTTTGGTGCAACTTTCCTGATCTTGCGACCGGTACTCCTGCTGTACTTCTGTACAAAAAAATGGGTAAGCGCTTCGATATCTTCTGACCGTTCACGCAACGGGGGCAGGTGAATAGGAAATACATTCAAACGGAAATACAGGTCGGCGCGAAAACGGCCGGCTTTTACTTCTTCTTCCAGGTTGCGATTGGTGGCTGCAATTAACCGCACATCTATTTTTATGGTATGCTTGCCTCCCAGGCGTTCCAGTTCGCGCTCCTGTATGACACGCAATAGCTTCGACTGTGCTTCAAGCGGCAGCTCACCGATTTCATCCAGGAACAGGGTACTGTTATTACCCAGCTCAAATTTGCCGATGCGCCGGTCAATGGCGCCCGTAAAGGCCCCCCTTTCATGGCCAAACAGCTCACTTTCGATAAGATTTGCCGGCAATGCAGCGCAATTGACTTTCACCATCAGCTTGTCTTTGCGCGGCGATGCATTATGAATAGCCCTGGCGATGAGCTCCTTGCCTGTGCCGGTTTCGCCCAATACCAACACGGTGCTATTGGACGCTGCTACCAGTGAAATCAGGCGATACACTTTTTGCATCTCGTCGCCGCTGCCGATAATTTCTGAAAAATTATAAATGGTTTTGATCTGCTCTTTCAGGTAATCATTTTCTACTTCCAGCTGCTTTTTATAGGCCAGTAGTTTTTCATTGGCCTGTATATTGGCAATGGCAATGGATATTTGGGCACAGATACCTTTGAGCAATAATTGGCTCAGCTGGTTTGCCAGCAGCCAGATGGTGCCGATATTTTTATTGCCCGCGCGCAATGGCAGGCCGTACATATTTTTTAGCCCGGTTGTTTTCCATAGCCGTGCGTATGCGTTGCCGCTTTTTAATTCTTCTTCCACATTAAACATCAATCCATCCTTACTGGCCAGCACCTGCGCCGTATATGTTTCTTCGATGGTGATCCGGGTGGCGGACATTTTATCAAAATCCACTTTTGCGTTTGCAAACAACGTACTGTCGTACATAAACGGAGACATATGGAAGTCGTCATCATCTACCACCCTGATCATGGCGAGCTGTGTATGCATTGTTTTATCGAGCACCTTCAAAATAGCGGTCTGCAGATCCAGCTTCGTTCTTGCCTGTGAAATATCATTACTGAAATCGAGCAGGAAAGCCTGCTCCTCCTGTTTTTTACCGATTTGCTCATTGGCCATGATATTGGCCAGGGCGATGGATATTTGCGAACAAATACCCTGCAGCAGCTGGACGTTGATCTGATCAATGTCCAGGAACAAAGCGCCATGATTCGTTTCACCGTTGCGCAACCGGATACCTACTATGTCTTTGAATCCCATCTGCTTCCAATACAGCAGGTATGCCGAGGTGATGCCACGTTGTATTTCCCGGTCTACGTTAAATAATAAAGGGATGGAACTATTCAGTACACGGTTCTGCAGTCCGTCGTTGATGGGATACCTGGCTTTTTCCAGCGCACTCACGATCTTTGGATCGTGTGTTTTACTAAGATCGTACACGTAGGGGCTCATGGTAGCCTTGTCTTCATTAACCCTGCGAATGACAAAGCCGCCCTGTGGGTTTAACCTGCCCAGTGCCGTGCGAACAGCAAGGGCAAGCTCCTCTTTGGTTCTTACCGCGGCGATGTCGCTGCTGAAATCGAGCAGGAAGGATTTTTCTTTTTCTTTATTCAGCAGCTCCTCATTTTTAATAATATTGGATACCGCGCCCGACAGCTGGGGTGCGATACCTTTAATTACATTTCTGAATTCGTTGGTAAAGCTGCCGGGCTTATCGGTATAAATATGAATAAAGCCCATCGGCTTTCCTTCTTTCATAAGCCGGGTCATTAGAATTTCCCTTACGCCTTTTTCGTAATTGACGCGGAGAAAAGCGGGGCTTTGCGGCTGGTGCATGATGTCTTCCAGCATAAAGGATATGGGGTCTTCCGACTGCAATACGGCCTGGATAAATGGTTCGTTGAGCGAAAAATGAGAGGCTACCATTTCCTGGTATCTTTCATGCGATCGGATGGGAGATCCGTCGTTGTCCAGCAGGAAAGGCGTATAGGTTTCGTCCTTGTAGTCAACCAGGGTAACGATGGTATGGGTAAAGTAAAATAATCCTTTAATTCGTTTTTTAAAAAGGATGATAAGGTCGTTCTTATCCCGGACGCCCGTGATATCGTTGCCCAGGTTCAACAGCATCCTTCTTTCCTGTTCCAGTATAGCTTTGGACAGAACAGGCAGTTCAGATTCCGGATGTTTTACCCTTTTCATAAAGGCAATTTATGTAAAAAATCAGCTGTTTATGTCAAAAACAGCTCAAAAAACAGGGGAACTCAACGCGGCATTTCCCATTGTCCCGGGGCCGGGACTTTGATTTTTATTTTAACTTCAGGCAAAATATATTCGTTGCCGGGCCAATGTAACGGCGACAAGTAACAGCATGGGAAACAAATCTATTATCCTCACCCCGTCACAAGCCAGGAAGATTATCCTCCACGCCGCAGGACTGTCTAAACGTGCGCAGTTTGGAAAGGGGCGCGAAGCGGTTTACAAGCTCATCGACCATCTTGGTTTTGTTCAGATCGATACCAATTATGTGGTTGAGCGGGCACATCACCATACCATTGCATCGCGCGTGCCCGACTATAAACCGGAATGGCTTGACGAGCTGCGGGCGGATGGAAGGATTTTTGAGTTCTTTACCTCCGATGCGGGGTACCTCCCCATGCATGATTTCCGTTTTTCACTGTCGGTGAAGCAAGGCTTTTCATCAGGCAGAAAGCCGCTGACACAGGCTGAGATTAATCTTATGCGCAAGGTGCTGGACCGGATCGAACGCGAGGGGCCGCTGATGGTAAAGGATTTTGAAAATGACCGCGTCGAGGCAAGTGCCGGCTGGTGGGACTGGCGGCCGTCGAAAGTGGCGCTGGAGCGGCTGTACCTGGATGGCAGGCTGATGGTGACGCGTGCAAAAGATTTCCAGAAAGTATACGATCTGCCTGTGAATATCATTCCGGGCGGTATCGATACGACAGTGCCGACACCGGAGGAGTTTGCCAGGTATGTTATCCGGCGCTCATTGACATCCCTGGGCATTGCGTACGCAAAAGAAATGGCCTGGCGTGCCCGTTATGTGAAAAATAACCTGGTGAAAAAGGAGTTGGAAAAGCTCGTAGCGGAAGGCGAAGTCTGCCAGGTTGCGATAGAGGGCCTTACAAGCGCCCCGCTTTACATGCTACCGGGTTATAAAAACAAAAAGATCCAGCTGTCTGATGAGACATTTATTCTGTCGCCCTTCGACCCATTAAATGTTTTCAGGCACCGGCTGAGGGATTTTTTTGGTTTCGACTACCAGATAGAATGTTTCGTTCCCCAGGCAAAGCGGAAATATGGTTACTTTTCATTGCCTGTATTGATGGGCGATACTTTTGTGGGCCGGATGGATGCAAAGGCCGATAGAAAACAGCGGATATTGACCGTCCATAATTGTCACTTTGAGCCGGTAAAGCTAAGCAAACCGATGATTGGCCGGCTGGTGGATGCGATTAAACTGTTTGCAACGTTTAACCAGTGCGGGGATATTACTATTACCAAATCAAATAACCGGCAGTACTTAAAGGATATAAAAAAGGCCCTTTGACGGGCCTTGAAAACATAGAAAGTGGTTTGCACTTTATTCTTCATACACATCCACGGAAATAGCATAGACTTCTACGGTATTATTGTCCAGGGTAACCGTACAAATCACATCGCACATACCGGCATGTGAAAAGGTGAGGTCGATAGCCGTCACGGTCCAATCGGCGGTCCAGATATGGGCACCGGTTCCACCCTGAACGGACCAGTCATAAGAAACAGCGCCGGGGATTTCGTCGATGTAAAATCCGTAAGAATCGCCATTGGCGTAATATGGGCCAGGCCCATTTGGTTTTACCTGTGCATGTATGGCGGAGCAGGCAACAGACAGTAATAAAACAACTAATAACTTTTTCATGGCTAACAATTTAATTAATTAGAAAATGTAAACATTCTCCTGAAACTAACTTTAATCGTTATTCTAAAAATCACCTGGATTGGCGGATTATTGAGCGATTTTGTAATAGCCAGGTTTTCGGGCGCCGTTGAATAATAAAAGCACCCGTCATATGGTGCGGAAGCTTTGTTCGCCTGAAGTGATTTTACATCGAACCAATTTCCCGATGATTTGGCGAAATTGTATAGATTGAAAGATGTATTAGATTTAAATAAGGGAATAGTTTAAGATGGCCTTCGCGCGACCGCATATCTAGTGATAATCAATTAGATATAATACAACCGCAAAGAAGATCTAAGGGTTTGTTTAAGTAAGAACTGCCTTTAGCCGCTTGGTATTTTCATATAGAAAAATAATCGTAATTTGCTTAAATGTACACGTTAGACACCATACTGGAAAAGTTGCGCCGGCACAAGCCAGCACTTCAACAGAAATACCCCATTTCCCGGATGGCTGTATTTGGTTCTTACGCGCGCGGTGAAGCTACAGAGAATAGTGACATCGATATTGCTGTAGAGCTTGACGGTCCGATGGGACTGAATTTTGTCGCTATGGCAAACGAAATTGAGAATTTATTCGGGATTAAGGTTGACGTTGTGCCAAAGCGTTCTATCAAACCTTCTTATCTTCCTTTTGTAGAAAAAGACATATTGTATGTCTAAACGTGTTCCCTCTATTGTCATAAATGACATTTTAAATTGCATTGATCACATAACGTCATACACAGCCAACCTGTCATTTGAGCATTTCACATCCAGCTTTATGGTTGTGGAAGCTTGCCTTTATAATATTCAAATAATTGGAGAAGCTGTTTCCCAGCTTCCTGAGGATGTCAAAAATAATAATCAGCACATTCCCTGGACTTTGATAAAGGGAATGCGTAACAGGCTGATACACGAATACTTTGGTACCGATCTTCCTGTTGTTTGGAATGTTATTACAAATGATCTGCCGGCTTTCAAATCAGATCTGGAAGCTATTCATAAAAAACTGGTACAGGAGGGAAGATAATTTTCAGATGATACGCAGGCCAATGACAGAATACAGAGAGTCTAAAAATAAGGAAAGCTCTGAAATTTCAGAGCTTTCCAGTCAAGTTAACCTCCCTGTACAATTTTCGAATCTTTTCTTAATGGATTTAAGGCGACTAGCCAATTTAGCGGTCTGAAAACCAACGTTTTCAGCCACTTTTTTTATTTGGTCAAATTAGCCTGTCACTTTATAAAAACTAACAATCCGTCCCTTTCGGCGTCTACTGGATGGCGCTATACACTAAACGAGCCGGTAAGAAGTTCGCCGGCAGATATGCCTACCCCGGTTACAACCGGCCGGCAGGATTGAAGGCCAGAAAGAATTCCCTGTGAAAACCACCATTTGTGTGAATGAAATAGTGAGGTATGAAAAATAGGATGATTAATAACGCCCGGGTAATAGACCTTGTCGGACAGGATTGGTTACCTGTCGGGTTGTTTTGAGGTGTTTCTTCTTTCATTTCCCCACCTCACGGGCTTTGCACAGCGCAATCGAACCGTTTTTGGGAGGGTTTGCAACAACTAAATAGATTAAAAACATTTCTAATTCATTCTTGAGATACCAGGGCCCGCGTATACGGTTAAGAAATAAATAGAAATCTTTGAACGAGACCTGCAATTGAGTAATTTGTTAATCGATCCCGCAAAGCCTCATGATGGCACAGTTCATAAAGCCGGGACATCAGGGCAATAAGCTTAAAAGATTTTTTTGTGTTAATTTAGTACAGCGACTGTCCCGAAACTGATCGCCGGCTAATCCCCGAAATGACCACTCAACTAATCCGAAACGTTGAAGGGTATGTACCAGGAAACCTCAGCAAACAGGCTCTATATTTATAAACAAGTAAATAAGTTGTTGTTTTCCAGATGCAACGTTCCTGTAAAATCCTTATCTGCCTGCTTGCCGCCATGTCATTTCTGGCGGTTACCCCGCTATTTTCTTTTTCCCAACTTAAGGATAGCACCCGGTCACAATTAATGTCGCAGTTGTGTACCGCCCGAACCGATACAGGCCGTGTGCATCTTTTGCTGGGGCTCGGCCGTTACTACAAGGATAGAGAGTATTACCTGTATAAGACGCGCAATTCCAGGATGCAGCTCGACAGCGCTTACTTCTTCGCAGATCAGGCCCTGCACCTCGCACAGGCATTGAAGTATGAGAACGGACGAATTGCGGCGATAGTTTTAAAAGCGGAAATCTTTGTCAGGAAACACTATATCGGGCCAGCTCTTGGCCTCGTAAGCAACCTGCATGATTCAATCCGGTTCCATATACTGGTTACATTGGCCCAGCATTATCTTTTTCATTCTACGAGGGAGAAAACCGATCTGGACAGCTCGCTGTTTTTCCTGGAACAGGCTAATAGAATCCCCGCGGGTAATTTGCCTGCCAGATTGCTGGGCGAACGCCTGCATGTCAGGGCTATGCAGGCCTTTATCACCAAAGGCTTTCGTCCATGTGAAGACCTGTACCTGAAACTTATAGCGAAAACAAGCCTGCCGGGCAATGAGGAAGCAGTCGCGCTTCTGTGGCATGAGCTGGCAACGCTGATACCGCTGCGTGAGAAAACCGGCGTCACCCGGGAGCTATGCTATGAAAAAATGTTTTCGTTGTACACCCAAAGCGGCAATCAGGAAAGACAGGCATATGTGCTAAAGATGACGGCCGATGTAAACCTTGTAAACGGCAACCTGGACATGGCCGAAAAAAAGCTGCTGGAATCGCTGGAGCGCTATAAAGCTATCGGGTTCCCCGATTTGCGCTATCTCTATGACCTGCTGGCAGCAAGCTGTCGCTACAAAGGCGATTTCAGCAAGTGCGTTTTTTATGGGCTGAAGGCGGTAGAAAATATGGAAATTACGCACGAGTCTTCTTCGGCCACTACTTTTTACCGCCGGCTGGCCGATATGTACCTGGAGTCAGGGCAGCCGGACAAAAGCATAGAATGGAATGCCAAAGCGGCGCGGGATCGTTTTTTCACACATGACAACAACGTCAATATATTCCGGGATGCCGGTTTTTTTGCACGGGAGCTTATCAAGGTAAAAAGGGAAAAGGATGCGCTGGAATATATTCGTGATATCAATACCAAAACCCGCCCCTCAGGCGTGGATGCAGAGGCCTGCCTGCTCGGCTCACTGGCCTTTTGCTATCATGCGGTGAAACAGGAGCAGCAGGCGGAGAGATATTACCGGGAGCTGATAAAGCTGTCGCCCCGGCTGCAGAACGACAACGAAATTACGACCGAAGTGCATTGTGAAATCGGGCAGCATCTTCTCCGTAAGCTGCAATATGGCCAGGCCGCCGTCTACCTGCAAAAAGCCCTGCAAAGCACCGAAGCTGCCCAATTGATTTCTGTGGCCAGGGACATTCACCTGCTGCTCTACCGCGCCGATTCAGGCATGGGGCATTATCCATCTGCCATGCAACACCTGCTAAGACATAAAGCGCTCAGCGATTCTATCTTCAATGAGACCAAAAGCTGGCAAATGCAGGAACTGAGGGTCCAGTTCGAGACGGCCAAAAAGGAAAAAGATATAGAATTGCTCAATAACCAAAACGAGTTGCAGCGCATCGGGGTCGGGCAGGCTAATAAAGCGAGAAATATCACCCTCGTCTTTGTGGCATTACTGCTGGTCATTGTGGGGTTATTGTTCAATCGCTATCTGCTAAAAAACAGAACCAATAACAGGCTGAAGCTACACCAGAAGGAGTTGGATCAAAAAAAT
>Ga0307508_10007093_pt1 | contig 10447 bp, 14 predicted proteins | sample 9_EM_MG_FD_203089 | JGI IMG/M metagenome (GOLD analysis project Ga0307508, IMG submission 203089) | Populus trichocarpa ectomycorrhiza microbial communities from riparian zone in the Pacific Northwest, United States - 9_EM | ecosystem: Host-associated > Plants > Roots > Unclassified | place...
GGTGAGGCAGGCCGCGCAGGTCCGTTGACGTCGAGATGCTCGTGATGGGAATGCGCGTGGTGATGATGATGTTGGGGACCAACCGTGTGCCGTCCATCACAGCACGCGCGCACGTTTTCGAGGCCCTCGAAACCGTCGTCAGACTGCGACTCGCCATGCAGCTCAAACTCGAGCTGCTCGTCTTCTCGCGCATGCCCCGACAACACTTGCTCAAACGACCGGGTGGGACTGTAAGGGCTCTCTGGCGCGGCCCATCGAAGATATTCCGCTGCTGGTGTTCCAGCGCGCTTGCCAACAGAGCCCCTAACGGAAAGCTGGGAGCGACTCCGCGTTCCACGGGGCGTCGTGCTGAACGCGCCGCCATTGTGACTGCTCCGGCCACTTCGCTGGCTTTGGGGACTCGAGTCGACTAAATGGCGATGGTCGTCGTCCGTGAACTCGGCACTACGAGACATGGGACTCGTGGGAGCCAAACCATTCTCGATGCGGTTTGGGGACGCTACTGCAGTTGGGTTGGGACGAGCCAAGAGATACTTGAGAGCCTGAAAATCCGAATCAGAAAACTGTCGTGCGCGGAGCCAACGCAGAGATAACCCACATTCAGCCAGATGTCGTGACGCTCCTTCGTGGGTGCAGTGATCTTCATCTCCCTTTGAGCCGTCGAGATCACCACGCTATATTGGTACAGCCCAGGTGGCATGGGGTTGGGATCCAGAACAGAACGCACGCCTTCGATGTAAGCTGCGGATAGAGCGCATCAATCAGCTACCGAGCGAAGCCAGCACGCGCACAAAAATGAACTTACCGCTCTTTGCGCTCGACTCGGACACATTTGACGAGCCGGGGTCAGCGGAGCTCCAATACAACGTCTTGGTGTAAGGATGCACCCAAAAGAATCGCTTGTGCCGCTTCTCTCCGTGTCCCTTCCCAATCGCGCGCCTTGTATACTTGTACAAGAACTCTCCAATCATCGTTTGAGTAATGGCATGGATGACGCTAGGATCCGTCACACCGCCAGTCTGGTCCGTACCCGCAGATATACCAGATGCGCCTTGGTTGTGGCCCCCGCGGGTAACGAACGGATTGTGATCCGATGACATCGACGACCGCGGAGAGAGCGCACTACGGTCCGAGGTGAGAGAAGTACTGGATAATTCCTTGCGTTCCTTCTCCCGAACGGCCCACGATGGCAACCCTGAGGGAGGTTGCGAGCTCTGTGCATGCGCGGCAGCATTTGCGGCAGACCTGAAACTGCTTGTGGACGGTGGCTGGCGGATGTTCGATGACGGAGGCATACTCGATCCGTGTTGTCTCGGACCGTACGACCCTTTGTTGTTCACAGAGAGCATTGTACCAAACGTTGGTGTGGTCGCACGTTGAATAAGCTCTGGTGGTGGGGGTGACGTCGGCCGTGGCGGAGGACCATCACCAGCAGATGAAGTCGTTGGGAATTTTTTCTCGGGTATAAACGACGGTGGAGGCATACTGCTGGGTGGCGGAGGTTGCCGGGGTGGTGGGGGCAAGGCCATCGTCGGTGGGCGCGTCTTGTCAACTACTGAGGGTACATTCGACGACGTACGAGCTCGTTTTGCGGGATCTTCGGCGAGGGCAGAAACAGTGGATTCGACAGACCGCCGATGGTCAGAGTGAGATACGCGAGACTGGATCATGTTGAACGTTGCGACGACAGAGTCTCTGATAGTAGTGACAGGGGAGGACGGTCCCGAAGTCGGTGAGGCCGGTGGTGAGGACGTCACGAATTGGAACTGCTGTCCGTCTGTTCCAACCCTGTAGAGACCCATGGGCGTGCCTGGAGCGGCAGCATGAGCGAGGGGCGTAATGGAAGAACTCGAAACATCCTGCTTCCCCGAAGAAGGCGTAGTGAGAGGTATGGCGGCTGAAGCGCTGGTAGGGGTGACAGGTCTCGCGACATCCGTCTGTATCGACATCTCCCTAACCTCCGGCTTCGGTTGTTCGATGTACTTGGTAACCTCAACCTCGAACGGTTTCTCGACATACTTGATGACTTCAACCTCGACTGGCTTTTCGACGTATTTGACGACCTCCTTGACCACTTCGATCGGCTTCTCGATCTCCCTGAAGACCTCGACGGGTTTCTCTACCTCCTTGATCACCTCCACCTCTTTGACCACTTCAACTTCCTTGATGACTTCTTTGATGACCTCTACCTCCTTGATCACCTCTTTGATGACCTCAACCTCCTTGATGACTTCGACGACCTTGACGTCTCCGAACGCAGCACCAACACCCTTTTCATCATACTCGATAGGCGACTTCGGTGCTTCAGGCTCGAACGTCTCCCTCCGCTCCGTAAGGGACTCCACAGATGACCAACCACCCAGACTGGAGACCCTCGAGACCTTGATACTCTCCTCGTCGCTCTCGGAATAATCGTTGTCCGAGATTGTCAACATTGAGTGGAAGTCCTCGCGCGACTCGGAAGGGGTTGTCATCCCAATGCTCATCCGCGCATCTAGGTAATCATCCACATCCGTCTCCGTCTCTGCGCCCGTCTCGGTGGCACAGTCATCAATGTCGGATTCGGATTCATAAGCGGACTCAGTAGGAGTGAGAAGAGAGCCGGGCATGCGGCCATTCTGCACGGTCAAGTCTCCGCTGCCATCGTCGGAGGACTTGGAGAAATCGGATTGCATGAGAGTCGTGCGACGCAGCGTGGGGGAGAAGACAGGGCGGTAAGGATGTCCGGGGAACTGAGAAGTCTGGATACCTGCTTGGATAGTATCTTCGGTGGGGAGGTACTGCACGGCCATATCGGTGTGTTGGAGGACAACATCGTCCGTCTGGGCTGACATATCTGAAGTGACAAGGACGGCGGTAGGGGAAGGAGCCAACTCGACTTCGGCCTGTACACCAATCTCGGTTGTAACGGGCGCGAGAGTGGGAACCAACAACGTTACTCCATCCTCGTCAGTCTGGCATTCAACTTCCTTGGTCTCCAACCCATCGGCAAGGATGTCATCTTCGACCACCCCAATGCCCAACTCTGCGGAAAGGGCTTCAGACAGTGCCTCAGGCTGCCCGACAAGCGAAGGTGGTCGTGCTTCTTGGAATGCAGCGCCACCGCGCGGACGGCGTGGAGGACCGCCGCGTCCGCTACGTGAGAGAACGGATTGGCGTAGAGGACTGGTGCCCGGCCGGAGAGAGCTGTAAGATGCTGATTTGCGGAGCACATTTGCAAAAGCGGGGTCCATTCCATCAACGCTGGTGCGATTCGAGGCTGGAGCGAGCTGTGAAACTTCCAGACCACGCTGCTGCACCTCTTCTTCCTCGTAATGATCGTCGTCAGAAATGTCGATGTCGAATTCATCAATGCCACTTTCTGGGTCGTGGAAGGTACCTGGGATTGAAGGGACAGGGGGAGGAGGCGTCAACCTGATGCCTAGTGCACCGACGCCGCTTGGTGAAAGACTGTGACCAGCTCTCTCGAATCGTTCAGTGAGTGAACTGCCACCGCGCCCTCTCCGACCACGACCTGCACCGGAGCGGAAAGGGGTGAGCTTGTGCCTCGGCTTGGTATTTGCGGTTGGTGGGTCAATATCCTCGAATAACTCGCTCTCTGGTGGCTCGTTCTCGTCGTGAACATACCCAGGCGAGGCTTCGAGTTTCCGCTTGTAATCCATGCGCATCTCTTTCTCGCGATGGAGGGAGCCCTTGAGCGTCTTGATCTGTCTCTCGGCATGGAAGAGTCTCTGCTGAAGTGCTTCTATTTCCTTGTTGGGGTGATTAGATGCGTGGAAAGGACGCGAAGGCGATGGGTCGGGAGAAACTTCAGCAAGGTCCTCGAAAGAGTCTGGCTGGAACACAACAGAGGTGTCCTGGCGTTTCCTGTTCGTGGATGCGCCTCCAGGAGTGAACACATCGTCCTCGTCAGCAGTAGCAGGGGTCAAAAAGTCGTTGGCGTTCCCTGTACCCGGGGTGAGGGGAGAACCAAACTTGGGACCGAGTCTCCGATTTGCTTTCGCCATTTCCGCTTTCAAGGCATCGAGGGCAGACTGCAAATCGGACTTATCGCGCTGCAGGCCAGCAGCATGCTTCCGTGCCTGAGCAAATTCGGTGTCGTGTTTGGCTCTGAATTCGTCGAATGCGGTCTTTGTGCGTTCCGCTTCATTCTTGTGCTGGTCGGCGGATTCACGTGCTGTATTGAGCACCTTGGTGAGTCGTTTGTGCTCAGACTCCACTCTCTGCGCAGTGCTTTGGGAGTCGGATAGCTGCGTGCGGAGCTCTTGGAGGGTGACCTCGAGGTTCCAGTTCTCTTCCTTGAACTTGTCTGGTCGGGTTGAGCTACAATTAGACGCAAGGTGGGGATGGAGAAATGCATACCTGAGCTCTGCTCTTGTGAACGGAGGGCGGTACGAAGGGAATCGATACTCTTCTCGAGATCGTCCTTTTCCTCTTTCATGTCCTGTATGGCCTTGTCGCGCTCTCCGAGAAGACTTTGGAGACGTCGGACTTCGGTCAGCAAACCGCTGCCAATTTCAAATGCGAATTCTAGACGACGGAGATGAAGATGAGAATTGAGGCCAAAAAAATGGGTGCAATCCGACGCACCAACGTCATCCGCTCTGTGGGCCGCGTTTTTGGCGCGGCGAGACTGGGCAGCGGAAGAGGAGGAAGCTTTGGACCGTTCTGGTTCATCACGAGGAAGATCCTTGACTTGAATTGCTGGAGAAAGCGTGTCCTCTGCAGAACGCTAGAGATGAGTCAGCAACAGGCAAGGGCAACGGCAACGACAAAATGAGGTGAAAACAAAGCAAAAAGGACAGTTTGGTGAACGGGCGCCACGCCACCTCTGTGATGAACAGGTTGTGTGGTGTGCCCGCAATGTCGCGTGGCCCACTCGGACGCAAGAGTGCATTGTGCGAGGAAGCCACGAGGCTCGGAAAGAAGCACAACGGCACGAGCAGGATGGTTTGGAGGAGATTACCAGGAAGACAAGGCAAGATATGCACATTTGGGCCGAACGCGCTGGATAGCTGGGCGTTTTCGAGGTCCCAAGCCTTGATGGTGTCTGCGAGTTCGCGGTAGCGCTCTCTGGCCTCTGCGTCGAGATCTTCATCGTCTCCACGCTCTACGTCGAAGTCCTGGAGATGACGGATCTTCTCCTCGAGCTCGATTTGCTGGGCGAGGACGCGTTGGCCGAGTGCGCCGGCCTGTTGGAGCTGCTTTTCCTTGTTGTCGAGGACGAGCTGGAGGTGGAACTTGCGCTCTGACGGGGAGGCAAAGGGATTGAGGGAAAGGTCTGGCAGAGAAGAGAGAGTGGCAGCGAGACCGTCGGATGCGCTGGCCATCGTCCAAGAGGCCGGTCGTCCACAATTTTGCGGGCACGTTGTCAATGGCCGACTTTAATCGAACAGTCAACAACACCACCCTTGCCTTTTCGGGCAGTACTTTCCCACCACCCACCCTCTTCGCTTTCCTTCGCTTCCATAAATGGCAATGTCTCCCGTCCTCCGCCTCGGCGTCGACGTCGGCGGCACAAACACGTACGTCGCATTTCCCCCCGCCAGCCGATCTCACCGTCCACCAGCGACGCCGTCCTCCTCAACATATCGGACGCACAGGTCCTCGCGTCCGCCAAGCACCCGACCACGCCCGATGTCACCCAGGGCATCCAATCTGCCATCCAAGCCGTCCTCGACCAGGTCCCACACGCCTCCGATGTCCAGGCAATCGCCATCGGCACAACCGTACGTCATCGATTCATCTGGCATCACCCGTGCACAACTCAACTCCCTCCAGCACTTTGTGAACGCACTCGTCGAGAGAAATCGCGCCCGTCTAGATCGGGTAGCCGTCATCCGTCTCTGTGGTCCATTCACCCATGGCACCCCCCCGTTCGTCGGTTTTCCACCCGATCTGAAAAACTGTACGTCCTCCACAATGCCCCCCGTTCGGTGTTTCACCGACATCCCGTGCAAGTCTTGCAAGGTCCCTGTTTCCTCGTCTCGGGCGGACTGCAGATTGATGGGAGCGAAATTGCGAGCGTCAACGCTACCGAGATTGAGTCTGCCTGCGACAAGATCGACAAAGAGGCACGCCCTTCTTGTGTTTCAGCTTGCCGTAATTGGGACCGACTGTCCCGCACTAAAACGTAAAACTACTCCTAAGGGCATCCATGCAGTTGCGATCATCTCGGTTTTTGCCCCCATCGATGTCAACCTCAAACAGGAAGAGCGCGTCGCTTCGATACTGAAAGAAAGACTACCACACCTCAACATCGTGTGTTCCAAGGACGTCGCTCACATCGGCCTCTTGGAACGCGAGAACGCGACCATCCTCAATGCCTCCCTTCTCAGGTACGCAAAGAAGACCGTCACAGGCTTCCAGAAAACAGCACGTGCTTTACACCTAAGATGCCCTGTGTTCATCACGAGCAACGATGGCACCTTACTCAATTGCGCGCAGGCCGCTAAATTACCCATCCGGACGTTGTGAGTCCCCATTTAATAGCCTGATGCACCCAGAGTTTCAATCCACCTCATCTCGGTTCAAATTCCGATCACGATGATCGCATAGCTCTTCTGGTCCCACTAATTCAATGAGGGGAGCTGCGTTTCTCGCATCGCTCCAGTCTGACATCTCCAGAGAATCCGCATTGGTGGTCGACATAGGAGGCACGACGGTTCGTCCTTGTTCTCTTCCTTTTTCTCGGACTCTATAACGGATGCAATTCGCAGACGGATATCGGAATGCTTCTGTTCGTGTTCACCCTTACCGATTCGAACATTCTTTGGTTCTGACTCCCCGATTTGATTTCAAGGCCCAGCGGCTTCCCTCGGCAAGCCGCAGCCTGTCATGAGCTCTGCGGGGTTTTGTTGAATTTCTCTATGCCTCATGTCACCAGGTAACCTTCCACGTCTCCCCAGAAACTTTACTTATCGTAAATTTCCGTTCTAGCTTCGGGCTCGGAGGTGGCTCTCTCGTCCGCCAGGATTCTCACTCCAAACGGGTAACTATCGGTCCTGATTCAGTGGGCCATCGAATCACATCCGAAGCTCGTATTTTCAACGGTGCAGTGCTTACTGCTACAGACATTGCCGTTGCCGCTGGGCGGGCGTCTATTGGGGATGTTTCCCGCGTAGCAGATCTTGACCAATCCATAATCGATGATGCACAGAAGGAAATCAAGAGCATGTTACAGAACACACTGGACGCGATGAAGACGTCAGCGGCTGATATCCCCGTCTATCTTGTCGGCGGAGGATCTATTTTAGCACCAGACGAACTCGTTGGGGTTAGTCGGGTGCACAGGTTCCCGCATTACGACGTTGCGAATGCAGTTGGTGCTGCAATCGCTCAGGTAAGGAGACGTTTCGGACATCCCTCTAACAATAGCTCATCGACGGGCAGATATCCGGTACGATCGACTCGTTTGAAGACATTTCGTCTACGCCTGTGTCCGAAGTGAGGAAAGCCATCGAAGCCAAAGCAATTGCCCGCGCAGTGGCTTCTGGCGCTGCTCCGAATCTTGTTTCCATCGTAGAAAGCGAGGTAATACCCATCGCATATACCACTGGAAGATGCCGCTTCTATGTCAAGGCCGCTGGTGACTGGAGTGGAGATGCGGTTCCCGACGAGATAGACGACGCAGATTCTAGCCCCAACCCATCTAGTGAGAATACCTTGACGTCATCCCAAGCAATATCGGATGCCACAGCCGGAGAGACTTCTTCGTTGGACTCGCCTCAGAATATCATTTCGTACACACCCAGAGTGAAAGATAGCCAGTGGTTTTTATCTGAAATCGACCTCGAGTGGATCTCGGACGGATGCTATGTCCTGGGCTGTGGTGGAGGTGGCTCCCCGTTGCATATGTTCCTGGAGCTAAGAGAGATGGTGCGGGCAGGGGCAGTCATCCGCGTTGTTGATCCAGGTTCTCTCACTCCCGATGCACTTATAGGCTGGGGTGGGGCGTTGGGTAGCCCGGAGGTGTGTTCAGAGAGGCTACTTGGAAACGAGTGCGTGTGTCCGCACCATTAGGACCCCTTTGATAACGTATTCACAGGTACAACGAAGCGTGTACTGAACTCTGGGCGTTTATGGGGGCAAGTATCCGAGCATAGCACCGATAGCAGCTGGGTCTCATTCGGGTTCGTAGATAACGAAACCTGACGTACTGTGTGCGCTGGAAATCGGAGGAGGAAATGGGATGATCAGCGTGAATCATCTGTCGCGTCAATTTCTCGGACTAACCTCTTGTCCAGATGATCACAGCCGCCACAAAGAACTATGATATTCCGATCGTCGATGCAGATTTCATGGTATGTAACAATGATTCACTACCCGCAAACTTCGGTGACAGAGCCGTTCGTCAGGGTCGTGCGTATCCAACCGTAGGCGATCGTTTCGTCCGAGAATGAAGCGCAGACAAAACTAAGGCCAAGGATTATGCAGTGGCACCAAACGACTGCCAACGTGTACGACGAAACGGGTCGTGCAGCTAGCCTTCTTCCTTGCGCTATGTCGAGCGGGGATGGTAACGTCATGGTTGGTCTTTGCCCCTTTCCAAAGGTTAAACCAGAGGCTCACGACCCTGATTACGCCACCTTGAAGATCATGACGAAGGCGAAGAGGGATGCCGACGTCGATGCGGCGATGCGAGCGGCCAGTGTTGAGATGGGGTGAGTTGTCGTACAGCGTCGCCGCTTGCCTCTATCTTAAGAAACGATAGGACATACGTGGGACTGGCCAACCGGCCGCTACGAGTCAAGGACCAGGGGGCTTCCATGATCATTAACACGGTATCATTGAGCTGGCACATTGGAAGGGCCATCGCTCTGGCGCGAAAGCAGTCAAACATTGACCAGATCGGCCAAGTCGTCGTGGATGCTGTTGGGGGGGCCAAGACAGCAAAGGTACTGTTCAGCGGGAAGATTACCAACGTTCGTAGAAGGTGTGTCTTGATGCACGCTCAAAAATCTTATCCGAATTCATGATCTCCAAGATTGTATAAAGGACATACGATAGGAGAGGTAGTGATCACGACTCTGTCCGCGGACGAAGATGCGCGGAATGATCCGGACAAACCCGAGGCAACGTTCAACGGAACGCTAACCATACCCTTCAAGAACGAGAACCTGTTTGCAGAGCATACGGCCCAGGATGGTCAAATGACGGTGCTGTATCGCTGAATTCTCTCACCACGTGAACGCTCTGATAGAGTGCCTTACAGATGCTAGCCACCGTGCCAGATCTTATAGCCGTGCTTGACGCCCAGAGCGGTGCAGCGCTCGGCACTCCGCAGTATAAATATGGATTGAGAGTGTTGGTCCTCGGGATAACGGCTGCACCTCAATGGACGAACACCCAAAGGGGACTCGAGCTTGGGGGACCAAGTGCCTTCGGGTCGGTCACTTCTTCACGCCAAACACTGCCAAATGCTGACAGGATCACGCAGCTTCCCTGACATTCAGTACACGCCCCTTGGGGTGTACTGTCAGCCGCGATCGGTCATCGAGCTGTATGCCGATAAGACGTAGTACATTGGCGAAGACCATATTGCAAATCAGGGGGTACTTGCACGTACGTGCAGGGGAAGGGGGAGTACTACATCACTTGCCAAGTTATTTGTGTCTCTGTTCGAGAATACCCTATGCCCGAGTTCTTGTTCTGCTTTTCCTTCTCCGACGTTTTTTTGCCATGAGGACGGCTTCGAATTTCTCGCAGCACAAGGTAGGTTCGTGGGCTTTTTCCCCCGCACGGGATACATCTCGGGCCGTGTGACCATCCCGTCGGGCTGTTAAGAATAGCGACCTGAGCGCGAGACCGGCTTCAAGTCGGGCAGTCGCCAGTCGGAGTCGACGGACTTGCTAGTTGACGCATACTGCCGTACACTGAGTTACTCGACACAACAAACGCTGTCTCGCTAGTACCAACCACCACCTAGGAGATCTTCACCATGTCTGGAAGTACAAGTATAGCGAGTGGAAATATGAAACTGTATCCCACGATCACATCTTCCCACTCGCCGTATTGTACTCACCTTACGGTGGCGGATCGATCATATATTATTGTCTGTGGCCAACCGATGGAAAACGACCTTCCGGCTCGTTGTGGCAGAGTGGCAGTCTGATGTTCGTCCGCGAACCCGGCCCACCCTGTACCATCATGGTGTAGATGTGTGGTCTTGAAGAGGCTCTAGTAGCTTGTAACGCACGTTCATTTCAAGCGAAACGCTTGCCGGGCCGTAACTTGCGACTCATCTACTAGTACTTTGACCGAGTCTCATGCGTGTTCCGAGTGGAAATTACATGGACCGGATCGTATTCCACACGTGGTTACGTCTGGCAAGTAAGTACTTGGATGGTGACCTTGCTAGCCAACGTCATTGAAGTTCGTGTCAACCAACGTCGTCAAATTCGTGATCATGCAGCAGCAAAGTTGATAACTTAGTCTACGTGGCTGA
>Ga0307508_10007094_pt1 | contig 10447 bp, 10 predicted proteins | sample 9_EM_MG_FD_203089 | JGI IMG/M metagenome (GOLD analysis project Ga0307508, IMG submission 203089) | Populus trichocarpa ectomycorrhiza microbial communities from riparian zone in the Pacific Northwest, United States - 9_EM | ecosystem: Host-associated > Plants > Roots > Unclassified | place...
GATGTTCTGGAGGCCGAGGGCGTTGCTCACGTCGCGCGGCGACAGACCCATGCCGTACAGGCGCAGCGGGTCGATGTCGATGGTGATCTGGCGCTGCTTGCCGCCGTAGGGGAAGGGGATCTGCGCCCCCTGCACCGTCGCGATGTCGGCGCGGATGAAGTTCACGCCGTAATCGAAGAGCTGTTGCTCGGAGAGCGTGTCGCTCTGGAGCGCCACCTGGAGGATCGGCACGTTCGACGCGCTGTAGCGAATGATGAGCGGCGGCGTCGTGCCCGGCGGCATCGACCGCACCGCCGTCTGCGCCGTGGCCGTGATCTGCGCCGTCGCCGCGTCGACGCTGGCCCCCGGCTGGAGGAAGATCTTGATGACGGCGATGCCCGTCAAGGACTGGCTCTCGACGTGCTCGATGTTGTTCACGACCGTCGTCAAGAAGCGCTCGAAGTTCGAGACGACGCGCTTCTCCATCTCCTCGGGTGGGAGGCCCCCGTAGTTCCAGATCACCGAGATGACCGGGATGTCGATGTCGGGAAAGATGTCGGTCGGCATGCGCAGGACCGCCAGCACCCCGACGATGACGATGAGCATCGACATGACGACGAACGTATACGGGCGCTTGAGGGCGATCCGGACGAGCCACATCGGTGCGGCTGATGATGCTTCAGCCGGTCCCGGGGCGCCAGTCGCGGCTGTGCGCCGGCGCCGCTACGTCCGGCCGCGGCCGCCTGGCAGGGCCCACGCCTCGAGCGGAGCGCCCATGGCGGCGAGCCGGCTCCTCGAGCTCGCGGCGGCCTCGGCGAGATCGCGAACGGTCTCGTCGAGTGCGGCGGCGTCGAGGCCGACGAGCGGCACGAGCTGCCGGAGGGCCAGCTCGCCGTCGTTCGCGCACGACACGCCCACGGTCGACCGCGCGTTTTCGCTGAGGAGATCGATCGGCGTGAGGTGGCGCATCGAGCCGAGCCGGCTCGAGAGGCGGATCCAGGTCGCGCCGGCGACGTCGACGCGGCGGACCTCGATCGCGCAGCGGGCCGAAGCGCTGGAGCCCATCCCCCCCGTCGGCGGGACCGGTACCGCGATCTCGAGCGTGTCCCCGCGCTCGATCGCTTCTGGGTAGGCGGCGGCCAGGCGCCGGACGACGTCCGTCCACGTCGCGAGCCGTGCTTTCAGTTCGCTCTCCATCGCCGGCGCCGAGACTGTACCATCGAGCGTTCATGGAGACGATCGAGCGCATCGGGTCCTTTGCCAGCCTGCCGCGCTACCTGGAGCTCCGCGGCCATCGCTTCGCGCTGGCGCCCGGCATGGATCTCATCCAGTGCCGCTACGAGGAGGACCGGCTCTCGGCCCTGGTCGCCATGCGGCGCGCGCGCTCGCGGGCCGGCGCCGAGTGGCTCGCGATCGGGCTGCCGATCTGCTCGGTGCAGAGCATCCAGCTCCGCGCCGCGCTCATCGCCAACGACGAGCTGCCGATCGGCGGTCTCGCCGTGACGAACGGCGTGGTCCTCGTGCGACAGACGCTGCCGCTCGTCGGCCTGCTGTCGTCCCATCTCGACCACGCGCTCGCCACGCTCGTGCGCACAGCCGCCGAGCTCGCCGTCGCGGCGACCCGGGCGGCGACCGACCCCGACGTCGAGACGGCCTACCGGTACCTGTTCAGATAACGGTGTATGCTGGCCGGGTCTTGGACGGCGCGAGCGCGAGGGCCCCGGCAACGCTCCAGATCGCGATGGTCGTCCCACCGGTGTCGGACCTGAACACGCTGTACTCGGCCGCGCCGCGGCTCACCGCGTGGCTGCGGCGGCTCGGTCACGCTGTCGTCCCCATCGATCTCAGCCTCGAGACGACGCTGCGGATGTACAGCCGATCCGGCCTCGAGCGGCTGTTCGCGGCGCTCGACCCCCGCGCGGTGCCCGCCGAGTACGAGGACGTCTATCTGAACCGCGACCGCTACGTGCGGGTCATCGACGAGGTCATGCCGTTCCTGCAGGGGCGCGACCCGGCGACGGCCCACCGAATCGTTCGCGGCGATCTCCTGCCCGAGGGGCCCGAGTTCCGCGTCGAGACGCAAAAGGCCCGCCGCGAGCGCTACGGGCCGTGGGGCAAGGTCGACCTGGCGCGCCACCTCGCCACCCTGATGCTCCTCGATCTGACGAACCTGTTCCGGACCATCAGCCCCCACCTCGGTCTCTTCCAGTACGCCGCCAAGCTCAGCCAGTCGACGCCCGGCTTCGACGCCATCGCCGCGGAGCTCGCCCGACCTCCGAACGCGATCGAGGCCCTCATGCTCGAGGTCGCCGCCACGGCGATCCCGGCGGAGGTCGATCTGGTCTGCTTCACCTGTCCATTCCCGGGGATGCTGCTGGGATCGCTCACGATCGGCAAGTGGCTGGCGGCGCGGCGCCCGGCGGCCCGGCGGGCCCTTGGCGGCGGCTTTCCGTCGACGGAGCTGCGCGAGCTCGAGGATCCCCGCTTCTTCGACTTCGTCGACTACCTCGTCCTCGATGACGGCGAGCTGCCGCTCGAGCGCATCTGCGCGCGCCTCGTCGCGCTGCGCGCCGGCGCCAACGACGCGCCCGCGCCGCTCCACCGGACCCTCACCCGCGAGGACGGCCGCGTCGTCCGGCACGAAGACCCCGCCGCGGTGAAGCCGCGCTTCCGCGACCTGCCGGCGCCCGACTACGCCGGCGCGCGCATGGATCGCTACGTCCATCTCCTGAGCTCCGGCGCCAATGTCTTCAACCGCCTGTTGAATGACGGACCGTGGCTCAAGCTGACCGCCGCGCACGGCTGCTACTGGAAGAGGTGCACGTTCTGCGACGTCCACCTCGATTACATCGACGACTTCGATCCGCTCGCGGCGCCCAAGCTCGCCGACCAGATGGACGCGCTCCACGCGCAGACGGGACTGTCGAGCTTCCACTTCACCGACGAGGCCGCGCCGCCGCCGCTGCTCGTCAACCTGGCGCTCGAGCTCCTTCGCCGCGATCGCAGCTACCAGTACTTCGGCAACATCCGCTACGATCCGGGGTTCACGCCCGATCGCTGCCGCCTGCTCGCCGCGTCGGGAATGATCGCGGTCACGGGCGGGATCGAGATCGCGAGCGACGACCTCCTGCCGAAGATCCAGAAGGGCATCTCGGTCGCACAGGTCATCAAGGTCCTGCAGGCGTTCCGCGACGCCGCGATCATGACCCACGCCTACCTCATCTACGGCTTTCCCGGCGAGACACGGCAGGACACCATCAACAGCCTGGAGATCCTGCGGCAGCTCTTCCGCGCCGATCTCCTGCAATCGGCGATCTACCATCGGTTCAGCCTCACCGCCCACGCGCCCGCGGGGCGGCGCCCGGAGCTCTTCGGCATCCGCGTGACCGGCCCGGAGTTCCGCGGCTTCTCCCGCTACGACCTCGAGTACGAGAGCGTCGCCGTGCCGGCGCCCGACCCGGCGATCTTCGCGGCGATCGATCGCGCGTTGACCGCGTTCATCAATCGCCTTTGCCTCGACCTCGACGTGCGCTTCTGGTTCAAGGATGTCGCGGTCCTGGCGCCGACGGTCGCCCCCGATCTCGTCGAGGAGACGATGAAGCGGCCCCTGGTCGCCGGCGGGGCCGCCGGTGTCGACCCGCGCCTGTGCTGGCTCGGCGGCGTCCCCCGCTGGTCGCACGGTCTCCTCAGCGTGAGCTGCCAGGGCGGCGAGCTCTACACCGCCCGGGCGCCGCGCTGGCTGGCCGACGGCATCCTCCGCTGCCATCCCTCGGGCTGGACCGGCGCGACCCCGCCGCGGCCGAACGAGCTCTCGCCCCACGGCTGGTACGAGCCGCTCCGCTCGCGGGGGATGGTCCTCGTCTGAGCCGATTCGCGTTGCCCAGGCCAACGCCGGTCGACCATCGCGAACAGGAGCGCGGGCCCGGCTCATCGGCGCGATCCGGGACCCGTTGCTCAGTCGTCGTAGTCAAGCAGTTACTTAGGGTACGCGTGTGCGCTACGGGGCCGTCGGCTCTCCGGCGAGCCACCAGCGCGATAGATCGAGCTCGACCGATTCTCGGCGGTCAAACGTCGCTGTCCGCGGCGAGATGACCTCGCAGACCCAGTCAGGAGCCAGCTCGCATGCCGCGGCGTTCGGGACGACCGGCATGCGCTCCCGCCGCCAGGCGGCGATGTCCGGTACGATCACATCACCGTGGAGATGTGAGCTCGGGCTCTGCCAGGAACCACCAGCCGGCGCCGCCGCCCGAGCGATCGAACGGACCGGCGAGGTCGATGGAGATATTGAGCGCCGCGCGGGCATGGGCGAGCCCGGGGTGAGGGCTGACCACGAGATCACCGTCGAGGATCTCGCCAACCATGTGGTCCGGAACCTGCTTGAGATCGTCGTAGGTCGCGGGTCGCTGTCGGCGCCGTGCCACGCGCTTCATCATAGCAGGCGACTCGCGCGGCGGCGCCCGAACCGCGGTAGGCTGGCTCCCAGCCATGAAACGTCACCTCCTTGGACTGGTCTCGATGCTCGCCGCGATCGCGGTCCTGCCCGGACGCGCCGAGAGCGCGGCGGGACCGGCCATCACGGTCCTCTACTTCGACAACGACACCGGGGACAGCGAGTACGACCACCTGGGCAAGGGACTGGCCGACATGATGATCACGGATCTGGCGGCGGTGCCCTCGATCCGGATCGTCGAGCGCGAAAAGCTCGAGGCGCTCCTCGCGGAGCTGAAGCTCCAGCGGACCCGCTACTTCGACGCGAAGACGGCGCAGAAGATCGGCCGCGGTATCGGGGCCGAGTACGCGGTGACGGGGGCCTTCATCGCGGTCGCGCCCGACATCCGCATCGACGTTCGGCTCGTCCGCATCGCGACGGGGGAGATCGTCACGGCGCGCACGGTCGTGGGGCGCAAGGAGAAGTTCTTCGAGCTCCTGCAGAAGCTCGGGGCCGCGCTCATCGAGGGCCTCGGGCCGGCGCTCGCGGGCGACACCAGCAAGCTCGCGGCCGCCGAGGAGGAGAACCGCGTCGATGACCTCGACGCCGCCGTCGACTACGGGCGCGGCCTCGACAGTCGCGACCAGGGCGATCTGCGCGCGGCCTCGGAGCACATGCAAAAGGCCGTCGCTCGCGCGCCGCGCTTCGCCCTCGCCAAGACCCGCCAGATGGAGATCCTGAAGGCGATCTACGCCGCCAAGGACACGCGCACGAAGGAGCTCCACTCGTCGGAGGAGGTGCTCCTCGAGCGCGTGGATCAGCGCCTCGCCGACCTCGTGCGCCGCGGCGTCTCCGGCGAGGAGCTGTTTGCCTTCCGCATCCTCCGCGGCGACATCCTCCTCCGGCGCGTGGCGCAGAACCTCGACAAGCCCAAGGCGGAGCTTCGCCCCCTGGTCGAGGCCTACCATCAGAACCAGGAGCGCCACCTCGACGAGGCGACGGCCTACGCGCGCAAGCACTCCTCGGACTACGAAATCCTGGTCTCGTGCATGAAGTGCATCGACGAGGACACGAACCGCCTCGTCCGCGAGCTCGAGCTCCACCACCCCTCGCTCTCCCGGAGCACGGCCCCGCACGACGTCGCCGTCGACCTGGCCGCGTTCCTCATGTTCGGCGCGGTGGCCGACGACAGCATGGGTCCGCGCGTCAAGATGCCGCGCGCCGTCTGCATGTACAAGCTCGATCCGAGCTATGCCAAGGCCAGCCTGACGTCGCTCGATCGCGCCCTCAAGGCCGTCGACGAGCAGGCCGCTGCGGAGAAGGACCGCGCGGGCTCCTGGCGTGAGGCGCGGACGATCGAGATCTCCCAGTGGCAGGCGGCGGTCTTCCTGGCGTTGAACAAGCCCGAGGACGCGGTGGCCAAGCTGCAGGCGCTCCTCACGCGTTATCCCAAGTCGCGTCAATTCGCCGAGACCGAGGCGATGCTCCGCGCCGTGCTCTCGGGGTCCGGCAAGCTGCCGGACGGCAGCTCGGTCGTACCGGCGTGCGTGGATCCCCGGTAGCGCCGCTCTCTAATGGACCCGCGGCATGTTCCGGTAACACGGCTCATTGGTCATCGTGGCATTCAGCGAGCTGTCGGTCGCGACCATGCGAATGCCGTCCCAATGCTGGGCGCCCGCGACGCTGCGGAACTTGACCTCGCCGACCCAGTCGCCGTAGCTGTCGGCGGTGGCGTGGAACATCTCCTCGCCCCTGGCGTAGCCGTACTTCTTCGCCGTGCCGGGGTCGGCGACGCGGCCGACGGCGCGACCTTTGTCGACCGTGAACTCGATGACCATCCCCTCGTTCTCGGGGCAGGTCACGCGATAGCTCCCGGCGATCGGCCCGGGCGGTCGGTCGGCGAGCGCCCGGGCGGCGAGCAGCCCAAGAGCAATGGCCATGCGGATGCGCATGGCCCAAGTGATCGCTCGCCCCGCAGGCCGGCGCCATGAAAGAGAATTTCAGCGGCCCGGCTTCACCCACGTGCCCCGGGCGTGCATGAGGGCGATCTGCTTCTCGATGACCTCGCGGCGGTACTCGGCGTGCTTCATCGGCGCGCGGTCGAGGTAGAGGTTCTTCGGGTAGATCGGCTGCTCGTAGATGAGCTGGTACTGCTCGGTCATGAGATCCTTCATCCAGTTGTCCCATTGGGCGCGGGCGCGGAAGCTCCGCAGCGCCTCGATGTCGATGGTGCCGGAGACGTAGGCCGAGGCGCCGCTGTGCTTGTGCTGGCCGACGAGCTGGCCCTTGTAATCGACGATCATGTTGCCGCCGCCGAAGGTGTCGATCGGCGTGCCCGAATCGCTGGTCAAGTGGTAGGTCGCGAGGTTGTTGCCGATCACGTACATGTTGTTGTCGAGGGCGCGGGCGCGGTTCTGGATCTCGAGGAAGTTCCCGGCGTGCGGCGCCGGATAGGGGCCGCGGTGGGCGATCTCGCAGCCGTTCATCGCCAGACCGCGGGCGTTCTCGGGATACGAGCCCTCATTGGCCATGAGGATGCCGAGCCGGCCGATCGCGGTGTCGGCCACCGGATAGAACGAATCGAGCGAGCGCCCGTAGAGCTCGATCCACTTGTCCCACACGTTGTGCGGGACCATCGAATGCTCGACGGGGAGGAGCGGCACCGTCTTGTGGTGGCGGTGGACGATCTCGCCGCTGGGATCGATGACGAAGCCGATGTTGAAGAAGCGCCCGGGGAACGCGGGGTGGCGCGCCTTGGCCTGCCCCATGATGAAGGCGTTCCATTCGCGCGCGATCTTTCCGAGCGCGTCGGTCTCGGGGCCGGGGATGTCGACGGCGCACTCGCGCGCGTAGGTCTCGTGGTCGACGTCCATGACCTCGTCGGTGAAGCCCTGCAGCGCGCCCTCGGGGATGGCGATGAGGCGCACGGGCAGGTCGAGGGCGGAGAGCCACATCGCCGCCTTGACGAGGTGCGAGAGGTGGTCGATGTTGTGCGCGATCTCGTCGCGCCTGCGGATGCCGACCACCGTTGGAATCAGGCCAATGGCTTGATACGGTTCGATCACTGGACACCTCCTCGCGCGGAGCTTACCCGAGTTACGCGGTCGCGGCGGCCTTGCGCGCGCGTCCCCGGATGCTGGGCCGGACGATGGGCAGCGCCTTGCGCACGCTCTCCCGGCGCACCTCCTCGAGGACCAGGCCGGCGCCCTCGATGGCCGCCTCGGTGCGGCGCGTCAAGTGGCAGTTCCCGGCGATGACCCGCCAGACGGGCTCGAGCCAGCGCTGCCAGCGCAGGCGGCCGCGGTCGTCCTCGGCCGCGACGTGCTCGATGAAGTAGAGCTGCCCGCCGGGCCTGAGGACGCGCCGGATCTCCGCGAGCGCGGTCCGCGGATCCGCGACCGAGCAGAGGACGAGCGTCGACACGACGGCGTCGAAGGTCGCGTCGGCGAAGGGCAGGCGCTCGACCGGCGCGTCGAGGATCTCGGTGCCGGCCGCGGCCTTGCCGGCCAGGTGGGCGCGCATGAAGCGATCGGGCTCGCAGAGGACGAGCCGCCGGACGGCCGGCGGATAGTGGTGGAGGTTGGCCCCGGTCCCGGCGCCGATCTCGAGGACCACGCCGCGCAGGCCCGCCAAGAGCTCGGCGCGCCAGCTCGCCAGGCAGGCGACCTCGCTCCGGGTCATCCACCGATCGTAGACGGCGGCGAGAAGGCGCGACATGTCGTCCAATGGATAGCACGCGCCGAGCCTGTCGGATGCGATTCGGACGATAACCAACGGCGCCCAGATCTTGGGAGGGGCGGCCTCTCTCCGTACTGGCGACAATCCAGCTTCTACCGTCGGCTGAACAACTCAGCCGATGAGAGGAGGTACGTCTCATCGAGAACGATGCGCAGCGCGTTCAGAACGAGATGGGCGGCCACGTCGGATGGATACCCGAGCTCGATCATGGCTGTGTTTTGCAGGCCATCAATGGAATGCTCGAGGAAGTGGGCGCAATCGTGATAGGCTGTCGATTCCCGATTGGGCCTGGGTTCGGGCACACGTGCGAGAAGATCGCCGAGCTGTTGGGCATGCCGTCGTCGGAGGATCTCCGTGAAAACAGCCCGAGCATAGTCGCGACCATACTGTTGTTCCACGCTGAGGAGGTTGTTCGACAGAATTGTCGCGAATCGTTCTGACTCTTCTTCGGGAGTTTCCGTCCTGCATCGCTGTTCGGTGAGCAGGAATTGCTCCAGCTCCGGTGTCCAAGAAAACTCGTGGAGTGTGCGGACGCCCCCTTGATCGAGGGTCAAGTAAAACTTAGGGTCGGAGCTTCTAAGGAAACCCCTATGCATTGAAAAGTTCGCCTGTAGAATTGTCGCGCGAGAAAGGACGCCCCTCAAGAAGGTGACTTGGATCTGCCCTTTGGTCTTGGACATCAGGCTGCCGTTGGGAACTCGATGGGAGTTGTTTTCTGCGGTTGGGTCAAAGCTTCATCGCGCGCTTCGGCCCGAATCCGCTCGATGATTCGCTCTCGTTCCTCCGTTTCGATCGTTGCTCGGTCAGCCGGGTCGATCGGCACATTGGTTTCGACGGTCACCTCGGCGAGCTCCAGAGCGACGTAAGCCTGCAATATCGAAACAAACTCGTCGTCGCGCCCTTGCTCCCCCAGGCGAACAGCGAGGGGGGTTGCGCTGTCACTCGGCACCGCTTTCGCAACATAGCGACGGTAGCCAGGGTTGATCGCACGCCGCCCATCCATTTTGGACGCGGGATCAAGGAGCACCCGCCGAATTTCCAGCAGCTGAAGCACCTGCTCCTCCACGGAGAGGTTTGATCCCCACACTGCGGGACGCCGCAGCATGCTCTCGAGACGTACCGCGATGAACTCCACAAGGTGACGTTCGGCTGGATTCATGAGGCCTCATCCGGATCGATCTCGGACCAACAGAGCGCGTCGGGTTCTTTCCAATGCTCGTGCAGATAGAGCTCGCGTGGAGTCCCGTCGACACCGGTGAGGACGTCCACGCAGTGCGCTTCGACCGCCGTGGTAGCGTGATAGGTCCACGGGGGGTCGCCGATCGATTGCTTCGGAAGCACATACCGCCCTTCCGAAGGCAATAGATACCATATCTTGGCCGCTGGATCGCGCTGGAGAGCAACTGGCAAGATGAGGCGAGCGGCTGCTCGGCATCGACCACTCCTGGGTGGGTGGGCACCGAGCGCTCTGACCACGGCAGCGCGCTGCATCGGTAACCACGCCACTGACATTGCACCCTATATTACCGCAGTTCATACGAGATCATCATCGCTGTTGAGCTTCCCGGATGACCGCGCCGACGAGGTCGTGGTCTAGGGTATTCTGCCTCGCGATGCGCGCCCTGGTCGTCGTCGCTTGCCTCGCCACGCTCGGGCCGATGGCCCACGGAGACGCCATGGATCCCAGGAAGGCCGCCGAGAGAGCCAAGGCCGAGCTCGTCGCCAAGCACGGTGCCGCCGAGAAGGAACGGATCGAGAGGGGCGTTGGCCAGATCGCCTCGCTCTGGCGCGCCGGCGACGGCGATCTGGTCGCCTTCGCGCGCGACGCCTTCCTGCCGCGCGGCGCCGAGCTCGACGCGACCTTCGACCGATTCGAGCACATGCTCGAGCAGATCGACGGCCACGAGCTCGAGATCGGCCGCGCCTTGAAGGAGCCGACCGAGCTCGATCGCGGGCCGCTCCTCCCCGTCGATCCCCTGTTCGCCGCCTTCGACCCGAGCGCCCACCTCGTCGACGATCTGTTCGACTCCAAGCTGGCCCTGGTCGCGCTCCTCAATTTTCCCCTGACGACGCTCAAGGAGCGGCAGGGCGCGGGCGCGCGCTATTCGCGCCGCCAGTGGGCCGAGGCGCGCTTGACCAGCCGCTTCGCGCTGCGCATCCCGGCCGACGTGCAGAAGGAGATCGCGCGCGCCGGCGCCGGCGCCGATCTGTACATCGCGGCCTACAACGTGTGGATGCACCACATCGTCGGTGACGGGGGCCAGCGCCTTTGGCCGAAAGGGCTGCGCCTCATCAGCCACT
>Ga0307508_10007096_pt1 | contig 10446 bp, 9 predicted proteins | sample 9_EM_MG_FD_203089 | JGI IMG/M metagenome (GOLD analysis project Ga0307508, IMG submission 203089) | Populus trichocarpa ectomycorrhiza microbial communities from riparian zone in the Pacific Northwest, United States - 9_EM | ecosystem: Host-associated > Plants > Roots > Unclassified | place...
CAAGCGCGCCTATCGCAAGCTGGCCCGTCAGTACCACCCGGATGTCAACCCCGATCCCGCGGCGCACGAGAAGTTCAAGGACATCAACGCCGCGTACGAGGTGCTCTCCGACGACCAGAAGCGGCAGGTCGTCGACCTCGGCGGCGACCCGCTCGCACCCGGCGGCGGAGCGCCCGGCCCCGGCGCGGGCGGTCCGTTCGTCGGCTTCCAGGACATCATGGACGCGTTCTTCGGCACGGCCGCCGGCGGTGGCGCGCGCGGCCCGCGCCCGCGCACCCGCCCGGGCGCCGACGCGATCCTGCGGCTGGAGCTTGACCTCGTGGAGACCGCGTTCGGCGTCGAGGCCCCGATCACGGTCGACACCGCGGTGCTGTGCACCCAGTGCTCGGGCGCGGGCACGGCGCCGGGCACCCACCTGGCCACCTGCGAGACCTGCGGCGGCCGTGGCGAGGTGCAGAGCGTGCAGCGCACCTTCCTCGGCCAGGTCGTCTCGTCGCGCCCCTGCCAGACCTGCCAGGGTCACGGCACGGTCATCCCGCACCCGTGCCCGACCTGCGCCGGCGACGGCCGGGTCCGCACCCGCCGCTCGCTCACCGTGAAGATCCCGGCCGGCGTCGAGGACGGCATGCGCATCCGCCTGGCCCAGCAGGGCGAGGTCGGCCCCGGCGGCGGCACGGCCGGCGACCTCTACGTCGAGATCCACGAGCGGCCGCACGACGTCTACTCCCGCAAGGGCGACGACCTGCACTGCCGCGTCACGCTCCCGATGACCGCCGCGGCGCTCGGCACCCGGCTGACCATCAAGACGCTCGACAACGAGGAGGGCATCGAGGTCAAGCCGGGCACCCAGCCGGCCAGCACGCTGCGCATCCGCGGCAAGGGCGTGCCCCACCTGCGCGGCCAGGGCCGCGGCGACCTCTTCGTGCACCTCGACGTCAAGACCCCGACCAAGCTCACCGTCGACCAGGAGCGGATGCTGCGCGACTTCGCCAAGACCCGCGGCGAGGACGTGGCCGAGCTGAGCAAGCAGGGCGGCTTCTTCAGCCGCATGCGGGACGCCTTCAACGGGCACTGAGATGCGCCGCCTCTGGCTGCGGGTGTTGAAGAACACTCCTCAGCCCGGTGGTGGTCCGGGCCGCGACGCTCGGTAGCGTTCCGGGGGTGTCCGCGCCGCTCTTTCTCGTCGACGCCCTGCCTGCCGGGCCGTCGTGCACGCTCGACGGCCCAGAGGGCCATCACGCGGCCACCGTGCAACGGCTCAGGGTGGGCGAGGGGCTGATCCTGGCGGACGGCCACGGGGGTACGGCGACGGCCGAGGTGACCGCGGTCGGCCGGGGCAGCGTCGACCTGCGGATCACCGGGCGGGCGTACGCCGTGGCGCTCGACCCGCGGCTGGTCGTCGTGCAGGGCATCGCCAAGGGTGACCGGGGCGAGCTCGCCGTGCAGGCGATGACCGAGATCGGCGTGGACGAGATCGTGCCGTGGGCGGCGTCCCGCTCGGTGGCCCAGTGGCGGGGCGACCGGGGCGGCAAGGCCCGCGACAAGTGGGTGTCGACCGCCCGTGAGGCCGCGAAACAGGCCCGGCGTTCCTGGCTGCCGCAGATCGGCGGCGACCCGGACTGTTCCACGAAGCAGGTGACCGCGCGCCTGGCCGAGGCGGCCGCCGCGTTCGTCCTGCACGAGGAGGCCACCGAACGCCTGGCGACGGCCGCGCTGCCCGAGGCCGGCGAGATAGTCCTGGTCGTCGGCCCGGAGGGCGGCATCGCCGACGCCGAGCGCGACACCTTCGCCGACGCCGGCGCCCGACCGGTGCGCCTGGGTCGCGAGGTTCTGCGCACCTCGACCGCCGGTGTGGCCGCACTCTCCGTGCTCTCCGCCCGCCTGGCCCGCTGGTAGCGCGCTCTTGATCCGCCGCGATCGTGGATAGCCCGGGTCGATATCCGGGCGCAAGTCGACACTCTTGCGTGAGATCCAGAACGAGAGCCGCGAGGTGCCTCGCCGAGGGAGCGCGGGGGGTCAGCGGCCCTGCAGGAGGCGGCGGCGCTCGAGGGCGGGCAGGGTGATCTGGGTGTCGAGGCCTTCGCCGGTGGCGACCTGCGCGGAGACCCGGGACGCGATCCGGCGGATCAGCAGGCGGCGCAGGCCGCGGGCGCGGATCTCCCCGGCGAACGGCGAGCCGACGTGGCGCAGCCGCCCGCTCTGCTCGGCGATCGCCGCCTCCACCGTGGGAAAGTCGAGGTAGAGCGCTCGGGTCGAGGGCGAGCCGAGGTAGTCGAACGGCTTCGAGCCGACCAGCGCCTGGAACGGAGCGCCGAGCAGGGTGATGCTGCGGTAGGCGCGGTGGTCGAGCATGGTGACCACGTGGCGTACGCCGGCGCGCCGGCCGGCCTTGAGGAAGGTGCGGTAGAGCAGCGAGCTAACCATCAGCGACGACTTGCCGCCGCGGTACTCCGGCAGCACCGCGAGGGTGGCGAAGTCCCAGATCCGGCCCAGGTACATGCCGTGCTCGGCGACGATCGTGCTCAGGTCCTCGCCGAGGTAGTCGGGCGCGTCGTCGAGCGTCTTGCCGCCGCCTTCGACCACCCGGGCGGCGCCGGCGGGCAGGCCGGTCTCCCGGTCCAGCACCAGGAAGAACAGGCTGCCGCTGTCGTACGGGCCGTACTCGGTGGCCATCTCGGCGGCGTCCAGCGCGAACGACTCCTCGAAGACCTGGTGTTCGACGGTCCGGGCCACGTCGGCCAGCGGGTCGTCGGTGGCGATCGCCAGGGCGGCGAAGCGGCCGGTCGACGGGTGTGCGGCGAGCGCGCCGGCGACGCGGGCGCGGATCTGTTCGGTGGGCAGCGTGTAGGACACGGTCAGAACTCCTTCGCCGCGGTCGGGGTGGCTCGGTACGCAGCGGAGACGGTCATCGCCGTCTCATCACCCTGGGTAGTGGCGACCGGGGGTGGGAGCGTCATCGGGAGCCCTTCGAACAGCGCTAGGCGGGCGAATCGGACTCATCCGACTATAGCCGTAAACTACGCTGCGTCAAAGCGCTCGACATTACAGAGAGTTATCCCACAGGCGTGAGGGTTCCCCGGAGATGTGCTCGGGCTGGGTCAGATGCGGCGGGCCAGGGCCACGTCGGTGCGGATCTCGAAGTCGATGACGCCGCCGTGCGCGTCGATCACGGCGAGCGTGTCGGCCAGCGCGGCCTCCGCCCTGCCCGGCTCCTGAACCCGGTAGATCGACGTGGAGAGCAGGTAGTCCCGGTAGCGCGCGGACGGGTAGGACAGCAGCATCGACTCGTAGCGGCGGCTGGTCATGCCGGTGAAGCGATCGCCGGTCAGCCCGAGCATGTGCCACTCTTCCTCGAAGGAGGCGTGGAGGTCGGGAAAATCGCGGGCGAGGTTGTGGTGCGCGGTGTCGGCCAGGCCGTGCCGCTCGTCGACCTCGGCGAGCGCCGCGTGCAGGGCGGGATCGATGACCAGGTGGACGTTCCAGAACGGGGCGAACAGGCCGTCCGGCGCGAGCGCCGCCCACGCCAGCCCCGCTCGCGACTCCGCGTCGACCCAGTGCCACGCCTGCGCGCTGACGAGCAGGCTGTAGCCGCGGTCGGGCTGCCACTGCTCGAACGGCGACACGACCACGCGGGCGCCCGGCACGTTGCGGCGCAGCACCTCGGCCATCCGCGGGTCGGGCTCGATGCAGGTCAGGTCGGCGCCGCGGGCCGCGAACGCCGCGGTCGCCTTGCCCGTGCCGGCGCCGACCTCGAGCACTGGGCCGGACCCGGCCGCCGCCAGCAGGTCGTCGATCAGCTGCGCCGGATAGCCCGGCCGGATCCGGTCGTAGTCGTCGGCGGCCTCGCCGAACACCTGCCGTCGGTCGCGCGTCGTCATGGCGTCCAACTTAGACGTTCGCCCGCGGTGGGCGCGGGTCAAGGGCGGACCGTCAGGACGGCCTCCAGACGCGGGTCGTCCAGGGCGTGCGCCGCGATGATCCGGTACTCGCCGGGGACCGTACGCCAGCCGCCGTCCCAGATCTGGAAGGTCCGCGCCGGCAACGGCGCCCGGACCGTGACCGTCTCGCCCGGCCGCGCCTCGACGCTCGCGAAGCCCGCCAGCCACCGCCGCGGACGGTCGGCCGCGCCGTCCCCCGGCGCGACGTAGACCTGGACGACCTCACGCCCCGCACGCGCGCCCGTGTTGGTCAGCGTCACCACGGCCTCGGCGGCGTCGACGGCCAACTCGTCGTACCGCCACGCGGTGTAGCCCAGGCCGTGGCCGAACGCGTACAGCGGGGTGGCGCCGGAGCGCAGCCAGCCGCGGTAGCCCATGAACACGCCCTCGTCGTAGGCGACCACGCCGTCGCGCGGCTCGATCGCCAGCACCGGGCAGTCCGCCTCCCGGCGCGGCCACGTGGTGGGCAGGCGGCCACCCGGCTCGGCCACGCCGAGCAGCACGTCGGCCAGCGCCGCGCCGACCTCCTGACCGCCGAACCAGGTCAACAGGACCGCGGCCACCTCACCGGCCCACGGCATCAGCACCGGCGAGCCGGCGTTCACCACCACGATCGTCCTCGGGTTGGCGGCCGCGACGCGGGCCACGAGCTCGTCCTGGCGGCCCGGCAGCGTGAGCGACACGCGGTCGAAGCCCTCGGACTCGACCTGCTCGGTCGTGCCCACCACGACCACCGCGACATCGGACGCCGCCGCGAGCCGTACCGCCTCCTCGATCATCCCGTCCGCGTCCGGACCCGGCGGGCGATGACCCAACGTAGTGGCGACCGTGTGCCCCAAGCCCCGCGCGATCGTCTGCCGCAGTACCACCTCGACGGGCACGCCGGCGGTCAGCCGCACGGTTGCCCGGTGCTCGCGCGGCGAGAGCAGCAGCTCGGCCCGTCCCGCGCCGGCCGGGTGCAGCGAGCCCTCGTAGACGGCCTGATCACCGACCGTGAACTCGAACGTGCCGAAGCCGGAAACGGCGAACGTGTGCTCGCCGTCCTCGTCCGGCGTGAAGGTCGCCGCGAGCCGCAAGCCCTCGACCCGATCGGCCTCGAGGCCGCCCGGCAGCGACCCGATCCAGCGCAGCTGACCCCGGTCGACCGGAAAACGGTGGTCACCGATCGTCACCGTCATGCCGGACCACTGCGGACCGTGCGCGGCCGGCAGGAACGGCCGCGGGTCGGCGCCGACCGCGTACCCGACCTCCACGCCCGACAACGCCCGGCGGATGCCCTCCAACGGCGCGACGACGTGCGGCGGCGTGACCTGCACGCTGCCCCCGCCGAGCACCCGGGCGTCCACCGCCAGCGCGCCCAGCACCGCGACTCTGGACAGCGTCGCGGCCTCCAGCGGCAGCGCGTGCCGCTCGTTGCGGACCAGCACGAACGAGCGGGTTGCCACCTCGCGCGCGACCCGGTCGCCGTCCAGATCGTCGGGGCGCGTGACCGCCGGGCCGCCGTCCAGCGCGCCGACCCGCACCGCCAGCCGCAGCACGCGGCGACACTTGTCGTCCACGACCTCCTCCGGCACCGCGCCGGACCGGACCGCCTCCACCAGGGCGGCGCCCCACGGGTTCTCCAACCGGGGCATCGCCACGTCCAGGCCGCCGAGCGCCGCGCCGACCGTCGACCGCGCGGCCCGCCAGTCGGAGACGACCACCCCGTCGAAGCGCCACTCCCGCTTCAGGATCTCGTCCTGGATCACCCCGTTGGACGCCATCGGCGACCCGTTCACCCCGTTGTAGGCGCTCATCACCCCCCAGCCGCCCGCCGACACCACCCGCTCGAACGGCGCCAGATAGAGCTCGCGCAGCGCCCGGTCGCCGATCCGGACGTCGACCCCCATCCGGTCGGTCTCGAAGTCGTTGCCCACCAGATGCTTCACCGTCGTGCCCACGCCCTGCTCCTGCACGCCGCGCACGAAACCCGCCGCGATCTCGCCGCTGAGCAGCGGGTCCTCCGAAAAGCACTCGAAGTGTCGGCCGGCCAGCGGAGTGCGCTGCAGGTTGACCGTCGGGCCGAGCAGCACGTGCACGCCTTTGCGCCGGCACTCCTGACCGAGCAGGCGCCCGGCGGTCCGGGCCAGCTCCGGATCCCACGCGGCGGCCAGCGCGGTCGGGCTCGGCAACGCGACCGACGGATCGTCGGGCGCCCAACCCGTCCCGCGTACGCCGACCGGCCCGTCCGACATCACCAGCGAGCGCAGCCCGATCCGGTCGATCGCGGGCAGCGACCAGAAGTCCTGCCCGGACAGCAACGACACCTTCTCCTCGAGATCCAGGCTCTCGAGCAGGCGCTCCACATCAGACATGACTCCCCGATCAGGTTCGTAGATATGACGCGCCGTTCAGGTCGACGATCGTGCCGCTCGCCCACTCCGCCTCCGGCGAGGCCAGCCAGTGCACCGCCGCCGCCACCTCCTCGGGCCGCGCCACCCGGCCGAACGGGCTCTGCGCCCGGATCGCGTCCCCGTGCTCCGACTTCAGATGCTCATCGGTCATGTCGGTCTCGATGAAGCCCGGCGCCACCGTAGCCACCGCGATCCCGTACGGCGCGAGCGCCACCGCCAGCGACTGACCCATCGCGTTCAGCGCCGCCTTGCTCGCCCCGTACGCCGGCTGCTCGGGCTCGCCCCGGAACGCCCCACGCGACGAGACGTTCACGATCCGCCCGCCCCGGTCGCGCATGTGCTGAGCCGCGGCCCACGCCGCGTTGGCCGCACCGAACAGATTCACCTCGAAGGTGCGCCGCCACATCAGCCGCCATTCGTCGTAACCGGTCTCGAACACCGGATGCGGCCGGACCAGGCCGCCGTACACCCCGGCGTTGTTGACCAGCACGTCCAGCCCGCCGAGCCGATCGGCCGCCTCGTCGACCATCTCGCGTACCGCCTCCGGGTCGGCCATGTCGGCCCGGACCACGACGTGGCCGTCACCGGGCAACGAGGCCGCGAGCTGCTGAGCCGGCGCCGCCGAATCGCGATGGTGCACCGCCACCCGATCGCCCGACGCCGCGAAGCGCGTCGCGATCGCCCGACCCAGCCCGCGCGACGAACCGGTCACCAGCACTGCCCTCGATGTCATATACCCACCCTAAGATCCTTGGGGTGGACAACGAACGCCTGTTCCGGCCCGAGCCGGCACCCCGATGAGCGCCCCCCTCGCGCGTTACGAGCGGGCCGCCCGCAAGGCACAGGCCGACGGCCGGGTGCCCGCGCTCTCCGTCGCCCTGCACCGCGCCGACCGCGACCCCTGGGTCTTCACCGTCGGCGACTCCGGCAACCCCGACCACCCCCTCGGCCCCGACAGCCGGTTCCGGATCGGCTCGGTCACCAAGAGCTTCACCGCCGTCCTGGTCATGCAGGCCCGCGACGACGGGCTGCTCGACCTCGACCAGCCCCTCTCGGCCTACCTCGAGGTCCCCGCACACGGCGACGCCACCGTCCGGCGTCTGCTCTCACACACCGCCGGCCTGCAGCGCGAGCCGCACGGCGACGTCTGGGACACCCTGATCACCCCGGACGCCGCCGGGCTGCTCGACGAGCTCGACCGGGCCGAGCGGGTCCTGCCCAACGCCCGCCGTTTCCACTACTCCAACCTCGCCTTCGCCGTCCTCGGCCAGCTCGTCGCCGTGCTGCACGGCACGACCTGGGAAAAGCTGCTCGCCGCCCGGATACTCACCCCGCTGCGCCTCGACTCGACCACCGCCGCCATGCCGCCCGCCGCGGCCGTCGGCTACCTTGTCGACGCCTACTCCGACGCGGCCCGCCCCGAGCCGCAGTTCGATCTCGGCGGCCTCGCCCCCGCCGGGCAGCTGTGGAGCACCGCCGGCGACATGGCCCGGTGGGCGTCCTTCCTCGCCGCGCCGGCCACCGTCGACCCCGGCGGCGCCGTGCTCGCCGCCGACACGGTCGACGAGATGCACCTGCCGCTGAGCACCGTCGACGAGGCGCTCTGGGTGGGCGGGTACGGCCTCGGCCTGATGCTCGAACCGCAAGGCAAGCGCGTCGTGCACGCCGGACACGACGGCGCCATGCCCGGCTTCCTGGCCGGCGTCTACGGCCGCCGCGGCGAGGACGAACCCGAGGCGCTCGGCTGCGCGGTGCTCGGCTCCTCCGGCACCTCCTTCGAGATCAACCTGCTGGCCCAGGAACTGCTCCGGCTCGCCGCCGAGCTCGACCCCGCCGAGATCAAGCCGTGGGCGCCCGCCCCGCCCGCGCCCACGGCGTACCGCTCGATCCTCGGCCCCTGGTGGAGTGAGGGCATCCAGTTCCTCTTCTCCTGGCACGACGGCGCGCTGCGGGCGCGCATCGCCGGCGGGCCCGCCGGCCGGCCGCCGTCGATCTTCCGGCCGCTGCCCGACCGGCCCGACGTGCTGCGCACGGTCTCCGGCCGGGAGGCGGGGGAGTTGCTGCGGCTGACCCGCGACGCCGGCGGGGCCGTCGTGCGGATGCACTGGGCGACCTACCGGGTGACCCGGACGCAGGAGGCCTTCGACGGGGGCCTCGCGTCGTCGGGGCCGGAGTCCCGCTGAGCCGCCGCGTGACATCCGGGCGACTCGCCGATCGCCGACCGCCGCACGCCGGGGGCGACCGGCAGATAATGGCATCGGCGGGCGAGTGGCCGAGCGGATAGGATGGCACGATCCTTTGAGCTCGTCGCCCGTCCGGGCGACGAAGAGAAAGAGAGCAGGTGGCGGAGGCCGTCATGGCCGCCCTATGACCGGTACGCCGAACCCTTCCAGCGCGGGCTCCACCGGCGCGGCGCGGGTGCAGACCAAGATCTCGGTATCCGACCCGAAGATCATGGTGAACCTGCTGGGCGCCAAGGATGAAATCCTCCGTCTCATCGAGCGAACTCTCACCAGCGACGTGCACGTCCGTGGCAACGAGATCACCATCACCGGCGCCCCGGCGGAGAACGCCACGGCCGAGCGGCTCTTCTCCGAGCTCATCGAGCTGATCGACAAGGGCGAGACGCTCACCGTCGACTCGGTGCGGCGCACCGCCACCATGCTCGAGGAAAACACGTCGGAGCGGCCGGCGGAGGTCCTCACCCTCAACATCCTGTCCCGGCGCGGGCGCACCATCCGCCCCAAGACGCTCGGGCAGAAACACTACGTCGACGCCATCGACCAGAACACGATCGTCTTCGGCATCGGCCCGGCCGGCACCGGCAAGACCTACCTGGCGATGGCCAAGGCGGTGCAGGCGCTGACCGCCAAGCAGGTCAGCCGCATCATCCTGACCCGGCCGGCGGTCGAGGCGGGCGAGCGGCTCGGTTTCCTGCCCGGCACGCTCACCGAAAAGATCGATCCCTATCTGCGTCCGCTTTACGACGCCTTGCACGACATGCTCGACCCCGAGTCGATCCCCCGCCTGATGGCCGCCGGAACGATCGAGGTCGCCCCCTTGGCCTACATGCGGGGTCGCAGTCTTAGTGACGCGTTCATCATTCTCGACGAGGCGCAGAATACGACGCCTGAGCAGATGAAGATGTTTCTCACCAGGCTCGGGTTCGGTTCCAAGATCGTGGTTACCGGCGACGTTACCCAGGTCGACCTGCCCGGCGGGACGAGCAGCGGTCTCAAGGTCGTCCGCGAGATCCTGCGCGGCGTCGAGGACGTGCACTTCGCCGAGTTGTCCAGCGCCGACGTCGTCCGGCACCGGCTGGTCGCGGAGATCGTCGACGCGTACGCGAGGTTTGACGCCGAGCAGGAGCAGCTAGCCACCCAATCCGTCCACGCCGTGCCCGGGCGCGCCGCCAGTGGTGGCCGTGCCGGGCGGCGGCGCTGAAGCCAAGGGGTAACGGCACCACTATGTCCATCGAGATCGCCAACGAGTCGGGGGTCGAGGTCGACACCGACGCGATCCTCGCGGTGGCCCGGCACGCCCTGGACGAGATGGGGGTCAACCCGCTCGCCGAGCTGTCGATCCTGCTCGTCGACACCGACTACATGTCCGAGCTGAACCATCGCTGGATGGGCGGCGACGGCCCGACCGATGTGCTCGCGTTCCCGATGGACGAGGGCAGCGTCGACCACGGTCCCGGCGAGGCGGGCTCCGGCGAGCCGGCGCTGCTCGGCGACATCGTGCTCGCCCCCGAGGTGGCCGCCAAGCAGGCCGCGGCGGCCGGTCACGCGGCGGCCGACGAGTTGCACCTGCTCACCGTGCACGGCGCGCTGCACCTGCTCGGCTACGACCATGCCGAGCCCGACGAGGAGCGCGAGATGTTCGCCCTGCAGAACAGGCTGCTGCAGAGCTGGCGCGCCGGCCGGCAAGCCGGCTGATCCCCATGGAGCCCGCCCATCTGTTCGCGGCAGGCCAGGCCTCGGCGAGCCTGCCCGACGTTCAACTGGTGACCACCGCGGTGGTGCTGGTCTTCCTGGCCGGCCTCGCGTCGATGGCCGACGCCGCTCTGGCGACGGTGTCGCCGGCTCGCGCGGCCGAGATGGCGCGCGAGGGCA
>Ga0307508_10007098_pt1 | contig 10444 bp, 11 predicted proteins | sample 9_EM_MG_FD_203089 | JGI IMG/M metagenome (GOLD analysis project Ga0307508, IMG submission 203089) | Populus trichocarpa ectomycorrhiza microbial communities from riparian zone in the Pacific Northwest, United States - 9_EM | ecosystem: Host-associated > Plants > Roots > Unclassified | place...
GTCTTTCCGTTCCTCGGCCGCCAGCAGCACCAGCTCCTCCTCGGCACGCTCGCCGACGCCGTCGCGCTGGGGGTCATCTGGCTGATGGTCGACAACGAGCTCTTCTTTTCGGTGATCCCGAGCTAACCTCGGGCCCATGGCGGCGGGCCGCATCCTTCCTGGCGACACCTTTCGCCGCCTCGTCGCCGCGCGCGACTTCATCGACTCTTGCCACGCCGAGCCGCTCGAGCTCGCCCGGATGGCGGCCTGCGCGGGCATGTCGCGCTACCACTTCTTGCGTCTGTTTCAGCGGGCTTTCGGGGTCACGCCGCACGAGCAGCTGACCCGCGTGCGTCTGGCCCGGGCGCGCGTGCTCCTCGAGCGCGGCGAGGCCTCCGTCACCGAGGCCTGCTTCGACGTCGGTTACTCGAGCCTGGGGTCGTTCAGCACCCTGTTCGCGCGCCGGTTCGGCTGCTCGCCCATGGCCTACCAGCGTCGGGTCCGGCGCTTCGTCGCGGTGCCGGCGCAGCTCCCGCGCCTGTACATCCCGTGCTGTTTCCTCGATTTCTTCGGTCCGGCCCAAGGATCGCAATCTTCGAGAAGCCTGGGCGGCGCGGCCATGGTACCCGTGGCCTAGGAGGCAATACATGATCCAGAGGCTCTCGCACACGACCCTCTTCGTGCTCGATCAAGAGGCGGCCAAGGACTTCTACGTGGGCACGCTCGGCTTCGAGGTCCGTCACGACGAGAACATGGGCCCGTTCCGCTGGCTCACCGTCGGCCCCAAGGCGCAGCCCGATCTCCAGATCGTCCTCATGCCGATCATGTCAGGCCCGATGATCGACGCCGCCACGGCCGAGACGATCAAGACGCTGGTCCAGAAGGGCGCCTTTCCCGTCGGTGTGCTCGAGACCGACGACTGCCAGGCGACCTACGACGAGCTCCGCGCCAAGGGCGTCGAGTTCAAAGGTCCACCTGCCGAGCGGCCCTACGGCATCGAGGCCGTGATGAAGGACAACTCGGGGAACTGGTTCAGCGTCTGCCAGCGCCGGTAGCGGATGAGTCAGGCCTCGCCGTCACTTCTTGGGCCGTGGCGGATTCTCGACGATGGTCGCCGAGGCGGGCGCTTCGAACTCGGGCAGCTTCGGCTCGGCGTTGATCTTGTCGAGCTCCTCCTCGCGGCGTCGGTCCTCGGCGCGCGCCTTGCGGCGTCGTTCGTCTCGCGATTCGCTCATCGGTTCCTCTCGATCCGGCCGAGGGTCTCCTCGGCGAGAGCGCGGACGGAGGCGACGTCGATACCTTCGATCGGCCCCGCGTCCGCGAGCTTGGCGCGCGCGCGGGCGAGCAACGTCTCCGCGGGGGCGACCCGGCCGCGCGCGAGCTGATCGAGGCCGGCGGCGACCTGGATGAGCCCCTGCAGCCAGAGGCGCATCGGTCCCTCGGCCTCGAGCCAGACCGCCTCCCACTTCTCGTGCGCGACGAAGAAGTCGCCCCGCTCGAAGGCCGAGCGGCCCTCGGTCATGAGGCCGAGCGTCGCGGACACGAGGCGCGCCATCCTGGACTCGTAGCATGTTTTCCGCGAAGCGCCGCGAGCGGCCTTCGTGCCAGTATGATGGACGCGATGGATGTCCTGCCTCCGCGATTTGCCTGGCTGGGATCCGCCCGGGTGATCGGCTTCGCCTCGACGCCGCGGGGCGCCCTCGCCCTCCGCGAGGCGGCCGCGGGCGTCTACTACATCCGCATCGACGGGATCTACACGCTCGACATCTACCAGCGCGGCTTTCTCGCCAAGATGCAGGCCGAGCTCCCCAAGCACGAGGCGATCCACCTTTTCACCGACGGCTGGGACGCGGTCGGCTACGAGGGCGCGGTGCGCACCGCGGCGACGGATTTCATGATCGAGCACCACGCCAAGGTCACCGGGGCGGTCCTGCTCGTGCGCTCGCGCCTCGTGGCCATGGGCGCCAACACCGCCGCGATGATCCTCGCCCTGCGCGGCATCCGGCTCCACGTCCACTCGGAGCTGGTCGTCTTCGAGCAGGCGCTCCGTTCCGCCGTCGACGGCCGATGACCGTCAATGCCCGCCGCCGACTGCCTCGCGGCAGTTGACAGGCAACGGCGGTCGGCCGACAGTGACCACAGCATGCACGATCCTGCCCTCGCCAAGGCGCAGCGCGCTTCCCTGGCGCCCGATGTCATCGAGAGCCCGCTGTACAACGCCGATCTGGGCCCGGTGCCAGAAAAGTGGCGGACGTGGACGACCTACAACTTCGCTGCGCTGTGGATCTCCATGGCGCACTGCATACCGACGTACATGCTCGCCGGCGGGCTGCTCGCCGTGGGCATGAGCTGGTGGCAAGCGCTCTTCACCATCGGCCTCGGAAACCTCATCGTCCTCATTCCGATCCTCCTCAATGCCCACCCGGGCACCAAGTACGGGATCCCCTTTCCGGTGCTGGCGCGGGCGTCGTTCGGGACCCGCGGCGCGAACGTGCCGGCGATCCTCCGGGCGATCGTCGCCTGCGGCTGGTTCGGGATCCAGACCTTCATCGGCGGTGAGGCGGTGAAGACCTTCGTGATCGCCGCGTGGCCGGCCTTCGCCGACATCGGCGGCGGCGCCACGGTGGCCGGGCTGTCCCTGCCCAGCGCGATCACCTTCATGACCTTCTGGTCGATCAACATCTTCATCATCTACCGCGGCATGAACGCCGTCCGTATCTTCGAGAACTGGGCGGCGCCCATCGTGCTCGTCATGGCCGTCGTCCTCGTCGTCTGGGCCGTGGGTCGCGCCGGAGGCCTGGGCCCGATGATGAGCCAGCCCTCGCGCTTTCAATCGCTCGGCGAGTTCTGGCCGGTGTTCATCCCGTCGTTGACCGGCATGGTCGGCTTCTGGGCCACGCTGTCCCTGAACATCCCCGACTTCACCCGCTTCGGACGCGGTCAGCGAGAACAGATCCTCGGCCAGGTCCTCGGGTTGCCGACGACCATGGTCGCGTTCTCGGCGCTCGGGGTGGTCATCACCAGCGCCACCAAGGCCATCCTGACCGGCGTTCCCGTCGAGAAGCTGTTCGATCCGGTGTTCGTCCTCTCGCAGCTCACCTCGTCCACGGCGCCGCCCGGCCTCGACGCGCCCCTCATCGCGTCGTCGGGGATGCGGGTGCTGGTCGCCATTCTCGCGGTCGCCGGCGTGCTCATCGCCACGGTGTCGGTGAACATCGCCGCGAACGTGGTCTCCCCGGCCAATGACTTCGCCAACCTGGCGCCGCGACGGATCTCGTTCCGCACCGGCGGCCTGATCACCGGGGTCGTCGGTATCCTGATGATGCCGTGGAAGCTCCTGGCGAGCGCCAACGCCTACATCTTCAACTGGCTGATCGGCTACTCGGCGCTCCTCGGCCCGATCGCCGGCATCATGATCGTGGACTACTTCGTCTTGCGTCACCGCGAGCTCGACGTCCAGGACCTCTACCGCGACACGGGACGATACGGGCGCACGAACCCCGTGGCCATGGTGGCGCTGGTGGTCGGCGTCGCGCCGAACGTCCCCGGGTTCCTGAAGAGCGCCGGGATCGTCGGGGGCCCGCCGGGGTTCTGGGACGGGCTCTACGTGTACGCCTGGTTCACGGGCGTGATGCTCGCCGCCGTCGTGTACCTCGTGGGCATGCGCCTGCGACCGGTGAAATAAGACGCGCACAGCCTGTAGGTCTTGCTCACCGTGGCACGGATGGCTCCGGCATCGACAACTTGCGCTCTGTCCGCCGCATCGCCTGCCTTGAATGCGGAGCCCAAGGGTGCCGAGGTGTGGACATCGGCCTCCCCACGGGCGCGGCGCCTGGAACATCCGTGAAATAACCATCACTTCGCGTGGGCTGCTACTTGGGAGCAACCTGTGAGGGAATAAAAATCCTGGCTCGTGGTTACCTGGGCCCATGACCAAGCTCGCACTCGGCCTGCTCCTGTTCGTAGGCTGTTCCTCCAAGGACACTCCGCCCAAGCCGGCTGCTGTGCAGCAAGCGCAAGCGGCGGAGGCCTTCAAGGCACCACCGCCGGGAAACTTCGAAGTGGACATGGATCATTCCACGGTCATGTTTCGCGCCCGGCACGTCCAGGCGTCCAACGTGTACGGCTGGTTCAAGGACTTCTCCGGCAAGTTCAGCATCGACGCGGACGCGAAGAAGTCGCGGGTCGAGCTGTCCGTGAAGGCGGGCAGCGTCGACTCGCGCAACTCGGAACGCGACGCCGATCTCGTGGGTCCGGACTTCTTCAACGTCAAGCAGTTTCCAGTCATGGCCTTCATCAGCACCGCCGTCGAGCTCACCAGCAGCGGTTGGCAAGTCACCGGCGATTTGACTCTCCACGGCGTGACCAGGCCGGTCACCTTCACTGCCGTGCTCGTCGGTGACGCGATGTCGCCCCATGGATACCGCGTCGTCGGCCTCGAGGCGCGCGCCACGATCGACCGCCGCCAGTTCGGTATCTCGTTCCTTCCCGAAGCCATCGCTCCCGAGGTGGAGCTCATCATCGCCTTCGAAGGCAGGGCCATCTGATCTGACGCTCGCGTGAGCATCGCGCGGGACAGGGCGCTCCCAGAAGGTCGGGCGCACATGCTCCCGGTGTTCGGCTCGCATGCGGCCGATCAGACGAATCGTCGCCTGCTGCTCGCCGATGTCGGTGACGATCCGGCGAGTCACGCGCGTCATCTCTTACGCGCTGCGGTCATAGGTGGTCTGGACCGCGCGCCAGCGCGGGCATGAGACGGTTAGCGGCTTCGGGCAGCTACCACGTGCGGCTCGGCTATCGGTGTCGCGGCGTTCCTCAGCGACCGCGGCGTTTGCCCATGGACGCGCAGGAAGCTCCGCCGCATGCGTTCGCAGTCGCCGAAGCCGCAAGCGCGCGCGATCTCGTCGAGCGAGCGGCGTCCCTGCTCGACCATGATCCGCGCCGCTTCCAGCCGTATCGACTCGATGGCCTTGGCGGGCGAGACGCCGGTCTCGGTGCGGAACACGCGACTGAACTGGCGCGGGCTCAGGCGGGCCGCCTGCGCGAGCTCCGTCACCGAGAGCGCCTGGGTGAGGTCCTTCTTCGCATACTCCAGCGCATCCTGGACGCGATCCGACGTGGCGCCGAGCTCCAGGACGGCCGAGTGCTGCGACTGGCCGCCCGTCCGGCGGTGGTAGACGACCAGCAGGCGGGCGACCGCGCGCGCCTTCTCCGCACCGATGTCGGCCTCGACGAGGCTCAGCGCCATGTCGATCCCGGCGGTCATGCCCGCCGATGTCCAGATGGGTCCGTCAGCGATGAACATCCGGTCCATCTCCACGGTCGCGCGCGGGAACCGCTCTTGCAGAAGCGGCGCATGGGCCCAGTGCGTCGTGGCCCGACGGCCATCGAGGAGACCGGCCTCGCCGAGCGTGAACGCACCGATGCAGATGGCGGCCATCCTCCGGGTGTTCGGCAGGCAGCGCCGCAGGGCTCGAAGCAGCTCGGGAGCTGCGGGGCGGATTTCCGCCCCGGAACCGAGAAGCAGCGTGTCGAAGTGCCGTTTCGCGAGCGGCTCGGTATCGATCATCATCCCGAAGGTGTTCGGGATGCGCCCGCCCGCGGGCGACAGGGCGTGGACCTCGTAGAGAGCCTCGCCGAGCACGACGTTGGCGACCTCGAATACCGAGATCGGTGCGAAGCTCATGACCTGGAAGCCGGGCGGCAGGACCAATCCGATGCGCTGCATGATCGGCAACCTCGCGGATTGAACCCAAGCCTACTCCAACGCTACGTCTTCAGCTTGGCGATCTCGGCGCGGGCCGCCCCGACGAGCTCGGCGTTCGTGTGCGCGTGTCCCCAGAGGCCCCATCCGCCCTCCACCGCCTCGACGAGCACCACCCAGGTTCGTTGCGCCAGCGACGGATCTCCAGCGGCCGCAGCGACGAGATCGGTGAGCTGCCGGACGACGGCGAGTTGCTTGTCGCGGTCGAGAGCGCCCGCGTTGGTGAGCACCTGCACGCGGACGTAGTCGTCGTCGCCGTTCACGTTCGAGATCGCGCCCCCGGGCAGCTCGTGGACGATGGCGGCGGTGTTCTTCCGGAACATGGGGATGTCCGGCACCTTCTCGACCGACTTGACCGTCGAGGCGGCGTCCATGGCCAGCTTGTGTGGGTCCGCGAACGTGCCCGCTCGCGCGTAGATGTCGATCATTGGCATGAGCCCCAAGCTAGCTGTGCCTCCTCGGAGCGACAAGGACGTAGAAGCAGCAAATCAGGACGTTGCGCGGAGGAGGCACCCGTGCGGCTCGCGCGGCGCCATTGGCCCGGCGTGGCGCCGACGACGCGGTGGAAACCTGGGCGTGCTGCTCGGGCCCGCGGACCTGGCGACGCTCAGCACCGACATGTCCTCGGGACGACCGGTCACCACGGCGAAGATTCAGCCGCAATTCGCATCGCGTACCGCCGCTCGGGCGGGCAAGTCCCTGCCGGTCGGCTACGAGGGCGCGGGCGTGGTGGTCGGTGCCGGCGAAGATGCGGTGCATCTGATCGGAAAGGTCGTGGGCACGATGGGCGATGCGATGTACACGCGCTATCGCAAGCGTCGCGCGACCGACGTCCTACCGTTCCCCGAGGGCCTCACGCCAAGACAGGCGCGTCGGCTTCGTGAATCCGCTGAGCGCGCTCGGCATGCTTTTCGACCATGCGACTCGAGGGGCACCCACGCGCTCGTACACACCGCCGCCGCCTCGAACCTGGGCCAGATGCCGTTGCCCCGCATGTTCGGGAGCGCTACGGTTTCCCGTGCGCGTATCAGTCGTGGTGCCTTGTTTCAACGCCGCCAAGTATGTCGGCGAGGCGCTGGAATCGGCCCTCGGCCAGACCTACCCCGACGTCGAGGTGATCGTCGTGGATGACGGTTCCACCGACGGCAGCTGGGACGTGGTTGGCGGCTTTGGTGACCGCGTGCGCCGCGAGCGGCAGGCGCACCTCGGAGCGGCGCGGGCTCTCAACCGCGGGCTCGCCTTGGCGACGGGCCAGCATGTGCTGTTTCTTGGCGCCGACGATCTGCTCGCGCCTGACACCATCGCCTCTCAGCAGCGGACGCTCGCGTCGGCCCCGCCGCGGAGCATCGCCGCCGTGCCCTGGCAGCGGCTCCTCCTCGTCGGCGATGAATGGCGGCCGGCGCCGCCGGACGTCGGCGAAGCGCCCGGCGGCGATCCGCTGGCGGGCTGGCTCGTCCGCATCTACCATCCGACGAACTCGCTGCTCTGGCCCATCGACCTCGTGCGCGAGCTCGGCGGCTGGGACGAGGAGCTCACCAAGAACCTCGATGGCGACCTGGCCATGCGCGCGTTCATCACCGGCGCGCACCTCGTCCGATCCGCCGGAGCTCCGGTCTCATATCGCCACTACGGTTCGGCGTCGGCCTCGGTCGCGTCCGGCGCCAGCGAGCGCGACGTGCGCTCCTGCATGCGCGTCCTCGACAAGATCGGCGCGGCCTTGCGCGCCCAGGGTCGCTTCGAGACCCACAGGGTCTGGGTCGCTCGCGGTTACCACGATCTGGCGCGCCTCTATTACTTCGCGCAGCCGGAGCTCGCGCGAGAGTGCGCGCGCCGCGCCGAGGACCTCGCCGGGGCACGGGCGGTGTGGGGCACCTGGCCGCACCGCCTGGCGACGTGGACCCTCGGCCTCGAACGCAAGGAGCGCCTGGCGGCGGCCCTCGCGCGAATCGGTATCGGGCGCGAGCTTCGGCGGCACCGGCCGCCCGCGCGCCGCGGATGATTCGACGATCGGCAGTCAGGCGTCGGGATAAGCTGGCGCCGTGTCAGATCCCCTGAGACGTCGAGCCGGGCGGCCCACCATGGTCGACGTCGCCGCGCGAGCGCGCGTCAGCCTGAAGACCGTCTCGCGCGTGGTCAACCGCGAGCCGCGCGTCGCGGGGAAGACCGCCGCGCGCGTGCAGCGTGCCATCGAGGCCCTCGGGTTTCGCCGCCACGACGGCGCGGCGCACCTGCGGCGCGGCTCGACGACGGCCAGCCTGGGCCTCGTCCTCATGGACGTCGCCGATCCGTTCTACTCCACGCTGGCGCGAGCGGTCGAGGAGGTCGCGCAGCGGCATCGCTTCCTGGTCCTCGCCGGCTCTTCCAACGAGGACCTGGATCGCGAGCGCGAGCTGGTGCTGGCGCTCAGCGCCCGTCGCGTCGACGGGCTCCTGGTCGTGCCGGCGGGCAGCGACCAGGGGTACCTCGAGCCGGAGGTCGCGGCGGGGACGCCGGTCGTCTTCATCGATCGGCCGGGCGTGGGGGTCGGCGGCGACGCCGTCCTGTGCGACAACGCCGGCGGCGTCCGGACCGCGATCGCGCACCTCGCCGGCCACGGACACCGGCGCATCGGTTTTCTCGGCGATGCGCCCACGATCTTCACGGCGCGCGAGCGCCTGCGCGGCTTCCGCGAGGGCGTGAAGGCCCTGTCACGGACCGCCGGGGCGCGGCCCATCGCGATGGGTCCGCACACCCTCGACTCCATCGGCGCCGCGCTCGAGCGCTTTCGTTCCGGGACGAGCCCGATCACGGCGATCGTCACGGGCAATAACCGGATCACGCTCCTCGCGCTGCGCGCGCTCTCCCGGATGGGCGGCTTTCGCCCGGCGATGGTTGGCTTCGACGACCTCGAGCTCGCCGACCTCCTCCACCCGGCGCTCACCGTGATCGCGCAGGACGCCTCGGAGCTCGGCCGGCACGCGGCCGAGCTCCTCTTCGCGCGCATCGCGGGCGATCGGCGGCCGGAGCAGCGCATCGTCCTGCCCGTGCGGCTGATCGCGCGCGGCTCGGGAGAGACGGCGCCCTAGAGGCCGTTGGCCTCGAATTCGTAGATTCGCGTGGCGGTGTCGGTGGTCTGCGTCGGCGTGATGACGTTGATCCGGACGAAGCGGGCGGTCGCCGGCGTGCCGAGCGGGTGCGTCGACACGTTGGCGGTGTTGCCGCGCACCTGCACCATCGTCGAGAAGTTGGCGCCGTCGACGGAAACGAGGAGGTCGAAGTCGCGCGTGTTCCAGGTCGAGGTCTCGCCGCCGGCGCCGGCGTGGCGCACGACGAACGACTGGATCGAGTGCGTGCCGCCGAGGTCGACCTGCAGGAACTGGGTCGAAGCCAGCGAGCAGAACTTGTCGCTGTTCCCGCCCGAGACGCTGCCGTTCACCGCCTTGTCGGGGCCTTCATTGGTGTTGCAGGCCGTCGAGCCGGTCGCCGGCCGGAGGAGCGCCAGGTTCGTCGGCCCGCCGCCCGAGCCGCTGTAGGCCTCGAGCTCGTAGATGCGCGTCGCCGGATCGCCGTCGTTGGTCGGCGTGGTGACGTTCAAGCGGACGAAGCGCGCCGACACCGGCGCGAACACGTGCGCGGTCCGGCTCGAGCGCATTCCGCTCGCGGTGGCGACGGTGGTGAAGCTCGTCCCGTCGGCGCTGACCTGCACGTTGTAGGCGCCGGTGTTCCAGCCGGTGGTCTCGCCGCCGAGGCCCGCGTGCTTGATGACCACCGTCGACACCGTCATGCTCGAGCCGAGATCGACCTGGAGGAACTTCGTCGCCGCCAGCGAGCAGAACTTGCTGTTCCCCGCCAGCGCCCCGTCGACGGCGCGGGCGCCGTTCTCGTCGGGCGCGCACGACGACGACGACGTGGTCGGCTTGCCCAGCGCGAGGTTCGTGCCCAGGTCGGGCGCTGGGGGCGGCGGCGTGAATCCGTCGTTGAACGAGGGCGGCGCGTCGGCCGGGTTGGTCCCCCAGCTCGACGGGCTCCCGCCCATCTGGAAGTCGAGCGTCGCGCCGTTCTGGATGTCGCCGTAGCGCAGCCAGGGACGGTTCTGCGTGGTGCCGTTCACCGCGAGGCCCTGGACGTATTGCGCCGACGGGGCGGCGCCGGCGCCGTTGATCTGGAGGATCCTCCCACCGGCGAGCGAGACGCGGATCGACGGGAAGAGCGGCCCGTGCAGGACCAGCGTGTCGGCGCCGGGCGTCGCCGGGTACAGGCCGAGGGCCGCAAAGACGTACCAGGCCGAGGTCGCGCCGAGGTCGTCGTTCCCGGGCAGGCCGCCGGCGCCGGTCGTGAAGCTCTCGTTCATCACCCGCCGGACCGCGGCCGCCGTGCCGGAGGGCTTCGACGCGAAGGTGTACGCCCAGGGCACGCCGTGCTCGGGCTCGTTGCCGATGTAGAAGAAGGGGAGGGTGAGGCCGCCATTCAGCTGCGTGAAGTGATGGTCGAGGCGCTGGACCGCGGTGCCGCGACCGCCCATGAGGTTGATGATGCCCTGGAAGTTGTAGGTGACCATCCAGGTGTACTGGGCGGCGTTGCCCTCGGTGTAGCCGGCGTCGCTGGCCGGGTCGAGCGGCAGGACGAACGTGCCGTCGGCGTTGCGGCGCGTGATGTAGCTCGATTCGGTGCTGAAGACGTTCCTCCAGAACTGCGCCCGCGCGATGTACGTGTTGTACCTGG
>Ga0307508_10007099_pt1 | contig 10444 bp, 7 predicted proteins | sample 9_EM_MG_FD_203089 | JGI IMG/M metagenome (GOLD analysis project Ga0307508, IMG submission 203089) | Populus trichocarpa ectomycorrhiza microbial communities from riparian zone in the Pacific Northwest, United States - 9_EM | ecosystem: Host-associated > Plants > Roots > Unclassified | place...
ACCAGCGGCGGCGGCAGCAGGCGGGCGGGGTCGTAGCCGCGGCAGGTCGCGAGGTAGGAGGTGTAGCCGGGGCGCAGCAGGAGGTCGCGCGCGTCGTTGCGCGGGTCGGCGTGCAGCAGGTACGTCGCCAGGCTCAGGAGATCGTTGTTGCGCGGGAGCTGCTCGGTGTGCCAACTGGTGAGCTCGTCGAGGCGGCGGCGCAGGTCGCGGCCGTCGATGTTGAGGGAGCCATTGAAGTAGCTGCCGAGCTCAGCGAGGTCGCGGCCGATGTAGTCCTCGGTGAACAGGAGGACGTTGTCGCGCATGCGGGTGAGCAGGCGGGGGAACAGCTCCTCTTCCGTCTCCTCGGTTGCTCCGGCGACCTTCTGGACGAGGTCGTAGATGGTGGCGAGCAGCCGGTCGAGGAAGCGGTCGAAGATCTTGTACTTGAGGGAGTCGCCGTGGCGGCGGCCGATCTCGGTGTCGGCGCGCAGGATGCGTTTCGGCGTCTCTTTGAGCACCCGGGCCACGTCGAGGGAGTGGTGGAGCCAGAAGATGGCGGGGTACTGCCGCCCGTAGCTGGAGATCGTCGCGTTCTCGACCGCTCGCGTGAGGAGCTGGCGATAGCGTTCCCAGAGGACTCCGGCGGTTTTGAGGTCCTGCGGCTCGCGCTTGAGGGCGGCGACCTGCAGGCTCTCCTCGGCAGTGAGATACAGCCGCATCGACTCGCGGAGCGCGGTCATCCCCGGCGAGACGAGGATCGGGAAGCCATGAAACGGCGTCGCGTTTTCGTCCTCGAAGAAGATCGCGCGCGGCAGGGGCAGGGACCGGTGGGCGTCGGGAAAAATCCGCCGCACCTCCTCCGGATCGTTCCGCAGGAAGTTGAAAGGCCCTTGCAAGAGCTGGAGGAGAGAAGTCGGTTTCATCGCCGCAAACCCACGTCCAAGTCGTCAGAAATGGGGGTTACGTATACCATACCGCAAGGCTGCCTCGCGTCGCCCCCGCTCCCCTGCTAAACTCTGCCGCCGGAGCTTTTTCGAGGAGAAGGATTTCATGGTGGACATCGCATCGGTCAGGGTTGTGCCGCGCGGGCAGGCGGATGCGGACCTGATCGTCGGCGGCTGTTTCGAGGGCGAGGAGCCGAGCGTGGACGGGGCCGCGGACAGCGTCCGAGCCGCGGCGCGACGCGTGGCCGGCCGTCCCGGCTGGGTCGGGCGGGACGAGCAGATCGCGGCGGCCGAGATCCTTCCCGGCGGGCCGGTGCTGTCCCTGCACGGTCTCGGCAAGCGCGGGGACTTCTCTTTCCTCCGTCTGACGCGCTGGCTCTATCGGGCCGCCGAGGCCGCTCGCGGCGCCGGCCGGGTGATCTTTGTTCTGCCTGTTTGCTCCGAAACCGCCGAATCCCCCGCAACCGCCGCGGCCGGCGAGCGGGTGCTGCGCAGCCTCGCCCTCGCCACCTACCGCTTCGACCGCTTCCAGAGCGAGCGGGAGGCCGGCTGGACGGCGCCGCTCGCCGTCGCGCCGCCGCCGGGCGAGGAGGCGGGGTACGCCGCCGCCGTGGAGACGGCCGCCGCGGTGGCCGGCGGAATCGATTTCGCGCGCGATCTCGCCAATACGCCGCCCAACCAGGCGAGCCCGGCGTGGATGGAGGAGCGGGCACGGGAGCTGGCGGCGAGCCGTGGCATGGAGGTGACGGTGCTCGACGCCGGCGAGCTCGAGCGGCGCGGCATGGCGGGTCTGCTCGCGGTGGGCGGCGGTGCGGCGGTGCCGCCGCGGCTGGTGCGGCTGTCCTGGGGCACCGCCGGCCCGGTGGTCTCGCTGGTCGGCAAGGGGGTCACCTTCGACACCGGCGGCATCTCGATCAAGCCGGCGGCCGACATGGACGACATGAAGTACGACAAGGCCGGCGCCTGTGCTGTCCTGGGAGCGGCGCGCGCCGTGGCCGATCTCGGTCTGCCGGTGCGCCTGCGCGTCTATGCTCCGCTCGCCGAGAACATGCCGGGGAGCCGGGCCTACCGGCCGGGCGACATCCTGCGCTTCGCCAACGGCAAGACGGTGGAGATCACCAACACCGACGCCGAGGGGCGGCTGATCCTGGCCGACGCCTTGACCTGGGCGGTGGAGGAGGGTACCGACGCTCTGGCCGAGCTGTCCACGCTGACCGGCCACTGTGTGGTGGCCCTCGGACATCAGGCCGCGGGGCTGTTCACGCCGCACGACCCCCTGGCCGCGGCGCTGCTCGCGGCCGGCGCGGAGAGCGGCGAACGGCTGTGGCGGCTGCCGCTCTATCCGGAATTTCTCGAAGAGATGAAGGGCACCCATGCCGATCTGCGCAATGCGGCGAGCCGGCCCGGCGGCGCCAGCACCGCGGCGGCCTTCCTGTCGCAGTTCGTCGGCGCTCTCAAGGAGTGGGCGCATCTCGACATCGCCGGGGTGGCCTATGTGAAAACCGACGACGAGGGGCAGGGTGCCGGCGCCACCGGCTTCGGTGTCGCCACTCTGGTCCGCTGGATCCAACGGCTGAGCTCCCCGTCCGCTTAGGTATCGTGACCGTGTCCTCCATCGCCTCCATCGCTTCCACTGCCGCCGGCGCCGGTGTGCCGATCACCCTGGCCGCGGCGCGCCCGCTGCTCGACATCCGGGATCTGTCGATCGCCTTTCCGGGTGCCCGGGAGCCGGTGGTGCGCGGCGTCTCTCTCGCAGTGGGCCGCGGCGAGATGGTCGGCCTGGTCGGCGAGTCGGGCTCGGGCAAGACGCTGACCGCTCTCTCGGTCGTCCGGCTGGTGCCGCCCGGCGTCCGGCTGACCGGGCAGGTGTGGCTCGACGGTGTCACGAAGGAGACGGGCGAGGCGGGCGAGGGTGCCGATCTTCTCACCTTGCGGGAGAAGGAGATGCGCCGGGTGCGTGGCCGGCGGATCGGCTTCGTCTTCCAGGAGCCGATGAGCGCGCTCGATCCGATGTATACCGTCGGCTTCCAGATCGCCGAGGCGGTGCGCGCGCAGCGCCGGGTCAGTCGCCGGGAGGCGCGCGAGGAGGGGGTCCGCCTGCTCGACCGGGTAGCTTTGGCCGATGCCCGGCGGCGGCTCGACGACTATCCGCACCAGCTCTCGGGTGGCCAGCGGCAGCGGGTGGGCATCGCGATGGCCCTGGCCGCCGGTCCGGACCTCCTGCTAGCCGACGAGCCGACCACGGCGCTCGACGTCACCCTGCAGGCGCAGGTGCTGGAGCTGCTCGCCCGCTTGCGCGCCGAGCTCGGTCTGGCGGTGCTGTTGATCACGCACGATCTCGGTATCGTGGCCGACACCTGCGACCGGGTGGCGGTGATGCACCGCGGCGAGGTGGTGGAGACCGCGGAGGTCGAGAAGCTGTTCAGCGCGCCGGCCCACCCATATACGCAAAAGCTGCTGGCGTCGCTGGCTTTCGCTTGTCTCCCCGCTTCCGGGGAACGGGAGGGGGGAGCCGGGAGAGGGGTTGGGGGTGAAGGCCCGCTCGTCGAGGCCATCCAGCTCTCCCGCGAGTTCGCGGTGCGGCGCGGTCTGTTGCAGCGCAAGGAAGGCGTGGTGCGGGCGGTGGACCGGGTGGATCTCAGCATCCGGCGCGGCGAGTGTCTGGCCCTGGTGGGCGAATCGGGGAGCGGCAAGACGACGCTCGGCCGGTGTTTGATCCGCCTCCTCGAGCCGACCTCCGGCCGCGTCGTGTTCGCCGGCGAGGATCTGCTCGCCCTCCGGCCGCGGCCGTTGCGCGCCCTGCGGCGCCGCTTTCAGATGGTGTTCCAGGACCCGTACGGCTCCCTCGATCCGCGCCAGAAGGTCGGCTCGATCCTCGACGAGCCGCTCGCCCTGCATACCGGCCTGGGAGCGGCCGAGCGGGCGGAGAGAGTGAAGGAGCTGCTGGCCGCCGTCGGCCTCGGCGTGGACCTGGCGGACCGCTGGCCGCACGAGCTCTCCGGCGGGCAGCGGCAGAGAGTCGGCATCGCGCGCGCCCTTGCCGCCGGCCCCGACCTGCTGGTCGCCGACGAGCCGGCCTCGGCCCTCGACCTCTCGCTGCGCGGGCAGATCCTCGACCTCCTGGCGGATCTGCGGGCGCGGCTCGGGCTCGCGCTGCTCTTCATCAGCCACGATCTCGGTGCCGTCGAGCAGCTCGCCGACCGCGTCGCCGTGCTCTATCTGGGCCGGATCGTCGAAGAGGCGGCGCGGGAGGACCTCTTCCGCCGGCCGCTGCATCCGTATACCGTGAGCCTGCTTTCGGCGGTGCCGGGCCGCGGCCGGCAGCGGCTCGTGCTGCACGGCGAGCCGCCCAGCCCGCTGGCGCCGCCGACCGGCTGTCCGTTCCACCCGCAGTGCCCGATCAAGCGCGCGCGCTGCGCCGAAGAGACGCCGCCGCTGGCGGGCGGAGCGGCCTGTTTTTATCCTGGAGAGCTGAAGACTGTAAACATTTGGGGGTCCCCGGCGTAGTGTGTCCAGGGATCGGCACGATGAGCCGCGGGTACGCCCTTTCTATCATCATCAACCGATTCAGTTGAGGGGTCATTCATGAATCAGCGATTCTTGCGTTCCAAACTCTTGACAGCCTTGGGGTTGGCGTTGCTGGTCGCCGCCGGGGCGGTGCACGCCGCACCGACTCCGGTGAGCCCGAAGGTGACGCCCATCCCGGACACGCCGCCGCTCGAGGTCAAGGACAACGCGGTGCTGCTCAGCGTCAACGACGCGGTGGAGATCGCCTTGCGGCGCAATCTCAACCTGGTCGTCCAGCGCTACTTCCGCGATCGCAGCGGTCAGGGCATCCCGGTTGCCCTGGGCCTCTACGATCTGACGGTGAACGGCACGGCGTCGGCCAGCGACCAGACGTCCGCGACCGCCTCCAGCCTGCAGTCCGGCAAACAGAGCCAGCAGGTTCTCAACGCCGGTCTGTCCCAGATCGTCCCGCTGGGGGGCCAGCTCTCCTTCGGATTCAACAACAACCGGCAGACGAGCAACAACTCGTTCGTTTCGATCAACCCGGCCTACAACTCCGGGCTCAGTCTGACCTACAACCAGCCCTTGCTGCGCAACTTCGGCACCCTCGCCACGGACTACAACATCCTCGTCGCGCAGAACAGCAGCGAGCAGAGCCGGCAGCAGTTCGAGTTCCAGGTGGTGAGCACCACGCAGAGCGTGATCAACGCCTACTGGACGCTGGTCGGCGCGCGGCAGCAGCTCATCGTCGCGCAGGAGAGCCTCAATCTCGCCAAGGAGCTGCACGAGCGCAACCGCATCCAGGTCGAGGTCGGCACCATCGCTCCCCTCGAGCTGGTGTCGAGCGAAGCCAACATCGCCACCAATGAAGAAGCCATCATCACCGCCAAGGCGGCCGTGGCCGACGCCGAGGACGTGCTCCGCGGCCTGCTCAACTTCCCGCCGGGAGCCCTGTGGCAGGCGGAGATCCGGCCAACCACCGATCCGGTCATCGACCGCGTCCAGATCAACCTCGACGAAGCGCTGCAGTCGGCTCTCGCCACCCGCCCGGAGATCAAGACCCAGGAGCTGGTCGTGGCGCAGTCGTCGATCAACCAGAAGTACGCCTACAACCAGCTCAAGCCGAGCCTCAACCTGCAGTTGGCCTACAACACGAGCGGCGTCGGCGGCGACGTGATCGTCCGCGACCCGAACACCAATGAGATCCTGCGGGTCATTCCCGGCGGCTTTGCCGATGCCTTCAGCCAGGTCACCGGCTTCAACTTCACCGGCTGGTCCGCGCAGCTCGTCTTCAGCTACCCCTTGCAGAACCGCACGGCCAGGGCGAACGCGGTGATCTCCGACCTCGATATCGCGCGGACGACAACGGCGCTCAATCAGCTCCGCCAGTCGGTCGTCACCGAGGTGCGGACGGCGACCCGCAAAGTCGACACCGCGGCGAAGTCGATCGACGCCGCCCGGATCGCCCGGCAGTTCCAGGAGAAGAACCTGGACGCCGAGCGCAAAAAATACGAGAACGGTCTCTCGACCAGCTTCCAGATCACGACCATCCAGCAGAACGTGACCGCGGCGAAAAGCAACGAGGTGAACACCGTCATCACCTACCGCACGGCGCTGGCCGACTACTACCGGGCGATCGGCAAGCTGCTCGACGTCCAGGGCGTGCAGATCGACGATCCGGCGGATCCGGTCAAGCGCTGGCGCTTCAGCCTCTTCGGCTAGGAGACTGCCATGCACGATTCGGCCGTCGGCCGCCTCCTCGGCGTCCTCGTGGCGCCGGGGAGGACTTTCCGCTCCATCGCGGAGCGCCCCACGTGGGTGGCGCCGCTGCTGGTGACGGTTCTCGTCACCCTGTGCCTCGGCCTGATGGCCGCTCCGCGCATGGACTATGACGACATCGTCAAGCAGCAGGTGGTGAGGTCCGGGCGCGACGTTCCGCAGGACCTCCTGGACAAGCAGATTGACTTCCTGGTCAAGGCGCGGACTCCTCTGGCGGTCGCGTCAGCGGTGGTTTTTCCTGCCGTCTTGTGCCTGCTCGCGATCGGTCCCCTGGTGGCCTTCCGGCTTCTCGGCTCGGAGCTGACCTACGGCCAGGCTCTGTCGGTGGTGCTCCACGCATGGATGGCGCAAGTGCTGGCAGCCCTGTTGAGCATCCCGGTCGTCTTGAGCCGGTCCACCTTGGGGTTTGCGGACATCCGCACAGGGACCTTTCTCAAGTCCAACCTGGCGTCCCTGATCGGCACCGACGAGATGAGCCATGCCGTCTACACGTTCCTGGTCTGCCTGGACGTGTTCTCCCTCTGGATGTGGATCCTGCTCGTCCTGGGGTACCGTGAGGTGGCTCGTGTCTCTCTGGCGAAGGCGGCCACGACGATGATCGTTCTCTGGGTGGTGGTGGTCGGTTGCAGGGTGGGATGGGCTGCAGTCTTCGGCTAAAGGAGAGTATTTGAAAAAGCTTGTGATCGTCGTGCTGGCCGTCCTGGCCCTCGGAGCTCTGGTCCTTGCCAGCATCCGGTCGGGTGGCTCGGACAAGGGAATCAAGGTCTACGCCGAAGAGGTGCGGCGGCAGGACATCGGCCAGATCGTCAAGGCGAGCGGCGCGATCGATCCGCGCATCAAGGTCAACATCTCGGCGTACGTGGTGGGCAAGATCATCAAGCTCTACGCCCGCGAAGGCGATCACGTCGGGAAGGGCCAGCCCTTCCTGGAGCTCGAAAAGCAGGCCTACATCGCCGAGCGCGACCGCTCGCGCGCCCAGATCCAGCAGACGCGGACCGAAGTCCACCAGGCCGAGGTCTCCCTGGCCGATGCGAGCATCAAGCTCGCGCGCGCCAAGCGCCTGCACGAAGAAGGGGTGATCACCACCGAGGCGCTCGAAAGCGCGCAGCTCGCCGAGACGTCGGCCAAGCTGCGCCTCGACAACGACCATGAAGCCGTCAGCCAGGCGCAGGCGAGCCTCGACAGGGCGCTGGACGACCTCGTCAAGACCACCATCTCCTCTCCCCTCTCCGGCATCGTGGTGAGCCTCAAGGCCGAAGAAGGAGAGGTGGTGATCCCCGGCACGATGAACAATCCGGCCTCGGTCATCGCGACCATCGCCGACCTCTCGGAGATCCTGGCCAAGGTGGACGTCGACGAGACCGAGATCGTCAACGTCAAGGTCGGGCAGCCGGCGACCGTCCGGGTGGATGCTCTGCCGAGCCGCGTGTACCATGGCCGGGTCGTCGAGGTGGGAAGCTCCGGTTTCAACCGCTCGGCGCAGCCGGACGTCACGTTCTTCGAGGTCAAGATCCTGCTTCAGGAGAGCGGAGAGGACCTGCGGCCGAGCATGTCGCTGCGCGCCGAGATCGAAACGAGGCCGGCGGCGAGCGCCCTGGTGGTGCCGATCCAGGCGGTAGTGGATCGCGCGCCTCTGGGGAAAGAATCCAAGGACGGGAAGGACCCCAAGGGCGGTAAGGACAACGAGGTGAAAGTGGTCTTCCTCAACGAGAAGGGCAAGGCGCGCCAGCGGGAGGTGACGACCGGAGTGTCCGACGAGACCCGGGTCGAGATCACCTCGGGTCTGAAAGCGGGGGAGACGGTGATCACCGGCCCCTACCGGTCCTTGCGCGACCTCAAGGACGGCGATGCGGTGAGCATCACCACCGAAAAGGAAGAGAGCGGCAAGAAGAAGTCCTCGGGTGACCAGAAGCGGGAGACCGATTGATGCCGATCATCGAGCTGCGCGACGTCCACAAGGTCTACACCATGGGCACCGAGAAGGTGCACGCCCTGAACGGGGTGAGCCTGGAGATCGAGCGCGGCGAGTACGTGGCGATCATGGGCTCGTCCGGCAGCGGCAAGTCGACGCTGATGAACCTGATCGGCTGCCTCGACACCCCCAGCTCCGGCAGCTACCATCTGAACAGCATCGCCGTCGAGCAGCTCGACGACACGGAGCTCGCGGGGATCCGCAACAAGGAGATCGGTTTCGTCTTCCAGTCGTTTCACCTGCTGCCGCGCACCAGCGCGCTGCAGAACGTCGAGCTGCCGTTGATCTACGCCGGCGTTGCGCGCTCGACGCGGAAGGACCGGGCGCGGCACGCCCTGGAGCGCGTCGGTCTCGGCGACCGCATGGGGCACCAGCCGAACGAGCTTTCCGGCGGCCAGCGGCAGCGCGTCGCCGTGGCCCGTGCCCTGGTCAACGATCCATCGATCCTGCTCGCCGACGAGCCGACCGGCAACCTCGACTCCACCACCTCGGAGGAGATCATGCGCCTCTTCGACGAGCTCCACCAGGGCGGCAACACGGTCATCCTGGTCACCCACGAGCCGGACATCGCCAACCACGCCTGGCGGAAGATCCAACTGCGCGACGGCAAGGTGCTCTCCGACCAGCCGACCGGGCGCGCGGCCGTGGTGCACGCCTGATGGTCTTCGCCGAAAACTTCCGGATCGCCTTCTCGGCCCTGCGGGCCAACAAGATGCGGGCGATCCTCACCACCCTGGGGATCATCATCGGCGTCGCCGCCGTGATCGCCGTGGTCTCCATCGTCCAGGGCTTGCAGTTCATGGCGACCAACGTCTTCGAAGGGTTCGGCGCCACCTACATGATGATCCTGCCGCGGCAGGATCCGCAGCGCTCGCCCGGCGAGGTGGTGCACCAGGTCAAGCTCACCTGGGACGACGGCAAGGCGGTCCGCAACCAGGTACCCGGCGTGCGCCTCATCACCCCGGTGATCCTCGGCCGCGAGCAGGTGAAATACCGGGACCGCCAACACCGCCCCGAGCTGCTCATCGGCGTCAACGACGACTATCAGGGGGTGATGAACCACACCGTCGACCGCGGCCGGTTCTTCTCGCGGATCGATCTCGAAAACCGGCGCAAGGTGGCGGTGGTGGGGCCCGACGTGGTGGAGAAGCTCAACCTGGGGAGCGATCCGCTGGGCAAGGAGATCTACGTCGGCAAGTACCCGGCGACGGTGATCGGCGTCATGGAGGACAAGGGTCAGGCCCTCGGCCAGAACCTCGACGACATCGTCTTCATCCCGTTCGATTCGGCGGTGGCCCTGTTCGGAAGAAACGCCGGCGAGCAGATCCAGCTCCGCATCCAGGCGGAGAGCACCGACCAGGTGGACGCCGTGCGCGACGGCATCACCCGCGTCCTGCGCACCCGGCATCACCTGGCCAAGGGGCAGCCGGACGACTTCCAGGTGCTGGTCCAGGACGAGATCCTGAGCCAGGTCACCAAGTTCCTCTCCGGAGTGACCGCGGTGGTCGGCGGCATCGTGGGCATCGCTCTCCTGGTCGGCGGAATCGGGATCATGAACATCATGCTGGTCTCAGTGACCGAGCGGACGCGCGAGATCGGCGTGCGCAAGGCGGTGGGAGCACGCCGGCAGGACATCCTGATCCAGTTCCTCATCGAGGCGGTCACCCTGTCGCTGGTGGGCGGCGCGATCGGCCTTGCCCTGGGCTACGGCATCGGCGTGCTCGCGGCGAACCTCATCCCCAACTGGCCGCCAGCCCACGTTCCGCTCTGGGCCGTGGCGCTCGCCTTCGGCTTCTCGGCCCTGGTGGGCATCTTTTTTGGCATCTATCCGGCCGGTAAGGCCGCACGCCTCGATCCGATCGAAGCGCTCCGCTACGAATAGAGGCAATTTCCTCCACTGGGAGTATTTGGCTCTCCACGAAGGTTGTGGAACAGGAGTAGAATCGTGGGGTAGTTGGAACAGAGTTAACGTCCATATTTGATCGAGGTACTAAAATGAGAGGCGAGACGCCGAGCATGTCGTCCAAAGAGATGGCCCAGATCAGGCAGGATCTGGAAGGAAAGGCTGCGATTGAGGAGCAGGCAGATCTGCTGAGTCTGGCGGGCAACACCACCAGGCTCAAGTTGCTCTATCTGCTCGATAACATGAAAGAGCTGTGTGTATCCGATCTGGCTGAGCTGCTGGGAGTTTCGGTGTCTGCTGTGTCCCAGCACCTGTCGAAGCTGAAGGCCTATGGCTTCGTGGCGCAACGCCGCGACG
>Ga0307508_10007100_pt1 | contig 10444 bp, 8 predicted proteins | sample 9_EM_MG_FD_203089 | JGI IMG/M metagenome (GOLD analysis project Ga0307508, IMG submission 203089) | Populus trichocarpa ectomycorrhiza microbial communities from riparian zone in the Pacific Northwest, United States - 9_EM | ecosystem: Host-associated > Plants > Roots > Unclassified | place...
AGGGAGGGGGGGAGGAGCGAGGCGGGGTGTCGACGGACGACGGACATGTTTAAAGGGAATGACTTGATAGAGATTGTCGCGGGACGGCCCCGGAGAGGGGAAATGAAGCAAAGGGGGAATGAAACGGAATGTGCGGCTCGGCCGACTTTTATGTGCGGGACGGGACAAACAACAAACACGCGTCGGGTCACGGGATTGCGGTCCTCCGCGTCCTCGGTTTCGAGTCGGACGGTTCCAATGCAGACCCGTCTTTGAGCACAGACCAGTCCATGTCCGATTGCATCTCCACCCTCGCCCTGCTCTTCGGTGGCTGCTGCAGGTGCGCCCGACTCCCAGCCCGCCCCATCCTCTGACCCGTCCCGTAGCAATGCAATCACCACAGAGCGCCTGACGTCGGAGAACCCGCGCTCGGGCATCCTCATCACCTTCCTCCAGTTCCTCGTCGTCTCTCTCTATGCGCTTCCCGCCCAGTTCGTCTTCTCCGCTCGCCTGCCCCGGCTAAGAAAACGTAGAGTACCCCTCTTGCCTTACTTTGCGCAGGTCGCACTCTTCTTTGCGCTCTCTGTCCTCAACAACGCCGCCTTCGCATACGATATACCCATGTCAGTCCACATCGTCTTCCGCAGCGGCGGCATGATCGTCAACCTGCTCCTCGGCTGGCTCTTCGTCAACAAACGGTACGTCCCCCTCCCGCCCCCGCGCCGCAACGACTCAACGATCGCATCCCCAGATATACCCCCAATCAAGTCGTCTCCGTATTCATAGTCACAATCGGAATCATCCTCACCACCATCTCCGCCTCAAAACCCAAGTCCACCGTGCATACCCACCCGACCGACGTCGCCGTCTCCCTCTACGCACAAGGCATCTCCATCCTCAGCCTCGCCCTCCTCCTCACCGGACTCCTCGGTCTCTCCCAGGACTACGTCTTTGCGCACTACATCAAGCCCTCCGAGGCACAGTCCGCATCCGACCCCCTCGCACAGCCCTCCTGGCAGGAAAACATGTTTTACATTCACGTCCTCGCACTCCCCCTCTTTTATTTCTCCCGGGAGAACATCGCGACCGAGTTCGCCCGGTCGAGCGCCGGTCCGACCGTCTCCCTCGCGTCCGTCCCGCTCGTGCACGCGTACCTCCCCAAGGCGCTGAACGGTTCCGCACTCGTTCTGCCCCGTACGCTCCTGTACCTCTTCGCGAACACGGTCACGCAGCTGTTCTGCGTCATTGGCGTCAACAGGCTCACCGGGCGCGTCTCGTCGCTCACAGTCACGCTCATCTTGACTGTACGCAAAGCCGTATCGCTCCTTCTCAGCGTCGCCGTGTATGGCGGCCAAGCAAACGCCATGATGTGGTCTGGCGCTGCATTGGTGTTCATTGGTACCATCGGGTACTCGACCGGGACCCGGACGAGGGTCAAGGACAAAAAGGACTAACGCTACAGAGTCTTCTCTTTACTTTTGGGTTGTCCGGCGGACATGTAGATAGACGGAACTCATGATAGACATAAAGTTACTAACAACATTATTGCGAGACGATAATGTGCACGAGACGAAACTGTACGATGGTCCAGAAGATGCGACGCATAGGCCACAGGTCTAGACTTAGGCCTCCTGGCCAGTCGCAATGTCCCACGTCTTCTTGATCAGCTCGGCAGCAGGGTCCATCGAATCTTGGATCTTGGCAAAGCCGACCGTGCTGAGCGTCGTTGCATAGTTGCGCAGGTACGGCGCATACTTGGATAGAACGTCAGAGCGACTCCAGGAAGGCAGGCAGAAGAAAAGACGAACTGTTCTGCAAAAGTGTCTGTACCAACCCCAAGTCTCCCAGGTCCTCCACTCGTTGTTGGACCATGTTTGACGTTGTTTCCAAGCTTCGTCTCCGATCACGTTGTGACCATACGAGTTCCGGTAGGCATCCCCCGGCGAGGATGCGAGACACGACACGAAGCCCTCGATCGCCCGCGCAAGCGCGCCCTTTTGCTCGCGTGTAAGACTCGTAAACGCTTTCAGGGCGGTGGTGAGCTGGGGACTCTCCGCCGAGTCGTCTGCGTCAAAAGATCGAGGTAAAAAGCATGCGTTGCAACCAACGAGGAACCATACCTTGCTTGATGGGCTGCACCTCCCCGTCCACTTCCATACTCGCCACGTCCGCGCCACCGCTCGCCTTGACACGCGCAATACTATCGTCCTGTTCCTTCCTCAGCGCTGCCACCTTTCTCCTCGCAACCATCACTCTCCCGTTGGCCTTGTCCAAAGCACCCTTGATCAGGTCCCATTCAAACGTACCGACGGACAATGTACCATCCTCACTGCTGCCCGCTGAATTTCCAAACGTCCACGCAATGACGTCGGTAGGATCGACGATCTGGTATTGCATCAACTTGTCGAACACGATCCCGATTATTTGTCGATTCCTCTTCCAAAACGTAAAGACAGCGTTGAGGATGTCTGTCTTGGCTTCCGTAATATCGCCACCACCTTGCGCAGGACTGGGGTTGGCGAGACCGCGAAGAAGGGGAAGATACCGTTCAATGGCGTTGAGTAGGTGCGAGAAGGAGCGAGAGCCGATTGAGAGCAGAGACTGAACGCCTATGGAACGTATCAGGGAATCGATGGATGCAAATGGATGTGGAGCAGAAGGGGTCGACTCGAGAGACGTCCTAAGGCTATCGGTCTGGGATATGACTTCCTCAGCACGGGAACGTCCACGGAGGAGGCCCAGAATGGACTGGGTTGCATCATAGTACGGATTCGCTGTGGAGCGCCAGTGAGGAGAGGGTAACTGAGGCAAGTCGAGTAAACTTACAGGGATCTTCATACTCGAAGCTAGGGCCTGGTGGTTGGGAAGCGATAACATTCGTGTCAGTCTGCATGGGCTCGGGAAGCGTTTTAAGAATGCGGTCATGATACGACAACCGCATTTCGAGCTCGATTGCTCGGCGCATAAAGGCGCGTTTTGGATGCTGTTCCACGAAAGCAAGGTCCGGAACCCTGGTTGACATGGTCGAGCGTCATCAATATACAGGGACCACTCGATAAAAAGTGCGCACCATTCTTTCCACACCCACTGGAACCCAAAGTTACTCATATGTACAGCGAACCACTCGACGAAACGACGGGAAACCTCGGGGTCAAGTCCGTCGCCAAGCGCGGTATACAGCTTTCGGATGGACTTGCCGACCGCTGGACCAACGGTAGAGGGTAAGAGCTTACAGAGTTCGGTAATCAAGGCAATGTAGTAGATCGACTTTTGAGGTGATTCAGGAAGGAGGAACAACGAGCCAAGGACAGTCTGACAGGATAGCGTGATGTCAGCGACCACGACGGTTAACTTGAAACATTGCTCACCTCGATCACGACGCTCTCGAGCTGCCAGTTCTTGGCATTCAGATCTTCCTCGGTGGGGGGTGGTGCTCCGGATTTGGGCTTGAATGTGCCTGGTACGCACCACTTGGGGTACTCGAGTAACAGTCGAGCACACTCCTTGCGGTTGACCTCAAAAATGTCGACCGTGTCGCGGATGTTAGAGCGGATGATGAAACCAGATACGCTCAGGGGCTCCGGAGTTACCTGTGATAGATGTCAATACGATGAACGGGCCTCCCGAGGCACCACGACGCACGGTATCATCAAAGAGGTGGAAAAAGTACTCTGGCCAATCTTCTTTTTTCACCTGAGCATCCTCGCCTGCGTCGGTTGCAAGACCATCGAGCTCGATGACCTCGGGCGGCACCAGGATGGAGGGCAGCTCAAAAGGCGAAGAGACAGTGGGGTCCAGGTCCGGGTAGTCAAGATACGGCTGTGGGACGCTGCTCCAAGGATCCAAGAACTCGGAGGAATCAAGCGCTTTGAGTACTGTAAGACCGCTCTCAAGAAGCTGCAAATTATGGTGGGTAAACAGAAAAAACGGAATCTAACATGGCATATACCTCTTGCGCGTTTTCGAGAAGTGCAGCATCGGAGGATTCGAGAGATACCATAGGCTGAGCAAGAACCTTTGAGGAGACAACAGAATCATTAAAAGTCTGAATGGCTTTAATGATCTCGGTCGTGTTTGGGGACAAACTCTTTTTGATGACAGGACCAGCCTAGAAGACGGTGGTTTGTGGGTGGGCAGGGGGGGGGAGAGGGAAACATACAATGAGCAATCCCTCTGTAGCACACAGAGCGGCGTTTTTTCCCCGTCCATACGACACGCCAAACTCGTCGAGGACAGTTGCGAAGGATTGGAGAAGAGCAGACATGGACTCGATAGAAATGACTTGAGCGACCATCAAGTGGGCGAAGAAGTGTATCTGGTTACGGGGTCAGCATGGGCGGTTGGAAATCGTGTTTGGACGTACGCAGAGACGAATGTCCCGCCATGCCAGCCTGTCGAGATAGCCTTGGAAACCCTTCCAAAAATCTTCGAGGACTAGCTTTCCAAGGGAGGGTACGGACGAGGACGCAGAGGCTTGGACTGTCTCTGTCTCGGAAGGTGCTGGGTCGTGCAGCAAACGGAGCAAGGCTGCAAAGTATGGGATCTTGTAGGGCTGCTCCGTGACGCTGTGTCGGGTCAGCGGTGAATAGGGAAGGAGAGGGTGGCATATAGACTCACGCAAGGCGAATGCCTTCGGATATGGCAGCGACAGTGACAGGCGCCTCGCGGATTTGTTTGGCAACCCGGGGGACCTCTTGGGTGGGATCCTGGTGGGTCGGGTTAGAAGGAGACGCTTGCGAGAAACGGGAGGGACTCACGACCTCGCCCAACTTGATGATGATGTTTTTAATGACGTGCTCAGGGGAGTCGTGTTCCCGGCGACGGTCATGGTAATCGTACTCGTCTGTGGTCAATGTTTATCGACACGAGTTCCGGTGGTGGTCAACCCGTCCTCACCTCTCTCTCTGTTGTGTCGGCGGCGGTGGCCTCCTCTGTGCGGTCTGTCCGGGTAGTTCATGGTCTCTTTTTATTGTGGTTTTTCTCTTCTGCAGACTTTCGCCAAGTGTTGTCCTTGTTCTTCGCTCGTCACGTGCAAGTGACATTGCTTTGGACAGTGCCACACGCTGTTGCAACACTTTTCTTGCTGGCACAGGTGGGTCCTCGTTCTGCTGTCGGTTTCCGGGTGTAACGAATCGCGCAGGGAATGCGAGACACATGCAATGGGCTGTGTCAACACTTGCTCATAGCACTCGTTCCGTGATTCCACGCCGGGCCCGTTCCGTGTTCTCTTCCCCCCGTGCACGCTCGCCCCCGCAGGCAGCCATCCAGCCCAGTCCTTCCCAGTCCCCCCACACTCCTCAAAACCTCCACCTTCAATCCCCATTCCCTCCACAGCGCCTTTCCATTCTCGCTGCCAAAGCCGTTCGCCTAGCCTGCAGTAGCGGCGCGTTTGGTGATGCTCACTTTATCATCAACTCGCTCGATGCTTCCAACCGCACGAACACCCCACCGCCCGAGCCCATCAAACTCCCTTTTATGCCCGCTTTCCAATTTACTCCCATCACCTTCGACAAGCCCATTTCTCCGAGGCTCTCCGCCCATGTCATGTTGCATCACATCATCCGCAACGACTCCCCTCTCAAAGCATATCAGACCGCCCAGATCTTGATCAAGCGGGGCATTCTTCTCCGGCAGGCCACACTCCTCAAAGTCACGGATGCACTCTTGCATGCCCCTCCGACCGTATTCAGTGTCCTCAAGGAGAAAGGCGCCTCCATGTTCCGCTCCCCCAGGTTCCTCCCAGACAATCTTCCTATCAACCCCGACGCGGTCCAAGATAATGGCCTTCGCTTTGCCTTGATGCTGTTGCTCAAGGCTCGGGAAAATAGACGACAGTGCTCCGACCGTGCCTTTGAGGCCCTCGTCAACTTTTGCCTACTCCAAGGCGAGATCATCATGGGGTCCTTGCTCTTCGTTCTCCTCGTCAAAGATTACGAGTCAAAGGCACAGAAAGCACAAGAGATCAAAGCAAGGTTAACAGAACAGGAAAAATGTCAGGGAGCTGCCTCGCCTCAGCTGATCGACCGTTGGAAAGAACTCATCCGTACGAGAATACCTTCTAAACGACTGCTCAAAACGATCACTCAGCAATGCGAGGAGGACCTTTCCGATGACTCCCAAGACCGCCAAGATGCTCTACAAGCTCTCGCCAACCTGGCTGGGCTTATCGATAGTCGGTCCATGCCCTTCTCCGATATATCCCATTTACTGCGGGTGCTTTACTCCTGTCCGAAGCTTCCGGATACGGTCGTGCTCGTAGAAGGAAATTCTGAACAGGCGATCAATGCATATCAGTATTTCCATCGTGTTATTTTCGGCCTCTTGCAAGACCTCCCAACAAAAAAAGGGAAAGATCCACCGGCCAAGCTCAAAGGTCAACGCATACATGCCATGCCTCCACTGTCGCGTGAGACATACAACTCTCTTGTGCACTATGTTCTTCGTCATCGTCTCTCTGTCTCGCTTGCCCGGGACATTCTCCATCACATGGAACATGTACGACGACCTACCCTCAAGCCTGATATTACCACGTACAACATCATTGTACGGTCTGGCACGCTCTTGAGGCGAAACGATATCGTCTCTTTCGCCGTGGCAGAGCTGCGGAAACTAAAGGAGAACAGTAGTCACGGCATTGTGGTGTCACCGGGTACTCATCAATACCCTCGACCTGACTCTAGCAGCCGCTCGCTTTGTGAACTCCTGGCAGTATCCCCCGCATCTTCCAACACCACAGCGGACATGTACACACTGACCTCCTACATTACTCACCTCACATCGACAGGGAACCCACACGTCGTTGCCTCCATTCTCTTCCGCGTCCTTCCCGAGTTGGCTATCGTCGATCACCCTACGTGGGGTGACAACCCACCCAGTGCCCACGAACGTATCATGATGGCACGTCGCGCTCGGCAAGAAAAAATCTATCGTGCAGTCAGCCTCGGACCCCATTTCTTCACCTCCGTTCTGAATGCACTCTGCAAAGCCGGCAAGACGGGCCTCGCGGAGCGCGTCTGGCTCCTTGCAAAGCAAGCCGAGAAAATCAGTTGGCTCAAGGGCGGAAACGAGGGTCTCGAGGTCGTCGAGGGATGGTGTCTCCCCGTTCAAGCATACACAATCATGGTGCAGGTATATGCGGCGGAAGCGCGCAAGGGCCTTGGTGTTCGTACGCGCTTGTCGGCTGCGTCGCTCGAGACTGGGGGCCACAAGTGGCAGCCGCGCACGGACGGCAGGAACAAGGTCAAAGGGTGGGCACACTATGTTCTTGCCAAGGACAAGATCGCGAGCAGACACCGGTCGAGGAGGACACTTGGGCTCCGCATGGGCGTGGTTCTCTATCGCTCCATGTTCCGCGCAGCGCGCGATATCTATGATACCCTCATACGTATTGTTCCGAGCGCACGACCTCATGTGTACAACCTCCAGCCAGACGCGCGATTCTTCAACGCTGTGTTGGAGATGTTTGGACGGCAACCTGGCATGAAGCGACGGGCTGTAAGGACGCGGCCTGCACATTGGCGGCAAAAGGAGAGGAAAGCGATGATGCGGTACTCGAGGCGGGGCGATGTTCTGCGAAATTGCAACCCGTTCTTGCAGCGAGTCGTGCATGGGATGCTGAACGCTGGATTCGAGGTTCCGATGGCATACAGACGACTGTTCCTTGGGACATGGCTGCACGCGTCGATGAACCGACCAGGCGTACCGGTGGCGAATCGCCAGCCACTAGCGTTCCCGATGCCGAAGACGCGATTCTTGCCGCATGCCTTACCAACGCACAAGGAACGTGGGCTTCCCATCCAACGTTCAGAGTGGAAGAAGGCGGGACGCGGGTGGAAATATCGTAGACGACATTTGCTGATGCTGAAGAGCGGAAAGGGGGTGTCTCAACGGACGTGAAAAAGTATGCTAACAGTGTATAATAGGATAGAGAAACCATTGCATTGAGTAGATATCACTGAGACTGGAGAGCATCCTCATCATGATCCAGCTTCGTTTTTCGGAACGATAGCACCATCAGTCGTTCCGTGATCTCTCGTTCTTTCCACTCTTCGCCAACCCCTGCGAGGGTTGCCGAGATCTCGTCCGCGAACGCCACCAACTCCTGTCGGCTAGACGGTCGATGTCTTTTCTTTATGGTGACCGCGACGACGACCCGATAGCCCTTTTCGAGATCCCGCCCCGCCTTGCGCAGCTTATGCTCCAAATCCCCCCTCGCGACCCCCCACGTGAGCTGCACCTCCTTTGGCTCCTCGCCAAGCCTCGCCCCCTTTTTCAACGCGCGCCTCATCTCCCTATATCGTCCCTCGATCTCGCTCCTCGTCGTGACGCGCACGATCGGCTCGGGCGCGGACGCGACGAGCTCGACGATCTGACGTTGCGGCGCCGCGAGCGCGAGGAGCGACTCGAGGCTGTGTTTTGTGTGCGAGAGCTTGTTCGTGTCTGGGTCGAGGACGTAGACGTGGTCAAAAGGGATCTGTCGGTTCGTCGGTCGACGGCGGGTCCCAGGCGCGTCGCCGTCACCGTCGTTGCGTTGGGGTTTGGTGGGCAATGGCGCGTATTCAAAGTGGCGTCGCGCGGGAGGAGGGTGGAAGGTGGGTGGGATGCGGGGTCGACCGGTGGTGATGCATCGTGTGGATGGTATTTGGGGTATTTGGTGGGCGGAGTACGTGAGCGTGCGGTGGAGGAGTCGTGCGGGGACGGCTGGAAGATGGTGTTAGTTTTGAACCGTTCTTTTGGACAGACTTACGGAGAAACGCCATGGTTCGAAGTCGGGGTGACCATGTCGTTCTGCCGGGATGAGTGGTTGTTTGTACATGTTAGTTGTACAAGGTCTTGTACAACAGGCACATACAAACACTTTTCCATCCGCTCACATCATGTTCTCCCTCTATTGCACTCTTGTCCAACGTGAGTACACACCCCGTTCCTTTTGGCCACTGTTTCTCTATTCCATCGGGATGATGATATTTCAAAATGTACACGTTTACGAGCGCAGGGACTTAGCACGTCCAGTCTCTCCTTCGTTCAGCACATAGGCTCGTCTTGAGGCTGTATGCATATACGGACGCAGGGGTAGGCGCTTCTGCGCAATGAGAGCGTGCGGTTATAGTTATTTGACCGATCCCCCTCCCTCCTCTCTCCCTTTGGCATCAGTTTGCTCATCGCGGTCGATTTAGGACGTGTGGCCGTGATCCTCCCCGTTGACGATACCCCGTGAGTCAACATTTCCGTTCGATCTTGCTATGGTGTTCGTTGGTCGGTGGGATGATAGAAAATGAACCGAGCGCGGGGAGCTACGGCTCCAGTCTCTTCCTTGCTCTGCTTGCCTCTTCGTCTTGAGGAGGTTTGCAAACGGGTGGGGATGCGGGCGTTCCGCACGACGAGGCTTCAAAAGTTATAGTTATTTTGATCGACCGACTTGGTACTGCCTTGCCGTGGTTCAGAGTTGCTCATGTACTCGTTCAGAGCTTTTTTTTTTGGGAACGAACGGTACCAAGTCCAACACCTCCGTGATCGCAGACGTGAACTGTCGTCTGGACCCGTCCTTGAAAGCATCGAGACCAGCACCATATTGGAGAGTACGACCGAGCGTGGGGTGTACGTCTTGTCCGCGGTGCATACCGTCCTTTGGTGGATTAACGTTCCACGATGTCGTCGATTATGGGATCGGACAGGGATAAGGCTAAAGTACAGTCGACTCTCTTATAACCCGTACCCTAGGACCTATCTGGAAGGGGTATGGGTTACTTGAGGCGTCTATATGGAAGCATGTAACGGTGGGGTGGTTGCGTTGCTAACAGTCACTGACGCATAACGGTTGGTTGCTAATTTTGTGAGCATAACACAGCCTTTTCATCTCGCCATATTCCGAGTCTCTGTCAGAGTCTCGGCCAGTTGCTATGTACATTAGTAGCCAATCATTTGGTAATTTTGTGAGCGTAATGCAGCCATCTCGCCATATTCCGAGTCTCTGAGTCTCGACCAGAGTTGCTAGCCAATCATCTGGTTCACAACACCACATGATGGGTTGCTAACGGTAGCAATGTAACGCATAACGGGGGTCCAGTTGCTAACTCGGAGCCAGGGGCAAGCCGTAACGCACCCCATCCCAGTTGCCTCCTTACGGACGCCCCCAGTATAGGATAAATGATGTACGACTCCGGTTTTGATTGCTTACGATGACATTAATAACGTGTGCCGCCAGGGCGACGTCACCTGGGCGCGTCCGAGGGTTGCGCGTACCATAAAAGAGCACCCATAGAACCAAACACATCTTCAACCCGTCTCACTATGTCCACTCAAATCATCCTCCCAAACGGGTACGTTCGTTGACGACTATTTTCATTCCAAGCAGTCAAAAGCCCACACCGTTCCCCCAGATTCGGCTATGTTCCCGCATCTCTCCTTTCCATTGGCTGGGTCCTTGCCTGGCAGACGTTCCTCGTCACCCGGGCTCGTCTACGCT
>Ga0307508_10007102_pt1 | contig 10441 bp, 9 predicted proteins | sample 9_EM_MG_FD_203089 | JGI IMG/M metagenome (GOLD analysis project Ga0307508, IMG submission 203089) | Populus trichocarpa ectomycorrhiza microbial communities from riparian zone in the Pacific Northwest, United States - 9_EM | ecosystem: Host-associated > Plants > Roots > Unclassified | place...
AATTGAAAACCCTCAATTGTGCCGGCCCTTTCTTCTTCCCTCCACTCCCGGTACTCTTCTCTGCTGTATCCAACGAACCCAAACAACCCTTCACAATATCATCAATGTAGGTAAAATCCCTAGCAACTGTCCCATGATTCGCAGCCTCAAAAATCGGAATACTCTTCCCCTTCAAAATATCCTTGGTAAAAAAGAAATATGCCATATCCGGCCTCCCCCAGGGTCCAAAGACCGTAAAAAATCGCAATCCAGTAAGGGAAAGTCCGTAAATATGATTGTAAGTGTGTGCAATTTCCTCACCAGCTTTCTTAGTAGCAGCGTATAAACTAGCAGGTTGATCAGTCCTATCTTTCTCAGAGAAAGGCACTTTAGTATTAAGCCCATAAACAGAACTAGATGATGCCCAAACAATAGCTGGTTGTGGATTTGCATCTTTACAAACTTCTAACAAACTAACAAAACCAGCAATATTACTATGCACATAAGAGCCAGGATTTTGCATTGCATACCTAACACCAGCTTGAGCTGCCAAATGCATAACATGAGTAAAAGGCACAATGTCAAACAATTTCTTCAACAAAGCAACATCATTTATATCTCCTTCCACAATAAAAACACCACTCCTTTCAAGAAGTGCTTGTCTTGCTCTCTTCAAAGTTGGATCGTAGTAATCATTGAAATTATCAATCCCCAGAACACCATCTCCGCGGCGTTTAAGGGCAGAAGAAACATGGGTTCCAACAAAACCAGCTGCTCCTGTGACTAAAACAGAGAACCCATTTCGAGACCGGATTCGGGCAGATGTCCGGACCCGCTTTTCCCAAGCAGCTCCGCCCCAATTAGCGGAAGCAAGATAGCGGCGTGATGGATCGGAGGATGGAGGGTTGTTTGATGAAGAAGATGGGGAGCGATAAAAGAAGAGAAAGATTAAGGCAACAAAGAGAGAAGACCAGAGAGTAAGTTTGGCTACAGAGGAATGCCACCTTGTTCTTGAATAATATGGTGATTTGTCAATCTTGAATTTGCCTGGTGTTGACGGGGTGTGATCAAGATGAGACATTTTCTTGAAAAAACAAAATGTGGGTTCTCTTTGGTTTTGAGAGGTAAGGGTTAGGGTTTGAAGGAATGCAGATTGATTGATGGTGGTGGTGGTGGTGGTGGTGGTGGAGATAAGGAAGAAGGGTCTTTGCTATTTTAGCTGTTTTTTCATGTTGGGTTTGAAGGGTATAAGGAATCTTTTTTTTCTTCTTTTCTTTCTGGTTTCGTGGAAGGATGGATAGGTGTTGTTTGGTGACTGTCTCTTTGACAGGAATAAAGAGCAAAGTTTCTTGTTTTCTGTTAAAAATGGTGATTGGGTAGAACGACGAGGTATAGATTTAGAGAGAGAGAGAGAGGGGTTTTCAAATTTATGTAACGGGAGATCAAGAAACTGGTTAATTTTAGTTTGCTTTAAAAATAGGTGTCTGGGTGCTTTTTGTTTTTGTTGTTGTTGTTGTGGTTTGAATGAGAATCTTCACAAATGGGAAATGGAGAATTGAGGGATTTGTAACTAAAATCAAAGCTTTTCTATCTAATTTCTATGTGTAAGACTTGGATTTGATTGGATGGGGAGAGCTTGGAACAGCCAAGATCTGCAAGCCCTTCCTGTTTTTATGGCTAGCTCGTGAGGCGGTTTCTTAAATTAGAAGATGGGGAGGAAATGTATGGATAGAGCACGGATGTTGTTGGGCATGGTGTAGATGAGGTTCCGAGGCTAATTATGATGCCTTCACACCATTGAAATGAGAGTAGGATTTATGGGGGCTTTCGAGACTGAATTTTATCATACGAGTGTAGGAGCATAAACTACTAGGTTTGAACTGTCATTACTCACTGCATATGGTAGTAATTCCATCAATTTAGGTCTCATTAGCTCCAATCTTCTTGCACTGATTAAGGATTCAGGAAAAGCTTTGCCCCCGGTTTTCTTCCGTTTCACTCAAACTAGGGAGAGGGCCACACCCAGAATTGTACAAGAATAATAATAGGAAACTAAACCATACTTGTAGCATAAGAATAAAACCTCGAAATAATCACTGTCACAGGGATTTTTTTTCTTACAAAAAAGGGTTCACCATTTCTTCTTATTTTTTTCAGTATAATAAATCGGGTAGGTGTGAGTAATTATGTACAGGTGGGTCTGGAGTGTACTGCTGATACTGGTTCCAGCTTGCCACAATCACTAGCAAGATTTGCACAAGACTGTCTCTGAATTAGAGATTAAAAAAAAATAAAAAATGGAGCACAGGCTTTTCAGATAAAATAGATCGCTGACACTTTTACCAGAAGATTAGTGGCTTATTACGAATATAGTGAGCATTGGTAGTGCAGCACAAAACTTGAGATGAAGGCAAAAGCATTAAAGCACCTTTCCAATGAATCTTTATTGATATCTTAGATTGCAATTTATGTTAGGCTAGCAGTAGCTATGCATCATGTGGATCGGTGTAATGTAGAGATTATCGAAGAATCACAGGCCAAAAATCCACTTTACTTCCTTTGAAAGCTCAATGTTGAAGAAGATTGATGTTGAAGAAAATTACATCCAAGTTTTTGTCCCATATATTCCTTGCAATATAATCACCATCCTTGCCTCCTCCAACTAATGGTGCTCCACAAATCAAATGCCACTCCGTTGTATTACACAGATCAGGTGATCCTTGTCCATTCTGCCATTGATTTATTCTTGTTGACTGCATTCGCAGATTTGTATTGGATCCATATAATCTAATCAAAGCTTGAATATATATAGCAAAAATTGCAGGGTCCCAAGAACATGGCTTTGCTAGACACTAATGAACTGGCATTTTTTTTAGATGAGATGAGTAGTTTATATATTGAATGAAATGCAAAGGAAAACAGTAAATTTCCATAGCCACCACCCACCAGTAACACACTATACCCACCACCCCATGTGAGATTCTGATAAAAAAAAAATTGATAACAGGGGAACCACCTAATTAACAATCTTTACATGCTTTGGCAACATGTTCCGTGCCAATTCCATGCCTTATAAGTCGGTTTCAGCTACGCTTTGGAGGTGTGATTTCACAGACCAGTGCCTTCTTCCCAGTTTCTTTAGTGACTGAAGGCACGTGAAGGTCATCAAGGTTAAGCGTTGGAGGGATGGCCAGAAGCTATAAAAAAATCAGAGCAAGACAAGTATCTCATTATTGATGAAGCTGCTAGGAACCAACCAACGCTGTGAGTATTTATATGTTGTGATCAAGCATGGACTAAAGAATATAGTTACTTGTCAAGGCAATTCTCTTTATTTTTCTCTTTCTCATGAATAGCTCGACCCTTAATGGCTGTGCATAATCGAGCTACGAAAGCTAAGGTACGAGGCTGGATGTTCGCTTTAAAGAGGCCAAACTAAACAGGGGAAACGATGACCTTTATTCTTCACAATCTTGCCCTGGAGAGTGGAATTAAGTTCTGCTGGACAAACCTGCTCAACTCAAAGTCTGTTCTTTGGATCATCCCAGATATATCTAATGCGAAAACAATAGAAAATATGAACATTTATTGATTTGATCACTTCAAGCATTCATTGATTGATTCATTAATGGAAAAACAAATAGAACTATTTAAGTTCATAATTATTGACTAGAACTACACTCGCTCTCTTGAGAGTAAAAATAATTAAATGAACTAAGTCCGGCTTTTCCTTTCACATATGACCAGTCTCCAGTACAATAACAGCATCAACCTGCTTGCATAAGTAATCAAATATTACACCACGATACATTAAAAACTTGGGTTGATTCAGGACTACCCATGGTTGCTAATGGTAATGGATAACCTCTCTCTCTCTCTAGTACACATGGATGAATGGTTTGAGTGCAACTCAATGCTTTGTGTACCTCTCAAGAACCTCAAAGTAGTCTGGGAAAGTTTTTCGAGTGCAACCAGGGTCCTTGATGGTGACTTGGACTTCTCCACAAGCAGCAAGAGAGAATGCCATTGCCATCCTGTGATCATCATAAGTGTCAATCTCTGTCACATTTAGTTTCTCAGGTGGAGTGATCACACAGTAATCTGGTCCTTCTTCAACTGTTGCTCCCAACTGAAACATAAAGCCCAGATGTCAAAATTAGCAAATTGTTTAACCAAGTACCTCGCTGGGGTAGATATTAAAATGAGTAGAAAGCCACTAGAAACTAACCTTCCTTAGTTCTGTGCAAATAGCAATCATCCGTTCTGTTTCTTTCACTCTCCAACTTGCCACTGGGAATTAGAGAAGGTGAGAGATTGGTTCAAAGTTAGATAACAGTAAAAAATTGTGAATCCCAGAATTCATTGTTAGCATGAGCAGACAAGAATAAGAAAATCTGACTATCAAAATCATCATTGATGAGCCTATAACTTGTGGAACTTCAAGCCAGATAATGGGTATTTTAAGGATTTTGAAAGATAAGGTTGGCTTATGTTTATTGCGGTTTTCCATAGCCAGAAGTTCAGCCGCACCCTGACATGTTCTACTGATCTACCAAATAGTACTAATGAATGCATTTTTAATTAACATGAAATAGTTTGGGAAGTTTATGAGCATATAAATATGAAGTTCCTAGTATATAATGCAGTTTCCCTCACTGTCATCTTATTTAAAAGCTAAAAGGCACTCCATTGGCTGCATTTAAAAGGTCAAACCATACCATCTCTTATGGCAGTAGGACCATCAGCGAAAAGCGCAACAACAGCCAGAGTCATAGCAACATCTGGCATTTTGTTCATGTTTACATCGACAGCACGCAAGTGTTTCTGACCAGAAGAATCTCGTGGCGGTCCAGTGACAGTAACACTGTTCTTTGTCCAAGTAACTTTGGCTCCCATTTTCTCAAGAACCTCTGCAAACTTTACATCTCCCTTTATTTCCAACCAAAAAGAAACTTGAATTAGGTAGATAGGTGTGGAGACTGAATGTATACATATAATAAACTGTACTTGTCTGCTGCATTTAATAGTTAGATAGATTTTGTAATATTCTCTTCCTCCATGGAATTTATTAGGAATCAGGGAGTCAGTCAGGACTCTGGAAGACATCATGCAAATTTTGAGAAGGAAATATAAAAAAGTTTTTGATATGAGGAAAGTGACGGGTGTGGTCAGCACATAAATATTACATTCTAAAATTATTGCCAAGTAGAAGTCCAATATATATGGACTAGTGAAATACCTGCAAACTATCCATCCCACAACCTTCGACAGTGATGGTCCCACCAGTGATTGCTGCACCAGCTAGGAAGTAACTGGCACTTGAAGCATCGCCCTCAACAAAAGAATTTTTAGGAGACCTGGTTGAATTGTCAGCATGTTACTTCAAGTGCAACATTACTTCAAATATTCATACACTACATGTACTAAAGAAACCTACTTGTACTTTTGACCTCCTCGAACAAAGAAACGATCCCAGTTATCACTGTGTTCTACAAAGACTCCATAGCGCTCCATCAACTTCAGAGTCATCTCAACATATGGAACAGAAATCAATTTGTCAACGATCTCAATTTCCACATCTCCAAGAGCTAAAGGAGCTGCCATGAGCAAAGCAGTCAAGTATTGACTACTTATAGATCCAGAGAGTTTAACCTGAAAATGGAGACGAGGGAAATATGAACGGAGAATGAAGACTTTCGTTTCATCATTAATGACAACAGCACCGAGTTTTTATTTCAAAATATCATTCTAAACAAGAAACAAACAATGAAGTTGCAGGAAAAACCTAAACTTAATTCCCAATAGCAAATTCAAGTTCAAATGCAAAAAAAAACTGTGCTGTGATATGCCTTTTCAAGAAACCTCAGTAGGTGATTAACAAAGTGATGGGTGTTTCAAGTTCAAGTTTCTCATTTTAGATGAACAACCAGATGCACATGCATTTATCACACAGGAGAAAGCATATATTTTTCTAATGACAGCAGAAAGAAAACCCTGGCCAGTCACAAGCCACACTCAACTATCACCAACCAGGGTTACCAACTCATTTGACACTATGCCTCTGTAAAGAGGGATGCAGTAGTTGAGTTAGCAGTTACATAGGCCTCATATTTTCTAAACCTGTTTTGTATCAGTTGGATGCTACCATAAAATGTAAAATCACTTAATTGTTCAATATGTTGCAGCAACCCATACCTAATGCCAGAAAAACAAAAGGAAGAAACAATGATGGATCATGTTATACAACAGGAAAGATCACTGTGGAAGATGACAAAAACCACACCTTTCCCCCTGGAAGGCCCCCATTTGCATTTATGCGAACAGGGGGGCAGTTTGTAGGAGAACAAGAAACATCTGCACCAAGCTGCTGAAGACCAATAACCAAATCACCAATTGGTCTCTCCCTCATTCGTGGCACCCCATCAAGTATATAGCTGTAGTGTATTGAATAAGAACACCAACAAAAAATATAAGGAAATGCTGTAAGTAAAGAGTTCTGGAAGTAGTGGGATTGAAATGAAAGACATGGAGATGCACTCTCATAAAGTGAGCATCATTATATAATCGAACAAAATTGGGCCATTGATTTAAGTGCCAACTTTCAAAATACAGAAGACTGGGAAATTTAGAAATCTATTCTACTTGGGTTGTTTCCTATGGGGATTATACACCCTAAAGCTTATAATCTGAAAATTCAACTTTGTGATGGTGATTCATGCTAATGACAAAGTGATGGTTGTTGAGACCATGCCGAAATCAAGTTTGCATATAGTTCACCTCCACCCAACTTTGAAAGATCATAAGATAATATCTAATCAACCCCTCTAAATGGTCAGGATTAAATTTTACCGGAACAACTTATTTAAAAGGAAGAAAGAAAAGGCTGGGAGTGAAGTAATATAGAACAGACCTTGAATTTCCACCTGCAGCAGTTACAGCAGCTGTCAATGGACGCATTGCTGTTCCAGCATTTCCAAGGAAAAGTTCAACATCAACATTTGCTTCTTTTCCCACAGGAAACTGGCCACCACATCCTTCTACAATTGCTTGTTTGAGTTTCTTATTATCTTCCACATGTAGGCCAAGTGTTCTTAGCGCGCCAAGCATGTAATGAACATCATCACTATTCAACAAATTGTCAACAACAGTCGTACCCTGAATGAAAGAGATGAAAGGAAAAAATTAATAACTGCCAACAAAATTAACAGGCCTAGAAATGTGAGACAAGAAACACATAACTCCCCACATGTATGCAGTATTCAAAGTAACGTTTTTTTATATGAAAGTAATACAAACAAAGGTCAAAAGCATTCACTGTATAATCTTTTTGTTTTATGAATTTCATTATATAATCGTCACTACCAGAAGCCATTCTCCTCTATAGCATTTCTACCGAATATTGTCAGCAGCATAAAAATAAATCAATTTCAATTCCAGGTGAAAAATACAAACAATTACTAGAAACAACTACCAAAGAAATTATCTTTGTGAAACTAAACGATTAAAAATAATATATATATATATATATCTTTTCTTTTCCCTTTCAAGTACATTTTCTCAAATCTCTATAACAATCCACCAACCAAATATCATTTCCACCAATAAAGCCTCGATCTTTCAATTTATTCTATTTAACTCACATCTCAGACTGTAACAAGGACAACACGCACTCTAACAAAATAGCAAAATCCAAAAGTCTAAATCTAAACTTGATTTCATTCCTATAGTAGCTCAAGATTCAAAACCGAAAAAGCAATGAAAAACTTCAAGCATCATATATACATTTTTTAATATTACCTCAGAGAGAGCAGCAAGAAGGAGTATCCGATTTGACAGAGACTTGGAACCCGGTAAAGTAACAGTACCAGAAATATCTTTGATGGGTTGCAAAACGATCTCAGGTACAGTTGATGGCTTCTCTGCTGTAGCAATTGAAGCTAAAACCTTCAAAGGTTCAACCTTTAGCTTGCAACTACCCATTTTTTTACATTGCTTCAAACCAAAAGAAGACCCTTTAATGAGCTGTGATCTAAATGAAATTGAAGACAAAGATTTGGGTATTTGGGGTTTTAAAAGATGGATTGTTGTGTAGGTGTTTTGTGCTCCATTGCTGATTTTGCTCACTTGAGCCATGGCTTTCACTCTGTTTCTCTCCTATCTTTCTCTTCTCTTACACTACAGGACGACACAGTTGTGTTCAGTTTGTGGTTTTTTCAAGAGGTTTGGTTTGGTTAAAGGGGTTTTTGGTGGGCTTGGGTGTTCGTTGTCCTTGTTGTTGTTGCTGTAGTCTTCACCAACCAACTTTTTATTTTTTGGAAAACCTTTCTATGATTCCTAAAATATTGCCTGGGTCTTAGTTTCGTCCCGAACAATAATTTTTATCAATTTCGTCCCGAATCTAACCCAACTCTTACATTAGCGTATTTTCATTGCAAATCTTCCCTGTCGAGAAAAGAAGTTCTTCTCAAATATGTTCAACACTGGACGCTTTTGAACTTCTTTGCAGGAATTGTTATGTGTTTGTCTTGGTCGTGAAAAGGAAACCTGTCTGATTTTTAATGGAATTAGGATGAGACTGATAAAATTAATTTGATCAGGTTGAAATTGATAATTATATAATCTGTTAAAGATGATAGCGAGGTTTCCCTTCATTTAATTTTTCAGATTTTTGACTTGCTATTACTCCTTTCTCCTTCGTCCGGCCTTTTTTTTAATTATTATTATTATTTCAAAATGCTGGGTTTCGTGATATGGTTGTTTGTACCTTGTGCTGGAAATATTGTACAGTAGGGTTTTTTATTAATGTTTTATTTGGGGGTAGTTTAGAGATTTGAGGCACCAAAAATGGGTTGGTGAGAGGACGTGAAGAGTTTGATCTCGGAAATCCATGTGTCCTTCATCAACCTCCAGACCAAGTCACCAACCCTATGTTTGGCTCACATGCGGTAGGCTTGTGACCAAAAGAGTGGGGCCCGTGCGGTAGGTTTGATTTTTATTTTACACCAAAAAGAAAATGTGCTTCTATAATTCTATCTTGTGAGGGCCCCGGATGCTGGTAGGTAATGGCATGAGCAAAATTGCAAACGCCATGGTTATAGAATTTCATGTTCGTGGTATTAATCAAGATATGTATAAATTAATTTGGTATAAAATTTTAAAATTAAAAAAAAATTATATTATTTCAGGTTTGAATTATGTGATTATTAATATAATAATTATTAAAAATTTACATAGTTTTTAATTTTAAAATTCATAAAATTAATCTGAAACTGGTCCGAACATTTATATTAATAAAAACAAATACAATTGCAAGCGCTGCATCATCACAGGAAAAGGAAAAAGCACGCCATGACGAAGGAGTTTGGTAGCCCTCCAGCAACAAGTGAACATGATATTATCAAAGAATTGACCTAACCTACCACAAAAATTTTAAAATAAAATAAAAGGATTGACATTGATAATAATAATAATAAAAAAAAGTTTGATTGAACACAGTTCGGAGTCGAGCTCGGTTGGACTATGACCCCACCGAACACACTCTCTCTTCTCCCTTGGCTGAGCTCCAGGATTCAATTTAACCGAGCTACTTTAATTGATTTACTATTTATTATTATAATTGAATAATAATATGCTTGATATTATTCCTGAGTAGTAGTTCTTTTCCATCTATATTTCTTGAGATATTTTTCTAGATATTTTATAATACTATATTTCTCAAGTTTTGACAGAGAAAAATGAAGAGGATTTGATCCCAACAAAACTATATAAAGAATACATTCAATGAGAGAAAGAACACATATTTTATCATTTTGATTTTCTACATACTTGTAACTTGATAAAAAAAACTTAAATATTAATCTCTCGTTTAGATTTGTTTTATAGGATCAATGCAGACCCAAAACTCATTGCCAGGAGAATTTCATTTCAAGTTTTTCAACGAATTCACCGCGTACGGGCCTTGAATTGCTCGTGCTAGACATAAATTGAGCATGACTGGAAGAGAGCAGCCAAGCAGAGCCCAGATAGTTTAGAGGAGAAAGATCCATTTTGGGCCTCCTTTATGGATGATCTCCACATCTAGCCACTCCACCAATGAGGCAATGATCCATCCCCAAAGGGAGAATATGCTGTGGATATCTAAAATCTTTCATGCATGTGACAGACAATATAATAGACATCAGATAAAACCATTGTAGATGTCGTAAAGGTAGGCCCTACCATACCTTTCCCCTACCTCTACCTGTGTGCAGACGAAACAAGTAGAAAGGAGCTTTTGGTGGCAGAGGATGATGTCTGGATAAGAGGCTGAGATTATGAGCTCCAACAACCACAAATCGGCGATTGGACAAGGTCTACCATCCTTCTACACCCATAAGTGGACCCCAGAAGTCTCACTCCATATAATTTAGAAAGTTGAAATGATTTTTTCTTACATGGTCGAGCTATGCATCTGTATACACAC
>Ga0307508_10007103_pt1 | contig 10441 bp, 8 predicted proteins | sample 9_EM_MG_FD_203089 | JGI IMG/M metagenome (GOLD analysis project Ga0307508, IMG submission 203089) | Populus trichocarpa ectomycorrhiza microbial communities from riparian zone in the Pacific Northwest, United States - 9_EM | ecosystem: Host-associated > Plants > Roots > Unclassified | place...
CGCCGCGTACACCTCCCCGAGCGGGTCGAGGGGCGGGGCGAGGGAGGCGGGCAGGCGTCCGTACGGTGCGAGCGGGGTGCCGGAGACGACCGTGCGCTCGACGGTGAGCGTGGCGGGCAGGGTCTCGTCGTCGAGCCCGGGCAGGGTCCGCCAGGGTCTGACCGGACGTACGGCGTCCGGGAGGTCGAGGTCGGCCAGGAGCAGCTGCTCCTCGAACTGCCGTGCACTGGCGAGGAGTTCACCGTTCTGGTCGACGACCAGCGAGGCCCCGTCGAAGACCAGCTCGTCCTGTGCGCCCACCAGGTTGCAATAGGCCACCACGGCCCCGGTCTCCCGGGCCCGCCGGGCGCACAGTTCACGGCGGACCTCGCTCTTGCCGCGTTCGTAGGGCGAGGCGTTGAGCACGACGAGGAGCCGTGCCCCGGCCTCGCGGGTCAGCGCGACCGGGCCGCCGTCCTGCCAGAGGTCCTCGCAGACGGCGACGGCGATGTCTACGCCGTGCAGGCGGAACACCGGCAGCCGGCCGCCCGGGGTGAAGTACCGGGCCTCGTCGAAGACGCCGTAGGTGGGCAGATGGTGCTTGGCCGTGCGCAGCACGACCTGCCCGTGGTGGAGCAGTGCCGCGGCGTTCAACGCGCCGGCGCGGCCCCGGTCCAGGTAACCGACGAGGACCGGCAGATCACCGAGTCCCTCGTCCCCCAACCGCCTTGCCAGCGCGTCGAGTCGATCGACCGAGGCCTCGACGAAGGACGGCCGCAGGGCGAGGTCCTCCACCGGGTATCCGGTGACCGTCATCTCGGGGAAGACCACGAGATGCGCCCCCGCCTCGGCGGCCTGCCGGGTCGATACGGCGATCAGGTCGGCGTTCCCTTCGAGGTCGCCGACGACCGTGTTGATCTGGGCCAGGGCGATGCGTAGCTGCATCACATACCTCCGTGGTCAGGCCGTCGTGAACGTCAGCGCGATGTTGTGGCCGCCGAAGCCGAAGGAGTCGGTGACGGCGGCCGCCGTCTCCAGCCGCCGGGGACGGCCGGCCACCACGTCCAACCCGACCGCGGGGTCGAGCCGTTCGAGGTTGGCGGTCGGCGGGACGAGCCCGTGCCGGAGCGTGAGCACCGTCGCGATCGCCTCGACGGCACCGGCGGCCCCGAGGAGGTGCCCGAGCGCCCCCTTGGGGCCGGTCAGGACGGGGTGGTCGCCGAGCGCGGCCCGGATCGCGATCGCCTCGGGGATGTCGCCGACCACCGTGGAGGTGGCGTGCGCGTTGACGTGGCCCACATCGGCGGGGTCCAGTCCGGCGCTGCGGACGGCGGCGCGGATCGCCCGTGCCTGGCCGCGCCCGGTCGGGTCGGGGGCGGTGATGTGGTGGGCATCCGCGCTGGTGCCGACGCCGACCAGGCGGGCGTACGCCCTGGCGCCGCGGGCCCTGGCGTGCTCGCCCCGCTCCAGGACCAGGATCCCCGCGCCCTCGCCGAGGACGAAGCCGTCCCGGTCGACGTCCCAGGGCCGCGAGGCGTGTTCGGGGTCGTCGTTGCGCAGGCTCAGGGTGCGGGCCCGGGCGAACGCGGCCATCGTGACGCCGGTGAGGCTGGCCTCCGCCCCGCCGGCGACCACGATGTCCACCTCGTCGCTGCGCAGCATCCGCCAGGCCCAGGCCAGCGCCTCGGCTCCGGAGGCGCACGCCGAGACCGGCGCGTGCACCCCGGCCCGGGCGCCGATGGCAAGGCCGACATGGGCGGCGGGGCCGTTGGGCATCAGCATCGGCACCGTCAGCGGGGACATCTGGCGCAGGCCGTCGCGGTCCAGCAGCTCGGCCTGTTCCAGGAGCGTGCGCACGCCTCCGATCCCGGTGCCGACGACGACGGCGACCCGGTCCGGATCTGCCTGGTCCGCGGCCTTGGCGTCCTCCCACGCCTGTTCGGCGGCGACGAGGGCGGCCTGGGCGCAGCGGTCGAGGCGACGGGCCACCCCACGCGGCAGGCGGTCCGCGGGGTCCACGGCGAGCGGGGCCCCGATCCGGACCGGCAACCGGTACCTCTCGACGAACTCGGCGTCCAGCGTGCGCACCCCGCTGCGTCCGGCCAGCATCTCGTTCCAGGTGGACCAGACGTCACCGCCGAGCGGGGTGGTCGCTCCGAGTCCGGTGACGACGATGTCGTTGTCGCTCATGGCTCCCTCCGCGCGGGTGGGCGGTCAGGCCCGTTGGGCCAGGACGAGGTCCACCGCGTCGCGGACGCTGAGGAGTTCGGCCAGTTCCTCGATCGCGATGTCGAGTTCGAAGGTGGCCTCGGTCTGCGCGGCTATCTCGATCATGGACAGGGAGTCGATGTCGAGGTCGTCGACGAACCGCTTGTCCAGGGAGATCTGGTCGGCGGGGACCTCGGCGATCTCCTCGATGATGACGGCGAGTTTGTGCAGGATCTCCTGCTGTTCGGCGCTCATGGTGGCGGCGGCCGGAGTGTCGGTGGTCACGTCGGTTTCCTTTCTGTTCCGGGGAGTTCAGGCGGCGAGGCGCGAGGTCTTGGGCACGTCGAGGACGCGGGCGAAGAAGGCGGCGCCGTCGGCACGGATCTCGGCGCCGTGGCCGGTGCAGCAGTGGTCGCCGTCCGGGTAGACCAGCAGGCTCACGTCCTGCTCGGGACGCGTGCCGAGCAGGGTGTCGCGGAGCCACTCCTTGTCGCGGACCTTGACGAGCGGGTCCTTCGCGCCGTGGACGATCCGCACCGGGACCCGGATCCCGCGCAGCACTTCGGGGTCGGTGAGGGAGAAGACGGTCTGGTAGTCGGGCAGGTCGTCCGCCGACTCGATGCCGAGGACCTGGCCGTATTTACTCTTGAGGAAGTACGGCAGCTTCTTCCACCGGCCTGCGTCGACGGGCCCGCCGAGGTCGTAGACGGCCGCGACCCGTTCGTCGGCCGCGGCGGCCTTGAGGGCCCACAGCCCGCCCCAGCTGATGCCGATCACGCCGACGCGGTTCGCGTCGAGACCGTAGGGGCCGGCGAGGGCGTCGATGGCGGCGGGGACGATCTCGTGGAAGTTGGCCGGCCAGGTCCTGTCCTCCAGGATCAGGCTCTCGCCCTGGCCGGGACCGTCGATGCCGAGCACGGCGAAGCCCGCCTCGCACAGCCCGTTCTCGGTGGCGAGGTGCTCCTCCTTGGTGTCGTCCATGCCGTGCAGGATCACGACGAGGGGCAGGCCGCGGCCGTCGTCACCGGGCCGGCGCTCGGGCAGGTGGAGGTTGGCGGCGTACTCGTGCCCGTCGAAGGGGACACGGACCCGCAGGTAGTTCTCGCCCCAGACCAGTGTCTCGGCCTCGATGTAGTAGTCGCGCGACTTCCGGTACGCCTCGCGCTTGAGGTCGGTCATCGGCAGCGAGCCCCACTGGGCCATGTGCGCGAGATACGACAGCCGCCGCAGCAGCTCCACCCGCCGCTCACGGGGGTGGGTGGTCGCCGTGCCCAGCTCGCGCTCGGCCGCGTCCACCAGTTCCATGGCCGCGTACGGCCAGTCGTCGATGCTGTCGATGCCGGACAGGAACCGCATGAGGGTCTCGTCGTCGATGCCGGACATGCGCCAGCGGTTCCAGAACGGCCGGGTGACGTTCTTGACGCCGATGACATGGGAGAGCGAGCTCACCGCGCGGCGGGCGACATGGTCGACGAAGCGGTAGCCGCCGATGTCCGCCCGGTTCTGCCGAGTGCCTGGCGCGTCGGTCACTGGTCGACTCCGAACTTCAGGCGCTCCACGGGCGTCAGCTCGATGAGCTTGGCTCCCATGCGGACCGCGTCCTCGTCGAGCAGCGCGACGGGGGCCGGCGTCGGATCGTCGGACAGCCGGCGCTCGTGGGCGTCGATGATCTGGTAGAGGTCGAACCCGTACTGGCCCCGCATGACCTTGCGGCCGAGCTCGTTCATCATGCAGTTGGTGCTGCACGCGCCGGTGTTCTTCGGCATGTGCCAGCCGGCCCGTTCCAGGTCGGCGATCTGCTCCTTGAACGGGGGCTTCTCGATGAACTCGTAGAACGGGATGAGCACGCTGCGGCACTCGGCGGTGTGCAGGAGTTCGGCGGATTCGGGCGCGTTCTCCTCCGCGTGCCGCCGCATCGGGGCGACGAACTTGTCGAGCATGCTCATCACCGGGGGCAGGGCGCCGCCGGACAGGGCCGGGGAGCCGGCCAGGTCCATGCGGTTCTGGCCCTTCTGCGTGCCGATGAAGCAGAAGGCGACGTCGTTCTCGTGGCAGTAGAGCGTGGCCTGGGCGGCGATGGTGGCGAAGCACGGCCAGCAGGCCGAGCCGTACGTCATGGCCGAGCGCATCAGCTCCGGGTCGCCGGTCTCGTTCACGGTGAAGCCGAGCCGGAACAGCGTGTCCATCGGGTCACGGGGCGGCTTGGCGATGACCAGTTCGACGTCCAGGCTGTCGCACAGCTCCTGCGCGTTCCTGATCGCGGCCGGCGACTGGTAGCCCTGGTCGAGCATCCAGGCGACGACGTTCAGGTCCTTGCGCTTGGCCAGCTCGATGAGCATCCAGCTGGAGTCCTTGCCGCCGCTGTAGAGCACCATGGCGTCCACTGCGCCCGGCTTCTTCTCCGGCACGCTGCCCACCAGTTCGGTCAGCGAGCGGATGCCGGACGGCAGCACGGCTCCCGCCCTGCCGAGGACCGAGGCAAGGCCCCGGGTGCCGCGGCCCTTGGCCTGGTAGGTGCGCAGGATCAGGTCGAGGATCCACGCGTTGTCGGTGCTCTGCCCGGTGCGGTCGGTGACCTTGGCACCGCTCGCGCAGTGCTGGCAGAGCTCGGCGTCGGGCGAGGCCTGCTTGCCCTCGGCGGCGAGCAGGTAGGCGTCGTACGCCAGCGGCATTCCGCACCGGCGGCATACGGAGGTGTCGGGTGTCACGGTCCGTTTCCTTTCGCGGTCAGGCTGCGGCGCCGGTGACGGCGGCCGCTCGGATCTTGTCGATGGGCAGGGGGTTGGGGCCGCACTGGAGCGTGGGGATGCGCAGGCCGTTGGCCAGGTAGGCGTCCTCGTAGGCGAGGATCGTCTCGATCGACGGCTCGCCGATCGTGCGCGGCAGCCGGTCGTCGAGGGCGAGGAGCATCCCCTCGGTCTGGCAGGTCCAGGCGGTGGTGCTCGAGCCGGAGGCGGTGTCCGCGTCGGCGAAGTCGAAGGGGAAGCGGGACGAGTAGCCGATGCCGGCGCAGTCGACCAGGCCCGCGTCGCACGGGACGATGTCCGCGGCGGCTTCCACGCGCCGCCACGCCTTGTCGCGGTCCCAGCAGTACGGCTGGCTGTCGTCGACGAGGATCGTGCCGGGTGCGACCCTGTCGATGTCCACGACGTAGGGGGTGCTGACCGCGCTGATCAGGACGTCGGTCGCGTAGCAGGCGCTGCCCGGGACGAGGGTGCCGGTCTTGTCGGTCACCTCCGTGAGCGCGACGGCGCCCGTGCGCTCCTCGAACTCCCGGGCCAGCTTCTCGAGTTTGCCGGCGGCCTGGGGGCGGTCCACCAGGACCAGCTCCCGTGGCGGGCGGCCGCTCGCCTGGAGCAGCTGGACGAAGGCGCGGCCGATGCTGCCGACGCCGAGGACGGTCAGGCGCTGGGCGCCCGGGTCCCGGTCCAGTTCCTTCAGGGCCTGCGCATACGTCTGGTGGACGCCGACGGCGGTCAGGGCGTGGCCCGTGGTCAGCGCCATGCCGGCTCGTTCGGCCGGCTCGACCAGCTTGCGGCCGTACAGGGACAGGGCGCCGGTGAGCCCGCCCAGGCACAGGACCTTCGCACCGACCTTGGCGGCCATGCGGATGGCGTCCTCCTGGAGGATCTGCGCACAGCGCCGGCGGCTCTTCGGCTCGATGAGCTCGTGGGCGAAGAAGGGCAGGAACATGATGCCGACGGTGAACGAGCCAGTGTCGATGATCTCCCCGAACATCGGATTCAGATGCCGCTGAAGGCCGGCGACCTCATGCGTGTCCAGCTTCCCGATGAAGGGGAACAAGCGCGGCGCGTCCCCCTCGTCACGGGGGTGCGTCAACAGGACGACGTCGACGGTCCCCTTGCCGTCGTGTGCATCGAGCCAGTCGAACAGGGCGTTGGGGCCGAGGTAACTGGTGGGTGCGGACATGGGTGTCCTCCGGGTGGGGCGGCGGGTGGGGCGGGAGGGATCCGGGGCATACCGCGTCGGCTGCGCGCCGCCCGCAGCACGCGGGATCAGGACGCGCAGCGTCGGCACGAACGGGATCGGGAGCGCGGCTTCGAGGGCACGCGGAAGTCAGGGCGGGCAGAGGCGGTACGGGTGGAGACGGGCGGCGCGTGGCAGCGTCGGCACGCGCGAAGCCGTCGCGCGAAGAGGACGCGGCCCGGGGACGAGGTCAGGACACGGTGACGACCTGGGCCACGCAGGGAAGTCCCTGGCCGAGGCCAGGCGCGAGTGCAGCGTCGCCGGAGTGCAGTTGGTAGTGCCCGAACACCAGGATCCGCGGTCCTGTCACGACAGTTCTCCCCGTTCGTCGTGCCGACCGGTGTCCCGGTCGGCGTGTTTTCGACGTGACGAGCCTCGCTGTCGGGCGGGACCACGAGCAATATCACCAATGCCCAGACCCGGGCCCCGCGGTTTTGGCTCCGGGGGCGAACCTCGCAGGTCACACTGCGAGTTCGGGCCTCGTTGAGCAAACCCCTTCCAGAGGTTGGCAGTTGACATGTTCCAGGATCAAGAGGAAACATGAATCCGACTTACGAATCTGTATTCAGATACCGGAGGCTTGGATGAGCTCGTACGGCACCCGGCCCTTCGCCCGCGGCCCGGGCCGGCCCCAGCAGCGCCGCAGCCAGGAGACCCACGCCGCCCTGCTCCGCGCCGCGGACGCCGGATTCAGCACCGACGGCTGGCGCGGCACCTCCGTGGAGCGGGTCGCCGCGGCGGCCGGCACCTCCGTGGGCAGCGTGTACACCCGCTTCGGAAGCAAGCGCGACCTGCTGCTCGCGGTGGTGGGCGAACGCCTGGAAGAGATCACCGGGATCGTCGAGACGACCGAGTTCACCGAGCTCCTCCACGACCCGGCCGGCGGGCTCAGGGCCACCGTGGCGCTGGTGGTGACGCGCCGCCGCGGGGCCGCCGGTCTGCTGACCGCGTGGTCCGACGCGTGCATCGACCATCCCGAGATGCGTGAGCTGGAGACCGGCATCCGCGACACCATCGTCAAGCAGTTGCGCGACCGCCTGGAGCTGCTCTCGGCGCACCCGGGAATGCGCCCGGAGATCAACCTGGACCAACTCGCCATCGCTGTCTGCGGGTTGATCGAGGGCCTGCATCTTCCTCCGTGGACCGCCCTCAGCGACGAGGAAGCCACCGACATCTGTTCCCGATTCATCCTGCACACCTGCCTGCGCGACGAGGCGCTCCCGCCGGCGTAGGCCTCCGGCGGGCCAGCGGCGGAAACACCTCAGGGGCGCGGGCAGGTGTGCGACCAGCCACCACGCACCCGCCCACTCGCCTGCCCCTCCCCCACCACCAGAAGACGAGGTGACCCATGAGCGACAACCTGACCACGCTCCCCGCCAGGAGCGAAGGGTCCGACTCCCCACCCCCGGACGACGGCCACAACGGCAGCCGTGACAAGAAGAAGCCCTCCGGCTCAGGGATGCCCCGCCGCATCCTCTTCATCGCGCCGCTGCTCTACCTCGGCATCCTCAGCGTGCTCCAGTTCAACTTCACGCGGATGCACTCCGCGCTCGTGCACATCCAGGACGGCACGACCTCCGGCCTGGCCCTGACGAACCAGCAGCTCAACGAGACCAACCGGAAACTGACCACGACCAACAACCAGTTGAGTCAGACGAACAAGAAGCTCGACGCCACCAACCAGCAGCTGGGCACGACGAACGAGAAGCTCAACTCGACCAACGACCAGCTGGGCGTGACGAACAAGAAGCTCGCTGTGCTGGGCCAGCTCGAGAACCGGATGATCGCACTCAACGAGAACATGACGGCCATGCGGAAACTGATGGAGCCGCTCCCCGGAATGGCCGCGAGGATATCGACGCTGAGCGGTCAGATCTCGCAGCTCAACAGCAGTGTCGGCGCACTGGAGAAGGACGCCTCGTCGCTGCCCACGGTGGCCAGGAACATCGAGGCGATGCAGACGAGCATCGACTCCCTCTCCACACAGATGGGCGGGATGAACGGAACGCTGTCCAGCATGCAGGAGGACCTCAATGACATGGACGAACGACTGAAGATCATCCCCAAGCTGCCCAACTGACGGGCTGCTCGACCGACGGAAGGAAGAACGTGTTCAACGGGGTGGAAGAACGGCCGGCGGAACCGAAACCGGAGGCCGACGAGCTCACGGTCGCGGACCGCGAACGCACCACGCTGCTGGCCGGAGCCGTCGCGCCACGGGTGGCCGCGCTGGCCGGAGCGATCTTCGACCGGACCACACCGGACGAGTCGCACCGACTGCACCGCATCACCAACTGCCTGCGCATCGGACTGGCCGCCTGCCTCCGCGAAGGCTCCTTACGGCAGTCCGAGCGCCACGAACTCCGCCGTATCGGCAAGGCCATCGCCGCTTCGGGCGCGCAGCCCCCGGCTCTCGTCGGCATCCACAGCGTCCTGCTCCTCGGACACGGTGAGGCCCTCCGGGCCAGCGCGGAGAACGCCCTGCCGGCCTCCTTCACCGCCCGGCTGGACGGTGGCGCCCAGCGGCTCCTCGGACTCAGCGAGAAGATGACCCGGCACATCACGGACGGCTATGCGGAGGAACGCTTCTCCCGTACGGCGAAGGGTCGGCCGAAGCGTCCTGTCGAGGCACTGTGCCGCCTCATCACCGGACCCTCCGATCCAGGGCGGCGGGCCTACCTCGCCAAGATCGTCCAGAGGAGCGGCCTGGACGGGATCTTCCCGGCGGTCATGGCCATCACGGACGGCCTGGTCGGCACGGCGACCGAACCGACGACCGTACGGCTGAGCAACTCCGCGACCATCGTCCTGGCCCCCGTTCCGGCCCCCCAGCCCCACACCCTCATCCTCTGCCCGGCCGACAGCACCGGCCCCTTCATGGCGTGGCTGCGCCGGACGGTCGCGACCACCACCGTGTACACCCGGGCTGTCGCCTTCGAGGAGGCTCCGAGTCGTTACGCGGCGACGCGCGACGTCCTTCCGTTCAGCGACCCGGACGACCCCGGAAGCCGTTTCGTCGACGCCAGGAAGCTGCTCTGGCACCGCATGCTGGCGAACCAGCGTATCGAGTACGCCGGCGATTACGTAGAAGAAGTGATAGGCCCCGTACTCCGCCTTCCGGAAAACCAGAGAATTCCACTTCTCGAAACACTGGATTCCCTCGAAAGAAACGGCGGATCGGTCCGCGAAGCTGCGGCGGATCTCACCATCCACGAGAAGACACTTCGCTACCGGGTAGCCCGTATAGAGGCCCTCACCGGCCTCAACGCCCTCAGCCGGAACCACTGGCCACAGCTCAACCAGGCCTGTGAGCTGCTCGACAGCGTCATGGGACGCTGACCTTAACCCGCACTGCAAACCGCAGGTCAAGAAATTGACCTGCGGTTTTTACCATTCCCTTACGCGTTACCGAACAATGTTGTAGATCCTGAGAGATCCCGGTGTCCACCGCGAAAGGTCTTGTGATCATCTCGTGGCGTTCATGGATCCGTGCCCCCCGGTCAGCGATGGTCAGTAGTGCTACGCGTGTAAATAACAGGGGGAATATTTGTATGCGGACCATTGACGATGTCACCGACACAGAACGGGTGGCGCTGCTGGCGCATGCCGTCGCCCCACGAGTGATGACACTCACCGGAGCGATCTTCGACCGATCCGCTCCCGACGCGCCACAGCTCCTCCGCGGCATCCGGCACTGCCTGCGCATCGGACTGGGAGCGTGCGTCCAGGAGCGGCCCATCGACGACCGGGAGCGTGACCAGCTCCGCAGGATCGGAGAGGTGATCGCCCGCTCGGGCGGACGCCCGCCGACCCTGGTGGCCGTCCACAGCATCCTGCTCCTCGGGCACAACGAGGCCTTCCGCTGCCGCGACGCGAGCGGCCTGGCCGACACCGTGACCGCCGCTCGCCTCGAACATCAGGGAAAGCGGCTCCTGGAGATCAGCGAGGAGATGGTCGGCCACATCGGGGCCGGATACGCGGAACAGCACCGCGCCCGCGTCCGTGGCGCCGAAGGGCTCCGGCCGATCGACGCCCTGTGCGCCCTGATCACCGAACCGACCCAGACCTGGCTCCACTCCCATCTGACGAAACTCGTCCTGGAGAGCGGTCTTGACTCCGTCTTCCCCGCGTCCGTCGCCGTCGCCCGCGGCCACCTCGGCGAGGCGGCCGAGGCCTCGACCGTCCGGATCAGTCGGTCCGCCGAGGTGATCGTCGCGCCGATCGACCATCCGGAACCGCACACGCTCATCCTCTGCTCCGCCGGCAG
>Ga0307508_10007104_pt1 | contig 10439 bp, 12 predicted proteins | sample 9_EM_MG_FD_203089 | JGI IMG/M metagenome (GOLD analysis project Ga0307508, IMG submission 203089) | Populus trichocarpa ectomycorrhiza microbial communities from riparian zone in the Pacific Northwest, United States - 9_EM | ecosystem: Host-associated > Plants > Roots > Unclassified | place...
TGAAGGTAGAAGGTCCAAATCATTTTTGGATCATAACTCAGTCAATTCTTAACCAATCTGGATGGTTTTTAGCTCAAAAAATTCACAAAAATCGTGGCAACAACCTCATCAAGTCAGAGATACGAAAAACCCGCGGGTTTCCCGTGATCATCACTACTGTCAAGCGTATTGACACTGATGACCCTCAGAAGTATCTTGTATACCTTGCTAAAGAGGACAGTTCAGCTGTCTTGGCCTATCGCTTCATAGTCAGGAACAAAAGCAAGAGCATCCTGTTTGAGACATTGGTTGATGCTCACTCTGGACAACTTGTTTGGATCACAGACCTGGTTTTTCATGCTTCTATAGGTTTTTGAGTTTCATTTCCAATAACCCTATTCTAAAAGCAGCTATTGGTGTAATATCATGTTCTCCCAATTCACATGCCATCTTAGCAGACAAAACTTGGTGGATCCTCATCAGTTTTATTGACTTGAAAACTGCACATTATCTATAAATTTAATTGGATCTCAGCTTATGGTGGTCACTGGCATCAAAACTAATGCAATTATATTAGTATTACTTTACATTAAATACTTTTCCTTACAGGAATGGAGTAATGTGGATCTTTCAAATTGCTGTATTATACATTTGGTTATGATAATATTGGTGACAACTGCTCATGAATTGGTATAGCCAACCAGACTTACAATATTATAGGATCCTCTGGCATCTGCAGATCTCTTTGGCCCCATTGACTCCTGCTAAGAAAAACATGGTGTCATGCAGCTGTTAGGGAAGTGGAAGAGCCTGGGAACCAAGTTAACTCAACGACTTTTGCTGACTTTCTGACTGTAGCATACAAGAAGGAAAGCTGCAACAGCAATCCAGGATGGTGCTTCAAGAAAGTGGTCGGGACATGTTTACCTTCGTCTTTCAATGTCAGATCCAAGTCAAAGAGGGCAGATACCACATCAGATATGGTATGGATTCGGAGTTGGCAAGAGAAAGACATGTGTCTGAAAAGCATGGAGTGTATAATATATAAATACGATGTGGACCAACAATTAGGGCAGTGCCTTGCGTTAGATGAAGATTCTTAGAAAATATGAGCCGTCAATTCAACAAGGCAAATATGTGTTGTATACGAATGAAGGTGTCTTACAAAGCTTTCTGATAAATAAGTATTAATATTACCGGACACCAAAAGTTCCAAGCTGGAATTAATATAAATGACCAAAGTCTGGAAGACAATCTCGATGGTGAAGCCCAAGTCTAAAAGCTGTGCCAGTCGACGCAGGATCTATTTGATGAAACTTGGCAATTCTTCCCAAGGAACCAGTGCTGACCTCAGAATCGCTGATCCTGGCCACTTCGCGGTCAAGGGCGTGCTGGGTAGTGGGGTGGTCGCAACGTCTTCCTGCAGTTGCGTACGAAAAGGAGAAGGTACAGATGCTGAGGAAGGATAACGAGGAGAGGGACACGGTGATAAGTCCCTTCTACTTGACAGCGCTAACCATGGTCTAACGCGAGCTGCCTTGGCAGGCAGTCCACCTGTCATAGCATATCCACCCAGGGTTGGTGTCCTGGGAACCTTGGTTGGGGTACGTGGAGAACAGAGCGATAGGGCGCAGTGACCAGGTGACAAGAGGCCCATGTTGGCCATCGTTATTTTCGGAGACGCACTTGGAGAATCCACTGATACATAGATTGATGGCGATGATAGGTTGAATTGGCCATTCTGGATCTGACCGAGTTCTGTCGCATCTTGTGCCACCAAGGCAATGACCTGTTCAACCGGCACATTCCTCGACCCATCTGGTAGCTACGAGATTGGGAAGGTTAAGGTTTCAGTTTGACATCGCAACATATCAGATACAACGTACGAGGATTTTACCCAGGGTGCCAGAACTCTGGGCCTCAACATCGAAAGTGGCGAGATCCAATTGCTGATGGTGATTATCGCTCATGAGGAAGGTTGCTACGGCGCAAAGAAAGACAAAACTCACAATTTGCACCAAGACGTCTCCTTGAACAAATTCGTCTCCTTCCTGCTTATTCCAACGAGCGATGGTTCCTTCCGTCATCGAAGGTGACATGGCGGGCATCTTGATCGAGCTTTGTCGGTTCAAAGATCCATTCAGCCCTATGTGAAGGGTGTTAAAAAGGTTTCGGCGTGTACTTTACTGAACTCACATCGTCTCCTGAACTGTCCACACGTTCCGCTACGAGTCTGCTCAGCAGATACTTTCGACAATGATTGCATGCTTAGAAAAACAAAGACCCGGCTTCGTCTGAGACACGGATGGCGGTGACTTCGACGGACTTCGTTGACCAGCAACGTTAGGTGGGGATGACAGTCTACGATATCTTTAGGGCGAAGTAGAGCTTATATACATACTTGAAACGTAAAGGGGCCGTGGCCGTGCCAGTGCCAGTATTTCGGGCTACCCCTGCCATCAAAACAATGTAAGGGATGTCAAACCGAATTTGGTGGGATGCCATCTCACCTCCATTCACTGCGGGTATGTAATGCTTCTACCGTACAAAAGCACAAATAATATAAATAGGTTAAATTTGCGAATCAGACGGCCTCCCCAATCCGTTTCGTGAAAGGGAGAATTTTATGATCTGGCGGACGGAAGAACTCAAGCCCAAGGGCAGTCTTTGCCTATGTCGGATGTCTGTCCACTGTGTCCTAGAAATTTGCGGCGCTGTCGTCGTGAGGTAGATTTATAATGGTCATCAAACACGGAAAACTTCTTGACAGGGTCAACAGAAGGAAGTCAAATTCTGATCGTGCAGTGTGCACAGCGTTGTGGACGTATGCGGAATCAATCTCCCTTACGATCGATGATCAATCACAAGTGCCTCTGGTTGCCTTGACAACTGTTCCACAACTTCCAACTGTCTCGATTTGGCAAGCGTGCGCGCAGTGTGCCAAGGCCAAAACGGACACCCCTGGCGTCAAGAGCTTGAGGTAGAGGTGTTTTTCAAGATCTAAAAGTTGTGGCCTGGAGGTCCAAGGTCCAAGCTGGAGTGGCGAGCCGTTTGTGACATGTATGAAACTCCTTTTCTGGTCTAGAACCAAGAATATACACCTATCTGTGGTTCGTGTGGTCTAATCTTGTGCTCGATAAACCTGCCCTATTCTTGCAGACCGTCTGTATCCAAAGTTGATGACGGCGACCTCGTGGTGTGATTCACCGATCTCAAAGCTGGAATCTGAAGTTGCGTCCGACTCCACAATCCAGATGGCGGTTGGAAACAAGGAACATGCGGAGGATGCGCACACGCCGAGCTGGAGCCTTCCCTGTTCTTCTGGTCCCAGAAACCAGCCCTCTTCCGCAAAAAAACCTCCACACGCAATGCTTTCGAACCGAACGCACAAACTGATCTCTTTCGGTACAATCCATATGCTCAGTATTTCTGAACATGCGTTGGCCCGCGGCAATGCGCTGGAGTACATACCTGGTAACCAGCTAGGTCCAGGATCAACGGCGTTTTTGAATTCGTCATTCTCTTTGTAGCCCTCGTGGATCAGGTTTCAGCCAGTTTCTTGAAGGTGACAGGGGTGGTGGAAAGACGTTCTTCTTGATTTGTGCCTTTGGTACTACCGACTTCGTCATGAACAGGTCTTAGAAGGGGTATGCTTCTATCGGAGGATCCACCAGTAATTTAGAAGGTAACTCTTCAGGTTGAATGCAGATTCCAACTTGAATACACGATTATCCTTGAAATCGAGAACTCTTCATTAGTGACTCGGAGCAAGTATGAGGTTGCTTGTCCGCTAATAGGTTGTGCAGAGAATCGTTTCTAGGACACTTGTCGGCGATTCACTGATTTATATTTCAATGCTGGTAAGTATATTTTTAATCTTTGCGACGAAGTTTTCTGACCACAGAGTTGTTATACTGAATACGGTGGCAATCCCCATTCCTCTGGTTTAAAATCCTCGAGGGAGCCAAGGGTTACATCTGCTTTTTCATCAATAAGGTGACCGAATTTCAGGAGACATGGGTCTGGTACCCAAACAACTGGTAAAACCAGGTCTTCTTAACAAACTTAAAGAACACAGTCAGAGCATCTTACCTGACATTCCTGCCCGTTTCCCAGCTTGCAGGCCCGGCAGAGCATCTTCAAAAACGAGACCCTTGCCGCGTTCCTCGAGTTGTGTGCTTGTCGGTTTTATGTCCGGTTCGCCAACTTCTCGGCCCAATAACCGTCCTGCGGCAACTAGAAAGACATCAGGAGCTGGTTTCCCCTGCAACTTATATTCCTTATCATCTCCACATATGATATTCCCCTCGAAAAGACGAAAAACATCCTGGAGATGTCCCGTCTTCCGCTCAAGAGATAAGCGACGTGCGTTAGTTGCAATGGCCATTGGTATGTTGTGGGTTTTCAGATGGGTGACTAGTTTTTGTACGCCAGGCATCAGAGGTACGTCGGGCCATAATGAATGTTGTATGCGGTCCTTTTCAGCAATGAATTCATTCACAGTGATCGGGATGTCAGGGAAAAATGAGAGCGCATGAATACAAGCCTCTCTTGCCGCTAAGATAATACAGCGATTATGAACGTGTTCGATTCAGACCGACTCAGTATCACTCACGTTTGCCCATGCAACCAGCTTGCATCTCCGAGGTTATCTCCTTCCCGAATCTGCTAAGCACCACATCTATTGAAATGATTTTTTTTCATATAAACTACTCGTGCAAGGCTGTTGAAGATTTCCAGCGATGACGAGCCTGTACGCACTGGTTGCAGTCGTGCTCACTTTCTCAGTATCTATCAATAGACCTAAAAGAAAATACTGCTTAGTTCGTTCCACAGATGAACTGTTCCTACACAAACGGGACCGTCACACCATCCATGTCAAACAGCACATATTCCACTTTCGCCCTAGCATTCGTTTCTTCAGACATTATTGGTGTGGTACACAATGTAGGACGTGTTTTTCAGTTTTGAGGTGACAGTGGGCTGGAGAGATCGGATCGTTTCACAGGTTGTGCAAATCTGGACATACTAGATCCGGATTCCGAAGTTACCGAAATTACCCACCACGTTGTAACGTTACCACGAAAATTGCCATGGATTTACAACGTTCTCGAGGACGTGGTTGCCTGGCGTGGTAAGAAGGCTTAAATTCCAAGCTCTGCTGGCGCCGAGTCGTAACGGAGCCAACCGTTTATATTCGCGTCGTATTATAGCCTGGACTGTTGCCAAACTGGCGGCAAGAGAAGACGGCACAGTACAATACTGCCTGTATGGTTTCTCTAATTCAGCTAAAGAATTTTCTGACCACTCGAATGTTCAGGTATTCCCAAAGGGCAAAAGCTCTTCTTGATTCACACAAGGCCCAGGTACCGCATAACCATCACCAGCTTAGGAAGCGTTTGTTCATCTCATACTTCCAGCCTCGGTACTAAGAGTCTCTACGTCATCCTGATTCGTGCACATGTTCGACATGCGGCTGGGTTGTGGCACTGCGTCGTGACTTCGTTATAAGGAACGCTCTCTGCCCAAATGTCTCCGAAGACTTGACCCATCGAAATGTTCATCTTGAGAAGAAGAGCCAACACTCCAAATCCAACGAGACAAAACCTCGGGCCTCAGCCGGCTCCAAATTTAAATCGTGCAGCTTTCATTGGAAACCTTTTCCAATCAAAAGTCCAAAGAATCAAGGTTGAAGATTTATCTATCGATGATGTCGTTGTTGCGTATGCGAGCGCTTCTAGTTTTGAGACATCCTAGCCATGAATCTCTAATTCGACTTGTCAGCGTAATGGGACCCACAGGTTCCGGGAAGAGTTCTGTGCGTCCGAACTTTATTATGTATCTTTATCTTCACTCAGATTCATCCGAATCTAGTTCATCGAAATGGTGACTGGGGTGACAGGAATAGCTGGAGGCGGCTTAGAGTCCTGCACCACCGAAATCTCAGCTGTCAAAGTTTCCTTGTCAGGTCTAAATCTATGTTTCGTCGATACGCCAGGTTTCGACGACACCAACAAATCGGACCTCAATATCTTTAAGATGATCTCGGAATGGATAATCAGCACGTACGTCACTTTGAATGTGGTTTTTGCCCTTAGTGTCTCCACTTATTCGTGGCTAGTCACAAAAGGGGAATTCGTTTGGCTGGTTTGTTATATTTTCATCGAATATCCGACAATCGGATGGCTGGAACGCCATTGAAGAATATACAAGTATTTGAAAAACTCTGTGAGGAGAGTTTTGACAAGCTTGTCCTGACGACCACGTTGTGGAGCGAGGTGGATGAGGAGGAGGGGGGCGAACGTGAGCAGGAACTCAAGGAGGGGTATTGGAAGTCCATGATCGAGCGAGGATCGCCCGTTAAACGCTTTCTCTTTACACGCGAGTCTGCCTTTGAAATTCTTACCCCGATTTTCGATGGTGTGTACACAAGGAGCGCCCTCCTTCTCCAGAGGGAGACGAAAGACCTTTCGTTGCATCTTAAAGGAACCACTGCTGGCAATAGGTTGTACATGGAACTTGGGGAACTAGTTTCTCGCCATCGGGACATTCATGGAAGGATTCGAAGCGAATTGGAGGATCATATTGTTGATTCAGAGCAACTTCAGTTCCTTTTGGAAGAGCATCGAAAGGTTTCTATGGAGTTGCAACGTGCTACTGAGGACGTGCGGAGGATGAAAATACCGAATGCCGAGCGGATTTATAAAGTTGCTACAATTGTCGATTGGACAAGACTTTTCAGGTTAGTTCTCTATGTTTGTAATATTCGATTCTACTATCGTTTACAGTGTCTTCTCGTTAAATCAGAATGCTAGGGAAGTAGAGGAGATACGGATATGGGAAGCCCAAGTTAAGGAAAAGGAACAGGAGTGGGTGACTCGGGCAAAGGAGTGGGAGAAAGAGGCGAGGGAGAGGGAGAGCCAGGAAAGGGAAAAGTGGGAGACACGGGTGAAGCAGTTAGAGCAGGACGCAGAAGTGAGAGAGAGAATGGAGGAGGAAGAAAGGCAGTTATGGGAAGCTCGGTCAAAGCAGTGGGAAAAGGAGGTGCAGATATGTGAAGAAAACGAGAAACAGGCAAGAGAGAGGGAGAAAAATGAAAGGGAAGCAAAGGAAAAGGAGGCAAAGGAAAGGGAAATGTGGGAGGCGCGGGCGAAACAGTTAGAGCAGGACGCAAAGGTGAGGGAGTTATGGGAAGCCCGGTCAAAGCAGTGGGAACAGGAGGCGCAAATGTGGGAAGCAAAGGAGAATGAGGCTAGAGAGAGCGTGAAGCGTGAAAGGGAAGGGAAGGAAAGGGAGAGGAAGGAAAAGGAAATGTGGGAGGCACAGGTGAAACAGCTAGAGCAGGACACAAGGGCGAGGGAGTTATGGGAAGCTCGGTCAAAGCGTTGGGAAAAGGAGGCGCAGATGTGGGAAGCAAAGGAGAAGGAGGCTAGAGAGCGAGAGAAAAATGGAAGGGAAGCAAGGGAAACGGAGGCAAAGGAAACGGAAAGGACACAGATAGAGCAAAGAGAGCACTTGGAGACCCGTGTAAAGCATCTGGAGGAAGACTTGGCCACTTGGAAGATAAAGACAGCAGCGGCTAAGGAGCGGAGGCAGAGGTTTGAAGCCCGAGCGAAAGAGATGGAAGAGGTGAGAGCACGGGAGGTCGAGCAGAGAGAAAAACTCATATGGGAGGCTCGAGCGATTGAGTGGGAGAAGACTGTTGATATCTGTTCGATTATCAGGTAGTAGACAATGTTCGTTCGCTTGATAACCCAGATCATGAGCCTGAGAAATATCTCTTGCGCGAAGCGCTGAGACCTGTCTGCTGGATGTTTTACCAGGTGGCTTTCCAAACCAGATCGAAGGAAGAAAAGTGGAAGAAAGCGAAGACCGATGGGTGAACGAGGAGAGATGGAAGGAATAGACGAAATATTTTTCAAAGTAAATCATGGCTAAATTTCTGAAAACAATGCTGACCATCCGACATGAACAATCGAATTTAAAATATGGGTGTAGCAAGTTTGGACATTCACTTAGGAGATGCAACGTTCCGCTGCCTATACCCTACCATCCAATTGATAATTACTCTCGAACTGGCTATCATCCTTTGTGGGTTAGTGGATCATCTCAACAACCAGGCGTCTTGGCATCTCACGTCAGTTCTGCCAGAGGCAAACAACGGCACTGGCGCAGTCTTTGCGCACATAAAAGACTTAACCGTCAGCCATGCACCCGAAAAATCTGGGAACAGCACCTATATAACGGAAGGACAAGTCTTCCATACCGACGTAGGTGACCTCATTGCCCTCACTGGCATGACCCTCGAGATCGCAGAAGAGGGTGGTACACCAAGAATCGCGACCGGACTTGATACACAATCTCGGAGTCGGTTTTACGACGCGGTCTGTGTTGCATTTTGAAGACGGGCATCATTCAGTATTCGCGTCGGCATTTTACAGGGTATGGAGAGCAGAAGAGGAATCCAGAAGCTCAGGCGGAGGCGTTGGAGGCGGTTCACTTTTTGGCGAAGAAGTACTCGATTGGATTTCCAGAAAGGGGATATACAATATATCAATAGACTTGGGTTACTTCATGCTCGAGACGCTTTTAAGGATAGTGAGAAGCATCATGATACGTATGTCGATGCGGTGAGTTCTAGGATATGGCCTGATTCAAAAAATTTCAGGAGACTTTGTTCGACTGTGGTTGCGGAACGATGAATTGGCTTGGAAAACACCCTTTCCCTTATGGGACATTTGGACCAGGCTGTATTCCGGAAATCAAGTAGGGGCGGAATTCCATGGCCTTTCAGCTTTTCATTTAAAAACTTGAAATTGTGGTAGGCACGCGATCCAAGTCCTTCCTCTATGTAAATCAGTTCTATTGTTGTATTAATTAACTGCGAGAAAGAAGAATGCTGATTAATAAACTCAATATAACCCATCGAGATAGTTCGAGGTCGTTCTGGGCTTTGATGGTTTTGAAGGAGGGATGGAAGACGTCAGAGCTTTCGGGAGGTAGTCGGAGATGATAGAGTCGAAATTGGCGGCTACGGGAACGAGTTAATGAATGAACAATCTATAAGGGGAATGCTTACTGGCAGGGCGTGGTTTAATAGTTTTCTGAGAGGCTTGAAGCATCGAGGACACGATGAGACGGCGAATAGCAGGCCCGTCAAGTGGTATCTGTCTGAGGTGTTAGATTAAGGAGAATGCTGCAGTGGGAAACAAGACCTTTGGAGGTGTGCTCGGAGACGGCGCCTTCTGGCCTGCTTTCAAAGCCTCCTCAATGGGTGAAGGACCATACTTGAAGGTTCCAAGAGGATTGGAAGTTTTGCCCAGGAACGTCAGTACATCACCCTTGGTGATCATACCACGAATACCGGATCCCTTGATCTTGTCAATGTCTGTAATGTTGTGTTCCAGGAGGAGCCTGGACACTGAAGGGAACAGAGGCCTTGAATGTGTTGTTGGAAATATATGCAAGTGTACTTCGTGGGATTGGGATGGCTGCGTGACGGTGTCAAACGGAGAGGGAGGTCTGGGTGCTTCGTTCGGTGGCGCCGTGTCCTCTTTGGGTACTTCGAGGTTAGAGATGTCGTCCCCTTGTTCTGCTAGTAAGGCAATGGTCTTTCCGACGGGAACATTCTTGGTACCATCCGGTGTCTACGTATGAGCGTAAGGTGATGCAAAGGCAGGGAATGACCTCAACATACGATAATTTTGCCTATGACTCCATCATCTTGAGCCTCGACATCAATAGTAGCTTTGTCAGTCTCCTGTAGAGAAATCAAGATATGAGCACGACATTGTTCGAAAAATAATTCGCATGAACTGACAATTTCCAGCAGTACGTCTCCCGGAGAAAAAGAGTCACCCTCTTTCTTTTTCCATGACGCGACACCACCTTCAGTCATAGTTGGCGACATGGCTGGCATTCGGAATTGGGTGATTGCGAGACGCAGTGCTGAACTGTGAAGCACTTAAAAATTGATCAGGATGTGAAACCAGTCAAAAACGAGAAAGTAACACACTGCTGCGCCTTGTCCTGCCAGCAGAGGCTACCCTATAAACTCGCGAAACCGCGGTCATTTTTCCTCGAAGCAGTCGAACAATGCCAGTAACTTTGGGACGCAAATAACTTTGGCTCACGGCAATTACCGCTCTCTCGGTCCGAGTACTAGATTTATTGACTTTGCATCCTTACAATCATGCTGTAGTAGCAAGAACAGACACATCCGCTAACCCAACTTTCATGTTTTCCTTCGCACTGCAATGGGCTCGTTCTCTCGGTCATCGTTTCTTTCTTCAATTCGGCCTGTAAGTTTTCATCGCACGCAGCCAGGACAAATGTTCTGACTGTCATCTACACAGACACTGTGCGACACACCAAATTCGCGTTATCCTCATTTCAGGCGTCGTCATTACATCGCTGTTTTATCCTGCCCTTGATGTCTACACTTCTTCAAGAACTTCGTC
>Ga0307508_10007105_pt1 | contig 10439 bp, 13 predicted proteins | sample 9_EM_MG_FD_203089 | JGI IMG/M metagenome (GOLD analysis project Ga0307508, IMG submission 203089) | Populus trichocarpa ectomycorrhiza microbial communities from riparian zone in the Pacific Northwest, United States - 9_EM | ecosystem: Host-associated > Plants > Roots > Unclassified | place...
TCGCACCAACCTATACCCGTGTCAAAACCTTGACACATAGTGACGAAACGAAGACGGACCGGCTGCTAATGTGCCCGCGAATCCCATTAAAGATACCTGAACGGGGGATGGTCTCGCAGCGAAGATCTCATTTCTTGAGCCTTTGGTGTAACCGCCCAGATTCACGACTGCGAATCCAGTCATTGTAGAACCATTCGAGAACGTTGAGTCACTTACGAATGTGTATCTGGTCCTGCATAATTTTCTCTATTATGCTCCTAATTGACCAAGATGAGACATCATTGAAACGAAAGTCAGTTTGACGTTCGTAATATTCTCGATAAGAAGATCCATCCGTAGGGCTTGTAGCGTAAAGAAAGACATTAAATCGTTTCTTGTTGTGCATCCTGAAAACGGACTTCATGAGATGCGTCAATGGGTGGTCACTATCAAATATATTGTTATTTCGAAAAACTTTAAGTAGTAAACACTCACGTAAAATCACCCGACACATAGCCGACATTAATTCTGCCATGATTTGGCGGAGGAGGTGCCGGGTGCACAGAGAAGTTGCTGCCGAGGTGGGTAAATGTTGTGAATGAGGTATGCAATGCATTTCTATGCGCAATTAGTCGAATAGTTCGAGCCGTCAGCGGAAGGGTAAACTGCGGGGGACTCGTACAACAGTTTTCTCTGAGTGAATGATAGACTTACTGTGTGAAAGGGTAAGATCAGTGGTAACTTGGAGCCTTTGATGGTTGAAATGAGGCCAGAGTTTGGGATTGTCATACTCTCCGAAACGCGGGCCGTGTTTGCATTTTCAGAGTGATAAACCTGGCCGTAAGTCTTGATGTACAACAAACGCTGAGCTCGAGTCTGGTACCATTCCATCAAGCGTATCAAAAAGTCAGCCTCTCCACGAGACCACGATAATCGGGTGGGGTCAGCTTGGGAAAAATAGCCAAAGCGGGCTTTCCATGCATTCTCTTCGAGGGAAGAAAGCTGTCCCGGGTTGGCGTTCCGCACCAGAGTCATCCAATCGTCAAGTGAGTGCATACTGAGCAAGCTTGTGGTTTGACTATGCATATCCGAGAGCTGTTTCTCGCAAACTTCTATTGCTTTTTGCACACAAGCAACTAACGAGGCTTCAGTTATCCTTCGTTTGATACGCATAATTTGCTTTACCTCGCCCATTCCAATAACAAACGGCATTCGTCGCTTGGCATAGTCCACAGTACGCATCTTCGAAATCAGGATTCACTGAGATTGCCCGCTGGTAGTATGGGATCGCTTCAGCGTATTGGCCCTGTGGAATATTACGATCTTGAAATAGTATCGAAAGCGAAGGCAGGACTAACTATGTCCCTCAAGGTATTTGCCATGTTCACTAGTGCAATATCAAGTTCAGGATGGCACGCCAGAGCGTGATTGAAGATCCTTTAGTGGTGAACATCGAGTTAAATCAGTGGGATGCTAGCAACCATCAAAGCTTGGAGAGCGCACCCAATCGCTCGGGTCATGTGTCCGGCATCTTTCAAGAGAGATCCAAGATTTGACAGTAAATGAGGGTGCGATGGATCAAGCTGCAAGCCTTTTTCGTAGTATAGTCGCGCGACTTCACGGGCGTTCGTTTGTTCACCGTGTATACTCGTGACCAGTGCCCCCGAACCAAGGCCACACAAAAGAACGCCGATATCATTCAAGGTAGAGGCATTAGGAAAGAGCGACGCTGCGAGATAGTGCATGATGAGAGCTAACGCTTCAACCGTGCAAAATGGTTTATCGGATATATTGAAGAGTTCGGTAGCATGGGACGTTTGGAACCTGCGGGCGAGACATACAAGTACAGATGCCATCGCCATCTTGCTCTCTTGACAGTACTGCTCGTCAGAGAGCTCGGTAGGTAATTGTGTGGCTCGGATTCCAGGTAAATATCCCTTCTGAGAGGAGAGTATAGAAGCCGACAGTTGATGTATTTGGTCGGGGAGCAGGATGACATGGGGCAAAGTACCCGTTGTCGGGTCGATGAGCAGTCGTATAAAGTCATCTCCAGCGTCGTGGATTCCTTGAAGGACGTCGAAGTTTGGATCACCGATGTGAGTGAGAATATTTACATGGCCAATGAACGGTAGACTGCGTGCTGTGGAAGAAGAAATGGATGAGGCGTGGATAAAAGATAGAGTCATTGCAGCTGCCCAAGCCGCGACGATGACATCGCGAAATACCAGCTTAGCAGCATTTGGGGAATAGTATGACTCTGGCTTCTGAATGACAATTTCGATCGCGTGCATGTAACATTGCGTTGTGGCTGGGATGGTGTTGTCGATTCTGTGCATGAGGTTTCCGATGTTTACTAAGACGTTGAAGAGGCGGCGAATACTGCGAGGGTCGACTGCGGCTATCAGCCAAGCATCATTGGACAAAAGCTGACTGCAGGTGTGCCGACATATGTCAAGGGTTTTCTCCGGGATGGATGGGGAAACCAGTAGGGTATTGAGAACTGTATCCTGCGACAGAAGTCAACACACGCGACCGCCCATAAGGGTCGGGCGAACCAAAAAGTCCCAGTCAGGGGAATGATGTGTCAATGATTCTAGACCGTTAGTTAGTTCAGTCAACAAAGACATAGGTGGGAGTATGAGGCAAAGGCACCCAAAGAGAACTGGTGTTGTCAAGGGAGAAGGGTGGCAGCAGACATGAAAAGGGAGGACGGCCGTTCCGTAAACAACACTCATTCCTGTGTAAGATTGATTGTGAGCGTTACAACTATAGAAGACGGTGAGAAAATGTGGAGACAGAGGCTCTCGGCAATTCGGCGGCCATGTAAAGGGGACAACCCCAGATCACTTGGGCACCTACATAACCGAGCACCGTGGGCGCATTTGCTCCACTCCAATGCATGCCGCGCCTTACATTAAATCAACATGTTTCGCCCTCGGGATAATCAGCCGACATTCATTGAATCCTCCAACCGAGATGGCTCATCGTTAGGATTGGCCTCTGCCGCTCTCCTCGGACGCTCGCGAAGCCTGTTTTTTAGCGATACCATCATCTCCCTGAATGCCTCCTCCCCTCCAGGATACATCTTCTCCCAAGAACCACAGGCAGAATTAGACTCTAATGCAAGATTGAGCAACTCGATGAGATGGCCATTGATAGGATCCACGCTCAACGCCTGACACCAGTCAGTAGTGGTTCATAACGTCTAGGACCAGACCTCACCTCATGATACTTAACAATAGCCCGATCGGTATCCTCAAGATGGTGGTAGACCATGCCGAGGAACCCGAGTGCTTGGGGGTGCTGTGGTTCTATCTCAAGCACTTGACTATAATTGGTTTTAGCCTTCTCGTAATCTCTATATCAACCACATGAGAAAGACTGTTTGGATTTGAAGTCCGAAACCTACTTCAATTTTCGGTAACATGTCCCGAGATTTAGGTACGTGGTAGTCCAGGACTTTTGCGATGATTGCGTAACCTGAGCGAGGTCAAGGGATCGCTGGAACAGATCTGCTGCACGTTGGAAACTATTCAAGTTCTTCCACCCCATGCTTCCACCACTGAGAAGGGCCACTTACTCTCCGTGGGTAAATGCCATGACACCCAGCTCGTTCATCAGAAGAGGGTCGCTGTCACACGCAGCGTTGGCGGCGTTCAGCGCCTCGTCGGCAAGGGAATGGTTTGATAGCACTATTTGCTCCATTCCAACGAAGAGGAGGGGTAAATGAGACCTGCTCAGAATCAATGACAACTTCCACACGAGCCAGGATATACACGAACCCCACGAACATACGTGCGCATGTAGAATACGCCGTCACTGCATGGTCATGCTCACCTTCCAAGGCAAAAGTATGAGCAAAGGCAATCCACGCCGGTCCAAAGCGGGGGTCCATTAGCGAAGTTTTACTACAATCGGTCAGTAACGGAGCCTTTCGTTGCACCACGAGCGCCAACCTAAAATACTGTCGCGCTTGCGACCATTTGTTCGAACTTAGATAGTATACACCAACGGCATACCAACTTATGGGGTTTTCGGGTTCCTTGTCAACAAGTTCATGGGCCAAGACGAAAAGCTTGGAGTGTAGATATGTTAGATGATACATGCATGCGATATGCAATGGCATCGTGGCATCATGGAATGCGACGAGATCAAGGATTCTGTATCAAAGGTGAGCATTCCTTGACGTGGTGATTCTCCACAGGAGGGACTTGCCTGCTAGTAATTACAAAGCAATCTGCCCAGCGAAGTTGAGTGAACAATGCATCTGCAAAGCTGTACAAAACATCCGGGTTATCTGAGAGTTTGAAATCATCCACAAGGCGGCGCCGAGTGAGAGCTTGTTCTTCGGCATGTCCATATTTGCGCAGTCGAGATGTGTATATCAACTGGATGAAATCTGCGTCCTCTTTAGTCTGCCCTCTGTACGCAAGACCTTGAACGAACTCCCACTCTGGGTAGATATCAGAATATACAAAGCATGTCAATTCCCATACCAACCTTCTTCTGGAGTCATCATTTCACCACTGATGAGTTGGTTGAACGCATCATAACATTTAACATCCAAGGTTAAAGCCTCCATGAAACACAACTTGGCCTGATCTCCGCGATTGAGCTTGATCATCAAAATGCCTCTCAGGTGACACATCGATGCTTCGACCTAAGTAACTGAATATAGGTCCACTGCCAAACTACTCGCACTTACCTTTATGCCACCGTCCACATTAGGAACTGAAGCCCCACTTCTACCTGTCTGAGGTTAGCACCATGGTACGCCTAGGGCAATAGACATGAGTACCTGAGTGGCGAAAAGGATTCGCCTCGCCAAGTATTTCAAGGGCATCCGTCCAATTACCAAGTCTCACCTGGCATTGTGCTGCGAGATAACGACAAGCGACACTCATGTCAACAAGCCTGGAAACGTTTTCTTGGAGTGCCTCTGGTAGCTTGATCAATCCGGCTGGGCCCATGGGAAGACGAGAGGATGGTTCGAGTTGTGGCTGGGTTTCCTTGCCTTTACCTTTGGTATCCAGAGAGAAGGGACGGGCCGCGGAGGAGCCTGCCATTGAGTGATCGAATCCATTTAAAACCGAAGGGTCTGGGGTCTGGGTTTTGGTGGGAAAGGGGCGTGTTAGCAATCTCTCCGCACGAGAGTACTGGTGGGTCATGAAGTACGTCTGAGCCAGCCAAAACGCATCGTTCGGATCATCTTTAGAGTATGTTGTGAGTACAACGGAGACAGAAGGGTCTGTTTTAGGACACGACGTACTCGTCCAAGAAAGAATCTTGTCCCCCCAGAACGCGGCGGTTTCGTACAGATGCTGCATGAGAGCATCATGCCGCCAAAGACGCATGCGATCCACCACTCCCCATTCGCCATCATCAAGATCTTGTTCCGCTTCCAAGTCTTGGAAGACATCCATTGTATCGTTTGCGAGAGGATGCCGACTGCCGCTGTCCTTCAATTTGCGGTGCCGTCTGGGAGAGGCACGCGGAGAGCTGGGGAGCATAGATCGGTTTGGATCAAGGGCAAGGGGGCGCGGGATAGAGGAGGTGCTCATATCACCCGCTGCGAACGAGGATATCATGGGTTGTGGGCCAAAGGAAAAGGAAGAGCTTATTGAACTGCGGTTTCTCGAGGTCGCTGTCGATGGCAGACGCGGCGCTGTCGGGATTGCGAAACTGCCACTGGGCGGGGGCGGAGTGGAAGCCATCTCAATGTGCAAGTCAGTGGCAACTCGATGGTGCCAGTTCTCCAGACTCGACGCGTCGCCCCTCACGTGACTAGGAAAATTCCTCGAAGCAGAATCAAGGGTTCCAGGATGCATCACAATAATGTACGTGCAGTAACGTAGTCCAAGCAAATCACGTATGTACGAAACAGGAACCGGGGAATTGGAAGTCGCAAACGCTCTCTCTGATCCTAAACGTCTCGTGTCAAAGTCAACAGAAGATTCTCGATGCGCCGTTGTCGATCCTTCCAGACCCGATTGTATTAGTTTGGTCAGTCCATGTCGCAGCATCCACATACCTGTATCTCCTTCATCTCGTCTTGAAGGCGACGGATAGGTAAATCCCGGTACTGATCCAGCAGGCTTTGCATTCGCTGTAGGTTATTCTCGCCTTCATGGTCTACAGCAGTAAGCGGTCTCGAATGGGAAAAGAGCCTTGAGAGTGGTGTGGTGGTGTCCAAAGATAAGACTTTGGCATTGCCAGAAACCTCCTCTAAAGGTGCCAAAGTGCTGACTTTCCGTTTCCGGGCTGAGCGTGGGCTCGACTGGCTGTCTAAAAGAGTGGTACGTCCGCAAGGTGGCGACCGCGACGAAGGACTTGCCCGGAGGAGTGAGACGGCTGCTAACGATGGAACTCCCGCATCCTCATTCTCAGAATCATGGAACAGGTTAAAATCCCGAGATTCCTCAACCTCGAAGATAACATCATACAAATCAGTCGACTTCGACCCCACCAGATATTCGACAAGTGGCATGTTCTTCAGATGGCGGGGAAGGTTTTGATAGAAGCTGTGCTTAGAGTCTCTCTTGAATTCTTTCATCTTCCGGCCAGAGGTCAACCGTCGCTCGTAAAAAGCAATGATGATAAGGATGGGAAACGACTGATGAAAATAGTTAGTGAATAATATTAGACGCGGAACACACACACAGTAAGTTTGATCAGAAAGACGTTCGCAGAGTGCAGTGCACGTGGTGATAGAACGTAACTTGCTGGCTTCAGTATCACAAATGCGAGGATATTGAATGGTGGCTGATAGCTAAATAGGGCCTCCGATTTTACACTAAGACCAATTAGCATGCTTCTTCAAAAGAATCAAGATCTTCCCCCACCCTTCAATGGTTGTTATGGCATGCTGGAATAGATACTTCTCAGGAGTAAGCCATAATCACCAAATGTTGCATTCCTCGTACCTCTTGATTGGAATTCTTACATAAAAACGATTGAACAGGAGTACACGGAAAAAAGACAGCAACCTACTTCATCAATTCGTGCTGCTGTATTGGAGAGGATAGAGATGAGGACTGAGGAGTAGAAGGTCAGTTATAATGGTACTAACACCGAGAACTACATACTTGTCAGCAGGAGAGTATTGGCCAACGCCGCAAAGCAGGTCATGAGGATGGGACCGAGCACGGGATGAAAACTCGAGGCCTGCGAGAAACTCAGACTAGTATTCCCGAACCAGATCTGTACCATCAACCAAGCTATGCTTTTGACAGTCCACTGATCCGATGCTTGCTCCCTTCAGTGTGCGGGAAGTACATCAAGCAGGGTGACTTACCAAGCGCGTACAAGGTCAGGAGCAAACCAGAAAAGCACGTCGCAGCAATACATATGAAGAACACGAACTCGGAAATCATCGCCCGTAAAGCACTGAAACGGATCAGCATGATTTTCGCTCTGTAGTTTCTACACTCACAGGACAATGACGTTATTGACAATAGCATAAAAAGCCAGACTAGGATCCGCAGGATGTTGGTATGGATTATGACTGATTCAACGTCAAGAACCCACCGCGGGACTAGGATACATGCAGCACAAGCCAACAGATCGAACGCTAGCTTTGAAGTGTCAGCTATTCACAATTGTGAGATGCCAAGTGTGCAGCATCGTGAAATATGAGACCTTCATCACACATGAGCCCTTTTGTGCGAAGCCCAACATACGCCAAGAAAACCAGGACAAATAACGTATCAAACGCATTCCATACCTGTGAACCAAATTAGCGGTGAATTCGTGTTCGTAATGAATATGGAGTTCACATTGGACATGTAAACTGCCAGATAGCACAGAATTGAGGAACGCTACATATTCAGTCTGGGATTAATACTCACTGCACCAGCCATATTCTCGCGAGGCCGTGTATTCTTGCAACGTGAATGCGGTGGCAAAAACGAGAAAGACCGCCTCCCAGGTGGATACACTTTCGGTACGTTGTGCTGCTGGACATTAGTTCAGGCCCGGGCCCCAGTCCAGAAAGGTCGACATACTGCGCAAGCAAAGTACGAAGGTCAGCGTAAGCATCGCTATGCTTAGAAAGTGCAAGATGTTCGAGTAACGGGGAACTCTCAACCTAGGTAGAGGGTGAACTTGAAAAAAAAAAGTCAAGCCAGAGTCCAACCTATAATGGTCAAGAAATGGGGCTTTTCGGATATCATACATCTCGATAGCGCGCTGTTTGTAGTTGTCGGCCACAAGAGACCTACTTGCAGCGACAGTAAAGATAATTCGACCAGTGTACATATCATCGATAACGCTTTGTACGATGGTGGACGCAAGGAAGGCCTTGGCTTTTGTTGTTATTGCCATCTATATCGGCGCATCTAAAGGATATAACATGGAAATAAATGATCAAACACAGACCTCGATCGCGCTCTGCGAACTCTCGGAGGCTCCTTCTGTACCTATCGCTTCCTTGACATCTTCCACTACGTCAAGAGGTGCCCCAGCCAACGGATTCCAAAGCGTGGTCAGGACTGCGACTAACTGGAATTTGCTAGACGCAAAGTGGGTGAGTAGCTTCAGCCCCAGGACCTCACAAAGTGTGGCTCGAGAAGACAGGACACTTGAATAGGCTAATTCTGTTGCAGCCCGAGAGAGAAAGTAGGACCGAGCAACCATGCATGCATACACGACGGCCATGTTCTGGAGTCGTGCATACTTCAATACCAATGGTCGTACCACAGCGAAATTGACATCGGCAGCGGTGAGTTGCCTGTAGAAAGGTGGTGTCAAGAACGCGTGGTTACATGATGGGTGCGGAAACTCACTCCCAACTCAACGGGGTGTCTGCGGTGAACAAGTCAGCAGTCGCAGGTTGTATCTCCAGTAACTCCACGAACCTATGGAACTCTGCAAACTAAGTTAGAACAAAAGGAGAACTGAGAGGACATGACTGACAGTGACGTCTTTTTTCAGATATGGTATTAATGGAAAAACCTTGACGGTGGCCAAGAAATCCTGCGTTGGTGCCTGTTGGTGTTCTAGTTGCTCCTCAAAGTCCATGTTCCAGGTGGAGGACAACGCCAACGGGTCAAGTTGAGCCTCGTGCAGTTCGGACTCTGTAATATTGTAGTGATGCTACCTACCGAGGTGTACATGCAACGTTGGTGTTACCATATTAGATACAAGGCTTATACAGGGGGTTACTTCGGTCCGTGCCAAATTCATACGTTGTTGTTCTCAAGAAGCCAATACTTAAACCTTGGTTCGTGCCCTGTCCTTCCTTCATCTTTCCTTTCTCTCGCATGAACCATGGGATGCTGTTTTTCTGAGCCGGTCGATTTTGATTCTGAAGTCAATCTCTTTCATTTCGAGCTCCATCGAGCAGTTGGTAAGGGCGCTTTCGGAAAGGTAAGCGGTCGTTACAACCGATCTGCGTCTGTCACTCAAAGTAATACGCATCGTTATTCGCTACCCCTTGTACCAGGTCAGGGTAGTCGAACACAAGAAGACAAAGCAAGTATATGCACTCAAGTACATCGATAAATCAAAGTGCGTTAAACAAAACGCAGTAGCAAATATCATTCAAGAGCGCCATCTTTTGGAAGAGGTACGTCACACATACTGCGTTGCTGTCTCTATATACACGTTATTTTATCGCAGGTCGACCATCCCTTCGTGGTGAATCTACGATATGCCTTTCAAGACGATGAAATTTGCTTTTTTGTCTTGGACCTTATGCTTGGAGGTGACCTTCGATGTGAGTCATGTCATTGGTTTTCCTTATGCGCCGCACTCAAGCCGATCTCCCCTAGTCCATCTTGAGCGCAAGGGAAATCTCTCCGAGCACATTGTACGCTTTTGGATGGCAGAACTCACATCTGCCCTGGTGTACCTCCACAAACGGAGGATCATCCACCGGTATGCTTCGCTCTTGTCTGCACCTCTATCCTCGGTGACGCGGACGGATCATCCCCTTCAGAGATATAAAACCCGATAACATTCTTCTCGACGCCCAAGGACATGCGCACATCACGGACTTCAATGTTGCAATCCATTACTCAGAGCGACGGTTACACACCAGCGTCGCCGGTAGCATGGCATATATGGCTCCGGAGGTAATAGGAAGGAAGGGATATACCTGGTGTATAGACTGGTGGAGTCTTGGTATCACTGCATACGAGCTTCTATTCAACCATCGGCCATTCGATGGACGCACCACCGAGAGGATGAGAAGATCCATAATGGACGACGCCTTAAAGTTTCCCAGTGATGTAAGTCGGAAATGTAGTTCGCAAGGCATCAGCTTTGTCCAGGGGGTAAGCGTTAGGCATTTTCTGTGGTACGAACAGTCACGAGACGTGGCCTGTAGCTTCTCGAACGTAATGTCAGCCAACGACTTGGTTGCAAACCCCGAGGGGCAGGTTTCCAGGATATCAAAGATCATCCATGGATGTCGGGAGTAGATTGGAATAATTTGAGCTCTAAATCAGCTCAGCCCCCAT
>Ga0307508_10007106_pt1 | contig 10433 bp, 6 predicted proteins | sample 9_EM_MG_FD_203089 | JGI IMG/M metagenome (GOLD analysis project Ga0307508, IMG submission 203089) | Populus trichocarpa ectomycorrhiza microbial communities from riparian zone in the Pacific Northwest, United States - 9_EM | ecosystem: Host-associated > Plants > Roots > Unclassified | place...
GTCCTGATTGGCGCCGCTCTGCCAGGTGACCAGGAACGAGCCGCCCGCCGTGACCGCCACCTCGGGTTGCTGCTGCACGCCGGCCGCAAAGACGTTGACCCTGAATTCCGCTCCCGCCGGAGTGCCGTCCGCGGCGAAACGACGGGCGCGGATGCCGGTGCCGTCCTGGAAGAGCGGCGGGTTGACGATCGGATCGCTCCCGTAGTCGGTCCAGGCGACGATGAAGCGGCCGTCCGCCGCGCGGGCCACCGCCGGCTCGAACTGGGTGGTGTCCTTGGTGTTCGGGTCGTCGTTGACGTCGAACGCCTCGCCGGCCGGGGTGCCGTCGACGGCAAACAGCCGGCCGATCACGTCGTAGAACGATCCCTCGCCGTTGTAGGTGTTGGAGACCACCACGAAGCTTCCGTCGCCAGCCAGAGCCACCCGCGGCGCGCTCTGCTCTTCAAAGAGGTCGAGGGCGGCGAATTGCGGCCCGCGGGGTTGACCGTTGGCCGCAAAAATACGGCCGTAGACGTCGGCGGTCTCGTAGTCGTATTGGTGATTCTGGCGCGACCAGACCGTCACGAAATGCCCATCGGCCGCCACGGCCACCTTGGGGTCGTACTGCCAGTGCCCGTCGCCCGGGGCGAGCTGAAACTGCGCGGCGATTGGATGCCCGTCGGCGGCATAGCGACGGCCAAGGGCCACGAGCTCGGTGGACGTCACGAGCTCCCACACCACGACGAAGCGGCCGTCCGTTCCCATCGCCACCGCGGGGTGGTGGCCGGTGCCGACCACGATCTCGCCGGTGCGGGCAGCCCCCGCGGCCGTGAACAACCGGACCTTGACCACCGGCGTGTTGCTCGCCGAAGGAACCTCATACCACGCGGCGACGAACCCACGCCCCGGAGCAGTCGCCACGGCGGGCGCCACCTGCTGTCCGGTCGTCGTCCGGTTGAGCCGCAGCTCCAGCCCGCGCGGCACCTGGGCAGACAGACCGGAGGCGAGGATCAGACCCAGAGCGAGACAGAGTGGGAAGGCGGCACGGTCGGTTTTCATGGTCGGATCTCCATTCTGCGCACTTCGCATTGTACGGATTGTACCGTGGAATCCGTCCAGACCAGTTGCCGGAGCGGTGAAGGACCAGGGTCCCGTCAAAGTCGGCGCCGGAGCCCTCTGAAGGACCTCACAGACGTGAGCTCAAAGTAGGGGAGGGGCTTGCCCCCTCCCGGGCGGAGGAAAGGCGCGGAGATCCTCGGCCTCTTGAGTCCAGAACGCTGCCTCGGGGCCTTTTGAACCTTGTCCCGGAGGGACTATGGCACATAGCCCCGGGATTTATCCCGGGGATTCGGGGCGGCGTATCCCTTGCCCACCCCGGGATAAATCCCGGGGCTACGTGCCTGCGCCCACAAGGGGCGAGATGAGGGAACATCAAGTCGGCGCCGTGCTCCGGTGCCTCCGCCCACCCGGGAGGGGGCAATGCCTCGACCGCACGCTGGAGATCTGTCAACCCCCTACCCCGCAAAGCGCAGCTCCGGATTCTCCCTCGCCCGTTTGAGATAGACCGCCATCTCCTCGAGCAAGCCGTTGGGATCCATTCCGATTCCGAGGCGACCTGAAGATCTGGGAGGGCGGCAACTTCCTTCCCCCAGATCCTTCCCGCTCGCGCGGCTCGCCCTCAGGATGACGGGACTGGAGAGGCTGCCGCCAGGCTGCGTTCACCCTCCGCCGGGCATTGCCGATAAATTGCCGATAAATTGCCGATATCCTGCCGATAACCCATAGGCGCGGGCACGTCTGGATGCCTGGGCGATGTTGAGCCAGCCCTCTTCCACCCACTCGTTCACGAGAACGCGAGGGCGTCGGGCTGGACCACGATCCCGCGGCTCGCTGCTTCCAGCGCTTCGTCTTTCGCCGCGGTGAAGACCGTGGCCAGCGTCTGGAGAAAGTACTCCAGCCACAGCGTCAGGTCGGCCTCCTCCCGGCCTTCGTAGTAGTTGTGGTGCGGGTGGGTCACCAAAGAGTTGTAGTAGGCGGCGAGGTCGCGGGCGTGGTGCTCTTCGAGGGAGAAGAAACCGTTCAGACCATAGCCTCCGCGATGCAGGAGGAAGGTGGCAAGCAGCCTGCCGGTGCGACCGTTACCGTCGTAGTAGGGATGGATGGTGACGAGTTGGTAGTGCGCGAGGCCGGCGACCACCGGCACCGGCAGATCCCGGGCCTCGGCCCCCTCCACCCAATCGGCGAGAGCCGCCATGAGCCGCGGCACGTCACGGGCTTCCGGCGGCAGGTAGACGAGCGCTCCTGTCTCCGAGTCCCGGATGACGTTCTGGCCGTCCCGGTAAGGCGTCGGCTTGGCGCGTGGACCGCGCTCCACGAGACCGTGGAGGCGGCGGAGCAGATCCTCCGTCAGCGGCGTGCCCTTCGCGGCCCACTCCTCGACGCGCAAGAGCGCGTGCCAGTAGCTCTTCACTTCGAGGACGTCCCGCTCGCGGCCGTGGAAGCGGACGCGGCCTCCCTGGATGACCGCTTCGGCTTCCGCCAGCGTCAGCCGGTTTCCTTCGATCCGGGTCGAGTAGTGGGTCGAGCGCAGGCGCGCCCGGCGGCGCAGCTCCTCGGCGGCTCCCGGCGGCACCGGCGTGTGGTCCACGACGGCTCGCGCGGCCTCCACGTCGAGCAGGCAGCGGACGACCGCCGGGGAGAGGCTATAGCGAGGACGCCACATTCCCAACCTATTTGCCGCTCGTCTCCTTGAGCGCGACCTTCTTCTCCAGCTTGCCGCCCTTCAAGCTGTCGTACTTCACGGTCACTTCTCCATCTCCTTCCACCAGGAAGAAGAGCTTTCGCGTGGAGGCGCCGTCGACTCCGGGCACCAGGAGGCGCTCGGGGCGGTGCTCCTGGAGGTCGATCTTGTCGAGCCAGGGGTCGTCGATCAGGCCGCTCGCGACGACACGGCCGCCGGTGACCGTCACCAGGTCCGGACGGTGCAGCTTGTTCTGGAGGGCCATGCCGGTCATGCTCGGGATGGCGCGGTCGTTGAGCACCGGCACTTCCAGGCGCCAGAGGTGCGGACCGGCTTTGCGCACGAGGGTCTCGCCGATGCTCAGATGCGGCAGGTGGTGAGCTTGGAAGAGGACGAAGGCCGCGTTGCGGTGCATCTCTTCTTCCAGCATCCAGCCCTCGGGAATGCGCTGGGAGTCCTGGCGGTAGCCGCCGATCTCGATGGGACCGTATTGCGGATGGTTGTAGGGATGCCAGTTGACGAACTGCCGGCCGAGGGTGAGCAGATCGTTGAACTTGATCAGCTCCTGGTCGGTGATCTTGCCGTCCTTGTCGAAGTCCGCCGGCGGATCGTAGAGCTCGTTGGTGAAGGCGATGGCGCCGAGGACACCGTAGAAATGATCCGTGCCGCCGCCGTGGACGGTGTAGAGGTCTTTCCAGGTGACGATGTACTTGTAGCCCGGCAGGAGGTTCTCCCCTTCCTTGCCGAGCAGGTCGTAGACCTTGACGTCCTGCAGCGGGTAGGGCGGATCGGCTTTCGCCTGCGGGCCGCGCACGATGAGCCGGCCGTTGTTGTGGAAGCTCTGCATGGCGGCGATGTTGGGGTGCGCCTCCGCCCACAGCGCCACGGACCGCGTCTCGGGGATCGCCAGCGGATACGGGCCGGAGCCGGACTGCACGTAGGCGGGCTCCCAGAAGTAGCCCCAGGTGCGGTTGGGGTCGACGTAGCCGGGGCCGTCCTCGTTGACCTTGCCGTCGCCGTCGTTGTCGATCCCCTCGGTGCCGAGGAGGACGTAGTCGCCGAGCTCACCGGGCTGCACCGGCACCATCAGGCGCGGATCGCGCGGGTCGAGACGGAAATTGCCTTCGCCGAGCGGCACCTTTTTGCGCATCTGGGTGATGATGCCGTCGCCGTCCAGATCGTCCGGACCGTCCTCGTCCACCAAACCGTCGCGGTCGTCGTCGACCGGGTACATCACGGTGCGCGGCGTGTTGGCGTCCGACGGACCCTTGAACCAGTGCGCCCGGCCGTCGGCGTTGAGGACGGGCAGGACGTAGAGGACCGCGCGGTCGAGCAGCTCGGTCACCTGCGGCAGCTTGCCGTAGTTTTTGAGCACGAAATCGATGATGTAGAGGCAGGCTTCGGTCCCCTGCACCTCGTTGGCGTGCGTGTTGCCGTCGATCCACATCGCCGGCTTGGACAGCTCGGCGGCGCCGGTCTCCGGGTTCTGGATGGTGAGCAGCCAGAGATCGCGTCCCTCGATGCTCTTGCCGATGCTTTCGAGGCGGGTCCACTTGGGATAGGCGGCGTGGAAGTCCCTGAGGATGCGCACGACTTCGTCGTAGTCGTGGAGACGGTCGAAGCGCGGCTGCGGCTCCACGCCGACCGATTGGATCGGTGTTGCGATCGGTGCGGCGGCGTGCGCGCGGCCGGCCAGCAAGAGGAGGGCCGCGGCGGCGAATGCGAGAAGACTGCGATGCGGTCTCATGGTGTCAGGCCCCTTTCCTGCCGCTTTGCCCAGCCGCTTTTCCAACCGCTTTTTCGAGCTCAACTGTCTTGACGCCGCGGCCGGCGTTCTCGGTGATGACGCGGACGGTGATCCGGGTGCCCGGCTCGGCGCGCACCAGCCACTCGGCCTCCAGGGTGCCCGAGGTCCCGTCCAGGCGCTCGGTCACGACGCCGCGATGCCCGGTCACCAGATCGACGCCCTTGCCGGTTTCGATCTGCAGGCGGACCGGCAGGTGGAACTTGCCGCGCTCGGACATCTTGGTGTGCGTCGGCAGCCAGCCGCGGTTGACCGCCACGGCACGCACCCGCCAGACGCCGCCGCCGAGGCTCTTGGCGTCGAGGGAGGCGATCTCCACCCGGGCGAGCTTGCCGGCGAGATCGAGGATGGTGTCGGTGTGCGCCTCGAACGCGGGCTGCAGGACGGCGATCGGCGGATCGACCTCGATGAACGGATCGAGACCGCCGGTCTCGGCTTTCGTGCCGTCGGGCAGGGTCACCGGCGTCCAGGGCCGGAACGCCTCGGGCGCATGGGCGTCGACCCAGGCCAGCACGTCGCGCTCGCGGTCATTTCCAGAAGTACCGCCAGAAGTACCGCCGGAATCGCTGCCGGCCGTTCCCCCTCCACCGCCGCCGCCCATCGAGCGCATCCGCTCGACCATCTTTTTGGGATCGAGCTGGCCGCCCTTCATGGCGCCGATCACCATCTGGGCGCTGAACTGCGGCGGCACCTTGTTCTCTTTGAGGAAGGCGGCGATCTTCTCTTCGCCCAGGGCGATGAACTGGTCGGAGGTCATCGCAGCCGCCTTGTCGACGGTCAGAGCGTCGCCGCCCGCCGCAGGCTCGGCCTTCTTCTCCGCCTTGGGAATCCCCCAGACGTCGAGCTCGAGAGCCATCTCACCGGCCTGGTAGTAGAGCCACGGGGTGAAGCCTCCCTTGCCATACTGCTCCGCGGGACGATCTGCCGACAGGCCGGCTTTTTTCAGCCGCTCCTTGTAGGCCTCGGCGAGCTTGTCGAAGTAGCCCTGGTCCCCGGCGTCGACCCGGGTCGCCGCGCCGGCGCCGAGGAACACGGCGAGCTGCTCTTTCGTGATGCTGTTCTGGCGCACGAACGGGTTGTCCTTGACCACGTCCCAGACCTGATCGACGGTGTACTCCTTCTCCGGATCGAGCCCGGTGAAGCTCGCCGCCCGGGCCGTCAGCTTGAACGTCTGGGTGCCGAGATCGCCGCCGCCGCCCAGGCTCTGCGGTGCCGCGAGGAGGTTGTTGGCCGGACCGTAGATCACCGCCAGGGCGATGTTGCGGTGGGCGAGGATGAAGTCCATCGCCGCCTTGGTCTCCGGCGCGTAGCTCGGCCAGGGGCCGGCCTCGGGGTCGGGATAGGGAAAGGCGTGCGGGAAGTTGCGGTCCGGCCAGACGCCGTCCGCGCCGTCCTCGTTGAAGACGCCGTCGCCGTCGTCGTCCTTCCCTTCGGTCTCCAGACGGAAGGCGCCGGCCCGCTGCTTCAGGCCGTCGGCCTTGATCATCAGCCGTGGCTCCTTCGGGTCGATCAGCCAGCCACCGGCCGGATCGGGGATGCGCAGGTGAGTGATGACGCCGTCGCCGTCGAGATCGTCGACCGGGTCCTCGCCCACCAGGCCGTCGCGGTCATGGTCCACCTTCTGCGCATTGCCGCTGCGCCGGGCACGCGGCTTGGCGAAGAGGGCGTCGTGGGCGTCGGGGTTGAGCGCCGGAGCGACGTAGAAGGTCCGCTCGCGCAGCAGGGCCGCGGTGTCCTTGCCGGTGCTCGGATCGACCAGGCGCTGGATCAGATGGAGAGCTGCCTCGGTGCCGGCGTTGTGATAGCCGGCGATGTTGGCGCCGACGAACACCGCCGGCCGCTCATCCGGCGGCACGTCGTTCGGGGTAGTGCCCGGGGCGGCGGTGCGGGCGGCGATCCGGACGACATAGATCGGCCGGCCGCCGGCGGACTTGCCGATGGTCAGGATCTGGATCTCCGGATGTTCCTTGCTCCAGGTCTGGAGCTGATGCTCGACCTCGCTGAAGCGGTGGTAGCCGTCGGTCAGCGGAGCGGATGCCGCGGAAGCCCCCGCTGCCAGAGACATCGAGCCAATCACCAGTCCGGCCGCCACAAGAGAGAGTTTCACGTCGTGGGTTCCTCCGTTAGGGAAAGCATCATCTCTCCAACGAAAGTGAGATCATGTCACGGACGGAGGCAAACGCATGAGGCAGAGGCAGACTCCATGGCCGTGATCCCCTTGCGGCATCTCGAGGGTAAGTACGAGATCCTCGGCAAGCTCCGGGAGGGTGGCATGGGGGCCATCTACAAGGTGCGCCATCGCCTTCTGGAGGAGGTTTGCGTCATCAAGGTGATGCGGCCCCATCTCATCGGCGACGAAGAGCTGCGGGCGCGCTTCCTCCGCGAGGCCCGCCTGGCCATCAAGCTGCGTCACGCCAACATCGCGCAGCTCTACGACTTCACCGTCGACGAGGAGGACGGCACGGCCTTCATCGTCATGGAGTACATCTCCGGCAAGACCCTGGAGGACGTGCTGGCGCACGGCGGTCCGCCGCCGCTCGGGCTCACCCTGGAGATCGCCCAGCAGTCGCTGCGCGCCCTTGGCTATCTGCATCGCAAGGGCCTCATCCACCGCGACATCTCGCCGGACAACCTGATGGTCACCGAGGACGCCGAAGGGCAGCCGCTGGTGAAATTGATCGACCTCGGCATCGCGAAGATCCTTGGCATCGGCGGCGACGGGCTGACCCAGACCGGCACCTTCCTCGGCAAGGTGCGCTATGCCTCGCCGGAGCAGTTCAGCGCCGACGGGTCGGGCACCATCGACGCCCGCGGCGACCTCTACTCGTTCGGCATCGTGCTCTATGAGCTGCTCACCGGCCGCTTCCCCATCGTTGGCAAGGACCCCTCGTCGCTCATCGCCGGCCATCTCTTCCGGCCTCCCCTCGACTTCGCGGAGAGCGATCCCGCCGGCCGCATCCCCGCCGGTCTCCGGGAAGCCGTCTGCCGCGCGCTGGAGAAGAAACCCGGCGACCGTTTCGCGAACGCTCTCGACTTCTCACGTGCCCTGGCGCCGTTCCGGACCCCGGGCGACGCCGAGGCCGATGAGGTGCGACGCCTGTTGAGCGGCGCGTCCAGGGCCGCGGCACCGGCCGAGGCGCCTGCCCGGCGGCCGGGCACCACGCAGGAGCGGCTGGACGAGCATTTCGCGCTGGCGGCCGCGACCCTCGAGCTGCGCACGACGGCAAAGAAAAAGAAAAAGCCGGCAGGCGGACCGCGCGCCACGGCGCTGGAAGCCGCCGTCGCCGAGATCGACGCGGCGCTGGAACGCCACGATCTGGAAGCCGCCGGAGCGCTCCTCGACGCCGCGGTCGCACGCTTCGGCGCCGAGGACGCCCTGCGGCAACCCTGGCTGCGCCTGGAAGCGATCCGCCATGACGACGACGCCGAACGTCCGGTGAAGTCCGCGCTGGCGGCAGCGCGGAAGCTGCAGGCCCGGGGGGATCTCGCCGCCGCCATGACCGCCGTGGAGCAGGTTCTGGCGACGGACCCCGATCACCGGGAGGCGCGCAGCCTGCGAATCGATCTGGAAGCCGCCCGCCTGCGCCGTGAGCTGGAAACCCGCGTCAAGACCCTGCTGACCGAAGCACGGCGCCTGGAGTCCAAGGGAGATCTAGAAGCCGCGGCGAAAAAACTCCGCGCCGCGGCCGGCCTGGACGCCGACAACGCCGAAATCCGCCTCCGCATCGCCGCTCTCGCCGTCCGCGACACTGAGCTGCACCGCGAAAAGGAAGAGAGCCTCGTCCAGGCCGTCACCGCGATCACCGGCCTGATCGACCGGAAGCACACCGACCGGGCGCTCAAAGCGCTGCACGACGCCGAGGTGCGCTACGGCCGTCACGACGAGCTGGACCGGCTGCGCAAACGCCTTGCGGATGTGGTGCTGGAGGAGTGAGGGGGGTCTCCACGGGTTGCCCGTTGTCCGCTGCCCGGAGACCGTATATCCTCAAGGCATGGCGACGATCTCTCTGCCCGACATTCTGCGGCTTAGTGTTCCGGAGCGACTCCAGATTGCGACAGCGATCTGGGACAGCATCGCGGCCGAGCCCGAGCGGTTGCCGCTGTCGGAGGAGCGTCAGCAGGAGGTCCTCCGGCGTTCTGCGGCCTATAAGAGCAATCCCGAGCAAGCGATCCCTCTGGACGAAGCCCTGGCACGCATCCGGCGCTCCTTGTGAGCTTCCGGCTCGTCATCTGGCCCGAAGCCGACGCGGAAGTCGCGGAGGCGGCGAGCTGGTATGAAGGAAAGCGCGCCGGTTTAGGAGCCGAGTTCCTGGACGCCTTTGATGCGGCGACGGACAAGCTTCGTCGACAGCCCTACTTGTATGCACCGATCCTACGCGACGCGCGGCGGGTCCTGCTCCAACGCTTCCCGTATGACGTGATCTACGAAATCCACGGTGATGAAGTGGTTGTCCTCTCCTGCTTCAATGAGTGGAGAGATCCGCAAGAGTGGATGCGGCGCGTCGAGTGATCGAGCCCTAATACAGCTCCTCATAATGCGCCTGGCTGGTCAGCACGCGGCGCACGTAGGCGCGGACGTCGTCGGCGCCGATCTTGGTGAACATTTCGTCGAGGGCTCCGGGGCCGTAGCAGTAGCTGCGCCAGAGCAGCGTCTCGGGCTCTCCGGCGGGATAGGCGGCGACGGCCAGGACGTCGTTTCCGTTGAAGTCGTGCAGGAGGCCCGAGAGGGCGGCGGCGCCGAGGGCGGCGGAGATTTCGGGGCGGAAGAGGTCGTCCGGCTCGATCTTGAGACCGATCACCCCGGCGATGCGGCGGGCAGCGGGCAGGGAGAGCTGGGTGAGGCCGCGGGCGGCTTCCGGCGACAGGGCGTGAGCATCGAACCGGCTCTCTTCGCGGACGAGCGCGGCCAGCAGGTTGGGATCGATACCGCGCAGCCGCGCCTGCGTCAGCAGGATCTCGCGGTAGGGGAACGGATAGAGCACGATGTGGAGGTTGTGGGGCTGGATGGCCAGCGGCACCCGGGCCGGCGTGTGGTCGCGGAGCGCTTCCGCCTGGCGGATCGAGAGGGCGTGCTCGCCGCCGCGGGCGAGAAACAGACTGCCCGTGAGGCCCAGCGAGGGCTGGGTCACCGGAAACTGGCGCGGCACGGCGGCGGCTCCCTCGTGCCAGAGGCCGAGGGCGAGGAGCTTCTCCTCGGGACGGGCCAGCGGCTTCGTCCACAGCGGCCAGCGAGAGATCCGCACCTCGGAGAGCGACACCCAGGGCGCTGTGCCACGGTCGGTGGTCAGAACGTGGAGCAGGCGCCGCCGCGCGGCCTGGGCGGTCTCGTCGCGACGGTTGAGCGCGCTGAGCAGAAACCAGGCGCCGTAGAGGTCCTGCGGACGGCGCGAGGCGGCCAGACGGCGCCCTTCCTCGGCGGCGCTGCGCGCCAGCGGCTCGGCGATGAGGCGGGCGCGCGCCAGGCGGGCGAGCGGATGGTAGGGATCGGCGCGCAGGACGTCCAGGTAGGCGGCGACCGCGGTGTCCGCCTCATCCGGCTCCAGCTCGGCCAGCCGGCCGCGCCAGTAGGCGAGCTCCAGACGGTCGTCGGCGTCGGCCGGCAGCAGGCGGTCGAGCCAGGCATGGGCGCGGTCGGCGCGGCCGCGAACGACGTCGGAGGCGGTCATGAACAGACCGGCGCGGAGCGTCGCGGCGTTCCACTCCGGGCGGCCGGCGAGGGTATAGAACATCGTCGCCGCCGCAGCCTCGTTGCCCATCCGCCATTCAAGGCGCAGGATGGAGAGGAGGGCCTGCGCGCTCCATTCGCCGGACGGCTCGGCCAGATAGGCCATCTGGAAGCTGGTGATCGCCGGCCGCCAATCGCCCTTCAGCTCATAGGACCGTCCCTGTTGAAAGAGAGCGCGCGCGCGC
>Ga0307508_10007107_pt1 | contig 10432 bp, 9 predicted proteins | sample 9_EM_MG_FD_203089 | JGI IMG/M metagenome (GOLD analysis project Ga0307508, IMG submission 203089) | Populus trichocarpa ectomycorrhiza microbial communities from riparian zone in the Pacific Northwest, United States - 9_EM | ecosystem: Host-associated > Plants > Roots > Unclassified | place...
CACCAGGACATGCGGATCGCCAGCGCGTACGCCCTGCTGCCGAACCAGAACCCGCTCGACCCGACCGACAAGACGGCGCTGTTCTCCCCGCCGTGGCGGCCGACCAGCGGCCTGATGGCCTCGATCAAGCAGGGCAACCCGACGCCCGAGATCACCGACACGCGCCGCGAGATGACGCTCGCCGACCTGCGGTACTGGAAGGCCGGCGTGATCGTGCTGACCCCGCAGGAGCGGGACATCGAGATGCTGCGGGCGATGAGCGACCTGCTGGGCTTCCAGCCGACCTGGACGGGCGGCGCCTGGATCTGGAACGTCCGCAACCTGGTCGACAACCCGGACGCGGTGCTGGGCTGACGGATCCGGGCGGCGCTACTGCTTGATGCAGCAGCCTGCGCAGATCTTCGGCTTGGGCAGGGTGAAGGCCAGGCAGCAGGTCTTGCGCTGGACGTCCAACTGGCCGTTCGGGCCCGGCACCAGCTCGATCAAGTCGTCGACGCCGAGCGCGCCGAGCAGCGTGTCGATCGTCTCGGCCGATGATCCGGGCAGGACGTCGGCCGAGCGCAGCACCGCGTAGGCGACGCCGGAGGAGAGCGAGCCCAGCAGGGTCCGCTTGCCGAGCCGGACCCGGCCGTGGATGGCGTCCAGCATCGGGGCGAGGTGCTCGTCCAGCAGCGACGTGCGGAACGCGGCCAGCAGCGCGGCCTCGTCGGCGACGACCCGCACCTGCGGCAGCCCGCTGAGCGCCAGTGGGTCGGAGGGCAGGACCGCGACCGGGATGTCGGCCGCCAGGCCCAGCGTCACCAGCGGCTGCGGATCGTCGAAGTGAATGAGCACGTTGTCGCTGCTCAGCAGCGGCACCCGGCGGGCCGAGGCCCAGCCCAGCACGGCCGGCAGCGCCAGCCAGTAGGTGTACGCCTTCCAGGCCAGCGCGGCCGCGGCGTGCGGCTGGGCGTGCCAGCGGCGGCCGGCCGACTCGAGCAGGGCGCCCAGCTCCGCGCCGGCGAGCAGGCTCGCGGGGCGCCAGCCGGCGGGGTTGTGGACGAGCAGGTCGGGCGCGAGGCCGGGAAGCTCGGTGCTGGTGCCGAACATGGCCCGCAGCGTCGCCGTGACCGGGGCGAGCGGCTGCTCGGCGCGGCGGGCACCGGCCAGGGCGGCGGGCCCGAGCACGGTGGTCACCGGCGGCCCGTCAGGGGGCTCAACCTCTTCTGCAGGATCACCGTTGTCCCCTCGCCGTGTCTGGAGAACATAATTCTCGCCCAGGAAGAGTCGAGCTTCCAGACCACCGTACCTTGTTAAGGCTAACCTAACCACGCGAGCGTGGCGGTCATTTGCCCGCCCCCCAACAGGTGTTCTTCTGGTTAATACCCTACGCAAGGGTGTCCTAACGGACCGTCGTGCCGTTGCCGGGTTCGTCAAGGTATCTGTCGGCAACGCGCTACTAGCCCCTTGCGGACACCAGGGGCAGCGACACTGAAATTCCGGTCGCGAAGGGGACATCTGTGATGACCACCTCGCCCGTCGAGCGGGCTGCGGATCAGTTCGTCACGGCGCTTGCGCAGTGGCGGAACGAACGGGGGATGACCAAGAAGCAGCTGGCGGCGCGGATGGGCTTCGATCCCTCGTACGTCAGTCATGTCGAGGGGCGCCGGCACAAGCCGACCGAGGACTTCGCGCGCCGCGCCGAGGCGGTGCTTGCGGCCGGCGGGGCGATCTGGCAGCGGTTCCAGGAGTACGACGAACTGCGGCATGCCCGCGGCAACACGATGCACCGGGATCCGCCGGTGCCGGTGCAGTGGATGCCCCCCGGCACGGGACTCATCGTCGAGCGGGAGATCGCGGAGCTTACGTACACGGATCGGGCTTATCGGTGTCGAATCCGCCGTGATCTCTACAACGCCGGGGTCGAGCCGGTCACCCGCTATCTGGTGAAGATCGCCGTGGACCGCTACCCGCACGACCCGGCCGGGTCCAACCGGCACCACCGCGAGCATCCGCTGACCTTCGAGGAGATGGATCTCGAGGCGTTCGCCGGCGAGGGCGACGCGGTCGAGCCGATGCTCTGGCGGCTCAAGCTGGACCGGGACGCGGCCAAGGAAGTCTGGCTGCTGTTCGCCAACGACCAGGGCCAATTCCCGCTCTATCCGGGCGACCGCACCACCATCGAGTACGCCTACTCGGTCGGCGAGGAGAAGTGGGGCCAGTGGTTCCAGCGCGCGGTCCGGCTGCCCACCCGCAGCCTCACCGTGCGCCTGGACTTCCCGGTCGAGTTCGAGCCGCAGGTCTGGGGCGTCGAGACCTCGCTGGCCGCCGAGGTGCCCGTCCGGACGCCGCTCGAACGGCACAACGAGGACCGGCGCGCCATCTTCGAGTGGTCGACCGACGCGCCCCTGTTGAACGCGCGCTACCGCCTGGAATGGCGCTTCCGGGGCCTGGCCACGCCGCCCAGCGCCGAGGAGGCCGGCCGGCCGCCGGCGACCGGCACCGACCGGGCCAGCCACCGGATGCGCGGGATCGGCATCGTGCAGCGCGGCAACGACCTGCTCCGCCAGCGCGCCCGGCACTTCCAGCTGCCCCGCGAGCAGACCGCCGCCCGGGAGGCGGTCACCGCGCTGCTGACCACGTTGGACCGGCTGGAACGGCTGCACGACTTCAGCAAGGGCGTCGGGCTGGCCGCGCCGCAGATCGGGCTCTCGGTCGCCGCCGCGGTGATCCGGCCGCCCGAGCGTGGCACCGAGCCGGTGGTGCTGCTCAACCCGCGGATCATCGCCGAGTCCATCGACTCCGACGAGCAGTACGAGGGCTGCCTGTCGTTCTTCGACTATCGCGGCCTGGTTCGGCGGCCGCTGCGGGTCGACGTGGAGCACGCCCGGTTCGACGGCACCCGGGTCATCACCACCTTCGACCGGGCGATGGCCCGCCTGGTGAGCCACGAGATCGACCACCTGGAGGGCCAGCTCTACGTGGACCGGATGGCCGTCGACACGCAGCTGGTGCCGGTGGACGAGTACCGCCAGACCGGGCAGGCGTGGAGCTACTGAGCCTCGGTGAAGCTGTCGTACTTGATCCGGATCGACGGGACCTGCAGCTCGGCGAGCGTCTTCAGGGTCGCCTTGACCATCGAGCCGGAGCCCGAGACGAAGAAGTCGTGCTCGTTCCAGGGGCCGTACCGGGCGACGACGTCCGAGATGTTGCCCTGCTCGCCGGGGAACGTGGGGTCGTCGCTGCACGCGGTGACCACCGACAGCCACGGGTAGCGGGCGGCCAGCCGGTTCAGCTCGGCCAGGTCGTACAGCTCCTCGCGGGTCTTGGCACCGAAGAAGACGTGCACCCAGCGGGTCCGGTTGTACCGGGTCAGCTCCTCGAGCAGCGACCTGATCGGGGCCAGCCCGGTGCCGCCGGCCACGAAGACCGCGTCCCGGGTCGAGCGCCGGTCCAGGTTCATCGCCCCCATCGGCGCCGCCAGGCGGATCATGTCGCCGACCTCGAGCCGGCGGACCAGGGCGCTGGACACCCAGCCGGCGCCCACCGCGCGGACGTGGAACTCCAGCGTCTGGTCCCGGCGCGGGGCGTTCGCCGGCGAGTAGGTCCGCCACAGCCTGGGCTGGAAGCGCGGGCATTCGATGCTCAGGTACTGCCCGGCGCGGAACTCGAGCGGCTGCATCGGCGCGACCGTGAACACCGCGATGTCCTTCGCCCGGCGCTCGTGGGTGAGCACTTCGGCGTACCAATAGGGCGGGTTGGTGTCGGCCTCCGCCCCGGCCAGCATCTTCGCGCTGATCACCGCGTAGGCGTCGGCCCAGGCCTGGTCGTACTCGACGACCCACTGCTCACCCGCGTAGGCGCGCATCGCCTCGATCAGGGCGCCGCCGACGACCTCGTAGTGCTCGGGCTCGACATGGAACTTGCGGTGGTCGCGGCCCAGGGCGCGCAGGTAGCTGTCGAACTTCTCCGGATCGCCCAGCGTCTGCACGGCGGTGACGATCGCGCCGAGCAGCCGGGATCGCTGCACATCCATCTGGACCGGAAAGAGATCCCGCAGGTTCGGGAACGAGAGGAAGACGCGAGCGTAGAAGTGACCAGCGACTTTGTCTTGATCCTCCTCGACGAGGCTCCAACTCTCTTTGAGCAAGCGCGCGAGGTCTCCCATGCATTCAGGGTGGTCAGACCAGTCCGGAAGCCGACGCACGAAAAGTGCGACATGCCACATCCTTGGGCGCGTCGCTTGCCCCGATAGGTCCGAATGTGTATAGCCTCGGCCAACTCTGTCGCTCACGAACGGGTGACGGCTCCTACAGTTGTGCCGTGACTGTCCTTGATCGTCCGCGTACGGCCGTGCGCCTCGAAGTCGTGATCGTGCTGCTGCTGTCGCTCGGCCAGTCGGCGGTCTACTCGGTGGTATCCCTGGTAGCGAAGCTGACGGCCGGCAAACCGCTGTCCCAGCAGACCGCCACGCTGAACCCGTCGCAGTCGCCCCGGCCCTATCTGGATCTGACATATCAGGTGCTCGGGATCTTCTTCGCGCTCGTGCCGGTGTTGCTCGCCCTGTATCTGCTCGACCGCCCCCGCCGCACGCTGGGCATCACCCTCGATCGCCCGGGCTTCGACCTGGGCTGGGGCTTCGGCCTGGCCGCGGCCATCGGAATCCCCGGCCTCCTGCTGGTGTACGCGGCCGCCCGGCTCGGCCTCAACGCCCAGATCGTGCCCGCCGCCCTGCAGCCGGTCTGGTGGGCGATCCCCGTGCTGGTCATCGCGGCCGTCCAGAACGCCGTCCTCGAAGAGGTCATCGTGGTCGGCTACCTGGTGACGCGGCTGCAGTCCTTCGGCTGGCGGCTCGCCGCGGTCGTCGCCACGTCGGCCGTCCTGCGCGGCTCCTACCACCTCTACCAGGGCTTCGGAGCGTTCGTCGGGAACGCGGTGATGGGCGTGCTGTTCGCCCTGTTCTTCGTGCGGTTCAAGCGGGTGCTGCCGCTGATCGTCGCGCACAGCCTGCTGGACATCGTGGCGTTCGTCGGTTACACGCTGCTGCCGAAGGCCTGGCTCTCCTGGCTGTAGAAGCGTTCGGCGCGCTCGGCCAGTGCCTGGGCGCCGGATCGGCTGGTCAGCACGGCGGCCAGCAGGCTCGTGCCGGGGAAGAACCGGTTCAGCGTCCGGATCGCGGTCCACCGGCCGGCCTGCGCCGCGACCATCCGGCCGAGCCGCCACGCCGCGTCGCTGATCCCGCCGTCCTCGTCCTCGTAGCTGGGCTGCTTCGCCGTGTCGATCGCGGCCTGCGCGTCCGCCCGGCTCGGATGCACCCTGGTCAGGACGAGCAGGTCCGCCGCCCGCCGCTCCTCGGTCGGATCCAGGCCGTAGGCGGCGGCGATGTGCAACACCAGGTCGGCCTGGGTGAGCGCGGCAGTGCCGAGCAGGGCCACCGGGGCGTACGAGCCGGCGACGGCCGCGCAGACGGTGCTCAGGCCGCCGAAGCGGGTGAACTGGCGTACCGCCAGGCGGGCCTTGCCGGCGCTCGTCGCGCTCGGGTACGCGTCGCTGATCCGGGCCGCCCACTCCTTGGCCCGCGGGCCGATGGTCTGCACGGCGGCCAGGGCGAGCAGCTCGGGCGAGTGCCCGGGGTCGGCGACGATCTTCGCCCAGGCCTCGATGCGGTCGTTCGCGGCCGGGACATCGACGGACGCTTTGTCCGCCGGGGTGGGGGATTCGGTTGGCACGCTCGGCGGCGCGGACTCGACAGCCCCCGGCCGCCCCGGGGCCGTGGCCGGGGGCTCGACGGTCTCGCTGCCGGCATCGGTCGTGGTCGGCATGGTGGTGATCGCCTCGCTCTGGGCGTCGGTCACGGTCGGCGGGGTGGGGTTCGGGGCGGCGGAGGACGTTGTCGCGCGGGGAGCGGGGGCCTTTCGCGGCGACCTCTTCACCGGGGCGGCCTTCTTGGCGGGTGCCTTCGCTGGCAGCGCAGGAGCCTTAGTCGGCCGCTTCTCGGGCTCAGCGGGCTTGCTGGGGCTGGTGTTTTCCGTGCTGCGCGCGTCTTCGGCCGGCGGCGTCTCGGGCGTACTCCCGGCGGTTTTGCGGTGCCGACCGGGCTGGGGCTCCGCCGCGCTCTCGCTCGCCGGCGGCTGGAAGGTCACCGGAGGGGCCGCCTTGGCGGGCCGGCGGGGCGCGCCCTTGGTCGGCTCTTCGTCGGGCGCGGCCTGCTCAGGGGTGCTGAACGCGGCCCGGGGACTGCGCGAACGCGGCACATCCTGGCGCTGCGTGGGCGACTTCTCCTCCATGCCGAGGCAGCCTAGTCCGGCCGAGCCGGTTTCTCCTGTTGGTAGACGGTGTGGTCGGTCGATTTATCAGCCGGGTGCCGCCCGTTTGGCCTGGTCGGGGTCGTCCGAGGGCCGTTCCCGGCGGTCCGGCGTGGCAAGGGGATACCTCTTTGCCCGCCCCGGGACCGGTCCGGTATCCTCGAGCTTCGGCAGCCTCAGGGTTGTCAGGGAGACTTCGCCTAGTCCGGTCTATGGCGCCGCACTGCTAATGCGGTTGGGGTTTTATAGCCCCTCCCGGGTTCGAATCCCGGAGTCTCCGCTTTCTTCTTTGTGCGGCCTTGTCCGCACGTGTTGCACGATCAACGCGGCGGCGCACAGCAATGTGACCACGCCAAAGGCGGTGTGCAGCGCCACGCTCACCCCGCCAAACGACGCGCCCGCGTTCCCGGCCGCGCTGAGCACCAGCAGCACCCACAGCACCGGCCGCAGGATCCCGCCCTGGCGCTCGGTCTTGATCTCGGTCATTTGCGTCCTCCTGGTTGGACGGTCGATCCGCATCGGTCGCCTAGAACGCTATGGACGCGTGCGGCCCGGCACGATCCCGGCAGCCGCCCGCCCGGGGTGCAGCAGGCTGTACTCTCTCGCCCCCGCCCTGGTCCCGGACCGCGCATCGGCCCTATCGTCGCCGAGATGAGAAGCCGGTTCGACCTACGGGCAGAGGTGCAGCGCCGGGCCCGTCTCGCCCTGGACGGCGTGGAACGCCTGGTCGGCGGGCTAGGCACCGCGATGCTGGCGCTCGTGGTGCTGGTGTTGCTGGTCGTCACCGCCATGGCCGCCGCGCTCGGGGTCGGGCTGCTCGTTCTGCCAGCCGTGCTGCGCGCGGTGCGGGCCGTCGCCGACCGGGAACGCGCCCGGCTCAGCCGCTGGGGCCCGGAGATCATCGCGCCCGGCCCCGTGCCGGACCGCCTGCGCGCCGCCCTCGCCGACCGCGCCGTCCGGCGGGAGCTGGGCTGGCTGGTCGGCTACGCGCCGCTGGGCCTGGCGCTCGGCGTGCTCGGGCTCGGCCTGCCCATCAACGCCGTCCGCGACGGGACGTTCGTGCTGTGGTGGCGGCTGGTCCCGGCGGAATTCGCCACCTCGTCGCTCGGCTGGCCGCCGGCGCACAGCTGGCCCGGCGCGATCGCGGTCTCCCTGCTCGGCGTGCTCTGGGCGGTCGTCGTGGTCGGCCTCGGCCCCGGCATGGCGCGGCTGCAGGCCTGGCCCGGGCGCTGGCTGCTGGCCCCGGACCCCGATGCCGACCTGTCGCTGCGGATCACGCGGCTCACCACGACCCGGGCCGCCGCGCTCGACGCGCACGCCACCGAGCTGCGGCGGATCGAGCGGTCGCTGCACGACGGCGCGCAGAACCGGCTGGTGACCGTCGCGGTCCTGGTCGGCGCGGCCCGCCGGGCCGTGGAACGCGACCCGGCCAACGCGGCGGCGCTGCTCGGCCGGGCCCAGGACGCCGCCGAACAGGCGCTCGCCGAGCTGCGTACGGTCGCCCGCAGCATCCTGCCGCCGGTGCTCGCCGACCGCGGGCTGGCCGGCGCGTTGTCCGGGCTCGCCGTCAACTGCACGGTGCCGTGCCGGATCGAGTTGGACGTGCCGGGCCGGTGCGCCGCCTCCGTCGAGGCGACCGCCTACTTCGTGGTGGCCGAGGCGCTCACCAACATCGTCAAGCACAGCGGGGCGGAGCACGCCTCGGTCACCGTGCGCCGTAGGGTCGACCGGCTGTTGCTGAGCATCGCCGACGACGGTCACGGCGGTGCGGACGAGCACGGCGGCTCGGGGCTCGCCGGGATTCGCCGCCGCACGGAAGCACACGACGGGATTCTCACCGTGACCAGCCCGCCCGGTGGACCCACGACTCTCGAGGTGGACCTGCCATGCGGATCGTGATCGCCGAGGACGACGCGCTGCTGCGCGAGGGGCTGGCGCTGCTGTTGCGGGCCGAGTCGCTGGACGTGGTCGGCACGGCCGGCACCCCCGACGAGCTGCTCGCCGCGATCGACGCGCACCGCCCGGACGTGGCCATCGTCGACGTCCGGATGCCGCCGACGCACACCGACGAGGGGATCGCCGCGGCGGTCGAGGCCCGGCGCCGGCATCCCGATCTGGCGGTGCTCGTGCTTTCCGCGTACGTCGAAAAGACCTTCGCCACCGACCTGCTGGCCGGCGGCGCCGCGCGGCTCGGCTACCTGCTCAAGGAGCGGGTCGGCCGGGTCGAGACGTTCCTCGACGCGCTGCACCGGGTCGCCTCCGGTGGCACCGCTATCGACCCCGAGGTAGTCGCGCAACTCTTCGCCCTCAGCCGGCAGGACATCTCGTTGGCCCGGCTCAGCCCGCGCGAACGCGACGTACTCGCGCTGATGGCCGAAGGCCTCGGCAACGCCGCCATCGCCGAGCGGCTCTTCGTCACCGAGGGCGCGATCCACAAGCACATCCGCAGCATCTTCGCGAAGCTCGACCTGGCTCCCGACGAGCGCACCGACCGCCGGGTCGCCGCGGTCCTGCACTACCTGGAGAACTCGCACCCGGCCTGAAAGATCGACGCAGACTGATTCACAACTGCGCATATATGCAGGTCATCGTTCTACCGAATTTACCCGGTTGCGCATCCTCGGACGGTCACGGCGGCCCGCGAAGCCGGTACTTTGGAGCGCGATCCGGCGAAACTCGGGTACACCTTTCACGCTAAATGGGCATCGGAGCGACCAATTGAGTCAGACTGACGGCGTAAGCACCCGCCGCGGCGAGACGGCGGAGGACGTCGGCTTGCTTGTCGACGCCCCGGCGGCGCCCTCCGTGGGCGAGCCGGCGCCACCCCCGTCGCAGCCCGAGCCCGAGGCCAAGCGCGGCGGCCGGATCGGCTCGGTGGAGATCCTGGCCGGGCTGCTGGTCCTGCTGGTGGTGTTCCGCAATCCGCTGGCCTCGCTGGTCTCCGGGCCCCGGCTGCAGACCTGGACCACCGTCTTCGTCTCCGTGCTCGTGCAGGCCGTGCCCTTCCTGGTCTTCGGCGTCGTGCTGTCGGCGATCATCGCCGTCTATGTGCCCCGGTCCTTCTGGTCCAAGGCGCTGCCCAAGCATCCGGCGCTCGCCGTGCCGGCCGCCGGGCTGGCCGGCGTGGTGCTGCCCGGCTGCGAGTGCGGCAGCGTGCCGATCGCCGGCTCGCTGATCCGGCGGGGCGTCACTCCCGCCGCCGCCCTGGCGTTCCTGCTCGCGGCCCCGGCTATCAACCCGATCGTGCTGACCGCGACCGTGATCGCGTTCCCGGGGCATCCCGAGATGGCGGTCGCCCGGGGCGCCGCGAGCCTGGTGGTCGCCGTCGCGATGGGCTGGCTCTGGCTGCGGCTCGGCAAGCTCGACTGGATCAAGCTGCCGCACCGGCCCGACCTGGACGACCAGTCCCGGGCCCGAGCCTTCTGGGCGGCCTGCCGGCACGACGTCATGCACGCCGGCGGCTTCCTCGTGGTCGGGGCCGCCGCGGCCGCCACCATCAACGTGGTCGTGCCCGGCTCGTGGCTGCAGAGCGTGGCCGGGGCCCCGGTCCTGTCCGTGCTTGCGCTCGCCGTCCTCGCGGTGCTGCTGTCCATCTGCAGCGAGGCCGACGCGTTCGTGGCCGCCTCGCTGTCGCAGTTCTCGCTCACCTCGCGGCTGGTGTTCCTGGTGGTCGGGCCGATGGTCGATCTCAAGCTGATCTCGATGCAGACCGGCGCGTTCGGCCGCCGGTTCGCGTTCCGGTTCGCGCCCACCACGTTCGTCGCGGCGATCGTGATCGGCACCGGCTTCGGGGCGGTGCTGCTGTGAACAAGCAAGCGCAAGCGGTCGTCATGCTGCTCTTCGGTGGGGCGATCCTCCGGGCCAGCCTCACCGACCTCTACCTCCGCTACGTCAAGGAGGGGCTGCGGCCGTTCCTGCTGGTGGCGGGCGCCCTGCTGATCGCCGCGGCGGTGATGACCCTCTGGTACGACCTGCGCGGCCGCACCAGCCCCGACGCGCACCACGACGACAATGAGGACGACGGCCACGGCCACGCCCATCACGAGCCCCGGGTCGGCTGGCTGCTGATCCTGCCGGTGCTCGGGCTGCTGCTCGTGGCGCCGCCCGCGCTCGGCTCGTACGCCGCGGGACAGGCCGGCACCGTGCTG
>Ga0307508_10007108_pt1 | contig 10431 bp, 4 predicted proteins | sample 9_EM_MG_FD_203089 | JGI IMG/M metagenome (GOLD analysis project Ga0307508, IMG submission 203089) | Populus trichocarpa ectomycorrhiza microbial communities from riparian zone in the Pacific Northwest, United States - 9_EM | ecosystem: Host-associated > Plants > Roots > Unclassified | place...
TCGAAATGCAACGGCTAGAAACACTGGCAGCTAGGACACGTGTTCAAGGACAGTAAATATTATTGAATATTAGTCAATTGCGTACAATAATTGCTACAATCGTAGAAAGATCCATAATTCATCTAATCACCATCGGAAGAAACAGGGCAAACACATCGGATCATTTCGCCTCACTTGCTTACAAATAAGCCTGGGAGGTACCTAAGCTTTCAGCAGGTGATCTTACCAAGATCTTACAAGCCCCAATTGAGGAGGACTTGTTGTTCTTTCGACACCGTGACTGAAAAACATAGATAGTACTTAAATTTAAAATTTACTGTTCCGGAACATCGCAATCGCCTCAGCGATGAGCTGCGCCTCTGGTTCCACTGTCTCCAAATAACGTGCAAGTGAGGGCCATCGCGATGCGTGGCATGTACGAGTTCCACCGACATTTTTTTACCACAGTTTCAGAGCCTGGCATAGATTATAGCACATGCTCGACGACCTTCACACATGTTCATACTTGGTTGACTTTGGATGGACCCAACAAGTTCAAGGGTCGGTTCAATGCTTGGATCTGCAATTGTGATTCCGTCATAAAACCAGAGCCTTCCATCGCGCGTGACAAGTTGCGAAGTGAAATGTTGGCTTCCGTAATATATAACTGCTACAAGGATGTATGTATGACAATGATTTCCAGTTGAAATGTCAAAAGTGTTGTCGATGCGGATTCTTGAGTCAGGAATTGAGAAGACGAGTAGAGGGGGGCCATGGCGGAATCTTTGCTTGACACCAGCTGTACTACCACAGATTTCACATCGAGCTTCGGCGTGCCGAGTTTCTGTCGACACCCACTGAACTATGGACTCGTATTCATACACCCCCACTGAAAGGACAGCACTGTAGTTGTTGCTGTGATGGACTTGGTGGCCATTAAGACAGGTGTAGTACTTCTCGGTCACGACTGCATTAGTCCTCAGAAAGTGCATGCACACATTTTCTATTGACGTATAATGGCCAAACGGGGTGCCGTTTCTGCTGCGAGATATCAATCGTCTAACGTCGTCACGAGCATTCTCAAGGGAAGCTTCACCCCTGTCATACCGGGAAAATCCTTGAAGTAGCAGGTCAGCCACCGCATTGCCCATTCCCATGACATTCTGTGTCCAGCGTTCTCTGTCACTACACCACAGTGTAAACAGCGGTGTGAACAAGGCATCGTAAGCGCAGCTATTTTGGCTCCACCTGCACCCTACGGGAGCTTCGTAGTGCCCTGCGTGGGGCAGAGAAGAATCAACAGATTGATCAAATTTCTGTTTCTTAGCAGCTCGGGCAGATGCCTCCTGAGATGTACGTCTTTGAACGTGAACACCACTTGACCTTCTCCTCTTGGCCATGTTGTCCTTTCCTTTCGCGAAACTGCCCACATGTGATGCACCTAGTATCCCATACGGTTTACACGACAATGGAATTAGTACTTTTTCACCAGTCTTTTCGGCCTTTTTAGAACTTTTCTTCAACTTGAGCTTTTCGAGCAGTTCCAATCTCTCGTCGAGGTTTAGAACCTTGGACTCCAACCAGGGACTGTGCTTCGACCATCTGATAGACGCGTGCACACTTTGGGGCACGTATTGCTCCCCTTTCCACTCCCTGAAAGCGGCGATCACACTGTTTCTTGTGTCTCCAGCAATGGTTACTGGGAGTTTTCCCATGTAGCGAAGCCTAGTGATCTCGTCAAGGAGCTCCAGTTCCCGAAACTCCTGCCTCAGAGCACCAGAACATCCGCCTGTTATCACTTTGGGGTCAAAGCCTTGTAATATCAAGGTACCCTCAGCTGTTGCACTTCTCGATAGCGCCGTGTAATATGATTGGTGTGATCTGAGATTATTTAGATCAGATACATTCCAAGGTCTTGTTTTTCCTTGCGAAGCAAAGTCCGTCATTGCGAAGTTAACGAGGACTTCAACTTGTGTGCGGGCAATGTGAAACTTCTCGTCATTGGGTAGCATGGCATTGATGTTCGTAGTTGTAGGGTACACAGGAACAATGTTTTCTGGCAAGCCTGGTACTTTAACGCAGGTAGGAGGGTCCTTGAGTTTTACGAACAAAGTATCAAGGACCACTTGTCCGTTTGAACCCTGCTTTGATTGCCATCCATGAACAAAACCTTCTTGGCCACGAGTCATACAAATTTCGGTGGCATAGTTGTATCTAATCATGACCGGCAAACCGATGCAGAGGCTCAGTTTTCCAGGTATGTGCTTGTCGGTGCTTGAAGGAGGTTGAGACCAAAGAGCCTTCCTCATGTCGTCTGTTATCTCACTGACCCGTTTGACTGCACGATCTTGTTCGGATTCCTTTTGAGTGACTCGGGGCGAGTCATCTGAGAAGAAGTCGGTGAGGGTCTGACCCGTTTCTTGTGCAAATCGTATCGCGCCTAATCTGTTTATTTCATCTTTCTGAAGATTAGTGCCCGTTATAATTGAAACATTACGAAATCGGTCCTGACAAACGGAGGGCCGCCCAGGTATATTAGAAGAGATCCGAGATCGTAGAAATGCAATGTCGTCTGGTTTGCATGCTCTGTACCTCATGTTCTCAAGGGCAGCTCGGAGTTTGGCATCGCCATCGCTCTGCTTGTTCTGGCGCATGTTCTCCCGAAGGATCACGACGGTCGTTACTTGATGCCACTGAGCCTTGCCGACTGCTTCCTCCTGAGACTTTATATCCGTCGACAGTGTACCAATCGATCTTGAATACAAAGACACATATTCACCTCCGACGGCCGGTGGGAGCTGCGCAAAGTCGCCACTAAAGACCATATTCAAGCCACCAAAGGGTACGTGGGCATTTTCGAACACTTTAGCAAGCTGGACATTGATGCGATACATGTCTCGCGCAGATAGCATGGAGACCTCGTCGAAGAAGACATACTCCACACTTGCTAGCTTTGCCTTAATGTGGCCCAACCTACTTGCACCGCTTCTTTCATTGATGCCGAACATGGAGTGATAGGTCGAACCGCCAAGGAGGGCAGCAGCTGTACCCGTTGGAGCTACGACGATGAAGCGGTGAGCTTCATTCCTTGCCGTAAAGAAATGCGACAGAGCCTTGAGGACTTGTGACTTCTCTGTTCCACCCATACCGCCTAGGTACATTCGCAGTTGCTCAGGATTGCCACTGATGGCATGATTGGCTACGATTCGGAATGCACGTTCCTGTTCCCTGTTAAGGGAGAACTCTTTTACGGTGAAATCGATGACGTCGGATGCGCCCTCAACGCGAAAGTTTCGTTCAAGATAGGATTTGTCTACAACCTTGACAACATTTGCAGTATGTGGCTTGCCGGAGCTCTGAGGGCCAGCAATGGGATTCAGACCGGGGGCGGAGATGTGCTCATTTTTTTTGTCTTGGACTTTTTGCTTTAACGTCTCAACCTCTTGCTCCCATGCGACACCTGGTATTATTTTATCAGGAGTAAACGAATCGTATGTTTGTCCTACACGTGGTATTGGATCCGCCCAGCCCATGGAAGTCATCATTTGGGCCACCGCATTCATTTCCTTCGCACGTCTCTTGTGGTTTGGTCCAGAATCCAGAGGGTCGGTGGGTGCATCTTCAAATTCTATGCCACCTGGGCTAACACATTGAAGGTCGTCATCGACTTCCTCAGCATCGTCTCCGTCCCAGCTCCCTATAATTCCGACCCCCGTCTTCTTCATTTGAGCTCTATAATCGTCTCTTGCGTCGAGGCATTCATATCTAACGTTAAAGTTGCGCATATAACGTCTTTCTTCTTCCGAGAAGGAATGATCTTGAAATTGTTCATCCCACAGCTTATCTGCAGCTTTCAGGTCGGTTCCCTGTCTCCAGGGTTTGAAGAGCACCAGCATCACGGAGCAGTAATACTCCCGATCACCCTGGTCGCATCTCGGAAGATTAGCACCCACAAAATTTGGAACGCGGGTGGAGTTATTCAGAAAATACCTGACACCATGCGAATCTGACAAAGGGTGTTCCGGTTGGAAACGCATGAGACTATTCGAGCGTCGTGTGTTTTCCTTTTCGTCTTGATCTTCACCGTACTCACATTTTACGTCCAAACAGTCTTCAGGCGATACCGATCTGTCATGCGTACCGTCCGCCAAGACGCTGGGCTCGTCTTGGTTCACAAGCGCATCGTCCTTTGGGGTATGTTTAACTGCTTTCGGAAACTTCTCCCGATTATAACATCGTATCCAGTCATAAAGGTTGACGTTAGCGAGCTCTACAGGTCGGTGCATGTAGTCGTGAACTCGAGATAATCCCACAATCTTTCCTCTCTTCTTTATGACGGTGACCTTTTGAGGGACTTTTGGGTCCTCTTCAAACGGACGTCGGGCCTCCTGGACATATGACTGCCAGTAGAAAGGTACAAACTTATGCCCAGTGTAGTGGTCCGGATTACCAAGTAAGTACATAGCGATCATTGGGGCTCCCATCTCAGCTTTAGCACTAAGCAAGTTAGCTACTTTAGTCATGAAACACCGAGCCTTTTCTTTGGTGGGCAGGGTGCCCCCTATCATCTCGCTGTTCTTTTGAAACACGGTTCGTATTGTATCAAATATGACATGTGTTTTGAGAGTAGACTTCGTAATATAATCTGACACGTACATTGCAACACCTTTGATCGCTGTACCCGAAGAAAGACTGGTAACGTCCGTGTTGCAGCGAAGCAGGTAAGTGACGAGAGGTGTGAACGTGTTTATCCAAGGCTCCAGCTTTTTCATGGTGATTGCCCCAGTTTCATCAATGAAGGACTTCAGTGCGGTCAGTCGGGGAAATCGTGCTTTGCACTTTCCCCACTTATTGTCCATGCAACCGGCATATGCTTTGTTTTTCTTCCTGGTTCCGTCCTTTTTTGTACCCCTGTTGCAACTGTGCACATTAGAGCGCAACAACAGATCATCGACGGTATCATTATAGATCTTGCTCCATTCCAACGATGCGGTACAACCACGACATCCGTCATCTACCTCTCCACCTGCATGTTTTTTGCATGAGTCTGGAGGCGGGACCGGTAGTGTCATCGTCGGATCGACGTAATTTGCATCCTCTTTGGACTTCCCGATTCTTTCTGAAACATCTGCATGCATACCAGTAACGAAGTCCCCCACATGGCAACGTTCCAACCAGTCAATCACCTTTTGACGCCAGACTGAGTTCTCGCTTAGTATTCTAGCTCTCATATCCTCCGGGTTCAAATTCCCCTTGATCCAAAGCAGCATGTGTAAATGCAACGTCAGCCTTCCTTGTTGCTCGACCGTCCCATAGTATCCGCTCGTAGGCCCATAAAATCCTGGTTGATCCAATTTATTCACACCAAGTACGTCCTCGAGAAACGTTTGGACCATAAAGTGGAAGAATTGAGCTCCTGCAACGGGATTCTGACACACCAATCTCGTCCTAGCATCATAGCTAGGCACCTCTGGGGTAAATTTATCCCCCGTATCGGCAAAGTAAATACAAATCGGGTGTTGAATATCGGCAGGTGACAGGGTTATGTACCACGAAGGTGAGCCAAGATGATTTATAAGAGACCAAATTTCGCTGCGCATGTACTTCTTACTAGTAGTAGAGCCATGCATCCTGCCTGAGATAGCATCCAAATCATGTATTAGCTGGAAGCATTGTTTTTCGGCATCGGTCTGGGTGTGAACATGCTCACCGGCCTCTAACCGCGTCGTGAGACTGCTCAGCGTTGTCCAGTCGACATTCATCAAGCGTTCGCTTATCTCTCCGAAACGTGTCTGATCTACGAGAAGGAAACTCTGAGTGGTGTTTGCCATCATCTGCTCGTGACTAAACGCAACGAAGGGGAAATTCACATCAGTCTGAAAGCGCTTATCGTGATACATGAGAAGGTGGCGCTTGTGCTCCTTATGAGAAAGGGAAGTGGCTCCAATTCCTCCGAGGCCGTAAGGAAATAACCACGGAAACATTTGGGGATAAAGCTGTGGGTTGTTCCACATTGACTCAAAATGATCACTTCAACCCACAGCAAGCACCTTGCCACCCGAATTCAGATGCCTAAGGGCCATTGCCTTGAGGGCATTTGGGGTCATGGAACTGCATATTTCACCCGTAAGGCCATGCACAGTGAAGGCACAGTCACCTTCTACTGTGCCATCGTCTTCTTCATTATCAAAGACACTCGTCCCTTCCGGGACTTTGTTTGATTCAGACCGACGATACTCCACCGTAACTGGAGGCATATCCTCATCATATTGCATCGCGTTTGCACGCGAGATCTCAACATCAGCGTAATCGGCATGATTTAATCTAAGCCACTCGAGAGCCTTGATGACAGCGTTGCGCCTCACAAGGAAAGGGGTACGAGCAAAATCCTCCTTTGTCGGTCTGCACGGTCCTGTAAATAATATTGCCAACATCTCATCAAGGTCTTCGCGAGGAGGTGGGAGAATATTGTAAATTTTGAGAACAGGGGATTCAAAAGCAACTATATTAGCTTTCATCTTACGCATACCCGACGCCACTTTCACGAAAGCACAAGTGTGATGAACTCTCGCCACCAATAATTTCTCTACGAAAGAGAGACTGCTCAGCACTGGTGGCACTTTACCCAGCCAAAGGCCTCTAGCAAGTGCAAGTCTTGGGACGTTGCCTCGGCGAACATCCGCTCGACAGCCATCACAAATGACAGAGCAGGAATAGTCCAGAACGGGGCCTTTAAACTCCTTGATAGGCGTCGCATCAGATTCTCGCTCTATGCGCGTTACACCAGGGGCCTCCAGAATATTCAGCAAATTTTTCACGTTCCTAAGGCGACTGGTTTTGTTCCGAGGTCGAAGCTCACCGCAAACAGCACAGCCAATCTCTTCAAAATTAGCAGGATCCATTCGCTTACATACATCCTTAATAATGGTGTGTTCCAACTCAATACTACAGGGTGGAGGGGGAAATTCAGGAAGTTTGGACTCAGAATCATCTAGCGTGGCCGATGCCAATCGGGTCTTCTTTTCCCTATACATTTTGGTCCGCCTCGCATTCTTTTTAATTGAACCATCCTCCACTGAAAAGACGGTGATATAGGAAGGGCAGTCAAGGCATTTGTGTTGTTGCACACAGGACCTCAACTGAGCGACAGTGCAGCGTGAACCTGCATCAACACCGTGGATCTTTGCGAAGGAACGAGCAACTGTTATGGGGAGCAGTTGCGTGGCCACTGGGAGAGGGATATCAGCGTGAAGAAACCGATCGCTCGGGTACCCTTTGAGATCCAGCTTGTCGACGTGAGCAACATAGTGGAGGCTACTCTGTTCACCCAAGGTGCCAGGTTTTGATGTGGCATAAGGCTGGATGGTTGCCCAAGCGAGACGTGAGCAGCCACCGCCGACGCGACTAACACTTGGTGGGGTGGGCATGGACAAAGGTCGAGGTGACAATAGGACACATGGGTTCAATGCATGAGACTTTAAAATGGGAGGTTTACGGCCGATATGAAACCGCAGCTTTGAGAGGCCACTGGAAGACAACCTTGTGAGGGGCAGACACAGAGATGTGCAGCTGCGTGAAAGGTTTTGCAAGATAGACAGAGGCAAGCACGACAACTTCAACATGGTCTTGCACAGAAGGGCTACAAAATCATGAGAGCGAAGGCAAAAACGCATCGATGCAACGCGTACAAGAACGGCCACAGCATGGCGGCGTTCATCAAAGACATAGGCACATTTCAAAATTGCATAGATGTCGCAAACTAAGTTAACTAACAAACAGAAAAGAGGTGGTCGACATAAAGTATAGCAGCGAGAGATATGCCTCAAAACTGAGCGAGGGACTCGCAATGGAAGACACAAGGTAAAGCACAAGAAGTCAGCCCAGGTAGCATTGTGAAGGGACTGTGGACACATAGCACTGGGGGGGTTGATAGTTTGAGATCTGAACACAACAAGAGGACGGTGTTCCGGCAGATAATCCTCGTCTCGCATGCTGGGCAAGGCGTGAGGGTTGATTAAGTCAACATTTTGAGAATTGAACACGACAAGAGGTCTATGCTCTGGCAGATAATACTCGTCTCGCATGGGCGAGGCGTCTGAGGCAATTGTGTTGGTAATTTGGGGATTGAACACGACAAGAGGTCGATTTGCCCGCTGACAAACATCTCGCGTGCTGGGCGACGCAGTAGAGGGATGTTCTGGCAAGCATGAGGACGAGACAAAGGCTGGCAGAGGAAAAAAATACATACCAAGGAGCACAACTCTGTGCAGAAGTTCAAGGAGTAGGATAGTAGTCACCAAAGCGGTGCGAAGGACTGTGTTGCAGACACGCATATCGTTGACGGGGCAGGGGAAAGAGTTCACAGCAAGTCCACTACCAGAATTCTGCATATTACGGAAGCATTGGACATCCGGAGCGTAACACCCGGGTTTCCCCATGCCTAATTTAATTAGAAAGAAAGAATAGCCTCTCTGGTTGCAGACCCCTCAACACATGCCAACAGGCGTGATTCGCCGCGTGAACGACGTTGAAACTTGGCGGAACTCCAGAAATCACCAAGGGGATCGTCGTTGTGGCAAGAGAAAGGCGATGTCCTAAAAGAACAGTTTACCCGTAACTGCACCTCCCAATTTTGGACATCTCAGGCACGCTGGTGATCCAAATGCAAGCCCAGAGTAAGGCAAATACAAGATGAAAATTGATTGATTGGCAGCGGTGCAAAAAAAGTATGACACAGGAGGCAGGACATCAAACTAATCACGAGGTATCTCGCCGTAATAAATAACGTAGTGAATGTTTAAGGACAAGACATCTTTGAAGGAAGCAGAACCTGAGGGCGTCGCGGAAGAGCCTGGAGTCCTCTTGGGATAGGAGGACATCGCAAAGAAAACGGAGACAACGGAATCAACAGGAAGATCAGTGATCCTACCATGCTTCTTGTACAGAGGAAGGGATGGCATGCCAACAAAATCCTCCCGGCCAAAAAGGAAAGGCGTACTGGAAGCATCGTAGATCGGGACTGCCAAGAATCATGGTCATTACTGGCTCTCGACAAAGAAAGACGATACATACCTGGCTTGTCAAAATCAACACAGTTGGGAAGCTTGCTGTCGTACCACTCAGAAGAAGCTACAGCACCCGTGCCACCAAAGGCCTTCATGTTCTTCTTTGGGGTGACAGGCGCCAACATGCTGGAAACATCTGCGGGTCAAAAACACATGAGATAAAAGAGACGTAAGCATGTTCAAAAAGAAGACAACACTTACCTGCTGAGGAATACCCCTCACGTCGGCCAGAGAGCGTCAGCAGGCAGCCATAATCAAAAGGACCACGCATTTGGCCCTCCCCATATAGTTTGGCAAGGAACACCTGGAAGCTTTGCCATGCTTTGCCATAGGGAATTACAGTAATGGCCTTGCAAAGATGTTGCCCAATGGTAGTCGGCTGGATCAGGTGGCAGCTCTGCACAGATGCCAGCATCGTGAAAAGGACAGAGCGATTCTGTCCCTGCCACATGACATGGTGCTTGAATTTTTCCGCATAGATTCGATCGCGAGGTGCGGCAGTGACGTTCACAAAGGGCCGACGTTCCTTGAACCGTATGGCACTGATGATTGACCTGCGGACAACAAAACAATAAGCTAATAAACAAAGGCAAAGAAGCAATATACGCACTGTAGAGCTGTGCCCTCAAAAAGATTGAAAGCTTCGGCGACAAGCTCGACAGGCGAGGCCGATCCATCTTCACTGGTATGCAACAGATGGGCGGGGCAAGCTGAGGGCCCGTTTGCATTGTCAAAAGGAACAACAGCAAAAGAGGTTTTTGGCGCGGCAGGAGCACTGAGGAAGTTGTACAGTCAGGGCGGGAGACAAATAGCGAAGATGAAAAAGTGAACTCACATGTCCTCAAGGTAAACGCCCGTTGCGGAGGAGGCAGGTAGGTGAGTGCGGACCGCAGTCTTGACAACAGAATCTTGAGCATTGACAACGGGACCCTCAATCTCAGGAGGCGAATGCCCAACTGCCGCCGTTTCCTTTCCCTTCGGGGGCAAAGGTCTGATCGATGCCGGAAGATCGTCTTCACTACCACCGTCGGAAGCATCCTTGAGATTCGGATCCTCAGTCGTATTTTGGGGCTTACGAGCAGATCTGCATGAAGAGGCATATGGATATCAGAAATATTAAAAAAGCGAAAAGCATAGAAATTGGACTGACTTGGACTGCTGGGGTTTAGAAGGAGTTTGGCCCGAATCGCAAACAGACCTAGTCTCAGATGTGAGACGAAGGTGAGGGATAAAGACCACACGTACGAAGTCTTATGCTTGCCAGAAGTAGGGGTAGGGAATGTCACGGGTTTACAAACCCGTGCGGGTTGAGGTCACGGGTAGTCACGGGTACGGGTACGGGTTGGCAAATCGTGACCCCCGCCAAACCCGTACCCGTGGCACGGGT
>Ga0307508_10007109_pt1 | contig 10428 bp, 13 predicted proteins | sample 9_EM_MG_FD_203089 | JGI IMG/M metagenome (GOLD analysis project Ga0307508, IMG submission 203089) | Populus trichocarpa ectomycorrhiza microbial communities from riparian zone in the Pacific Northwest, United States - 9_EM | ecosystem: Host-associated > Plants > Roots > Unclassified | place...
CATCCTGAACCTTGGGACTAATCTGCTCCATCATCTTCCTGCACAACCGAGCATACATCTCAAACCATGTAGCCTCATCTGTCGCTTTCTCAAACACGAGCTTGATAACATGTGCAACAAGTTTGCTGCGGTACTTGTGAGGGAGCTCAGTAAAGTAGGCATCCTCTTGGGTATTCGGGACATTGAAGAACTCCTTCACATCTTCAGCAATCTTCATGGCGGAATCTTCGGACATCTCGTGAGGCAGGCTGCTCCATGGAATTGTCGGACTCTGTGGTTGGAGATGCTGTTCAGCAGGTTCAGCTGCTTCGACAGGCTTGAGCGAGGTTGGAGGATGATTCGTTTACGCTGAGATTCAGTAGCTGGCAGAAATAGCAATCAACAACCATATCTTCAGAATGGATGGAACAAAACATACGTTTCGGAGCGGCATCTCCATTTTCAGCGGGCGGACTAGAGAGCATCGAGGACATGTTGGAGCTAGAAGCCGTCCTCAAAATGGACTCCTTCTTTGTCTCAGTCTTCCTGCAAGCAAAGACGCTGCTAGGACCGAAAGTCATAGGCTGCCCCTTGCTAATCTTGCCGAAATTAGACAAATCCCCGACCTTGGGTTGAGGTCGAGGTGCATTTGATCCAGTGACAGTCCATCCATTAGGTCCAACCTGAGGGTGGTCATTCCGATCGCCTCCACGTCTTGACCCACCCCGGGACATGCTCATCTGTCGTTGATAAGCTTCCTTTTCTTGAGCCGCCTTTTCTTTAGCAGCCTGAATCATCTGGTAAGAATCCCACCTGCATTGACATCATAGGGCAGCGACTTACTGCTTCATGGACTTGAGCAAGCGTCGTCGCGACTGTGACTACCGCGCGAACCGCGCGGTCCACTTTCATTCGTGGAGTTCAAGAATGTCCTGGAGAAACATACGTGAGCATACAGGTCGTTGTCAATAGATAAATGAGACACATACCTGCAGCATGAACTGCATGCGAGACGTGAAGGCTCTTCGATAGCTCCCTCATCCTCGAGAAGTACATATGCGCACGCCTTCTGAGTATCAAGAATAAGGCCAACTTGAACTGTCGTCAAAAGCTTGCAGAGCGAAACTTGAACAATTCACCAATGAACTTGATCAAACCCAAGCCCCGTTGCTTAGCCTTCTGTTCTCCTCTGCAAGCCGTTGTTGCCACTGATCCTCCGACTCGATTTGAACACTCGTCGGCCATCTGTTAGGCGTTCCAGGGCTACCGTCTCTAACCTTCCGCATTTTTGACAGTGATTGTACCAAGACAAAGCCGTAGCAGACGTGTTTAGACATTTGCTCGGTGGGATAGTTGTAGGCACGGCCAAATACGATAGTAAGGGGGCCAAGCCATCGTCGGCATTTGGGATTGAAGATGGGGCTGCATTTACGGGGCGGAGGGTAATGATGGTCGAGGGCTGACCATTGTGTTATGTGGGTTATGCGGATGAGGAGGATTGGACCGCGGGCTGGAAACAGCAGCGGAAGGCCCACCAACCCCTTGCCCACCCTGTGTTCTAGGTACGCTCCTGTTTAACATTGCTCGTTAGAATGACGGCGACCTTGGGACCTCATTAGACCCAATATGCTGTTATATGAATGAACGCCTGGTTGAGAAGGTAGCGGATGCCAGGACGATGATGGGCCCTGATGCGGTGATATTGGTTGTGGGCAGGCTCGCGTTTCGCGTGGATGGAGAGGAGGTGACATCTGTGATTGAGATCGTCGAGGGATTTTGGAAAGGCTTTGTCAAATTTCCTAACGGAGGCATCTGATGTCGTCGACCTTGTTGAATTGTAGCCGTCGTTGATATCTGCGCAGAACCGGAAGCGGGTAACTGTGAAGCCGAAGTTATGACAGTATTATCGTGGACCCAAACGTTACTGTGCATAGCATGTCAGACCGCAAGCAGAAATGAGTGGGCAATAATGATTCACTTTGTTTTGGAGCACCCATTGTTGGGTCTAGGGATGCTAACGCCATCTTTAACAGATACAGCCTGACTAAGAATGCTTGGAACGACAAAGAGGTCTGGGTTATTGGAGTAGAAGGGCCTGGAGATTGAGAGCGGACTGGGCGTTGTCGCGGACGGTGGAGGCCCTTTATGTAGCCAAGCAGACTTTGCTGGAATGCAGCAGATTTGCTCATTCTGACCGTCGGGGTATGGCGGCCGAATTTGGAATTTTTTGGTGGATTTTTCAGTGTCGCATGCGGATCGGTCGTTGAGAAATGACCTGCAGCTGAGAGAGGATGACAGGGTGGCATGCCAGCATCGGTAACGGTTGAGGACAAAGTTTGCTATCTCTAATTTCCCACGCGACGACAACTGCGGCCGAAACATCGTAGGCCGATAACTCTGGCGCTCTGCCCTTCCCATCAAAGGGAAGCCACCACGAACAATGCCCGTTTGCTGAAGAATAGGCAGAGTTCCGCTGTTGAAGTTGAAGAGGCTTACAAGAGAGAGGGGAGTCAAAAAGTAAATTGAACATCAAAACCGACGATAATGTCACCAACAATGTAAACAAAATATGAACGGTCGTAGACAGCACATTGTGCTGTGAAAGAACAACGAGGTAAGGGAGTGCTACAGCCTGTTAGGACCTTTGGTTAGAAACCGTGCACATCGGGAAATACGAGAGAAGGGCTTACCATGTGACAGGGAGCCATGAAATATCACTTCGTTTGAGAGGGAGCTCACCTCTCTCTTGGCTTCTGTATTTCCGGGACCATGTGCATATCCTCTGAGAACTTGTGTGCTCGAAAGCCCTACAGGAGTTACGGGACGCGATCAGAGCAGCCCGCAATTCAAGGACAGTCCTTTGCCGTGTGGAAATCAGCAATACTCGTACTCGGATTTGCTCTAGGCCATTTGGGTTGTTGGGAATGACCACGTTGTGAATGTTGTGTGCGACCCATGGGAGGACGTCAGCCAGGAGCTTTGGGGCCCTATACGAGCCTTGAGATGTTAGAATGAGGAACCTCCCTTCTGAAAGGGTTGTGTCAGGAAAGCCTGGAGTAAGAGCTGGTCGATTCAACTCACACAACTTCTGTAATTTTCATCCACTTCGCCGTGTCCTTTTCCATCAGCTCGGCAAGTAATATCGGATCGACATCGAAGCCATTGTCAGAGGAAGACGGACATGTCAATGGCAACTTGTCCGCCGAACTAGTCTACCGTCAAAAGTTCACAGAGATCAAGTACTTGGATCCCAAGTGAGCGAACTGCGCGATAATGGCCCATGGGTTGTTGATATGGCTAAGCAAGGTCAGGAATATAATTCTTTGAAGCCAAGTCAGCTCGTATGAGGCCATAGTCGAGGAAAAACCGTTGAAATGATGACGGCAACGGTGTCGATGGCAGAAAGGTGATTGTATACCCGATGCGGCGATGTCGAAGCTTACCAAAGCAGGCTGGGGGTCAAGCTTCAAGTTCGAAAGTTGGTTGTGGGGTAAATCCGACGCAATAGATGAAGCGAGGACCACGTTGGAGATGACAAAGATGTTGCAAATGGATGGAAATCGTTGTTGTCGTCTGCGATTGTGATACAAGCCAAGACGTTCAAGTTGGTCTAAATCGTGGTATCTGTGGCGCGGTATTGGCGAATGTGGAAGATATAGTGATCGATAATAGTGTCCGTTTTCGTCGTCGTCGTCTGGTTGACTTGGTGACGAAAACGGCGAAGGGGCAAGACCATTGACCCAAGTCACCGTCTTCAGAGAATGGACTTGCCAGTAGGCTGTTTTGCCTTGAACCCCAATCCAGAGGCGAAAAGACATCGCTGTCGGGCAAGTGATTCTCACAACCAGAATCGCAAGCACAATGAGGCAATGTATCAATGTTCGAAGTCGTAATAGGCGTTGGAAGTCGTTGGCTACATCACTTTACTGTTGTACCACCGTGACATATTTGGTAATGCCCATGTCCAAGACATAGATAACAACAAATGAGGGCGTCCAATGTCGTTCCTCCTAGCAAATAGCAGAAACAACTCCGAACGACTACGAGAAATGGCGAGTTGAGGACCAAAAACGTGGCGGAGACGATACCGATGACTTGACTTTCGCCAACACGCGACCGGGTGAAAAGGAATCGGCCAAAGTCGCGACCAACAGGGAATAATTTCCGATCCACACAAGGGCGCCACTCTCCAAACTCAACCCTTCATGACATAGCTGCACAACCAGGCCCCTAGTGCACCTTCACCGAGCGAAATGTCGCATCTATCCCCACCCCCTCTCTCCAATCGCTCTGTATTCTCGAAGCGTGGACTTAAGCGACGGAACACACACAACCACAGCGAAGGGAAGAGTCCAACCATTTACCACAATTCAGCATCACGACCTCGGGCGCGGGGGGTTGTTGAGGGATGGGTCCAGAAGTAGTAGCTTGTTGAGCCTGACGGGTATGTGAACGAAGCCTAGAATTAGCCTGAGGATCAGGTTGTCAGCCTCGTATACATGACACTTGTTATGAAAACCACTCACATGCGATCGCTTGCATGATGGTCTTCTTCTTCCTGGACTATCTTGCGCCTCGGAGTGGCTTTGGAACCGGGTGGCTGGGTGCCATCTTGAGCGCCACGCTGAACGCTCCAATCAAAGACATAGTCATATTGGTAGCCCTCACGAACGAAGAGATCACGGAAGAGTTTGCGCAAGTAGGAATAGTCCGGCTTATCATCGAAACGAAGAGCACGAGTATAGAGAGACCCTGGGGATTTCCCAGTTTGCCATTTCCAAGAACCAAAGCACGATTGGGAGTTTGCGGTCAGCCGTTCGTGGTAGCAGTGTGGCGAGTTGGGAAAGACCTATAGCAAATGATGGACAGGAGCTGTCTTCCATCTGACGAATGGATGGATCACTGGAGTAGACAGTCACGGCGCTGGAGATTGAGAGCACGGACTGAGCAGACATTAGTATAGATGTCAACCCCAGCAAGACAAGTCTCACCAGCACGTATGGTCATCGAGTTTATGATGCGATTTCAAAAGCATGATGGTCGACAAATTTATTAACATAGAAAGTCTTGAATTCGTCTAGTGTGTCGTGCATCGTAAGCGATCGCCTGACAAAGTCAGATGTATGATAGGCAGGGACCAAATGCGCAGCGCGAAAAATGCTGTCAAGATGGATTACGGCCAAGTGTGGCCTTCCATCCTGGTGGACTTCAGGTTCCACCATCCAGTGGCCCGTTTCGTCATCTGGTTCATTACCAATGACAGAAAACCACTGAACAAGGGCGCATGAATAACGGGTGCCCCTATACACAAAAGAAAAGAACAGGAAAACGCGAGCAACTTCCAGCCCACGCATCCCTGGTAATTCTGGCCGCACATTGACAAAAACACAATCATATCGGGGATGACCTTTTCGCCAAGTTGCAGTTGCACGGATGTATTCGCGGCGCATGCTACGGGGGCCACTGGGATCACTTGGTGCACGAAAGGTAGCCGATGCGTTGTGGAAAATGGAAATTTTCCCTTCAAACACTGGACATGCGTCAATTGAGATGTGAGAGGATGGAACTCGTGCATCGGGATATATTTGATCATAGAGAAAGCGGCGAAGGAGGTGTGGGAAATCTGGCAAGTCCAGCTTTTGACACGCCGTGGCCAGATTCCATTTATAACCTGATAAAATGGTTAGTAGCTGAGCGGCAAATTGTTACGTAGACTCACGACTTCTTTGGGCAAGAGTCACTTCTGCAAGAACGTCACCATTCACAATGGCATCTTGAACATCTTCATCCGGAATGGAAGCCCCAGGTTCCTCATTTGGCAAACCTGGAGAAAGTTAGAGAAACTGCGAATAGAACAATACTAGGCAGTGCAGCACGTACTGATTGCTGCATGAATACTTTCCGACAATGTGCCATTGAGCATGCCTCGCTTAGTAAAGTCAACACGAGCTGCGCCGAGCTGGTCAAGGCGCTGGTTTGTCGTAAGCATCTGAAAGAGAGCTTCATTGCGATTTGATCGACGCCAGGGTTCCTTGACAGCACGAATGTGTTTTGATTCAGGAATTGATGAACAGAGACCATTAGGTGCGCCAAAGAGTCGAATAAGCTCAGGATAATGCACAATAGCATGCTGTCTGGGTAGTGAAAACCCTTTTCCACCACGAATAGGAGCAAAGACTTCTCGAAAAGATTGAAAACGCGATATCGCGTCTTGTAACTCATCCAAATCATCTTCAGTAATCACATCTCGGCGTGCTATATAGCAGAATTCAAGAAGGGCACGGAATGTGCGCAAAACATCAGCCGGAAGGTGTCCTTGCAAGGCAGGCAGATAAAGCTGAAAAATATATGTATGAGTTACTGGTTTAGAGCACTCGAGGAATTACGCACCTTCATAAGAGCCTTCGAATCATCACCTGTCCACTGCTTAAAGCCCCTACCCTCAGGAAATCGGCGAAGACCTGCAAATGGCGGTGAGATTGCAATGCTAAGCATACACGAATAAGTACTAATACCCTATGACGTGCAGCCTGAGACAACTCACCGGTGATCAATATCGTCAAGGATTTGATTGACCTTCGTTTTGTTGTTGTGATGAATATGTAGAAGTAATTCTTCAACCCATGTGACCAAATGATCCTTGAATGATCCTTTAATAACTTGATGGAGGAGATCGGGCGCAATAAGTTCATGTATATCGGCTCGTGGAAAATCATTTGTGAAAGGCTAATGAAAGTTATAATTAAACGGCAAGCACAATAAGATATATTGTATACTTACAATTATATCCCCGATTATGCCATAATTGTCGTACAATATGCCCATTTCGCACCTTGTAGCGAGAAAATCCGTGTGGGCACGTGAACGTCGTTCATAGTTTTTGGAGTCATCAAGTTGCCCCGATGGTGCTCTACACCTTTACGAAAACAAATGTCACATCATAGAATAAATAATGTAAAAAGGGATCATACCGTGCGCACCAACCCTGTTACCTGTACAATACAGCTAATGAGCACTTGTTCAGGGTAGTCTGCAATATAAGGGCCAAGTCCCCACACAACACGACGGAAATGACCATCTGGGCATAGCACAACCTCTGGTGTTGTCATTCCCGGTTTGAGGGAACTGAAGATAGTCGCCAATGATGCATGAAACAGCTGACGACGAAACTGACGAAAGTCGGCACATGAGGTGTATGTCTTGGTGGCTGCCACGTTGCAAAGAAGTTAGACATACTATTTACGAACCCTTGACATTCACTTACTTTTTGGAATAGCCAAGAAGCCTACAAGGACTAGCCCGCTCCCATGTCCACGACGTAGGTTGTTATGAATGTTGCCAATGGATGCATACAACGGCCAGTACTCATTTTGACCCGTCGCAACAGACACTGTGGTCTTGTCACTGCCAATAATGATGGCGACAAACATAGCGCCATTTGCGTCAGGAATCTCGACTGAGATAATATCCTGAGCACATACTAAAATTAGTGAAATAATTTCTACAAATGCTGCAGAAGACCTACCGCTTGCTTCCAAGCCCAGTCTCCAGACATGAAATTTTCATATCGACGACTCCCTTTGGTGTTAAATTGTTGCAGCGGTGTGTAATCGAAATCTTCTGCGAAGGTCGGATTTGCCAACATATTCAAGATGAGCTGGCGAGGGTCCCTGAAGTAAACTTCATATGTTTGTTCCATCCACGGCGGAACATTAGTTTCGGGTCGTGGGCCGTTATAAGATACGGAGAAACTTTGCCAGGGAACACCACCAATGGGTATTGCGTCAATTGTATCATAGACGTGCGCATGGTCAACAAATGGTTCATTACCAGACGCTTCCCAGAGCGTCAGGAGCTCGTCAATATTGCCTGCTGACATCTTTGCGCGCTGAAATAAAAATTCAGCTGTTTCGAACTGAGATCGGGACGTAAAGGGGGTCCAATCAGTTGGATCCTGGGGTTCGGTTGGAGGCGGTGGCTCGTCATCATTTAAAAAGTTTCCATGTTTGTCGCATGGTCTAGCTGAAGAAGAATTAATACTAAGATCACCGACAATTCTGCCATGTCACATACCATTCATAGTTGGATGGTAATTTACTGAACCAATAGCTGATCTGCGTGATTGAGAGCTGTCGGGTGGCTCCGAGTCCAAGGTATTTCTTGAAGACAATGGCGAGGATGGAAAAACCGAGGCATCATTCATCGGCACATCATCTAAAATGAATTCAGACACCGGTACTAGATTTGCACGATTCATGTTAGAGTACAGACCAAATAGTGCAGGTGATGACGGCGTCCGAGCTGCAAAGTTAAAGTCGATTGCCTCCTGAATATCCGAGTCATTTCGATTTGACGTCGGCGTCGCAAGGTTAAGGTGAATTGCCTCTTGATTGTCATTTAGATTTGATGGTGATGAGCCTCGATGTGATTGTGCAGGTGTTTGAGGTGATTCGCCCTCCAGGTCAAGCAGTATGTCAGAGAACCGATCGCCAAATGGTGCAGTATTTCTATGCTTGGAGCGAAAGTGTCGAAGTCTGCCAGCTTTGGACTTGCACAACTTTTCGCAGACAGGACAACGCCACCGGATAGCCGAATCAGAGTAGTGGCGGGGACTGTGGGCTGGACGAGCCATTACTATGAGACGTGTTTGTTGGGAGGGGTTTCTGGAATTTGACGAAGTCCAAATGTGGCTACGTATCAAAACAACTCCATCAATTTCAAGTCTCTTTTAATTCCGCCACGTCAACATGCCAAAAGCTACAAAAGAACCAGACCCAAACCGACGCCAGACACGCCCCGCAAACGCAAACGCCCACCCAGGTAGAGTTGCACTAGAGGCGCTAGCTGTTCGGCGAAAGCCAGAAGAGATTGAAAGGGACAAGCAAATCCAGAATGAGCGACGCAAAGCTCGAGAAAAGAAGACGTCCAACGAACAGGCTGCAATTAAGGACATTGTCGAGTTTGAGAATGAAATGGCTGTTGAAGACCTCGAACAAAAGGCTAAGTTCCCTCGACGTCAAACTGAAGGTGAGTCAGGTCCTCGACTTGTAAACATGTGTTACAGTTGTGCAGTCACCTTTAGTGGAACGTCCAAGAACAAGAAACGCAAAGGGCCCTCCAAAGCCATCAGCCATAGCAAAAGGGAACTTGATGGCAGCCTTGACACAGAGCCCGAGTCAGATGCTGATCAACGTAAGCCAAAAAAAACTGAAGAGCGGCGCAATGCCTTTGCGTCGAACTGGTTAGTCAACCAATATTTCATTTGTTTTCCAGGAAAGGACTTACGCATGCAATAGAATCATATTTACAATTGGATGAGATCGAACACCTGCCATCTCCAGTTGATATTCCAATGGATACAGCACCAATCACCCCAAAACCTATGCAGATAAAGAAGGGAGTTGTTGAAGAATCTGAAAATGACGGTAGGGACCTACAGGTTGAAAGCGAAGATGATTTCGAAACTCCGAAGGCACTGAAGAGAAACCATCCGATCGTGCTATCTTCTGAAGATGATTACTTGTGGGAGAACGCGGACATTGGGAGGACCAAGTTCGACTCTGATGAAGAGATGCCTAGTGAGTCAGATAGTCGGAACAAGGAAAGCGAGGACGAACCGGACAACCTGAACAAGGAGAGCGAGGACGAGCGAGACTTGCAGGGATTCCAAAAAATCGACTTAACCAAGGCGCATACCCGAAATGGGGCAAAAAAAAAGAAGGACAAGAGAGGATTCCGAAAGCAAGTGGAGGAAAGACGAGCGCTCGTTGGGGAGAACAATAAAAAGGCAGGTTGATTGTTCTCGTTTCATTGTTATCATTTGATTGTTATCGCCTTCTTTCTTGATTTGGGTCCTATCTTGAAATTGCCTTATAGGTGACAACTGCGCGAATAAATGAAGCGTGCGTCTCAAGCTGAGTCATTATCTTGATCTAAATTTTCTTCTTCAGTGTCTCGAAGCATGCCGCACCGCCTTCTGATTCTGAAGGGGAAACATCTCGTTCCAATGTGAAGGTAAGCCCCCCATTTGATTACTGGTAGCCTGTCGCAACACATCTTTACAGCCGAGTCACCAGCTTGCTCAGTCTCATGCCAGACTCGACGTCAAATCCCGCACTTCTGCCACCTCTTCGCAGCACGCTGCACGCATTACTCCGCCTTCTGATTCTGAAGGGGAAATCTCTCGTTCCAACGTGAAGGTAAGCCCATTTGATTACTGGTAGCCTGTCGCAACACATCTTTACAGCCGAGTCACCAGCTTGCTCAGTCCCATGCCAGACCCGACATAAAATCCCGCACTTCTGCCACCTCTGGCAACGGCGTTGCTATTCAATCCACTCACGCTGGAAAAGAAATTGGCCTGAAGTCCAAGCCAGCTTCCGGAATTGTGGAAACCGGCTCGAAGACCAAACCAAACTCACAGGCCTTAACCGCCTCAAAGACCAAGCC
>Ga0307508_10007111_pt1 | contig 10428 bp, 11 predicted proteins | sample 9_EM_MG_FD_203089 | JGI IMG/M metagenome (GOLD analysis project Ga0307508, IMG submission 203089) | Populus trichocarpa ectomycorrhiza microbial communities from riparian zone in the Pacific Northwest, United States - 9_EM | ecosystem: Host-associated > Plants > Roots > Unclassified | place...
GATATAATCCACAAGTCGGGCGTACTCTCTTAAACCACGCCCCGGAAAGGAGTAAAGGAGAAAGGAAACTTGAGGTCCGCCGTCGCCATACCCATGTTGAATGCCAATTCGAGGATGGCTGAACCTTAGTATGGAATTCAACATAATTGAAGTAGTGGAATGTTGTGCCGGTCAAGCCTTTCACGGCGACCGCTATGACCCGGAAAAGGACGGGTCGACATTGGGGCATCTGAGCCACCAACTGGAACGGTGATCCCAACCTCCCAGTGCGGCCATCCCTAACATGCATCTGAGCGAATCTAGGATCTTGTTGTCAATAATGGGCCACAAAGTAGTTGCAGCCTGAGGGTAGTACGCGCGGAGTTCTAATCGCACCTCTCGCACAAAACGTCAACACGCAACTGTACAACGTGCCAATTAATAATTACGGTGACTCATAGGAGGTCTCTAGTAGTAACGATAGAAATGCTGGTGGGGATAGCATGACGGAGGAATGGAACACTAACGTCCACGCCTGCTCTTTAGGTGCGACATATATTCGGACTCACACGCGCCCCTTCCACGCGCGCCACAAATACACCGACATACCACACGCCAGCGCAGCGGCCAACGCACTCACCTCAAACGTCAACGTCCAACACGCTGGTCCGTGACACACCCCGTCCTGGTTGGAGTCAGAACCCGTATCGGGGCCGGGGACGTGCGCAGCGGAGATAAAGGCGTAGAGGTACGAAAATGCGGGGGTGCCGAGGAAGGGAGCATAAGTGATGATGCCATAGTTACGGCCTAGATTGGAGAGGCCCCAGATAGAGGAGACGAGGGAGGGGCTATGCGAGGGTGCAGTGGTGGTGTGGCGTGTTAGCGTGGGGAGACGACGGGGAGAAAAATGGGGGAGGGGGAACGTACATGATAGTAAACGCGCATCCATACGCGAAGCCTGTGCTGATACTGTCGTACGCAGTCAGATCCAGTCGGGGGATGAAAGGAGAGGGGGGACGTACCTCAATACCCATATGCCTGCTTGTTCTCTGACGCCAACGACCACCCAAGTGTAGGCACAAACAAGCACAGCTGCGGAGAATGTGAGGAATGCAATTCTGCTTATACGATGCTGCCTAAGGAAGCCACGATTGTCGTCTATGGTGCGAGAAGTCGCGGGCGAAACGATGTCCGCGAGAGGCCCGACAATGAGCCGTGAAAGCGTATTTGCGATGGAGAGCATGCGGACTTGGGTCGCGGTCACGACAGCAGTAGAAGGGGTGTCGTGAATGGTATAGATTTGACTCGGAAGGGAGAGGATGATGGTACCGATGTTGGAAATGATCATCTCGCACTGTCGAACGCATCAATGAAGACGAATCGGAGCGAATGTGCCGGCACGTCTGCGCGTCGAGCAACTTACAGATCCGAGGACGATGAACAGGATAAAGACAAGGGCCCAAAAATTGCGGTCCGATAGTAAATCTAGTGCGCTCTCTTTGGGTTCTCGGGATTCGCCGGAGACGGAAACGACATCAACTTGGACATGCTCATCGTCGTTTCCGTTGACCTTGTTTGGAAGCAGCGTGGTGCGTTCGTTCGGTACTTCCGGGTCAGTGGCGATGACCTCTGAGCCGAATTCTTCCTTGGGGGCCGAGGGTATGCTGTGCATAGTGAAACCTCCTACGAGGTGTACACATCCACAGAGCACAGCGAGGAATCGTAGGAAACGAGTGACGTCGATGTCACCATCGGGGGATGAAAAATATCGGGAAGCTAGTAAGGAAAGGAATGAGGGTGAGAGACCAAAGAGGGCTAAACTTGTCCCTGCTGCTGCGCCGATATACTGTGGGAAATTCTTTGAGGCAGCGAAAACGGATGAAAAGTAACTATCATGCCACACCGGCGTTAATGCACGCGAAATGGATAAGGGAATGTGCGTACGAGAATACGGTGCCGAGTCCGCCAATAAAGAAAAATATGACGAGGTTGTGGAATGTAGAGATGGAGGGTTGTGTGATAGTGTCTGGTGTATTGGATATCTCGTTGGCGAATAGGCCAAAGCCAACCGAGAAGAGACAGGCGGAAATCAAGGAGCACGCCCATGCGCCATAGTGATCAATAATCTTGCCGACAAAGGCTGCAAATGGATATTGCCCCATCATACCACTGTATGTGGGCAGGATAAGCGGACGAAAACGGAAGGGGTAGACGTGGAGCATACGCAAGGGCGATGGTGGTCAACTGTGGTTGTGTGAGCTTCAAGTGTGTCGCCAGTGCTGGTGAGATAATCGGAAAGCAGAAAACGCCCCCGGCACATATTCTGGTGGACAGGATAGATTAGTGTTGATTTGCTTCCACCAGTTGAGTATGGGACAAACGCATTAGCGCCCACAGAGAAGCACAAAAGTGCTAGCCTTGTTCGGCGTAGGTAAGGCTGAGTCGATCCCTGACGAATTAAGGTAGGCATCAGTGGGTAATATGAGTCTGTGATACGCTCCACCTATCGTGTTGGCAGAGAAAGGCAAACATTGGAGTAGTGCGGCCGCGAGTCAGAATTCGCGGAGTTTCGAACGCGCTGGTCTCCCGCTCATTCAAGCAGCCTGGGGGGTGTTCAGTTTTTTCACTGTCAAGTTAGCGCTTTCAAGGTCTACACATCCTCGTAAGGTTGAAGGGAGGAGGATGTCCATTATGTGGATGATAGTTCAGGGGCTAATTATCCTAATTTGGTTGCATCCAACGTACGAAATGAGAACAAAAGACAAGCCAATGCGCCGGCACGTTTCAATTGTCCACAGTGAATATAACGTACGCATGGCCCACTCCAGTCCAATATTTAACCCTGTCTCTGGAGGTGGTTGCCGGTCAGCCCACAGGTGGTCTCCCTCAAATCTCTTCACCATAATATTATACGACTCGCACTATGGAGTCATTTCCACACTTCTTTAGAATCCGTACAATCACTTTTAGTGAGTCATTATATGGCACTTATTTCTTCACCAGCTCACATTGGTCCACAGCGATCATCATGTTGTTCAGTTTCTTGTGGCTTGTCTTGCTATCTGTTGAAATGTTTGCTCGGTGGAGTGTGTCCGATGAAATCAGTCGTACGTCACATTGTCCTGCTATCACGTCTGGTGTCTAACATGCAGCTAGATTCGTTAATGATTCTGTTCTTTCTTACGAACACCACTACCCTCATCTTGTTACCCTTTCTGTCGGTCTCTCCTCTGTACACCCGACTCTATTGCTAATCTGTGTCCAGTATCCTCGTTCCATTCCGTATCTGGCTGGACGCAGCGCGTTTACTCCTTCTACTTGTTTTGCAAGCCGGTGCGTATCAAGCAAATAATGATAGTTTGAATTGTCAAGCTCAGCCAGTCGCAATACAGGCTCAGCGGTAGCTAGTACCTATTGGAGTCCCAAAATTCAATGTCCCGACCAAAGTATGTCCTTGAATGTTCCTCTGCTTGGCATGGGCTCGAACTAATGCTGCTCGTAGCTCCGGTTGACATTGGTGTCTGCCAAGCCATCGATGTCTATACCTTGATTGCGTGTTGGATCATACCTGCCATATGTGAGCCCAGAGTTCGTCACCGTTACAATAGCGTGGTTATTTATCCTGGTCAATAGTGGTTTTTTATTCGACGTACTTTGCAGTCATAGCCTATCTCCAGTCGCGCATTCCGGTCGTTGTGGAACCTAAGCGCCGTTCGGGTGTCGACCCCGAGATGGGTTCCTTAGATTCCCATTCCTTATGGAAGGGGAAAATGAAGGAGATTGTCAGAGTGCAGAGCTCAAACACTGATACAAGTATTTCACCTCGGCCGCTGGTGTTGCCTACCATGGTTCATACTGGTCAACCATCGCTTCCCCAGTCGTCGGGATCCCGGTGTCAATCAACCTTGCCAAATGCATCACGTCGCCAGTCGACGATGCCATCCTTACCGCACACTGGCCAGCAATTTCTCCCCGGACCTCACTCAGTGCCCAACCGACACTGCTCCCTTCCTGCATTCAAACACGGCGGGCCTGGCCTCCGCCCCTTACTCATATCGTCCATCCCACGCCACCTTGCCACTAGTGCATCTCCATCCCACCCTCAAACACCATCTTCATATTCTTACTCTACTCCCTCATCTTCCCCTGCAATCTCTCAGAATCAATTCTTCAAATTTGAACCTGTTGTTGGGGATTTACCCTCTCCCACTGGCAGAGATCACCGAGAGCGTTCGAAACACCTTTCAATGATGCCCCCCTCTTTTTCAATGCAAAGTGCTGATGAGAGTCCTACGACCCGCTCCACGCGAGCGAGACTGTCTAAGCCCTTTCCGGCTCATGCTATGTAGTCCTAGAATGCACGTTTTTTTATCAGTGACAATTTTCTCTTGTAGGTTAGTCTCATCATGGGGGACACTGTAGCGAGCCATCATACTAGTAGCATTATCTTAGAACATGTACAGGTTATAGAATTGCAATCAGTCGTATACACGGTGATGATCGATAGCGTCCGAGTAACAGGTACTACCGCACTCGGGCTGTGACTCCGTGGGTGACGGTCATAAAGTTTCACATCCACGACTCGACGACAAATTTATCTGCACCTGCAAGTTTGATGTATTCGTAGCAGCCTTGTGTGGCCGCAACAATAAACACAGCCGACTGCTTTTTCCTACACGTACCAGCACCATCGACAATGGAAACCTGGGATCCAGTCGCATTCAAGGCGAGTCCATTCCTACTTGTTTCTTTACCTCACGCTCATTGTTGTCCACCACCCGACATACGACACCGACCACTACACAGGCCCTCCTCCGGACGACCTCTCAACGCCTCGGCCAACTTCAGGAACGCAAAGATTCCCAAGGCCAACTCGCGCGACGCGACATTGCCGCGTACCTCTCTCAAGGTCACCTCGCCCTCGCACGCGCCAAAGCGGCGACGTTAATCCAGGAGGATGTGATGGGGGATTTGTTGGAGGAGCTAGAAATGTTGGTGGGTGTGGTAGGGGGTCATATTGGGGAGCTGGGGGGAGTGGTTGGGTTGGGGTTGAGGGAAGATGTGAACGGGGAAGGGGAGGTGGTTAAGGCGGAGGAGAGGGAAGGCGAAAGGGGGGGTCGCGTGAGGTGAGTGGTCGGAAGTTACTAATCCAAAGGGGTGGCTGATTGTGATGGGCGTTTGGGTGGCCTGTGGGGGTGGCGTCGTCTAGGAAGCCGTCACGACTGAGCGCCACTCTGATCGAAGCTGCAGCAAGCATCATACACGCAGCGCCGAGCACGGAGTCTAAAGGTAAGTATCGTTCGTTGTTCGCGGTCTGACAGCGTGCCGTCGCGTTTTCGTTTTGATCTGATTCTGTCCTTATTCGGAAGACCTGAACGTGGTGAGGGGCATCCTCATACAGCGGTTAGGGCCTGCGTTTGCTCAGACGGTATCCGCGAGTTGGAATAACCACGTCTCTCCACGCGTATGTCCTTTTTCCTTTACCCTTCTTCCCTCAATAACTTTCGCTTGTTTTGTTGGAATGTCTAACTGGCCTTTCGGTTGGTTGTTGAAACATAGATAAAGCAAATCCTGTCCTCCCCACCGCCCACCGCCTCGGAAATGGACGCATATCTCGTCAACATTGCACAAACGTACGGCGTCAAGTGGACTCCTGAACCTCGGAGAGAAGAACTGTAAATCTCATTTTTATGTTCAATCTTCGCGGACCAGTCTAATTTTGACGCGCTTGTATAGGCTCAACGTCATTTCGGAGATCCTGCGCGTGGATACTGGTTCGTCGCCTGTCGTGGATCTTTCTCGTTTGCGCGAGATATGTGCATACGGTATGTCATCCCGAAGTTATGAGAGCCACACGTGGTGGATTCAGGATTGTGGGTTGATGTTTATTGACGCTAGGTCTTCCTGATGATCCACCATGGGTACGACCCCGTATATGGAAGTAAGTTTTTTGTGGACGCGTGTTATAGCTAGCCAACTGACATCAACATCAAATGGGCAGGTTGTTTTTTGGTACCCTTCCGATCTTAAAAACGACATGGGCCAAGGAGAGCCAGAAACAACGAGACAGTTACTATGTAAGTCTCACTCCATCATTTTCTCAAAAGTTTATGAACCGGGCAAGCTGATCTATGCGACAGGACCTCGTCCATCGTCTCCTCACCCCCATCGCCTCTCTGCCTTCTCCGACGGACCCTCTCTCCCCGACCGATGCGCTCATTGCCACACTATCCCTTTCCCTCTTCCGTGTTTCCCCAGACTTGTTTGTCCTCCTTGAAAACGAACCGAAAAGCGCCCTCTCGGGCAAGTGCCCGTTGGATCCCACCGCACCTGACAGCATCCGCATCTCATGCGCGTCCAACCTCGACAAACGACTGTCTCTTATCAAAGACGACAGTGACGCCTGTAAGACCCCCGAGATCCGTCTCGAGACGGTTCTCAACGGTTCAAACCCTGTCTCACCACCACCACTGCCTTCGTCTGCAGCGACCTCGCTCGCTTCTAAGCGTCAGCGTCAACCGACGACGCTCCTTCCTTCCAAGGCGTACAACGCACCCCCTGCACACCGTGCACACCTCTCTGCTCTTTTACGCCTTCTCTACCTCCACAGTACGCTAAACCCCGCTGTCCAGTCGCCGCACGTTCCTTGGTTGCTCGTCCCGCTCTACAGCGCGCTCGTCGGGGAAACTCACGAGGCTGACGTGGCCCACGCTGAAGCGGACACGTTTTGGCTGTTTGAGGCGCTTGTGGGAGAGATTGCCGAGATGGAGGAAGAGGAGGGGGGAAAGATTTGGACGCAAAAGTTGAGCGAGCGTATCAGGTGGGCGGATGGGGAATTGGCTGCAAGTCTCGTGCGTATTTGCTTTTTCATGTTTGCGCACTCGTTATGTTTTGGTGCCACTACTTAATGCTTTGCCATTTCTATAACAGCATGCGATTGGGCTGGACCCCGCCCTTCCGCACTTCTCATAGTAAGTATTTGTTCTGTTTTGGGGGGGGCTTTCTGTCCACTCCAGTAGGGGTTTGGCTTATGCCCACATTCTTTGGTTAGTCGTTGGCTTGCACCATTGTTATCACAGACCCTTCCTTTGTCCTCCGTGTTCCCAGTTTGGGACGTCCTTTTTGCGTGTCCGATGCGCACGCGCGACGTTAACGCGAAACTCGAATACCTCGTCGATATATGTACCGCACTTCTCGTCCGTGCGCGGACGCCTCTCTTTAGGTGTGTATCCAGCTTTTGGCAACGACTAACCCGCTCTGATTGTCCCACTCCTCCATGTGTCGTAGACTTGGCAAACCAAAGCTGAATGCCCCCGGTCTCTGGACACAAGAACACACGGCTCTCCGACCGCCGTCACCTCTTCGTCCCTGGGAACTCAGCGACGCTTTCACGGAAGGCATCGCACTTCTTACGTCCTACCCGATTGACGCAGCAGGTGGTATAGATCGGATCCTTCAAACGGCGTCGGATCTCGCTCAGAAACGGATGGAGGCAAGGGATAAAGAGAGGGAGCAGGAGCAGGACAATATTGGGTTCGGAGCGCGAATCAAGCAGCAGATGTGGAAGGGCTTTACGAACCGAATTGCGGATGGGAGTCCGGAGGAGGAAGAAGAGGAAGAAGATGAGACAGAAGATGACGAGATTGGTGAACATGAAGACGGGAACGAGACGGAGACGCCTGTTGAGCTGACGTTGACGTCGAGGCTTGCAAATACAGTGTGGAGGGGGATCACGAATCAGAGTTCAATGGAGGATGAAGTGCCGTCGCCGCCTTCGCCCTCGTCTGCGCCACACTCGCCGACAACTCCAGAGGGACACGATATCGAGACGTCGACGCCATCCTCGCACGCTCGTCTGTGGGATTATGCAGAAAAACTAAAAGACTCGGATACGGTAGCTGCATTTTCGAAAGTGAGCACCAACTGGCGTGCCAAAGCGCTCGATGCATGGGGCGTACGCAAAGGAAGCTCTGCTTCGTCTGGACCTGTGGCACCTGGACGATCGACGCCCCCAAGCGCTACAAGCGAGGACGCTGCACGGCAGAGCGGCTGGCCAGGTTTGAGCGGCACGGATGCACCGAATCATCGACGAGGATCGCTACCCGGGACGCAGCGCGAGAGCGAGCACGCCAACCTGGACCCACCCCGACCTGCCTTTTTCCGCTCTCCTCGAGAAAGTTTTCTTCCCCAACCTCGTCGACAGCATTCTACGGTACCTTCTAGTCCAAACGTCAAACCCATTCCATCTCCACTTCGGGATTCGGACACCGAATCGAGTACATCGTCTTTGATAAATCGAGCGGGCGCATCGCTTGCTTCTCTTACTGCGTTCCAACCGCCTCATCTGACGCCAAAGAGCGTGCCTAGGCCGCTCATGCTCAACTCACGCGGCCTCATCACGACCAAGTCCTCTAAGCTCCAGTCACCACCCTTGACGGCCCGTTCAGAAGGTGGAACGCCAGAGTACCGCATTGGTGAATGGGGAGAGGTGTTGTTAGCCACCAAGAATAGCCACGCGATCAGACAAGCATCCGTCTCTTCCGTGTCGTCGCTGTCGCCTTCCGAAGCCATGATAAGATCGCCATATGCGCGTTCAGGTGCATACGCACGGAGCACGGGTACAGGCCCTCGTTCGGATTACGAGTCAGATGGGTCGGGGGCAACGACGAGTCGGAGGGTCCCGTTGAATCGCAAGTCGGTGTCACCGATGGCGCTGGCGTCGCGATCGCCTCGTTTACCTTGGAATGCACTGCCTTCGGATGGGGGACGCAGTCCGGGACATCCGCTGTCGAATGCGATTGTGACGGCAGACGATGTGGAGACAGTGTCGGAGCGAACGATGACTTCGATGACGACGGGGACCAACTCGCCCACGACGATAGCGTCCCCGCCTATCCCGCGTACGCCGCTCATGCCAGCTATCCCCGGCCTGGGCGTCGTACGTATCGTTAATGGGTGGAGCAACGGCGGAGGGGGACATGTCGCGACGAGCTCGATATCGACGCTGGGCGAAGCTAGCGAGGCAAATGCCATTCCGCTCGAACCTCCCACACAGAACAGACTCGTCGTGCGGAAGAAAACGCCACCGCTCCCCCTACGGGTGACGACGCCCGATAGGGATGATCACGGGAAGACGTTGCCGTCGTCGGAGTCGGAGCCAGGGAGTTTGGAACTGTCGTTGGAGCAGACGCCGGTGAGGTTGCGATCCAAGCGGTACGTGCAGCGACCTGGGAATTTGCGTTTGCGGCCTGCAGGGACGGCTGAACAACGGACGCCGAGTCCGGGGAAGCAGGGCTTGGCGCCCGAGTGGCCGGGTGAATACGATCCGGCGACGACCCCCAGGAAGGAGAGCTACTCGGGGAGAATCGGTGAGGAGAGTGTGGAGGAGGATCCGGATGCGGGGGTGTCGAGGCCGCCGTTTGTGCGCAAGCCGTCCAAGGAGGCGAGGTGGAGGAAGGAGGCGAGACGGACCAGGGATAGTGGCGCGGAGGAGGGGGACGATGAAGGTTACGATGACTTATTGAGTGCGTATGAGAGCGAGGAGGGGAGTCGGGAATGAGCATTGCGCCTGGAGGAACGTACGAGTTGGTTTCACGCATTCACGCCGATAAGGAAAGACCTGGAAGACCTGCTTGCTGGCAACAGGGTTGTTTTGGCCATAGAGTATCACCACGACACAACTTGTTTCGACCATGTTATGACAGGATCTCTTGCGACAGCACTCGACTACATTTGGAATACCGTACACATACATACATTTTGGAAGGCTTGACAAGAAATGAATCAATTTCACGGGGACCATATGACTGGCACTTTTTCGCCTCAGTCGAGTCATCTACCATGTCCGTGGTATTCAACTTCATCCTCATGGATCACGCGTCCGCCCAGATACTGGTAGCAAGGTCTTTGACGAGCTGCAACTTTTTCTTCATGTCGTCCGCAGCGAGCAAGTTGCCCTCTTCGTGCGAGGCGAAACCACACTGCGGAGACACCCCGATGCGCTCCAACGCTTCGTCCACGGTCTCTCCCGTACCGCTTGCCACGATCCGTGCCGCTTCAAACACCCGTTCCCTGAGAAGCGCCTTGTCTTCGAGCTCTGGGAATTTACTGGTGATCAGACCCAAGACAACCGATTTGTGCTTGGGAAGATGTTTCAGGGGTTCGAACGTGCCTGCATGTCGCGTCAGTCACCACAACAACGGGGAGGAAGGGGAAGAACGCACCAGCGCGCTCGGTGTCATACTCGAGATAATAACAGTCCACGTTCAACTCGTTGAACAGCTTCACCGCAATCACATCATAACCTCCCTCCGAGAAGTGCATCGAGTGCCTAAAGTTTCCTCGACAGAGGTGCAGACCGACCGTCATGTCTCGCGGACGTGTCGCGAGGCAGTTGTTGTACAGTTGGATGTATGCGTCAAGGAGCGCATCGGCGTCCTTGCCCTCGTC
>Ga0307508_10007112_pt1 | contig 10427 bp, 3 predicted proteins | sample 9_EM_MG_FD_203089 | JGI IMG/M metagenome (GOLD analysis project Ga0307508, IMG submission 203089) | Populus trichocarpa ectomycorrhiza microbial communities from riparian zone in the Pacific Northwest, United States - 9_EM | ecosystem: Host-associated > Plants > Roots > Unclassified | place...
AGGCTTCTAGGCCTCAAGTTTTGGTTACAAATGAGAGATTTTTATTCAAATGTTTTTGAGTAGAAGACATTAATGGCAATTGAGGTTGGCAGCTAAATAATGGTGATAATTTGTGCATGATTTTACACAAAAAAATGTAATTGAGGGAACAAAGTGCGTCTCATTGTTTCAATGCTAGATTGGTGGGCTTCGAATTATTTGAATCAAAGACTCCACATTTGATATATGATAAGTGTAAAAACACAGTCTCGGATTAAACCTACAAAAATTAATATTTTAAGAGGATTGTTTTATGAATACAAGGAGAGCTAGGCTCCAGAAAGAGTTAAATACTACACAATACAGGCCTTGTGACGCCACTAATATCCTCAAGCAAGATCTTCGAGCACCCCAATTGTGCTTCCTCGTGATAGACAATGCCTATGTCAGAAGAATAAGCAATGGATGCTAAACAATCTGCTGCCCGATTTGCTTCCCGAAAAATGTGAGTGAGAGAGATCAACTTGTCAAGGATGGCGAAGCATGGCTTGAATAGCCGAAATCAGGTGAGCATAATCTCCACGCAACGAGTTCTGCTGGAGTAATATATCCACAGCTAACTTCGAATCCACCTCCAGCTGCACTCTCCTTAAGAATCCCCAATAAGAATCCCCCACAACTCTGAACATTTATATTTGATCAAGTTCTCTACCAAATAAAATTCACTATTCGTGCATTGCATATATAAATACTTTACGTACAGTTTTAAGATCTTTCATTAATTCCTCCTAAAATATAAGCTTGACATGTGAGGGTTAATTCTGAACACACATATATTATAAGTAAGTTTCCATTGTATTGTGTTTGGGGCCGATTAGGATCGGTTGATTCATGCTCAGATACAAAACCCAACAACTTAACTTGGCTCGACGTCATGAAATGTCTAAATCTACGAAGCAACCAATTTTATTAGATAGAGTGAAAACTTGATGTGTGCCTTTATATATTATCTCCACACTCAACACCGAAATCTAGATGGTTACTGTTTGAGATTTGATTTTTGAATCTTGAAAAAAAGGGGTGAGAATTTTTAAAGATCTTAGAAGACTATTCTTATCGTGTAGATATAGCATTTGGCAAAGACGAGTTTGAATTTGAATCACATGATGGCACAAAATTGCTCCTTGAACATACCCAGTCTTGCTGTTTTAGAGTTCTTGAAGTATTCTTTGATCCCAGCCAAGTTTTTCTAAGTCATCATATGTCGTGTGCACATGTAGTTGAGGTCTTGAAGGAAAGTGACTCCCACTTAAACTTTATTTTCTCTTGTGTAAAGATGCTATTATATCAAATTGGAGTCGAATAGCTGCTAAAGATCTAAAATAATATCTACAACTATATTCTTTAAGTGTTTTTTTAGAAGATAGATATTTTTTTAATTTTATTTCTTATTCTTTGTTATAATGTTTTTTCTAGTTTTTTTTTTATTTATTTAGAGGGAATATTTTTTCTATTTAATATTATTAGGGTTTTCTAGTTTTTTTTTATATATATAAAGGGATATGATTATATGTATTTTCTAGAAAATTAATAAATCTCCGATCATAAATCATAAATCGCAACATCTTAAGAAGAATTCTCTAAACAAAACAAAAGGAACTATAAAACAAAATCCAAGATGGAAATAATACGTAAGAAATTATATGTATGTTCTTGGGATTTCTTTTTAAAAAATAATGTAGATAATGAGCTGGATATAGATCCATCAACCTGATCTCATCATGACCTATCTCTAAGCCTCGTAAAATTAATCGGTTTGAATTTTACTCATATCCATTTGTCTTTTATTAAACAAAATAAAAATCTGACTCAATTATGCACTCTATGCAGATGTTGAGTGACAATGACATTCCTAATCTTGTGCCTCCATTACTGCACTTGTCTTCTGTTCTCTTTCTTTCTTTCTATAGGAAGAAAGAAAGAATGTAAGATGGCATGCTTGTGCATAACTTTACTCAAAAGAATGTAAAAGAGGTGTCGTATTTGACCTTTTAAGAATGGTGTTTAGGGGTTTCTTAAGCCTTAGTTAGAGGTTTAGAACCCCACCACTGATTATTCCAAAGGTAGTTTGGTGGGCTTGGAATCATTCGAAGTAATTAGATAGTCCATGTTTGATCAGTGTAAAAAGTAAAAACAGAGTGATGGACATAACCTACGAGCTAGCCGAATCCGAGGACAAGCAGGACTAACGTTTAAACACTTGAAAAGAATATGTAAAATTAATGTCAGGGATCCTTCATTTAGAGAAATCATGGATCTTCTTGATAAAAAATGGACTATTCAAGTTTGTCATATCTATAGGAAGGAGAACGAATGTAGAGATTGGTTGGCGATTCAAGACTTGATTAATTGTGATCCAAAGGGTCGATTAATTGGCGATTCAAGGGTTGAAGTAAGTAATTATAAATTAGAGGAGGATTATCTTTAATGTGATCCAAAGGCACTTTAAAAAATTGCATTGAACCTAATAAATATTCACCTTCCATGCATCCTTAACTTTTCTTGGTAACTGTTTTAGTCAATTTTAAAGACGTTTTATCTGTGGTTTCCGGATCATCAAGTTTCTTAATCTTCTTCCAGTAATTTGCAAGAAATAAAAATATTTCCAATTAGAATCACAGTGTACAGCCTGCAGTGCTTAGATTACGCTCAAAATTAACTCCTATAAATAACTACAAAGTGATTAACAGTACTTGGTTTAGGATACCAACAAGTCCCGATATAAATTTTTTTTTTATTAATGTTGATATTTGAGTTAATTTATACATATTTTAATTAATCTTATGAATCTTGAAATTAACAATAAAGTCCCGATGAATCAATCTTTGCACAGGTTGTGGGTTTTTAACTTTTTTGAATAATCAAGGGTGAGAGTGAGAGCTTTAATTAAAAGAACAGAAAAAAGAACTAATTTTCTTTATTAAAGTATCATTTTTAACAATGTAAAACTAGTTATGATGGCTCAAGAGAATCAATAGCGTCTCACTACTTGTATATATTAAAAAGTATTTCGTCTTTTCTTTTCTTTTATGATCATATATATATACAATTCATAATCAATAATTAAATACTTAGAGGCTATCATTTATAGTTCATAATGACAGAATAGACGCATCATATTATTAATTGACCATCACTAGCTATAAGAAATTGTTTATTAGTAATATATAAGTTTGTATTAAGCCAAATTACCTAAACAATATAAAACAATTGAATTTTTTTTTGTGATTTACTGTTTATATAAAAATAAAACACTTTAACATATTTTTAAATCATTCTATAATAATTTTATATCATAGCTCAGTTGATAGCATGTGAGAAAAAGCCTAAAGGTTTCATGTTTGAATCTTGTTAGTAGCATTATTTTCAAACAGACATGTTGTTTGTTAATTTTTTTTAATATTTTTGGAACTCGGGAGATTTTTTACAGGTTTCATTTACTTTTTAATTTTGATATGATTCTTAAATATTATTATAAATTTTTATTTGAATTTTAATAATATTTTTTTATTATTGTGTATTTGATATAAAATAATAACATTAATAATAAGTTGTTCATGAAAATTCAATTCAAGTCTTCACTTATTTTGAAAATTTTTAAATAGATCTTTAACATGATTTTATCACATTTATAATGTATTTAGCTTTCAATCACATATTATTTTGATATTTTTAAAAAATTTCTTTAACAATCATAAAATACTTGTTTTAAATCTTACATCAGTGTCCGCGTGGTTAAGTTATATGTGAATATTCTTTGACTTGGACCCCATAGGTTTTACTCTATTTTTCTTAGGTAAACTTTATGTGGACGTTATCTCTTTATTTATTTTTTCAATATTATTAATTCCAAATTTATTAAATGATACCTTGACTTACTTTATAATTTCCTCTTTTTTTGGGTAAACTTTATGTTTTTCAGTTTTTTTTTTCCTTCATGATTCATTTGTGTGTTTTCTTGGTAAACTTTATGTGGACCCTTATATATTTTTTCCAATATAGTCAAGAGTGCAAAAAGTTTCCATATAATTTCAAATTCATTAAATTCACTTTTTAATTTTTTTTTGTAAGAGTGTTTAATATATCATGTTACAAAAAAGAGAGTTTATAATTACTTAAAAAAATAAAAATAAAAAACTCTCAAACGCTTAGATTTTTTTTATCCTTTAATTTTTTATTTGTTATTTTTCCCTTTTTTATCCTAAAACATTGGATTTTTATTGGATTTTTGTATTTGTTTTTTTCTTTTCATTTCATCATTCAATATTTAATTGATTTTGAATTAATTACTCTTCATATATTATTTTGGTTTATTTCCAATGAAATTATCACAGTTTTAAATAAATATTCTGTCATTTGATTAGTGCTCGGTTGTTTTTCCTTTTCCTTTTCTTTTGGATTTAGATTTATATTTAAATGCACTATAAAAAAAAACTATTACTTAATTTAGTAATGTATTTCAAATAATATTATAGTTTTTTATAGGAATTTTAACATTCCTATCCAATTATTATGTGACTAATATGAAAAAAAAAAACTCATGAATATTTTATTAACATAAAATTTATATTTTTTTAAGAATTTAATTTTATCATATTTATCATTATCTTTTTCTTCAATTATATATAAAATAGAGAGACTTTGTTTGAATGTTTCATTTTAAACTTATTTTAGACCATAATGAGTTATTTTTAGGAAAGAGTGCTTTTAATTTACAAAATATTATGATATTAGGTTGGTAATTGGTTTTGCTACCATCTATTTTTTATTATACTATTAAATAAAAAATAATTTTAAAAAATCAAACAACGAAAGATTAGACCACACCTCAACAAATTATAAAATAAATTGCCAAGACGAGATTGGATAACTACGCATACATGCAAAACATATAAAAAAAAACAAAAAAATAAAAACAAAAACAAAACACATCACCTCACAAACGTTCTAAACATGTGCAAAAACAATGTCAATAATTAACTTGTCTCCAAGGTGGGTCCAAACTACAAATTTATTCACCATATTTGAGCTGCCACGTGTCCATTTATGCACTAGAGTGTCAAGACACGAAGGCACACACGATACCTTACCCTCACAGTTCACAACACTACAAACGACTTTGTCGGCTGTAACGTTCATGCTACAGGTCGTTCAGTTCTTCGGACGTAACCATGAAAAAAAACCGTAGTCTAGCTATAGCTTCCTCCATCAATAACAGCGTTGCTCTTTTACTGTGTCGTTTACTGTGGATATAGTTACATTACACTGTAAACTATGACAATGTGCTAGCGATTTTGTCATTTGAAGTAAATTTTGGGTGGAGGATAATTTCATCTATATCATTGTAACAACCTCCACTTTTTATAACTTACATATAAAATTATCATAATTCAATTTAAGATTAGAGTGAATTTTTAATTTTTTTTTTATCAAAATTTTAGTAGAGTTTTTTTTTATATCTCAGTTCCATATTTACACGAACAATTAATCAAGTATATGTATATACATTTAGATTCAATGAATTAATTAAATACATATATTACAATTTTAAAAAATAAAACATGCTAGATCACACAATATACTATAGAAGCTTTTCTAAGTTGAATTACAATACCTTAGTTTCTAAATTTTTTATTACAATTAAAGATAATTTCCAAAAAGTTTACACATACCAACCAAACTATATCATAAACAAAAGATATCTGAAAATTAATTACATCCTTCATGCTGTTGAAAAAGCATGAAAATTTATTTAATACAAAACATAATAAAATATAATCTCATGTGATTTTAGGTATTTTTTTTTAACAAAACACAATTTTATTGAATTCAAGGTTACACCTTACGCTAAAATTTCCAATTATAATTTTCACATTCACTTTACCTCCTAGAACTAGGCAATTATCCCATAATGGGACCAAATCCTCAATTAAGATAATAAATTATATAGCCCAAAATAGCACTAATCTTTAACCAAGACTACCAATTCACATTGTCCAAAAATAAGACATTAATTCCTACACCAGAACTGGCTCACATTGTCTAAAACCGAGCGTTAGTCCCTATACCAGAACAACTAGCTCACAATGCTCAAAACCAGATATTAATTCTTAAATCAAGAGAAATAGCTCACATTTGATATCAACTTGTAAAATTCACAATTCAAATGAATTAATAATAAATAGTTTTGAATTATAACAATAAAACAATTGAACTAATGTAGGGTGCCTACGACCTATCTGGATTTTGCACTTGACTAGTGATCCCCTGTTGTTAAAGAGTGTTTATGACCTCACCTGTATCAACAAATACATCATATTATTATTATTAAAATCTTTTTCCTGTCTCTCTCTAGCAGCAGTCGGGCACCAATGGAGAGGAAGAATAAAATTTTCTTTTCTTTCTTTTTTATTCTTAATTTACCCTTCTTATAAATGCTTAACATCCTCATATTATTTATTTATTTATTCTTTTAATCCATTAAAAAATTCTACATTAATTTTCTTAATCTTTCTTATTCTCGGGTAAAGTTTCTACATAAGTTCCTTCTTTTTTTTTCTCTTTCTTTTACCGGATCATGTAAGAAAAATCTAACCAGGGTTCTTATAAGGCATATCGTCAAAATATTATTCCAATAAATAAATCAATAATAATATGAGTCTTGGGCTACATGAGTTTCTCCTTCACTTTTAGTTTTTTTCTAATTATATTTTCGCATGCTTTTGAACCATATATTTTTCGGGGAAAAAACAACAACAAGAAGAAAAAGAACTCATCAATTTATTTGATATTTTTTAATTTTTGAAAATAAAAATTTTAATACATCTTTTTAATACTCTATAAGTTAAAAAAAAAATATTTTGTTATTTAAAATATAAATTAAACATGCCCATGTAAAAAGTTGTTTGACTTAAAACAAATGAAGCTAAAGATAATGATGCAGTGGATTAATTTTTATTAACCTAATCAAGCTTATAATCTAAACTATAGACTTAATATGTTTAATAATATTTTTATTTAATTATATGATGTCATGGCTTTAAAAAACACCATCATAAATAAGCATGTAAAAGATGTAATTAAAAAAAAAAAAAAGGGGGAGGAGAGTCACCGCCATCCAGTTGTTTGTCGATAGGAAAGGAACTTTCTACACGTTATCATGCTGGAGAAGCCGAAGTGTTTTTGAAACGAAATCATGTTTGTCAATGAAAACTAAAATTAAACTCAAGTTTGGTCAATGGAGACAAATCCGAGGTGTCCCTGTTGACGAAGAGGCCTCAGTCTTCCACGTACTCGTGGCTCAATTACGTCATTGGTTAATGGAGTTAAATTCATCTTGGAAATTAAGTTTAGTTGCTTTTCCAAGATAAAAAGATATCTCGGAGAAACGCTAGAATAAATTAATATATTTTTAAATAAATTTTTAATATGGTTCTATTTATAATTTTTCTATTTTTTATAAACATATTATTTTTTTAAACTATTTTGACATTCATATAATATTTTAACGAGAATCCATAAACTAGTAAATGTAAAAAAATGTAAATATATTTTATTGCAAAGATAAAAATAAAATAATAAAAAGATAAAGATGGAAAGATAAAGAGATGTATATTTTTTCTTATTTATAAACACTACAAAAACGCGTCCTAAATATTAAAATGATTAACATAATAACAATAATCAATTAACGGATTTTATTTATTTATTTTCTAACAAAAACTATTTAAATCGTTAGATTCGTTTTTGCAAATATAGTGAATTTACTCACCGTACCGTCCGTTACCTTCTTTAACCAGAGATCTTACCTTACTCGTGCCCATCCACAGCCCCCTCTCTCTTTAAGAGACATCACAAACATCAAGAACACAACTCCACTCGACACGCTCTTTCATCTCTCATCACCACCACCATTCTTTCCGGCCAGCCGGGAAAGTAAAATTCTGATGATGTTTCCACTCTCAAACCCTTCATCTTCACCTGAATCCCAAATCAAGAAACCAAAAACTCCACTTGATGTCCGAAGGAAAGACTCTTTCAAGTCACCTAAAGCGTTTCTTGCTGCTCATTACCCTTCCATAAACCAACCTCGGTTATGCCTTTTCCTTTCCATCTTCTTCATTCAAATCCTCCTCCTCCTCGCTCTCCGCTCCATTCCTCGTTCTTTCCATCATCGCCTCCACCACTTCCCGGCTCCCGTCACTGCCCACCACCACCTCACTCCAATCCTCACCACCACCACCGCCTCGTTCTCCGCCAGCACAGTGAAAGAGGAGAATTCCTGCGAGTTTGGTGAAATCTTTGTCTACGATCTTCCGAGTGCTTTGAACCATGAAGTGGTTAACAACTGTGATGAATTGAACCCTTGGAGTTCGAGCTGTGCTGCGTTGTCGAATAACGGATTTGGCCCTGTGGCCGCTGCAATTTCCAGCGTTGTACCGGAAAATCTTGCTGCTGCTTGGTACTGGACTGATCAGTTTGTCACTGAAGTTCTTTTCCACAACAGAATTTTGAATCATAAGTGTAGAACTAAAGACCCCAACAATGCGACAGCCTTTTACATTCCATTCTACGTTGGACTCGCTGTCGGGAAATTTCTATGGCTCAAGAACTCATCCGCTAAAGAACGTGATTTTCACTGCGAGATGATGCTCAAGTGGGTTCAAGACCAGCCGTATTTTACAAGAAATGATGGATGGGATCATTTCTTGACGATGGGAAGGATATCCTGGGATTTTAGACGGTCCAAGGACGAGGAATGGGGTTCGAGTTGCATTCACAAGCCAGGTATGCGAAACGTTACTCGCCTTTTGATCGAGCGAAATCCCTGGGATTATTTTGATGTTGGTGTTCCTTATCCTACGGGATTCCACCCTAGATCGGACAATGATGTTGTCGAATGGCAGGAATTTGTCCGAAATCGTAACAGGAAGAGTCTTTTCTGTTTTGCTGGTGCTAAACGTAGCAAAATCAAGGATGATTTTCGAGGGCTGCTGTTGAATCATTGTAGGAACGAGTCTGATTCATGCCGAGTTGTGGATTGTGCTGGTTCTAAATGTTCTAATGGAACTTCGATAATTCTTGAAACGTTCTTGGATTCTGTATTCTGTTTGCAGCCCAGGGGTGATAGTTTTACAAGAAGGTCGATTTTTGATTGTATGATTGCTGGTTCGATCCCGGTTTTGTTCTGGAAAAGAACTGCTTATGATCAGTATGAGTGGTTTTTGCCGGCTGAGCCAGAGAGCTATTCGGTGTTTATAGATCGAAATGAAGTGAAAAATGGGACTGCTTCTATTCGGAAAGTGCTTGAGAGGTACAGTGAGGATGAGATTAGGAGAATGAGGGAGAGAGTTATTGAATATATACCAAAGTTTTTGTATGCTAGACCCGATGAAGGTTTAGAGACTATAAAGGATGCTTTTGACGTTGCCATTGATGCGGTTTTGAGGAGGTTCAAAGAGCAAGAGCAACCTGGCTACAGGTGGTAGTTGGGAGGAAATTAAGAAGTGATGGTGATTTGGGTACCTGGGATCCAATTTGGGAAGATGATCACGTACCCAAGTTTATCCAGGAGAGATTTGTTACAAGAAAATTTATAGGGAAACTATTACTACAAGTTCATTCTTACAGTTCTTTTTTGTATGTATTATTCACAATAATGTTGTGTACTACGTTTGTAATTCTTTTGAGACTTGAGGACCAGGAATTTTCAGAAATAAATGTTGTGTAACTGGGCAGTAAAATTTATTATCTAGTGAAACTGAAGACTTCATCGGATAGATTAGGCAGGACCACCACTAGGTGGTGGCAGTAAGGTGATCCCATGTTCTTTTTGTTGGCTGGACATGGCTAGCTATAAAGCTAGGTAGCTAGTTGGGTATACAAGAAGATTCATTGCATTGTATATCGCTACAGTATAGTAATGTTTTTTCAGGCCAATAAAGGGTAAAATAATCTTTTCACAAGTTTTAACTGGCATTACTAAAACAAAATAGTCTTTTTATATTTTTGTTGTATATTTTAAAGGGAAAAATAGTTGGTGTATTTCACAAATGTACTAGCAAATGAAAGAAACTCATACCTTTCAGGCAGTGTATGTAGGTTTTTTTAGTAGCCAAACACAGCCGATTTAGTAGCAAGTCGGTGACAGACTGATGATGTGGTTTCGATTGGTTTTTTTCTCCTCCTCCTCCCTTCTTCGTTTTCTCCCCGGTAAAATATAAAAGTTTTTTTTATTTGTTTTTTTATATAATTTAATTATTTTTTTTTATTGCTATTTTTTTTTTATCTTTTGCATATTAATTTTTTTCTTCAATTTCACCTCTCATCATTTGATTTTATTTTTATATCAAATTTGATTTTTATTTATTTTTTAATTACTATTTATT
>Ga0307508_10007113_pt1 | contig 10426 bp, 12 predicted proteins | sample 9_EM_MG_FD_203089 | JGI IMG/M metagenome (GOLD analysis project Ga0307508, IMG submission 203089) | Populus trichocarpa ectomycorrhiza microbial communities from riparian zone in the Pacific Northwest, United States - 9_EM | ecosystem: Host-associated > Plants > Roots > Unclassified | place...
CTTGGGCAGTAGAGGAGGGAGGGGTTTGCATGGGGGGACTGGGAGGGGCAAGGGATACGGAGGAGGGATTTATAGGAAGAAGACGGCCTGCCCTTTACCAGGCGTGTATGGATGGATCGGCGACCTCGAGGAGGGGTGACAGAGAGGAGGGGGAGGAGGGGGAGGGGTGAGAGCGGAGGCCTTATGAGGGACAAGGAAGATTGGCGGGCGTGGGTCAGACCGCTATAATTGGCGGGTGCGGTGCCGTCGACCACATAAATGGCCATATCGACCCCGCCGGACGTACAACGTGTTTCGACGACAAGCCGTCCCTTCTTTTTTCGGTCACCTTCCCACCCAATCGCACCACTTTCGCGCAAATAGCCCCCCATTTGCCACACAATCCCCCCATCTGGCCCACATCCGCGCAAATACCCCTCGGCCTTGACAACGTCACAACAACATCCAAATCCGGCGCGGCCCGTAACATATGCACGTGACACTATCGTCTCGCATCGCACCCATGGCCGACTCCCCGTTTGACATATGGGCCACCTACCAAGCCCTCCTCGTCAACAAGGAGGTCCGTCCTTGACATCTTCCCCTCCGCAATCAGCTCATCCATGTAGCTGTCTACCCCCCTCGCTGCAATCTTGGCCCTCACCGAGCTTGTCGAGAGGTCCGATGGTATTCTCTCCATCGAATGCCAACCCCGTTCCCAAATGACCCTTCTTCCCAGCCGGCACCATGTTCGAGCTCGTGAAAGCACTCAATGACGGCGCCAGAGTCCTGAGCCAACGTTCACCCAATCCCATCAGTCTCAACGCCGGTTGCGAGCTTTTCATCGCGTTTGTCACCCTATTTCCACATGATTCCGACGTGAGTGGACCTGCTTCGGACCCAGCACCGCTACACCCCTTCAAAGAGCTTCTCCGATCTCAAGACAGAGCTGGTCAAGCAAGGCCGCAAATACGCCACAGAGGCCCTTACTTATCGTGAAAAAATAGCCGAGCTTGCCCTCGGATTCATCAAGGACGACTCGATCGTGAGCCCGCGTGTGTCCCTACCACCCTTGCGCTCACCTTATCCGCAAGATCCTCACTCATTCCTATTCAAGAGTCGTCATGAAAACCCTCCTCCGTGCGCACCAGAGGAAGCGGATTTCAGTCTATGTCACAGAAGCAAGACCTCGTGGTCTTGGGTTAGGTCTTTTCTTGCCGTCTCGGCTCCAGCAAGTCACTGACCCAACACCTCAGTCTCCGAACCTATGACGAACTCACTGCAGCGGGAATCCCTTGCACGATCGTACTCGACTCAGCAGTATCATATGTCATGGATAAAGTCGATTTCGTTCTAGTTGGCTCAGAGGCGGTAGTCGAAAGTGGTGGCTTGATCAACGCCGTCGGCAGCAATCAAATAGCTATCATCGCAAAAGCCGCCAATATTCCATTTTACGCCCTCGCGGAGAGGTCGGTGCCGTGATTCCCACCATGACTCGTGCTGATGCCACCGTTATCTTACTCTTTAAGCTACAAGTTTCATCGACTATTTCCGCTATCGCAGTACGATCTTCCAACCCACAATCCCAACATCCTTGCATTCCCTTTGCCGTCTCCATCCTCAGCCCCGCCTGCTTTCCAAAACAAGGAGTCGTCGATTAGAACGCCTGGTGAAAATATATTAACGCCTGGAACACCAAGAACTATGACGCACGAGCAAATTGCATGTCATCCGGATGTAGATTACACAAGGTAATAATCAAATTCTCCAATACGTGCCGTCTTCTGATCCCACGCAGGCCCGATCTTATCACCCTCGTGTTCTCCGACGTTGGTAGCCTTACTCCTGAAGGAGTCAGCCAGTATCTCGTCGGGATGTTTGCGGGATGACCCCATTCCATCGTGGTCTATTGCAGAATCCCCACGTCACGCTGAATTTATTCTGGGTATGCGATAAAGTGATAACCTTTCTGGATCGGAGAACAATATTTACGGAATTTCCACTCACCTACGGGGGTTGTTCCAGAGAATTCTATAGAATAGAATTTAAAGCGAACCTATGAACATGAACACGCGTCTTCCTGCGGGAAAACTCGCAGAGCATGTTGAACCCAAGACTGTGGTTCATCAAACTGATCAGACTTCGGCAAACGGTGCATTCTCCCTTGAGAAACTGTGATTAACCGCGAAATCGGCACGAATACATCAAGCGAAGCGTTCGCTGCAACAAATACCGTCCGGTCCAACTTGAGTGAGATACCTGGAGGTTCGCCGCACTGCATTGGTCCCATTGGAATTTGGTTCCGCTCCGCGTTTGGGGTACGATCCTAGGAATGTCGGAGACAGATCACGAGGCAGATCGGTATGCCGTCGCGACGATAAAAATGTGGACACGACATTTGAAACGATACCACCAGCGCGGCTCCAGAAGCCTAGGATCATTTCGCCTCGCTATCGCGCCCAGCCCTCTTCGCTGGGATGCATTCACATCGGGACTATCCGTAATGGAGACTGTTTTGGCTCTTTTAGGTTTAACTTTTTGACGGATCCCCACTGAGAAACGGGGCAATTAGTTCTTTATGCCCCAAATGTACAATACAGGACGTTCCGTCCGTCGTTCGGCTGAGCGAAAATAGCCCTGTCCAAGGAGTACCGAACGGGTTCCTCGTTGCAAGCATGTTCTTCACATTAATGCAACCGGGTGGGTTCAGTGATAATCCAAGCAGAACGAACGGACCAATACCGAATTGGCAGCGACACGCAGCAATATTGCGACGATCTGACTTCTCTCGGATTTTATTTTGCCCCGACCCGCGTTTAAAATGCGTTTGGGAGCCGGGTTGTTGTCCCCACCCCCGGGAAATCCCCACTACGATCTCCTTCAATATGTGCCGCTGGAGAAGGTTGGATAGTCCCCGCCTGACGATCGCTTGAGACGCTGCTGACCCACGTTCGGAATCATAGAGTGCAGAACACCTACAAGAAATGCAAGCATGTCTATGACCTGGTTTGTTTGTTGTCCTTTCAACGACCCCCAAGTATCTTGACCGACGCTCCATACAGCCCGATCAACTGGTTGGTCATGGTCACTCGGCACGACTGTTGCTCATCGTTACTAGATTCAATGCGACAAGCGGTACTGCAAGTTCAGCTCGACCCATCCAAGCACATGTCTTCCTCCTGCATGCACCGGAACGTGCTGGCAATTGTGAGAATTTGATGCAAGAAAGTTGAGATGATAAGCTGATTGTACCATTAGCCGTCAGTTTCCAGAGCAGTACAGTGGGTGCACAGCCGAATTTAACACAACTTCAGAGACACTGACGGTGGATGGGTGGCATGCAGATCCCCAGATAGACTCCTTTTGCCCGGACTGTGTGGAGAAGGGAAGGGGTTAAGGAGGTCACAGGTCGGCGATAGTGATAAGGCAGTGTGGCACTCTCAGTTGAGATCGTCGGCTGCGACTGGGATTGATATAAGTTTTGTACCTAGATTGAAACTGAAGAGAAAGTACATACCAGAAGGTGATGAGGATGGAGCACGGGCCACCCGGAAGGAGTTTCAGCAGACTTGAAATGCGTGGGAAAAGTGAGGAGTAAGGATAGGAAGAACAAGCATTCGAAACCCGTTGTAATAATTTCGTAAAACTCAGCTCACCAAGCATACGGAACAACGCGAGAGATGCGGCGTCCAGTACTACTTAGACCGAGCCACCGAGGATTGCTGCGCTACAGTAATTCAATTTTGTCGGACAGTGGTGTGTCACCGCTAATCATTTTTGTCAAAACATATGACGGATGCGATAAAAAAAGTCACCACGAAACCATGAACTGAAAAACAGGTCTGCTCAGCGGGTAGCTAGAAACCGATGTTTCTTGATATGTCTTCGATCATCTTGAATTCAGGCTCGTAAGCACGAATGCGACACGGAGCGCGTGATGAAATACTCACTGTTAGTACTCGCGAATGGGAAGTGCACGAGGCACGTATGAAAATGAAGAGATCAGATCCGCGGGTGTAAGTTAACATCCACAGGGCATCTGACTCTGACTTCCGCTTCGGTCTGAGCCGGCGATTCAGGCTCGCGCGACCTCGACCATGACGGAGCCTCAAAGTGAGTATGAGGTGGTTGGCGTGCCAAGCCAAAACGCATGGATACCAGCCAATATCGGACAAACTGTGCGCTTGAGGGTTCCTAAGGAGACAATTTGTAGGTCAGTAATGAGTAATAGATGACTCTCGCTGAGGATCACGCGGTGCGGTGGACGTCTAGACTGAGGCAATATTGGCTACCTGACGTATTCCTTACGTGATCGTTTGGTGGCGTTGGTTCTTTGATCTTGCCCACCATTGACACTACTCGCTATCATGGGAGCTCCTCCCAACGAATATTCCGTCTCTCCGCAGTGGTTGTTCCCTATCGATGCCCTCCGATGCACTCCAAGTGTATCCACGTCCGGTTATTCCGTTGGAAAAGAACTATATGATCGTGCGAGGGGTGTCGAATTCTTGTTTCGGCTGGGTTCTTCCCTCGGACTGTTAGCAGTCCTTGTCGTGTTTTTTTCGCGCCTGCGATCTCATTTCCTTCTTGTCTACCATCTCACAGGCCTTCTTCGGCAATGTTGACCGCAGCAACTTGGTTTCACCGATTTTTCATGAGATTTTCCATGGAGGATTATCACAGACAAGTAACCACCCCTCTCACCCATCGCTCATGTATTCAGACGATATTCCAATAGGACGTTGCTGCTGCATGTATATTTTTGACGACCAAGACTGAGGAATGTGGCAGAAAGTTACGTGACGTTGCGAGGGTGTGCCAGTCCAAGATCACTGGAACGGATGTTTCGCACATACCGGCTGAGAGTGTGGCAAGTATGCTTGCCTGTTCGAATTACTCAGATCTCCTCATATTTTCTAACAGGAGGTCGAGCAGCAGCAGACAGTGATTCTGCTCACCGAAGAAGCCCTTCTCGAAGCACTCTGTTTCGATTTCGTGACAACCAGCCCTCATGTAGTTCTGGTAGACCTTTTTGACACGCAGCAAGCAAGCACTCGAGTTCAAGATTATGCATGGAGTCTGGCCCATGATTCGTATGTTACTTCTTATTGATCATAGGTGTGCACTGCCCATGCACACGACCAGATACCGCACGCCACTCTGCATTTTTTTCCCACCTCATATCATCGCAGCTGCATGCTTTATCTTGGCGCAACGTGTAGCTGAAGGACCTCATTCTGCCTCGCTCGATGCTCGGATATCCGCATCTCCGCCATCTGCCTCACTTCCGACGCCTCCGCCACACAAGCCCGGCTCCCCAGATGCTTCTCGCTTCGTCATTGATTACTTCGGGTTCTCCGAGTCAGAATTACAGGATCTCTCCGGTCAGTACGCCATCCCCCGGTTCGAGTCTGGAAGCTTAGGTCGGTGGTCTAGATGCCCTGAGTATAATGCTGGAATTTTACTCGGCGCAGGACCCCCAGGCTACCCTACATGTTTCCCCACTCACAGCGGTTAGTTCTCGCCATAACCGTCTGACACACAATGTCTGATCTCCAGCAGATCACCCCACCAACTCACTCCCCACGGGCGAAACTGTATGAGCCGTTCTCGCAGTTGCTGCCCGCAGTGCCTGTAATACTGAACAACAGCAGTCTGACACCGGAGTCTTTCCACGGGGATACGTCTCCCTTAATGACACCCTCCCAGGGACATGTTATGAAAACGACGCTGGAAGCACATAATAAAGCCCCGCGGCTTGATCTGAGCTGAGCTACCCGGCAATTAACACGAGGCATGCAGTATACCTCCCTAGGATGGTCTGTGGTTGAGTCCACCGAACTTGCAGTGTCCTCACATTCCATAGCTGGAGCGGTGACAAAAGTGTGTAAATAGTTGGACGCCGAGACACCTCGGTCGATTTGATACAAGCACTTTGATGAGTTAGTTGCAATTGGGCCGCCGCTTTCTCTTGCGGATATGGCATGCAATCGATAGCACTTCGTGCCCAATCCGTACGCCCCACACCATTGGCACACTTCTCTGGTTCTGAAGATTTGGTCACACGACCAAACTCTGGCCCGGTAAAAATAACTCGTTCAAGCTCCTACAGTGGGCATATGATCTTGATTGCCAGATATTCATCAGAGCCAACGATCCCTAATTTGGCCTACTATTTTTACCAGCAGTCGGTGGCAGTTTTGCGCCCTTGGCTCACTGATCGCCGGGAAACGGCGAGGTCCGAGCCTGTTGGAACGCGACGGGCATCACTGCACATACCTTTGTCGGACTTCTTCCCCTTGATATTCAAACATTGCGCTCTCTTATCTACTACCCTCACCGTAATTAGTCCCCCCTCAACTCGTTCACACTATGGCGTTGAGAGGTACGTTCACGTTCCGTTACAGTACTACAAAACGCACATCATTTAGTACCTACGACAGTTGTCTTCGTTCTAACAGAGACTAGTGACTGAAGTTGATCACAGCTGCACGAAGAGTCCAAAATATAGATCGCAAGCCTTATCGGTGTACGATATACACAAAGGTCACAGCATAGACTGTATGGATCGGAAGGCACTACAGAGGGGGATAACATTACATTAGACTACTAAGTACATCACCCTTCTAATCAAACGGCCAAAACTGCTAGTGCTTCAGCGGGCTCGTCGCGAGAAATATCGCGTGGCGTTGCCACCAAAAGTTGTCTACGGTGTACCACCTCATAAGAGATTTCAGGAACTACAAAGCCACCAGGGTAGCCCATTGCAGATATTAACCAGAAGACAAGAACCTCTAGAATCGTCGGCGTATGAGAGTCAAACGCATAGGGAGGGGACACGAATGAAGCAGTCCAGCCTTAGGCGACGTGTTGGCAATAGATAATCCACCAACTTTCTGAAAACACTCACCAGCAGAGAAAACTCCGAACACCCAATGTGTGTAGGTGGTGACGATGAACCATGGACAATTTCTATGGATGCAGGTATCCCAGACCTTCCCGACTGGTGAGTACTGTCTTCTCTATGCATTGAAGCAGGCGCGAACCTTGCTCCAGAGCCATTCCATGCCTCGGAGAGTGCTCTGTGCTTTACCCTCCAACGATTCTGACGAAGTGCGATCAGGAAACTAAAACCTATCAGCTCCTTCAACAAACCCCCTGAGTCGTGTGGCTGCATACCGACTGCCCTCGAGCAAGTTCTTGTAGATCCTTTGCGGACAGCACCCAAGGTGGCATCAGGAACAGACATAATGCATGCTGTGAGAATATCGTTTTGCCCCGGTCACCCCCGGTGTGCGACCATGTCGATGTCTTCAAAAGGGGCCCCTCTTCACACAGGAGAAATTTCCATGAGTTTGAATCCACATACAAGAGGTTCAAAATACGGCGGATGCTTTCCAGGGGAAACATATCAACCCAGACAAACACACTGTTAACCTTTATCAGACCATCAGTACATGGAAGCAACTGGGTAAACACACCGTTCAATGTCTTCAGCGCGTGCAAGGGGCAAAGGAACTATGGAAAAGAACGGTTCGCAAGGAATGGTCAAGCGTTCTCCAGTGCGCTCGTCTTCATCGTTCACGCCCAATGATTTGCATGGTACGAATTCTTCCACCCCTGGGTCCGGTAGTTAGCTATGCACGAGCAAGTCTAGTGGTGTCCACGAACAGTCCGAAATTATATCGCTGAAAAGCATGGCATTGATTGTATGCACGATTCTCAATGTGCGGTACCGCTCCGGGCGAATGTTCAAAGAGAAGTGGAATGATCCAGATCCACCGCGAGGGGAGCGGAAAGCCATGACCGGGAGCCTCGCTCCTCGAATATAGCATCGCAAGTTGTCCGACGCCCTGGACGCCATGATATTCAACAAGAATGGTAAGCAGGCCGGGGTTCACGAGAAACGATGTGGAATGCAGAGACCCGAAACAAAGCAGGAAGCTAGTTATGGGATACGGATTTCAGCATTCGTTCAAATAAAACTGGCCGGTTAACCTGGCAGAGTCTCCATAGAAACTCGGCATGGGCTTCCCAATGAACGACCATCGAGAAAACCTGCAAACTTGAAGACAACAGGAACCAAAATGAGTACAAGACCAAATTTGGAATTTGTGTCACGCCTAGGCTGCGACCAAAAAACTAGTCTGGTCACCAGATCTAACTATCAACCTCTCAGATGAGTCTGCATTTCTTCGATACTTCATTCGAAATAACCATTCTCCACATGTCTTGTACTCCTTGATGCACTGGTCATCCTCAGCACTAATCGGGTTTCGAGATCCATGTTGATTGGTGTCGATTCCAAAACTTGCCAACTGACTGTATAGTTCCAGTGCTCCAGTGGGGCAATCTTGTAGTTCATCGGTACTATGGCCGCACCGAACGCCATCTATATGCCCAGGTGCATGTCTCTCACCTGGGTTTTGTCAATGAATGAAAGCTCAAAACATTCCGATGATCGACGACGACGTTCGTGTAACGAATCTCCATTATGTGTAAGATTATAAGGTGTATCTGTACTAACTAGCTAGGCAGCGGCGTACGCCAGCGCGACCGCGATATTCTCAGGCTGGACCACATGAGAGCTGTTAAGGACCACCTTCATGATCCCATAGCCAGCGCAACCTGGCCACCAATCTGGCAACTGGAACAGTTGGTAGGACTAATACGGATTGGGTTTCTGACGGGCAATGCCATCAATCTAATGCAAGACTGGGATTTGCATCCTTAGGCTTAGGTTAGCAAACTCTTGGGCCACTTCGAGATCACTTTCTCACCAACGGGATGCACATGCCTTCTGCTGAAGAGACAATTGGGTCTCAGGCAGTCCTGTAGTCGTGTCGACATGGATACAAAATGCCCGCAGGGGGTGTGGTAGCGACCATCAATTATCTGAAACGGAATAACAATCATTGGTCGTGATTCTGAACGAGCGAAGCGCGTACATTATGACACATTTTGAGAAGTAAAAACTGGGTTGGAGGGAGCCTGAGCTAACACAAGCTCGAGGGTGCTTATAAGTCGTCCCTAGTGAGTATACTATCGTCATGGTTGATGGATTTTATGTGGGTGGGCCGCGGTTGTGTCACAAACGCGCACGGAAACCTCATTTCCTACGGTCGCCGGTCACATTGACAGAACCGGCAAGGCGAGGCAGATACATCGCAGAATTGGGCCTGAACACGAATAAATAATACGTTGCACGAACCAGTGTGCGACCCCTTCCCGGACATCTACAGTGAATGCATGGCAGATATGAAATGTACAGAACTCGTCTTCGATGGGGACCGAGGGCGGAATCATGTTTCACTACCAGCCTCGACGTACGCTTTCATATCGAGTTTTCTCGGCGGATTAACGAGATGAACTTGAGCCATCCTTGTCTTTTCACGAGGTGCAAGATAAATTATCTCCGACACAGCGAAGCGGTGCATCGCAGGGAAGAACTATTCATCGTTCCATCGTGGTAAACACGAGGCGCAGAGGGTCCGGGTGAACAAATTGGGGGAGCCATCAGGTGAGAAACTCGGGCCATTCACCCTGCTAGCTGTGAATGCCGTTGATGCGACTGATGGAATGGTCCAAATTGGCCACACAATAGCTTGTTATGTTCTCGAGGTTGACCGTCAGTAATTGAATTACAAGAATAACACGAGGTCAATCACATATCGGACAACGATCGTCGCATTAGTCAAGCGTCGCCTAGCCGCAGGTGGGGTAGGGCAGTTGAGAGCGAATTTGCACAAGGGTCTCCGGCTCTTGGCTGATCGTCACAGACAAACCCCGCAAGTCCTGCACACCCAAGCATTTCACACTATTATACGGTCTTGCCGCATTCCCAAAGGTGGTCTCGTCGTTTAGCGGCGGCAGTAACTGTATCACCAAAGGTAGCCGTGCACGGTGAAGGGATCATGAAATTGATCGAATGGGTTCTAAGCGACACGCGAAAGCTTGCGGCGCAGCTGATCCGTGTTATAAGATTCCGCGTGAAGCTTTGAGGTTCCACACACGTGGGAAGGCAGGGAAGGCTGAAGGCGACAAAAAGCGACCGGACCATCACCAATATCATGACAATTTAGAATGGGGTACCATACAGTTTTGGATGGCTTCGCTCAGCCACCCCGCCGACGTATCGTGCTGACCAGTTGCACCCTTTTCCTGACCTACGAGAACGAGTGCAGTCAGTATGCGTGTGACAAGAAGGTAGGAGGTTCTACATGCCGCGTCGGCAAATCGTTTTCTCCACCTTTCGCTGCGAAGACGTGCTCTTTTGTCGCCTTTCTTTTCGTGCCGAACAGTCAGTGCGATCCCCTTGGCAACTTGATTCTGTCGTAGGCGCAGGTTGAGTTGTTGAAAAGCGTTCTGCAGATCTCCATTCTGAACAGCGAGCCGTCTACCTGTATAACGTTCGGCAGCGGGCAATCTAGGCGTTATACAGGTAGAC
>Ga0307508_10007114_pt1 | contig 10425 bp, 11 predicted proteins | sample 9_EM_MG_FD_203089 | JGI IMG/M metagenome (GOLD analysis project Ga0307508, IMG submission 203089) | Populus trichocarpa ectomycorrhiza microbial communities from riparian zone in the Pacific Northwest, United States - 9_EM | ecosystem: Host-associated > Plants > Roots > Unclassified | place...
CCTTTGCAAGACAGTGTTCTGGGCTCTCTTTTTTGCTGCATCTGGAGTGGATGACATGTTGTCCGCCCTGATTCATTTTTAAAAGAAACTCAAACGATGCGTCGTCTGAATTTGTCTAGATTCCGGCCACCACAATGACTAAAAAATCAGGGCTTAAAGTTTTTTAGACCTGAAAACTCATTTTTCAAATCATTTTTTACCCAAAGCACCTTAGGAACCATGATATACCTATCCATGGCCTAAAAAAACCCAAAAACCCGTCCCAAAAATTGAAATCAACTTGAAATAAAAAATCTACATGAGCTCATATATAACATAAACTTTAAAAGTGAAAAAACACATAATATAAACTCCCATCATCAAATGAACCCATTTGACACAAACATCGACCGTTTTGGTGGCCTAAATCGATGTTAACAACAATATTTTTCTTTCTCTACCGGTGGAATCCTGTGACCCCCCTCTCTCTTCTCTCAACTAGGGACTAAAAATAACAGAAATGAACTTTTATATCAAAATTGAATTGAAAAAATATTGAGCTACCGAAATTATATAATATGCGTTATTTTTAAAGTTTGAGCACCAAAGTATATCTTTCCCGAAACTTCTGGCATGCCATTCATGTTTGATGCCTTTTTTCATTCTGATCCCTCTTCTTTTAGTTTCACCATTAACTAAGAAATTAAAAGCAATTGGTCTTCAATTATGATGAAATCATATAAAATAAAACTTTGAGGACTAAAATGAATTATGAAAAAAATACACAGTGCTATCCATAGTTTTGTGTGTAGGTAAACAATGCCAACTCTTATAGTAACCATCCCATGCAATTTAGTTTTTAGGTAATTACAAATAAAACTAAAACTCACCTGTGTTTTATTGTGGATTGTGCATAGTGCAATCCACAGTAAAACAACTGATAAGCCCTTAAATGAACATTCACTTAGGGGTAAAATCATATTTTAATATATTTATTGCATAATGTAATTACTCTCATGCCATTGAAAAAAAAAACACAGCTAATGTCTGAGGGCGTTTTCATATTTTTATACAGTGTAATTACCATATAACCTTTGGGGTCAACTTTTTTTTTTTTTACCTAAGGTTAAGGGGCATTTTAGGTTTTTTAACCTTGTTTTTCTTGGAATTACCCCATGGGGGTCACGAATGTTCTGATCTTTCTATAATAAAAAAAGGTGGCATATGCCAGTAAGTAGGAGGCGCCCTTGCCCTTTGGGTGGAGCGTGCGGCACCCCTCAATGATTGTTGATAGCCTTCCACAATGGCAACCGAAGCATCACGCCACCCTCTATACAATGAGCCGATGTGCGTTGGCCTCCATGGCACGAAAGAGCTCTAGTGACAATTTTTCTCCTCCCCCATCTTTTCTCTCTCCTTCACCTTAAAAGGTGTACTGGCCTTGCAAAGTTGCAAAGTGGTCATCAATCATTTAATTGTATCGAATTTAATTTATTTATTTTTCAATTTTATCCCTTGAAAATTGATTTTTTATGTTTTTTTTTATCAAATTTGATCCTCATTTTGATTCCTAATTATTTTGCTTTTAATATTTTTTATTGGATTTTATTTCTCGATTTAATCCCTAATCATTTGATCTTAAATCTTTTTTTTTGTTGAATTTGATCTTCATTCTTATAATTGCAATTCCTTTTATTTTGAGTTCTCTTTTTGATTAATTTTTTTTTTGTAATTCCATCCCATACTATTTAATTTTACTGAATTTTCATATCATATTTGATACTTATTTTTTTATTATGCTTTTAAAACCTGGGAGTCGACCCCATCATGTCCTGGGTCAAGGGTTGGGTCGAATAACTAGGGCTATCAGAGTCAATCAAATTTTTTATTATGCAAAAAGTAAAAATAACATTATTTTGATAAAAAAAAATGGAAAAAAATCAACGGGTGTTGACATGATTTTTCCCTAGCTAATCATTCGATTTTTTATTTAGCTAAAAAGTAAAAATGGTATTATTTTGATAAAAAAAAATTATGGAGAAAAAATTCAATTAGGATCCTTTTTTTATTAGTCTTTCTTTATTTTGAATTCTTTTTTGGATTCTTTTTCTAGTTAAATTTGATTTTATTTTGTTTTTATATTAAATATGGCACTCATTTTCTTAATTGTTGGTTTTTTTTTTTTTTACTTTTTCTTGATTTTTTTCTTTCAATTTTCCCCCTTAATATTTTATTTCAATTCTTTTTTTTCCTGATTTAGTTCTTATTTTTTTATTTGCTCATTTTTTATTCTTTTCTTAATTTGTTTTATCTTTCAATTTTGTCCCTCGGTATTTTATTTCATTTGTTTTTTTATTTAATTTTGGTTCTCATTCTTTTAATTGCTCTTTTTTTATTTTATTTTTCGATTAAGTTTCTGATTATTTTTTTATTAGTTTTTATATCAGATTTAGTTATCATTATTTTAATTACTATTTATTTTCTTTTTAATCTTTTAATGGTTAAGAATTTCGTTGAAGATTTTTTTGGATCTTCTGTATGTTCATCTTAGTCTCATGACCAGAATTGTTAATTTTAAAGATTAGTCCGATTTAACTTCGATCTTTTCTTTTCAAAGTTTTTAATTTCATTACCAGCATTAGATTATTAAGCTTTAAATTTTCTATTTTATTTTCTCTGGAGTCATTCCAGACAGTGAGTTAATCAATTTAACCTAAATTCATTCAGTTATCACTATTTAAATGTTTTTTAATGTTTGAAAAAATTTAACTTGTCCTGTAATGTCGCACGAAAGAAAAAAATAATCTAGTATAATATATTAGGCGTTTGGCCAAAGCATGGTTAAAGATAAGGAAGTAATAATCTCCAAGTTAATCAAAATCCACTCAAATTATCACTGTTTAAATGTTTTTTCATGCTAGAAAAAATTCAACCAGCTCTACAACATAGCACGAACAGATAAAAAAACAGAAAATCTAGTTTAATATATTAGGCGTTTGGCCAAAGCATGATTAAAGATAAGGAAGTAACAACCTCCACTTTGCGTGATCAGTGTTCTAAAACATCACTTCACAAATGTCTCACTTTAAAAGCCAAGTCTTTTGACCTCTTAATACTTCCTGTTGTCTTCCATTATGAGGAGAACCACCAAACTCCAGAGCCCAGAACAATGAATCTGATCCTCTTATGTCTCTCATTCTCTTTGATATTTCCCATTTCCCACTGTGCCCTCCAAAAGCCACCCCCACTTCCCATTTTACCCATCCCAACAGCTTCTCAATTCCAATGGCAACTCTCATCAATGGCACTCTTCTTTCACTTTGGAACCAATACCTTTACAGACTCAGAGTGGGGTACTGGCCAGGTTGACCCTTCTGTGTTCAACCCGACCCGTCTCAATACCACCCAGTGGGTCCAGGTTGCTAAAGACTCTGGCTTTAACCGTGTGATCCTCACTGCAAAGCATCATGATGGGTTCTGTTTATGGCCTAGTGAGTACACAGACTACTCTGTGAAGTCAACTTCTTGGAGAAATGGAAGTGGGGATGTTGTAAAGGAGCTTTCTTTGGCTGCTAAAGAGGCTGGTGTTGATTTGGGTCTTTATCTTTCACCATGGGATAGGCATGAGGGGTGTTATGGAAAGACTTTGGAGTATAATGAGTTCTATTTAGGCCAAATGACTGAGTTGTTGACAAGGTGATTTTCTTTCTTGTCTTTGAACAATTGGGTTTTTTCCTTGACTTCTTTTATTAGGTTATTTTGTAATCTGTATTTCATTTGGTATTTGAGATGTTGGTTTTAATCATTGCATTTTGTTGTATCTAATTCTTGTTGTTAGTTCAACCTGAACAGTTGTGTTATCTGGGAAATAACATCTGTCTTTGATTAGATTTATGTTTTGTGGTAATTAAGAACTATTCGTGTTGTGTTTTGTTTTTGCAGGTATGGAGAGATAAAGGAGGTATGGTTGGATGGTGCGAAAGGAGAGGGAGAGAAGGACATGGAGTATTTTTTCGATAGTTGGTTTAGTCTCATTCATCAACATCAGCCTGGGGCTATCATCTTTTCTGATGCAGGTCCTGATACAAGGTGGATTGGGGATGAGGCTGGTGTCGCTGGGTCTACTTGCTGGTCTCTTTTTAATCGGAGTTCTGCCCAGATTGGAAACACTGATCCTATGTGAGTTAACTTTCTAACCTTCTCTTCCATGCCTTTTTTTTTCCTTACCTTGTACTTTTGGTTGGTAATTCATGGTCTGCACTTTTTAAGAGTTCATGCTTGTTTACAATGCTATGGATTCCATGTCTGCCTAAAGATGACTTGTTTAGTTAGAACTTGACAGCACTGCCCTATTCAACCGAACACAAACAAATGAGAGAGTATTTTTCAAGATGTTGGGGAAAGTGAAAGAAGAGAATTCAGACTCTTATCTCTAGTCTGAATGTCAATCCCCTGCTGATCATGTTAAGAGGACTTCATAGCAACCTAAAACTTTTCATCCTGCACGCAAGCATGATGTAAATTGAGGGCTAGATTTTGTTTGTGAATTTTGGCAAGGTATCTTTGAAATGTACATTATGCTAGGAAATGGTAATGTTAGTTTTGCCAAATCACAACTCTTGTTCATGGCTGGCCTGCTTAATAAATTGAAACCATGAGTATAGTCAACATACGCATGATCCAGGGTTCCATCCTACAAGGATCCAATTATGGTAATGCACTTTCATGCATTTCCTTATATCTTGAAGTGCTTATTATTTTGTGATGCTATTGACTTCTGAAGAATTCCCTGGTTTTCAAATTACAGTGGAGACATTTTCATGTTCTAGATTTTTGTCCTTGACTAATTGTAGCATTAATTGAATAACAAATTTTGAAGAACTTGATGTCCAATACAATATGCTTATGAATTATTGCCATAAAACTAAAAGCTAGTTTTTTCCCCTTCGTAGAACTGCAGAAAAATTGGCTCTCTTTTTTTGTGGGAGTGCACTGATTTTTTCCCCTGCACTTTCTGCCCCTCCAGTTTTTCTTGCATACAGAATCAAATATTCAGATTTTTGTTTCACTTTTTATTGTCTATTCAACAGATACTCGCAGGGAGGAGACCCATCAGGTCATGACTGGGTGCCTGCTGAGTGTGATGTATCCATTCGACCTGGTTGGTTTTGGCATGCTTCGGAAGTTCCAAAATCTGCAATAAAGCTTCTCGACATATACTACAAATCTGTTGGCAGAAACTGTCTCTTGTTACTAAATGTGCCCCCAAACTCTTCAGGTCTTATATCAGATGAAGACATACAAGTACTTAAAGAATTTTCTGAACTCCGAAGGTCCATATTTTCTGATAATCTAGCTGGGAATGCCATTCTTAATGCAAGCAGCACACGAGGCAGCATTGGTGATTCTCGCTTTGATCCCTATAACATCTTCAAAGAAGGCATTTACACCTATTGGGCACCCGAGGAGAATGTATCTGATTGGGCATTACACTTAAACCTTCAAGAGTCGGTATCTTTCAATGTTTTGCAAGTACAAGAACCAATTCACATGGGACAGCGAATTATGGCATTCCATCTTGAGGTCTTGAATGAAGACGGGGACTGGAGGATGGTGATTAATGGCACTACAGTTGGATATCAAAGGCTGTTGCATTTTCCTAATGTAGAATCTCAACACCTGAAATTTGTTATAGACAAGAGTCGGGCAGACCCACTCATTTCATACTTGGGAATCTACATGGATCAGTTTTCCATTGTGAATTCTGCATTTCATAGAAGCTCGCCAACAAACAACTACAGCAGTCAAGTTCTTCGGCAAGCAATACACAACCATTCTACAACAGCCTCTATTTAATATGAATTCCTACTACATTGTGCAGGTTCATTTTCATTTTCCAAATCACTGTAAAACATTTCTTGCATACCAATACGATACTATCCCATTCTTGTTCCCTTTTGTGTGTATGTTACAAGTCCATCTCCAGGCAAGGAAAAGTTCAGCATATGTTATGTGATTTGATTCTCTTTGAAAGATCCAGGCAGCTTTGGACAGCATTACTATAATATTTATTACACTGTAATCTGTATATCTCAATGATGCACAGCTTGACTCTAGGCTGAGGACAGCTGAATTTGGTTTTTGTTAGCTAGTCACTCAACTGCCTTTCATCAACCAAAAGTAGTGAGCTTTGCTTAGCCCAACACACAGATCGAAAGGAGGCGGCTACAAAGCCTTATCTACCCCAAAAGAAGTTGATTTGGAAAAATTTCTGAGTTTGGAAATGCGGGTTGAAGTGGAAGCCTCCAATTTAAACAAATGACCACCTTTCTTTGTGTGTGCAAATTGCTTTGCTTTAGCATCCACCCTCGGTGATTATAATTCTAAATGTAATCCTGCTACTCTTGCTAATGAAAAGAAAAATGTGTAAAGGTCGAGCATATTCTTAAATAATCAGGCTAAAATGCAAATCTTGATTGTAATTCATATGCCAAAAGTGTTTAGGGCATTCAATATCCCTCCCTGCGTTTCCTTGGACCCCCGACTTGATGAGTGGTCAAATGAGGAACAGAAAAAAAAAAAAAAGTCAGGCAACTCCAGAGACGAAGGAATGGATCATCATAGTGTGGACAACAGATCCAGTTCCACAGCGAGAAACCAAGGAAAACAGTGTGAGCAGCCGCAAATTCATTGGATGCAATTTTGAGGCAAGGTTAAATCATTTGGATGACAGATTTGTGTCCAAATGACTACATTGATGACCTAAAAGGCTATAACATATATATGTTTCTCAAATCCTCTTCATATTCTTAGATTATTACAATATCTTCAAAACAGCTTTAAAAATTGAAATACACTTTATTTTATTCTCAGAAAAGGTCACTACTCAGGATGAAGCACTGCACATCCCGACTCATCCAACATATAATGCAATGATTGCAGCTTCAGAATACTGACACGAAGCTCTTAACTCTACTTTTCCAAATCTTATTTCCCACCACCCCAGATGGCACCATGTCTCGTGATCAAAAAGCAAATTACGGCAACAAATCCACCGGTTTCAAGAGGTCAACATTTCTATTGATTTTGGCAATGCTATGCCATATCATTTGCTGCACCTTACTTCCTAAGCATTCCACAACCATTCCATGAAATTAGACAACAATGAGACACTCAAATAATGTGAGACATGGGGCAGATCCATTGCAAACAAGCATTGAGAGTACAAAAGGTAGGTTGCAAATTCCAAGCTGAATGCTTCATGTTATCTTGACATCTTGAAGAAGTCGAGCGGTCATTGAGCCTAATCTTCTTGCTTCCCAATCAGTAAGTTTTCCATTTGGAATTTTCATCGCTAGCTCACAATCTTCATGAACCTTTTCACTGCTGCAATCTTCCAACCTTTTCTTGGTATTACTACTCCCACCATTCTCATCATCTTTCAGTACCTCATCTACCATTTCAACCTCATCAGTTTGTTGCTCAAGCTCCGAAATCCTGTTTCCTATGATCCCAGCTGGAGGCTTCAATCCCATGATGTAAAGTTGAATACTGGGATGTTGGTAATTACTGTCCATCTGCATGGGACAAAGTGGTTACAACGACTTCAAAGGGTGAAGGCATTAATTATGAAGGTCCAATGACAATGCGTTGACTAATACCCCAGCTAAAGCATGTATTTATGATGCAGGTCCAATGACTAAGCTGGCATCTTAGATTGTTAACAACCAGTGCACGGAATAATATGTTATAAGATTGTGTTTCTTAAATATTTACACTTATGAACACTTATGGAAAGTAGCAGGTGAGAAATAGTTAAAGGATCACATAAAGTCCTAATTTTTACCAGATTTTGTCTCCAGTTTGGTAACCATTCATACTTCAGTCCAGGAATTTTATTTGGAAATGTCATGTACAGCATATGAATATCTCATTAAGCCACAAGTATTTATTACCATAATGAACATACCTTTGCTTTTGGAACAGTTTTCACCTCAAAGTTTTTTTTCCACATGTCGAGCATTCGGTCATGGACGTTGGTAGAACGGATCTCATACCCCAACTACATGGAAGTATAGTAATAAGTAAAAGCATCACAGTCAAGTTTCCAAAGGAAAAACAAAAAACAAAACTTTCAAGCTTTAAAGCAACACACCAAAATAGTGGTTTTCGGTCCTGATAAAGCAAGTAGTGTCTGCAACAGTGGTTCCAAGAGATGCTCTGCATAAACCTTAAATGCAAAGAAGCTGAAAATCAAACACTTCACTGAAGCAGGTTCAAGTATAGAGCTACAGATCCATAACATCATAAGAATAACAAATTAAACATCTTAGCATAAGATGGATAAGAAAATGGATTTACTAATTTATTTTATTTTTTCAATAGCAACAGAAAAAACTATCTCATTACTTGAGGCTTTTTTATGCATTCTATCATATTCACGATTTGGGAAATTTATCAAGTGGTAAAAGTGACACAGATTGAAAAAAGCTTTCATTCAATTATTCAATGAAGTATTAAAAACAGTGTTTAAGCCTTTGGAGCATTGAGCAGGAGCATGGGTTGGTCTTTGCTATCCCTGTGCTAATGCTGCAACTAGTTGCAGCACGTTCACTGACATATCAAATCAAAAGTTAGAGGAAACAGTGACAACCCTCCTAGGAGTCCATTATACATCATGAAACTAAGACTATTTCAAGTAAATGGCTTGAAGCATTTGGAAACAAATAAAACTGAAATTAACATAGCACCAAAATCATGGGGTCAAGCTTGCTCATGAATTTTCCAATTTCTTTGAAATGTTGACCTGAGGTCAGACTCTAGAAGCCATAAATCAGAAAGTCAAATGGGGTGGTCATGAGAAATTAAGTGTGGGTTCCAGGAAGAGACAAAACTATGAAAGTAAAGATAATTAGCAATATATTGTTTCCCATTATGGGTTCAGCAAAATGTAATCACCAAACAAACTTACAACATCAGTGCCAATGATGTAGTCAAATGGTGGATCAACAGCCCTTATATGATCTTCGTTCCCCCAGTCCAATTCTGCAACCTGGATAGATCCAAATGAATCTGCAACGAGCATAAAAACATGTAAGGTACATGCTACATGTAATGGAGGTCCAAGCACACCCTCTATCTGATAGTTAAAGAAACTCCATGCTGATTAGGGCATTTTCCCATCAAATTTAATTGCACGCAGAAAAATATCTTAAAATGCAGTTGGCTATTCAGTAATAAAAAATCTTTTTAATAAATATAAGAAAAATAAAAGTGTATGACCACGACCAGTCAAAATGTATCCAAGCACACCTGAATTGGAATCTTTCTGCGTTATTCTTGAAGTATTGCGTTCAGCATTTCTCATTAGCAGTGGCAAAACCTCTATTTGGTCAGTTGCAATTACATCACATCCCAGTAGTGCCATCCCTGGAAAGAGCAGCTTAAATCAAACTATGAGGCAAAAGACCTTTTAGAGTTGGATAAAACTGGATCTATATCGAATTGACGAGCCAAGTAAAATGACATGTTGGAAACACTATTTCACTAGCTAAAAATAAAAAAGGGGGAAAGAAAAGAAACCCACCAAATCCAGCTACTCCACATCCTGCTCCAAGTTCAATAACGCGTTTTCCTTTCAGTTTAGATGGACAAAACCTTCCCCTTCTGCAATTCCTTTCCTGAAACAACCAATGAAGAGCGGATTCATGTCTTTAGATCTAAAATATTTATTAATCTATGTCACAGGTAATGTATGAGTGGCCTTTCAAATCTGATAAGCATAATGTTCTAGTGAGGTGAGCTTTCAATCAAGTGTTCATTAACATATTCACAAGTTAAAGAGCCAGCCACTATCTTTAGTGAACTCTCTCTCTCACTCTCTCTCTCTCTCTCTCTCACACACACACACATCTTGTTCTTATCTTGCAGTTTTCCAATGACATTAGATCCATCTTTAAATTTATAGAAATAAATTGGAAGATAATGGGAAGATTTGTTCCACGGTTTTGCTGGTACTAACCATCATCTCTCGTTTTCTTCTCTTTATGCAGAACAAAATGAGATAAAAAATCAAGATGATCAAATCCCTCAAACAACCCATCAGGGATCTTCAGAAAGAATCCAGGCAAAATACAACTGAAATTGAAAAAGATTTATCCCAGTAACAAGAAATGCCTAAATAAGATCAACTTAAATTTATAAGGGTTAGTAAGCTATGCTGCACTAAGAACCATAGCACTGAAATTAAAATGATTATGAGAAAAGCAGGGGAGGAAAATGCTTCCTGCATGATAAGCTTTTTAGCTGCTTTACTGCAATGAAATGATGAATTTTCTTAGAAGCAAACTCTTTACAGAAACAACCTACTCTTTAAAGTTCGCTAAAAGCTGTTTGACTATTGAGCACGTCATGGTGAAACAGACCCTGAATCCTGAGTCCAACATC
>Ga0307508_10007115_pt1 | contig 10425 bp, 4 predicted proteins | sample 9_EM_MG_FD_203089 | JGI IMG/M metagenome (GOLD analysis project Ga0307508, IMG submission 203089) | Populus trichocarpa ectomycorrhiza microbial communities from riparian zone in the Pacific Northwest, United States - 9_EM | ecosystem: Host-associated > Plants > Roots > Unclassified | place...
CGGACACTTTCGAGTGTAATTATGATGGATCTTGACACAATTCTAGGAGAGACGAGAACAAGACTGAAGTGTAAGGTAATTTATAGATTGTGTCCGCAATTCTATTTACCTCAATTAATTCTAGACAATATATTCAATTATACCGAACCTAAAAAAGCTTAACACTTCAAGTTTTTTAAAATTTTGTTTTAACTTTGATGGTTTAATATACTAAGTGTATTCTAAAATATTATTTTAAATTTTATGTGTTATAAAATAAATTATATTTTGAAAACAAGTTATTTTAAAGAAGAAAAATTAAAAATAATTAGAGAATCGATATAAAATCATTCTTAGAGTATCGCCTACAAATCTAAACTTTTAAATTAATACGATTATTTAATATGGTATTTAGAGTTTTATCGATCGAATTGCAATAAGTTCGAATCCAAAATATTCATTACCTAAAAATAGTGCATCAATGTAAAATTCAAGTCTAAAAGGTTTTGGCTTAAAAGAATTTATTAGAGATTAATATAAAATTAATTTTAGTATTTTAGCTAAAAGTTTAAGCTTTAAATTAAGATTTTTTTTTTTAATAGAAATCAAGGTTCCAACACAAATTAATTTTGAAATGCAAATATATATATATAAACACACATAAAAGGACTTAAGTGCCTATCACTATTTGAAAAATGAGAATCCCAAAGGAGGCTAATATTCACCAAAAAAACTAAATCTGTTAATTAATGTGCATCTAGACATAAATTTCTATTCATCGTAATAGTATAATTATGCTTTTGCCCTTAAAAAAAAGGTAATACACTAAGTTTTGGGATAAGATTGTTTTTTTACCATGACACACACTACAAGAATTTTGCATATTATCAATGAATTATTTTGTTGGTATATAGACATTGATTATGTCAGAAAACTTATTATTAGTGATTTTTATTATTATCAACCATTTTGCTGATAATCATTAGCAAAATGACTGATAAAATAATTAAAAAATAATTAATTTTTAAAGTCTGTCATTAATTAGTGATGTTGTCTGTAATGGTTAATGGCATGGTTGTGTAATTTTTTTGTAACTCTTTGAAAATTTCCAATAGAATTAGTCATTTGGTGATTTTGTCGGTAATAATCACTGGTATGGTCGTGTAGTTTTTTTCCAACTCTCAAGAACTTTTTGAAAAAATTAATCTATCAATAATTCTTTCTATAATGTTCAATGATATAGTCATATAATTTTTGTCAAACTCTTTGAAAATTTATGACTGATCTGTAATGGTTAGTGGCATGGTAATGTAGTTTTTCTCCAACTCGCAGATGGAATTAATCCCCTCCCCCTTGACGCATTGCAACAGCTCCAGCACAGCTACCAAAAAGGATGCAGCTCCCACAACAGCAGCCCAACACCAAGCTAGAGCAAGAAAAAAAACAGGAGGCAGTGAGGGTCTGTGAATCCACACCGACATTCTCTCTGCATGCACAGGAGAATGAAATGAAATTTGGAACGTAGTGCTACAAAAAATTTACACTGTGTTTGGCTTTAATCATTCTTGAAAGGATAAATACAAGACAAGATTTACGTGCAAGGGGTTCCCGCGGCCAGCTTCGAACCTTTCGTGCTTGTGTCTTGAAATTTTGAGTGCCTTAATTTTGTTTGCTAGACAGATACGTAGGGTCTATGATTAAGCTTAGGTTAACATATATATATATATATATATCCATGCATGATTATGATATCATCGCTCACTACTAGAAATTCACTTAAAACCAACGGAACTAACGACAAAATAATTATGTCGGTATTTTATGGTTACATGATTTTTGGTATGAAGCATAAAAAAAAACAATAAAAAAAACGCAAGAGAAAACGGTCTCCAAGGCTGGAACGACGTGGCGGTTTGGAGGGATTTCAAACTGCTATACATCTTGGCAAATATATGGCCGCAGTATCTTGAGCACGTGACGTCTGAGTGGTTTACACGACGCTCACAACCCGGTGCTGACAATTGGAACCGGCCAATTCATGGTTCGGTGACAATGCACACCGGCAGCTCAGTTCTATTTGCTGCACATACGAAACAGTTGGTAAGATTAATTTAAATGAAATATATCGTTAAATAATTTGTTGTTACTTAATTAATTTTTTTCCTTACAGGCTACGTCTCTTGGACGTGAGCCGAGCCCAATGGAGCTGTTTGTTGAGACGCAAGTGCGGAGTCAAGACCGCCAAAAGGGGGTACAACAATTCATTGACAACAGCGCTCAACACTTTGTGGTATGTTCGTTCAACCATTTTATTTCGTAAGTTATTATTTTTATTGAATTGAATATAATGATTTCTTTTTTTCATTTTCAAGAGACCTATAATAGCCGGTTGAGGGAGAGATATGGGGACGATCCTTCGACCCATTCGGATTTCGATCCGGATTTGTGGATGGAGGTAGGATCATCCGGTGGACCCAATAAAAATCAGGTGTACAGGCTCTCCAACACTACGACCGAGAACTTGCAGGTGGCTCGTAGTGTCTCAACCGGTGGACCCGATATCAAATCTAGTGAAGTTAGAGCTGATGAACATGTGACATCAAAAAAAAAAAAAAGAGGAATCGTAAGATTATATATAGTGTCGTCCAACTAGAGAATTAAGATCAAATATCAAAAAGAGATATTGAAGAAGCCTAAGAAAGAGGCTTATTGCAAGTTAACTCCTCTTTGCACAATAAAATATATGGTACAAAAAAGATCACACACATGCAAAAAAAGAAAAAGAGAGAGATCTTCCTAAAAAGAAGATAGACAATAGCCAAAAAGAGAATATGGCAGTAACCACCAAACAAGAAAAATAGCTTAGATAAGTCATGTTTAATTAAGAAAATACAATTGCTAAAGTAATTAGATAAATTTTGTAGCAACAAAATCACCAACAGATTGAAAAATCATCGGTGTTATTTGGTGGTTTTATAAAAAATTTAGATTAAATTAAAAATTTAAATTAAATATTGCAGACAAAATTATCGACGAATTGAAAGATCATCGGTGATATTTGGCGGTTTCTGAAAAATTTTGATTAAATTGAAAATTTAAATTAAATATAACAGATGAAATCACCGACGGAATGATTAAAAATATTAATATTTAATTATCCATTGGTAAAACGCCCCAATAAAAAGCCTAGAATCTCTAATTTCACAACAGACGCGTCTCCTTTCTTTTTCTTCTTCTTCTTCTTCCCCATATATAAAACAACATCAATATCCATTTCTTTCTCTTCTCTTCTCTCCTCAACTCTTCTCCTTCATGCTCAGGTATGTCTTCTTCTTTTTTTTTTCTTCTCAGTTTTTTTTTAATTAGTATACTTTATGAATTTTTTTTCTTTTCTTAGCTTCACTTGACACTACATTAAGGTAAGATTTTTCTTTTTTCTTCTTTTTTTCGTGTTTTTTTCACTATATTTGTTTTTTATTTTATTTTTAGTTGTTTTTGTTCTTAATAATTGTATGAATGTTGTTGTAGGACTTTTTTTCATATGAGATCAATTTTTAGTTGATTTATTTATAGGATTTTTAAATTTTTAGCAATCTCGACTTCATTTTTTTTCATATGAATTGTTTTTAGTTGAATTTATTTTTTCGTGTTATTTATTTCTTGCAAATTTGTTTGAGTTGATTTTCTTCTTCTTTTTTCTAAGCGTTTTGAGTATTATAGAGTGTTGATTTATATTAATTTAATTATTTTATAGTTTTGAAAAATAATTTTTTTAAAACATATTTTTAAATAATTAGCGACGAAATTATATACGGTATTTTGCCGAGGGAAATACCGACGGAATGAAGCGGGTAATTTTTTTTTTGTGTGTCTTTTCCGTCTGTAAATCCATTGGTAATAATATTTTTTTATTACCAACGAACTTACCAACGGACAAAAAATTACCGACAAAAAATTCACCGACGGAGTATTTCCGTTGGTAATTTCGTTGGTAAATTAATTATCAATGGAATGATAATACAAATACCAACGGAAAATATAAAGATTGTGGTAAGAATGTAATAGAGTTCTAATGGAAAGGATCCACAAACTAAAGGCTGAGAAAGCTGGGGAGAAATCATTGAAATTTTTTGTCATCAATAAGAGAAGAAAATCGTGCAACAATCATGACAAAATAATTCACCATCATGGAATCTAAGTTTTTAAAGTTTTGAGTCTTTCAAAATTAAAGAGGAGTAATGGAATTAATTTTAAAGCCTATTTAAAGAGTCCTTTAAGTTGTTCTATGCAATGTACTAATTATGTATTTATTTTTTGAATCTCTTGAATTATCCATACACTATATAAATACTTACGTTAATATTGTATTTTAAATCCAAATCTATAAGGACTTCCTCATATTTGTTTTTTGTTTTTACTCGGGTATCTTCACATCTTTTTTAAAGAGTGAGAATAGTCTCGTTTGGGGTTCGTGGCTACCTCTCCCAACAAGTGCGCTTCCTATGAATCAAACTTGTTTTGTCACCCGTGCAGAGATATAACGGTGCCTTAACTACTAGACCAACACTTTGTTGGTGACTTCCTCGCATTTGAGAGCACATAACATAAGATCTCCCTACTTATCTTCTCCTTTTATATATATATATATTATTTCTAACAATATCGCTGCTTTGATCAGCTGCTGCATGCACCCATGTTCTTACAAATCATTCTGCAGCTCACAAGACCAGTTAAGCATGAATTTCCATCTTCTGTTGGGAACGAAAGGGAGGTGTCTCTTTGTGTAATAGTTATGGTTTGTTTCATAATTAATCTTTCTCAGTAACTTTGGACACTCCTCCTAATTTCTGTCCTATTTCTGCAAATTATGGAACGTACTGACGTAGTTAATTTCTTCTGCCTTCCTATCCTGGCTACTGATTTACCTACAAAAATAATAAATTATAATTGCTTATTTCTAGGGTTTGCTGAGAATATATATTCCCACAGTTTGCTTTCAAAAAATAAAGAATAAAGAATAAAGAGTTATGTTCACAGTCGGTGAGATAATATTAGAGTTTTCCTGCAGTATAGGAAAAAAGAGGTTTGCATTAGTGGAAAGCAATCAAATATTAAACAAAAACAGTTTGGGAAAGGGAAAAAAAAAAGATTAATTCACAAACGGACACAATGTTTTCCCATATATATCCTTTAGATTTTTGTAATTATTCATCAAAAATTTATTTCATCGTGTATCAAATTTTAGTAAACAATGCATGTAATTAATGTTACTAGCATTTTTTAATCAATCTTTTACTAGCATTTTTTAAACAATCTCCGGGGTCTGTTTGGGAGTGTAATTGTGGTTGTTTTTCAAAGTGCTTTTTGTGCCGAAATGCATCAAAATGATATTTTTTTATTTTTTAAAAAATTATTTTTAAGATCAATATATCAAAACAATCCAAAAAATAAAAAAAATTTAAATTTTAGCAAAATATAAAAATTTAAACTTTTTTAAAAACACGAGTACAACCACGTCTCCAAACGCTCTCAACACCTTTCAAACTCAGTTTATTTTCTTCTCATAAGCATATTTTTCTTATCTTTTACAATAAATTTAAGTTCAAAAACAAACATAAAACCCATTGATAACACAAAATTATTTCATTTTAAAAGTTTCATGTTTAGTATTGTGATAACGTTTATTTTTAAGTGTTTTTTGCTCGGAAATAAATTTAAACAATATTGTTTTTTTTTAAATTTATTTTTGACTTCAACATATAAAAAACTCGTTTTAAAAAAAATCAAAATTTTTTAAAACACGGGACCAATTGCATTTCCAAACAAGCTTTTAATGTATGTTTGAGAATATAGTAGAAATTATTTTTCAAAGTGATTTTTACATGAAAATATATCAACATAATGTTTTTTTTAATTTTTATTATTGATATTACAACATCAAAACAATAAAAAAATATTAATTAATATTTTTCAAGAAAAAAAAATAAAAATTGTAAAAGGCACAGCTAAACAATACCTTAATTGATCCCATGTTTTAAAAAACAAACCAATGAAGACTGCTGCTACAACCTCCTCTACTTCTTCTTCTTCGTATAACGTGGAGCGGCAAAAAGTCCATGTATCCGTTACATTCCTTTATTCAAAATTTCAAAATTCAAACGGCTCTCTTATTTAAAATCACATCCTCCTCCTACCATCCCAAACCACAGACATAAACCCTCTAACCTCTTCCATCTCCCTCTCTTCTCCAAAAATGGGTGCTTCAGGGAATTGGCTCAAATCACTAATCACTCTAAAAAATCCCCTAACAACGACAGACCAGGTAATCTTCTTTTGAAGAAAGAACCTTATGCTGCCTTTTGTTTTGTTTTGTTTTTTTAACGCGTTTCTCTTTTTTTAATGGGAAAAACAGAGGGATAACAAGGGAAACAAGAAGAAATGGAGGCTATGGAGGAGCCCGTCAGAAGGGTATATACAAACGTCAATCAAGGGCTCGAAAAGGGTCCATGTGGCTTCGTCAGAATCGTCTGATTCTTCCCTTGTAGCCGATGATGCGTTCACTGCTGCCATGGCTACTGTTGCCAGAGCTCCACCTAGAGATTTCATGATGGTTAAGCAAGAATGGGCCGCTATTCGGATCCAAACTGCTTTTCGAGGCTTATTGGTAAAATGGGTTCCTTCAACTTCTCTGTTTTGTGTTACAAATTGTGTGATTTTAGGGTTTTTGTCAAATAGGTTTTGTGTTTTCTTGAGTTTTGTAGATTTAGCACCTGTTTTCAATTTCATGTCTCTGAATAAATATTTAAAACTTGAGCAAGAAGAACAAATAAAGAAGCAAGCGGAGAAGTTAATTTCTGATTCTTGAACAGGATCTGATCGGTGATCACCATTTGAAGAGTTTCTGGTTTTTTTTAAGATACTTCAATGGAGAAATTACAAAGGATGAAATTTGATTCTTGAACAACTGAGCCAAAGTGTTCCAGTGTTCAATCTGGTGTCTTAAAATTTTTTTCTTGAGCAAACTCATCTCAAATAAGCGTGATGTACCTCACTTGTAAAGCCATTTTCTTGTTGTTTTTGTTGTTTGTAATTGCAATGCGTAAAGTTGCTGCTCAGTTGTAATGCTATCACATTCTTTATTGCCTCAAGAATCACATGATTATTGTTGAGGAAGCATTTCATGACCATACAGATTTTCTGCTTGCATTGTAATTCTTTAATTTGATGTTTTCTTTTTCTTTGATTATCTGGTTGCTTTTGGGTGAAAAGTGTGGTGCGATTGCTTGGGAAAATTCTGTTTAGGTTACGGAGGCTTGTTTGGATAATTGCAGGCAAGAAGGGCTACGAGGGCTTTGAAAGCAGTAGTGAGGCTTCAAGCTATATTTCGTGGTCGGAAAGTCCGAAAGCAAGCTGCTGTGACACTGAGGTGTATGCAAGCTCTTGTTCGGGTTCAGGCTCGAGTAAGGGCTCAAACTGTGAGCATGGCTGAAGCTCAAGCTACACAGAACGTGTTGAATGAGTGCATGTGCCAAGCTGATCCCATCAAGCAGGCGGAGGTATCACATTAACTTTTACCTTTTCTTCTGTTTTCTTTCATTAGAATATGTTGTATACGATTTGATACAAGCTAAATTTAATCTGAATCTAGCTATTCTTGAAATTTATTCTGTCAGAAACGATGGTGTGATAGTCCAGGAACAGTGGATAAGGTCAAGAAAAAGTTACAAATGAGAACAGAAGGAGCCATTAAGAGGGAGAGAGCAATTGCATACTCCCTCTCTCAACAGGTAATGAAGCTGGGAAGGCTAAATATAGCCTGTACATTTCTTTATGTGTATGAACTAGACAAGAATATTAAAGAAAAACTCTTGTCATCACAATTTGCTTATCAAGTATTTTTTTTTTTGTTTTTGCTTTCAGAAATCAAGATCTAATTGTGCAAGCCCATGTAGAAGAACAAGCAAGTCAGCATTGTCTCTCAAGAATCAGTCATTGAATAACAGCAGCCCTGGATGGAGCTGGCTGGAACGTTGGATGGCAACCAAGCCATGGGAAGATAGACTGGTGGAGGAATTTCATACCAAATCATCAGAGATTCCGTTTTCCAGGAAAAGCGAAGATAATATTGCCAGCTTCTATTTCTCTAAACACGACTCAGAAAAAGTGAGAAGAAACAATGTTGCAACCGGAATTCTTGCTAAACCTCCTATTGTCAATCATGTTACTCGCTCCTCTTCAACACCAAGCTCTGAATCCCTATACAACGAGAGCTCGTTATCAACTGCATCTACATCTCCCTCACCAATACCAATTTTGAACGACATGTTAGTGGAAGAAGGGAGTTATAACCAAAAACCTGCTTACATGAATCTAACCGAGTCAACTAAGCTTAAGCAAAAAAACAGCAGGCATTCTTCTCAAAACATCCAGAGGCAGATGATGGACGATAAGTTTCTTATGAAGTCAATGGAACTTTTGGATGAAGACTCTAAGAGCAGTGCTGATTCCAACCCTTCATTTCATTTGTCAAGGGATCTTTACCCACCATTGCCTTTGGGTAGACATGATGAGATAAGAAATCGACGATTCTAAGGGAGATCAAACATGGCTGCTTGTTGATCAAGTACTTGTGTGTTTTAGTAAAGTTCAGGAGTTTAATTTTGAGCTCAACTGCTTGTTGTCCTTAACGATTCTGAAGCCATTCATGTGACATTGAGATTCACATCAAAGGATTTCTACCAGTACCGGTTGTGGTATATGTAGCTGAGGTGTAGATGTTTGGAATGATTATGGCATATGATAGAAAGAAACTACTTTCTTAGCAAACTGGCTTCCGAAGTAACCACAGCCCCTTGGTCCTGCATGGTTTGGTGCTGTATAAACCTGAATCATCATGCCAGGGTTCAAGCTTTGGTAGCAGCAGAGGCACCTCCAAAGCAAACTATACTCCAAGAAGCCAGAGGTTTCTGAGAAAGCTGTAAAAATATGGATTATGAAGTATGTAAAGTCACATTGTCACTGATTAGAATTGAATTCTTAACTAATATGCTTGTAATTATGCTTGTCATTGCATTGGATTTTATTAGTTCTTGAATGCTTTTGTTGGCTCTGCTTCAACCTTTAACCATGCGAGGGAGGGGAAGGATAATTCTAGTCAGCTGGTTATGACGCGCGGTCAATAGCGACATGGAAGTACTTCAATAGAAAAATTTGATTATAGACGATGAAGCAGAAAAACCGCAACATTTCAAGCCGCCCTTATGCTGCTTCATTTTCTTGCTTTGTGTACTATTGTGTTTATTCTTAATTTGCATCCAAGCTCTTTTTTTATACGGGTTAGCCAACAATCTATAAATCAATGCACTAAAGTAATTCATGGGTTTACATCAGTGGGATTGCTTTTACTACTGGCTTGCCTAGATGATGCATGAACAGCCAGCATTATTGATAATTGAGAAAAAAAAATGGTAGTAAAAGTAAATCATGGTTTGAAATGGACTATATATGATGAAATGGTTGATGGGTCAATTTCAAATTAACATCATCATCTTTTGAGAAGTTTTGGACAGCATCTCTAATTCTTTTAAGGTTGACTTCTCTCTAGGGCATGCCTAACGAGGTCACCGATGGCACAAGATGATGATGATCATCATTTCACAAGCTTCCCATGTGGGAATTTTCTTGGATGGGAACTTCAAGCTCGAAGGAAAGTAAAGAAACTTGAACTTTCTTTCATGGGGGTTGCCATGAAGAGAAGGAAGGGCAATGTGGGGTCTTGGTTTTGGATAGGCTATTTTCTTTCTAATGAAAGGATTGGCTGTTTTCCTTAATGTTCATCTTCTAATTTGAGAATATTGTGGTTTGTTTCATTAAGGCTTCGTTTGTTTGCAGAAAAGTTGTTTCCTTTTGGAAAGTGAATTCCGGGAAAAGTAAATTCCAGGAAAGTGAATTCTGGGAAAGTATTTTCCGATGTTTGGTAGTGTTATGGAAAATGAACTGGAAAACACTTTCCAGTGTTTGGTTATGTTATGGAAAATGAACTGGAAAATAATTTATTAATGAATTAATTTTTTTTTCAAGTTTATCTAATATATATTAAATATTTAATATAAATATTTAATCACTTACAATAAAAGAATGAAATCTAAAAAGTATAATGATGAATTTTTTTATTATATCTTATATTCATACATAGCTTATTTTATAAAATATAACTATATATGTCATATCATATTATAGAGAAATAAGCTTGTGAAATATTTTTTAAGTTAAATATATTTTTTTTCAATTTTAAAAGCTTAAAATAAGTTTTTTTTTTTATATGAAGAAAGCCAAATTAGTTTATGGTAAGAGTTATATATTACATTAGATTAACAACTATTTTAATTTTAATTTTTCGTCACTGGGAACCAATTAAATTTAATTTAGAAACAAAAATGTCTTGTA
>Ga0307508_10007116_pt1 | contig 10423 bp, 8 predicted proteins | sample 9_EM_MG_FD_203089 | JGI IMG/M metagenome (GOLD analysis project Ga0307508, IMG submission 203089) | Populus trichocarpa ectomycorrhiza microbial communities from riparian zone in the Pacific Northwest, United States - 9_EM | ecosystem: Host-associated > Plants > Roots > Unclassified | place...
GCCTGGAGCGCCTTGAGGGCCTCGCGCACGGAGTTGCGGCTGACGCCGAGGTCCTCCATCAGCTCGGCCTCGGTGGGCAGCGGCGCGCCGGGCCGCAGCCCGCGGTCGAGGATCAGCTGCACGACCTGGCGCCGTATCCGGCTGTTCCCCGTCTCCGTCTTCCTCGGCTCCGCTGGCATGCGCCGCATCGTACGCGCGCTGGACATCCCACGTCCCACCTCCCGCACTGACGTGCGCCAACTCCCGCCATTTCACACTGCCATTGGCTCGACCTCTGGCGGCTACGCCATTCGTGTGCGACCCCTTGACCGCCCCCCGGCCCCCTTTTATGGTCGCGGCTGACGCAGGACGTAGGACGTCGTATCTCCTCACTCCCCTCACTCTCCGCTGGAGGAACCGTGCATCGCCGGACCTTCCTGAAGTACACCGGCGCGCTGGGTGCGGCCACCGCCGTCTCCGCGTCGCTGTCGGCCTGCTCGTCCGGACCCCAGTCCACGAACGACACCGGCGGCGGGGGCGGCAAGGACCGCACGCTGACGGCGGTCATCGGCTACGGCAACGACGGCACCTGGGATCCCACCCAGACCGCGTCCGCCTTCTGCATGGCGGGCAACAACCACATCTACGAGGGCCTGCTCGACACCGACCCGATCTCCCGCAAGCCGTATGCCGCGCTCGCGACCGAGGTACCGAAGGACCTGAACGCCACGACGTGGAAGTTCACGCTGCGGGCGGGGGCGAAGTTCCACGACGGGAAGCCCGTCACCGCCGACGACGTGGTGTTCGTCTTCGACCGGATCCTCGACCCGAAGACGCAGACCCTTGCCAAGGGCTTCTTCGCGAGCTGGCTGAAGGAGGTCCGGAAGATCGACGCGCAGAACGTCGAGCTGGTGCTCAAGTTCCCCTTCCCGGAGGGGGCTTCACGGCTCACCCTCGCGAAGATCATGCCGAAGCACGTCTTCTCGAAGCCCGGCGCCTGGGACGACGCCATCAAGGGGCTGGCGATCGGCTCGGGGCCGTACCGGCAGAGCGCACACCACCCGAAGGCGAACACCACCTTCGAGGCGTTCGCCGGCTACAACGGCCCGCGCCCGGCGACCTTCAAGAAGATGAACTGGCTGACGATCGTGGACGCCGCCCCGCGCGTCGCCAAGATCTCGGGCTCCAGTGCGGGCGCGCAGATCTCCGACAACATCCCCTACGCCAACATCGGGCAGCTGCAGAGCGGTGGGCTGACGGTCGCGGGCGGGGCCGGCATGAACAACCTGTTCCTGATGTTCAACACCAGGCACAAGCCCTTCGACGACGTACGCGTGCGGCAGGCGCTGCACTACGCCATCGACACCGAGAAGATGGTGCAGGTCGCGCTCAAGGGGCACGGGAAGCCGTCGTCGTCGTTCCTGAACGAGGGCAACCCCAGCTACCGGCGGGCGAAGACCGTCTACGACTACGACCCCGAGAAGGCGAAGGCGCTCCTGAAGGCGGCCGGGGTCAGCGGACTGAAGATCAACATCCTTGCGGTGAACGTGAGTTGGATCGTCGACTGCCTGCCGACCATCAAGTCCTCCTGGGACGCGATCGGCGTGAAGACGACGCTCTCCCCGCAGGAGACCACGGCCGTCTTCACCAAGATGGACCAGAAGCAGGACTACCAGGTCGTCGCGGCGGCCTCGAACCCCAACCAGTTCGGCCTCGACGCCGACCTGATCATGCACTACAACTACGGGCCCACCAACCTGTGGATGCAGTACACGCGTTGGGCGGACAACTCCGTCGCCAAGCAGCTCTTCAAGGACATGGACCGGGCCACCCAGGAGTCCGACCCGGCGAGGAAGAAGACGATGGTCCAGGACTACATCGACGTCGTCGCCGAGCAGGCCGTCCTCTACCCGGTCGTCCACAACGAGCTGATGACCGCCTGGGACCCGAAGAAGCTCACCGGCATAAGGGCACAGCCCTATCCCGGCATCAACCTCCTCCAGGCCAAGTGGGTCTAGGCCACATGGGTCCAGGCCACATGGGCAGCGCGGCAAGGGAGTTCGTTTCGTGATCGCCGTCGCCAGGATCCTGCTCCGCCGTGTCGCCCTGCTCGTGCCGCTGATGCTCGGCATCGTGCTGTTCGTGTTCCTGGTGATGCGCTTCTCGGACGTCGACCCGGCGTCCGCGTTCTTCCAGGGCGCCAACCCGACACCGCAGCAACTGCACGACTTCCGGGAGCAGAACGGCCTGCTGGATCCGTTCCCCGTCCGCTACGCCCACTTCGTCGGCAACCTGCTCCACGGCGACATGGGCACCAGCGCGCTGACCCGCGCACCCGTGATCGACCAGGTCACCACCGCGCTGCCGCTCACCCTCCAGCTCACCTTCCTGGGCCTCGGCATCGCGGTGGTGCTGTCGCTGGTGGGCGGGGTGACGGCGGCCATCTACCGGGACCGGCTGCCCGACCAGATCATCCGCGTGGTGTCGCTCACCGGAGTCGCGGCCCCCGGCTTCTGGCTGGCGCTGCTGATGATCCAGTACCTGGCGGTCGATCTCGGCTGGTTCCCGACCGGCGGCTACATCAACCCGGCCGACTCCTTCACCGGCTGGCTGAAGACGATGACCCTGCCCGCCCTCGCGCTGTCCCTGCCCGTCGCGGCCCAACTCACCCGGATCGTGCGGACGTCGGTGGTGGAGGAACTCGACAAGGACTACGTCCGTACCGCGATCGGGAGCGGGCTGCCGCCCCGGGTGGTCGTCGGCCGGAACGTGCTGCGGAACGCCCTGATCAACCCGCTGACCGTGCTGGGCCTGCGCGTCGGCTACCTGCTCGGCGGTGCGGTCGTCATCGAGACGATCTTCTCCCTCCCCGGCATGGGCAAGCTGATGATCGACGCCGTGAAGAACGGCGACCCCGCCGTCGTCCAGGGGGTCGTGCTGACGACCGCGACCGGCTTCGTCGTCGTCAACCTCGTCATCGACATCCTCTACCTGCTGGTCAACCCGCGACTGAGGGATGCGACCGCATGATCACGCAGTTCACGCGCAAGAGCCTCACCGAGGCACTGTCCCGGCCCGGTCTCCGGCTGCGCGGCCGGCGCCGGCTGCCGCTGCTGTCGAAGGTCGCCGTCTGCTTCCTGGCCGTCGTGGTCCTGGTGGCGCTGCTGGCGCCCCTGCTCGCGCCGCACGACCCGCTCGATCAGCAGGCGCCCGTCGACGGCACCGGGCACCCGTCCGCCGGGCACTGGATGGGCCAGGACAGCCTCGGCCGGGACATCCTCAGCCGGCTGATGTACGGCGCTCGCTGGTCGCTCGCGATCGGCCTCGGCGCGACGGCCCTCGCGCTGGTCGTGGGGGCGCTGATCGGCGCGGTCGCGGCCACCTCCCGCAAGGCGGTCGACGAGACGCTGATGCGCTGCCTCGACGTGGTGATGGCGTTCCCCGGCATCGCGCTCGCGGCCGTCCTGGTCGCCGTGTTCGGCGGCGGGATCACCGTGCTGATCTGCGCGATCGCGTTCCTGTTCATGCCGCCGGTGGCCAGGGTCGTACGGGCGAACGTCCTCGACCAGTACGGCGAGGACTATGTGACGGCGGAACGCGTGATCGGCGCCCGGACGCCGCACATCGTGCTCAGGCACGTCGCGGTCAACTGTGCCGCTCCGGTGCTGGTGTTCTGCACGGTGCAGGTCGCCGAGGCCATCGTCTTCGAGGCGTCGCTGTCCTTCATCGGCGCGGGCGTGCGCCCTCCCGACCCCTCCTGGGGCAGCGTCATCGCGGACGGCAAGGACATGGTGCTGACCGGAGGGTGGTGGGCCACGGTCTTCCCGGGCCTGCTGATCCTGGTGACCGTCCTGTCGCTGAACATCCTCTCGGAGGGGGTGTCGGACGCCTGGGCGGCCCCGTCGGCACGGGAGGTCGACGTACGCGCGGACGACGACCGGCTCGAGGCCCCGGAGCCCGGCGGTGGCGAGGTGCTGCAACTGCCCGGCCTCACGGCGGCGGCCGCGCGGCTGCGCTCCCGGGCCCGCCCCCTCCCCCGGGGCGGGCAGCCGGTGCTGGCGGTGGAGAACCTCGCCATCGGCTTCGACGCCCGGCACGGCGGTGTGGACATCGTCGACGGCATCAGCTTCGAAGTGCGGCCCGGTGAAGTCCTGGGCCTGGTCGGCGAGTCGGGCTGCGGCAAGTCGCTGACCGCGCTCGCCATCATGGGCCTGGAACCGAAGGGCGCCCGGATCAGCGGCCAAGTCCGCTTCAACCAGCGGGAGTTGCTGGCCGAGCCGATGCGGGTACGGCGCCGGCTGCTCGGCCACGAGATGGCGATGATCTACCAGGACGCGCTGTCGTCCCTCAACCCGGCGATGACGATCCGCGCCCAGCTCAAACAGGTCGTACGGCGTGGCGGCCGCCGCAGCCCCGCCGAACTCCTCACGATGGTCGGCCTCGACCCCGACCGCACCCTGCGCAGCTATCCGCACGAACTCTCCGGCGGCCAGCGCCAGCGCGTGCTGATCGCCATGGCCCTGTCCCGCGACCCGAAGCTGATCGTCGCCGACGAGCCGACGACGGCACTGGACGTGACGGTCCAGGCGCAGGTGATAGAGCTGCTGCTGCGGCTGCGGGAGGAGCTGGGCTTCGCCCTGATCCTCGTCTCGCACGACCTGGCACTGGTCGCGGACGTCACCGACCGGGTGGTGGTGATGTACGGCGGGCAGATCGTGGAGACGGGCGTGACCGCCGGCCTGGTGGCGGAACCGGCCCACCACTACACGCGCGGCCTGCTCGGCAGCGTCCTGTCCCTCGAATCGGCGGCCGAACGCCTGACGCAGATCAAGGGAGTCGTGCCCTCCCCCGCGGACTTCCCGGCGGGCTGCCGCTTCGCCGACCGCTGCCCGCTGGCGACCGGGATCTGCCGGACCACCCCGCCCGACCTGCTGGGCACGCCGACGCACACGGCGGCCTGTCACCACCCGGCGGTCGCACTCGTGACGACGGAGTCGGAGGCCGTGCAGTGAACGCGATCGTCGAGCTGTCCGACGCCCATGTGGTGCACAAGGCGCGCAGCGGCGGCCTGTTCACCCGGGACAAGGTCTACGCCCTGACCGGCGCCGATCTCACCGTCGCACCCGGCGAAACGGTCGGCGTCGTCGGCGAGTCCGGGTGCGGCAAGTCGACGCTGGCGAAGGTGCTGGTGGGCGTGGTGCGGCCGACGTCCGGCATGGTGTCCTTCCAGGGCCGCGACCTGTGGTCGATGCCGCCCGCCGAACGCAGGGCGGCCGTCGGCGGCAGCACCGGCATGATCTTCCAGGATCCGTCGACGGCCCTGAACCGGAGGCTGCCGGTACGGCAGATCCTGCGGGACCCGCTGGACGTGCACGCCCGTGGATCGAGGCCCCAACGCGAGGAACGGGTCCGCGAGTTGATGTCCCTGGTGGGCCTCCCGCGGGCCCTCACCGACGCCCTGCCCGGCCAGCTGTCGGGCGGCCAGCGCCAACGTGTCGCCATTGCACGGGCGTTGGCGCTTGACCCCGGTCTGGTGGTGGCCGACGAACCGACGAGCGCGCTGGACGTGTCGGTACGCGCCCAGATCCTTAACCTCCTCCTGGACCTGAAGGAACGCCTGGGCCTGGCGCTGGTCTTCGTCTCGCACGACATCCAGACCGTCCGGCGGATGAGCGACCGCGTGATCACCATGTACCTCGGCCGGATCGTCGAGGAGTCCCCGGCCTCCGAGGTCACCGACCGGGCCCGACACCCGTACACCCGCGCCCTGTTCTCCGCGACGCCCGGCCTCCTCGACCCCATCGACCCCATTCCCCTCACCGGCCCGGTCCCGTCGGCGACCCGCCCGCCGAGCGGCTGCCCGTTCCGTACGCGCTGCTGGAAGGCGGACGAGGTGTGCGCATCGGAAATGCCGGACTTCTCGGCCGCGTCGACCGCGGACCACCGTTTCCGCTGCCACCATCCTGTGCAGGAGGACGAGTCGACCCGCGACCTCGTGCGACAGAACCACCCCACGGAGCATTGATGACCTTCCCCGCCCCGCTCACCGGTGTCGTCCCGCCCGTCTGCACGCCCCTGACACCGGACCGCGAGGTGGACGTCCCTTCCCTGCTCAGGCTGGTCGACCACCTGGTGGCCGGCGGGGTGCACGGGCTGTTCGTGCTGGGTTCGTCGTCGGAGGCGGCGTATCTGCGGGACGGGCAGCGGAGGCTGGTGGTGGAGTCGGTGGTCGCCCATGTGGGCGGTCAACTCCCGGTCCTGGCCGGGGCGATCGACATGGCGACGCCGAGGGTGCTGGACCATGTGGCGTCGGTGACGGCGGCGGGCGCGGACGCGGTGGTCGTGACGGCGCCGTTCTACGCGCGCACCCATCCCGCCGAGATCGCCCGCCACTTCCGGCTGATCGCGGCCGCCTCCCCGGTCCCGGTGGTCGCCTACGACATCCCGGTCGCCGTACACACCAAACTCCCCGCGGACCTGGTCCTCGGCCTCGCCGCCGAGGGCGTCCTGGCCGGCCTCAAGGACTCCAGCGGCGACCTGGCCGCCCTCCGCGAGGTCGTCACCGGCGCGCGCAACCGGCCCGACGTCGGCGGCTTCAGCGTGCTGACCGGTTCGGAGCTGCTCGTCGACGCGGCGCTGGCGCTGGGCGCGGACGGGGCGGTTCCCGGTCTCGCCAACGTCGATCCCGAGGGGTATGTCCGGCTCGACCTTCTCTGCCGTGAGGGTGACTGGGAGCGGGCGCGGGCCGAACAGGAGCGGTTGTGCGCCCTGTTCGGCCTGGTGTCCGTCGGGGACATGGCCCGTATGGGCGGGGGTTCGTCTGCTCTCGGGGCGTTCAAGGCGGCGCTGCACCTTCGGGGCGTGATCGACTGCGCGGTGACGGCGGAGCCGCAGGTGCCGCTGTCGGCGGAGGAGGTGGAGCGGGTGGGCAAGTTCCTCGCCGCGGCCGGGTTGCTGTAGCGAGTTTCTCGCCCCCCGCCGCCCCTACCCGTCCCATCCCAGGGGCTCCGCCCCGGACCTCCGCTCCTCAAACGCCGGAGGGGCTGAAAGTGCCGAATCCAGCCCGTCCGGCGTTTGAGGACGAGGCCGTTCAGGCCGATGGGGGTCCGGGGGCGGAGCCCCCGGGGTGGGACGGTGGCGCCGGCTAGGCCAGGTCCGTCACCGGCACACGGCGGAATTCGATTGTCTCGTACGGTCCCGATACGCCTGTCTCGTACAGGATGCCGACCGTGTGCCGCCCGGCCCGGACGAGGTCGGAGTACCCGGCCGGCTGCTCCGAGAGCGTCGCGGCCTTCGTGAAGCCGGCGCCGCCGTCGGCGCTCAGCCAGATCGCCATCGACCGGCGGGCGGTCGGCACGGACGGTCCCGAGAACAGCAACGGGGCATCGATGCCCGCGAGTTGGAGCACACTGCCCTGGACCACCGGAACGTCGTCCAGCGTGGACTGCACGGCGTACGGCCGGTCGAGGGACTCGCCGCCGTCGCCGGAATACGTGTCCAGCCGGTTGCCGGTGCTCGTGCCGTTCTGGTCGCGGGCGCCGAAGTACAGCCTGCCGTCGGAGAGTTGGGCGGCCGTGGATTCGTTGGCGTTGTCCACGCCGTCGTAGGAGTCGTCGACGAAGCCCAGCCGCCAGGTGCGGCCGCCGTCGTCGCTGTAGATGGCGTGCGCGCCGTAGTACCTGGCTTCCTGGCCGGTGTCGGCGGAACCGGCGGGCGGCGCCGCCGAGTGGTTCGCCGGGACGACCAGGCGGCCGGCATGCGGACCGCGCGTCAACGCCACCGCGTGCCCCGGACCCGTGGCGTACCAGCGCCACCCTTCCGGCTTCACCCCGTCCGTGATCTCCCGCAGCGGCGTGAAGCTCCGCCCGTCGTCCCAGCTGCGCTGCACGAACACCCGCCGGCCCTGTTCCGGGGTGACCTCGCCCCGCATGATCTGCGCCTCGGTGACGGCACCGCTGTTGTAGGAGGTGACGAGGACGACCGCGCCGGTGCGCGGGTCGACGACGGGGGCGGGGTTGCCCCGGGTGTTCCCGTCCCCGGCGGCGACCACCTGCAGCGGTCCCCAGCTGCAGCCCCCGTCGCCGGAGCGTCGGAGGACGACGTCGATGTGACCGGTGTCGCCGGCGCTGTTGTGGCGCCCCTCGGCGAAGGCGAGGACCGTGCCCCGGCCGGTCGTGACCGTCGCCGGGATGCGGTAGGTGTCGTAGCCCCCCTGGCCCGAGACGTAGGGGACGGAGGAGGTGCAGCCGGTTGCGGCCGAGGCGTGCGTGGTGGCGGCGAGCGGAGCCAGGAGCACCGCGGTGACCGCGAGTGTGCGGCTCAGGATGGTCATCGATCTCCCTTACGGGCCGTCAGACACTGACCTGTCCGTCACATCGTCCCCGGAGTCACCAACCCCGACTCGTACGCCACTATCACCAACTGCGCCCGATCCCGCGCTCCCAGCTTCCCCATGATCCGGCTGACGTGGGTCTTCGCGGTCAGCGGACTCAGTCCGAGCGCTTCACCCACCTCGGTGTTGTTGAGCCCGCGGGCGACCAGGGTCAGCACTCCCCGCTCGCGCTCCGACAGGCACTCGGGACCGGTGTCCGCCGCCGGCACGGACGGGCTGCGCAGGAAGCGGGCGATCAGCCGGGCCGTCGGACCCGGCGACAGCAGCGACTCACCGGCCGCCACCGTCCGGATCGCGTCGAGGAGTTCGGCCGGACGGGTGTCCTTCACCAGGAATCCGGAGGCGCCCGCCCGCAGTGCCTCGACGATGTTCTCGTCGGTGTCGTAGGTGGTGAGGACCAGGACCTTCACTCCCGCCAGGTCCTCGTCGGCGGCGATCAGGCGCGTCGCCTCGATGCCGTCCAGGTCCGGCATGCGGATGTCCATCACCACCAGGTCGGCACGCTCGCTGCGGGCCAGCGCCACGGCCTCCCGGCCGGTGGCCGCCTGCCCGACGACCTCCATGTCCCGCGCCGACTCGACGAGCATGGCGAACGCGGCCCGTACGAGGGTCTGGTCATCGGCGAGCAGTACGCGGATGGTCATCCGGTCCCTTCCAGAGTGACGGTCCCTTGCTGAGCGGCCGTCAGCGGCAGTACGGCTGTCACCTCGAAGCCGCCCTCCGCCCGCGGCCCGGCGTCGAGTGTGCCGCCCACGCTGCGGGCCCTCTCCCGCATACCGACGAGCCCGAACCCGGGAGTGCCGCCGGGAGTGGGCCCGGTGCCGTCGTCGGTGACGGACAGGCGCAGGGCGCCCTGGTCCTCGTACAGCTCGACCCGTACGGCCGGTTCGGGCCCCGCATGCCGTACCGCGTTGGTCAGCGCCTCCTGCACGATCCGGTAGGCGGCGGCGCCGACGGCGGGCGGGGCCTGCCCGGCGCGCAGGGTCTGCTCGACGCGGGCGCCGCCGAGCCGGGCGGTCTCCACCAGGTCGGGCACTCCGTCGAGACCGGGCAGCGGGCCGCGGCTCTGGCCGAGTTCGGAGGCGCGGAGCACCTCCAGGGTGGTGCGGAGTTCGCCGCGTGCGGTGCGGCAGGTGTCGGCGATGTCGTCCAGCGACTTGACGACCGTCTCGCGGTCGAGGCGTTCGGGGTCGGCGGCCAGGACGTGGGCGGCGACGGAGGTCTGGACGCCGATGAGGGTGATGGTGTGGGCCAGCAGGTCGTGCAGGTCGCGGGCGATGCGCAGGCGTTCCTCGGCGACCCGGCGGCGGGCCTCCTCCTCGCGGGTGCGTTCGGCGCGCTCGGCGCGCTCGACGATCGCGGCGACGTACTGCCGGTAGTAGCGGACGTCGACGCCGAAGAAGAGCATGGCGATGACCCAGCCGGAGATGCGCAGCAGCTCGATCGCCTGGTGGGTGCTGACCGTGAGCATCACGGTCACGGCGATGGTGAGGACGGTGACGCCCGTCAGGATCGTGCGCAGGGGGCGGCCGGTGACGGCGACCGTGTAGAGCGCGATGTACGTGACCGGAGTGGGCGCGAGGTGGTTGTTGTCCATGGCGTGGTACGGCACGAGCAGCACCAGTCCCGCGGCCAGCACGAGCAGCGGACGGCGTCGTCGCCACACCAGCGGGACGTGGGCGGCGAGCAGCAGCGTCCAGCCGAGCGCGTCGGGTCGGCGGGCCTCGTCGGTGAACGCTCCGACGCACACGGCCAGCACCGCGAGGACGGCGGCCAGGATCGCGTCGTTGCGGGTGCCGTGCGGGGCGGTCCGGGGATCGCGGTTGATCACCGCCATGATCCGCTCGCCCGGGCGGGGTCGCGGCACTGTCGTCGTCTCCTGCACGGGGTTCATCTTCCGGTAGGCGGGCGCCCCTCCGGCAGGGAGGGGCGCCCGGCGGTTCATACGGGTTCCGGCTGCCGTTCCCGCTCCACCGGCCGCGGTGCCTTCGACAGCCGCCCCGGCCACCACACCCGGCGCTTCAGCAGCACGCTCGCCGTCGTCACCAGGTA
>Ga0307508_10007118_pt1 | contig 10422 bp, 6 predicted proteins | sample 9_EM_MG_FD_203089 | JGI IMG/M metagenome (GOLD analysis project Ga0307508, IMG submission 203089) | Populus trichocarpa ectomycorrhiza microbial communities from riparian zone in the Pacific Northwest, United States - 9_EM | ecosystem: Host-associated > Plants > Roots > Unclassified | place...
TTTATATATAAATTGAAAGTAAGAAAAATCTTAGTTAGCAGTGGTGTGAATGCGTCTGGCGGTTTGTGAAGGCTGTTGGCGGTTTGTGAAGACAACTAACAGCTAGTAACTGGTGGTTTGAGAAGTCGGCTGGCAGTGATTGCAATCGGTGGTTGCCATCTTTAACTTTCTTGGATTGATTTTAATGCAACAGTCTTTTTGGTTCAGTATCTTGTCACGTAAAGCTTGACTTTGCATTTTGAGCACCATATTCCGCTGTCCCAGTTTCTCAATCTCATTCAAAAGTTGTATTCTTTCAGATGCCCAATTATCCCACTTGGCATTTTGACACAGCATATTGCGTTCATTTTCTAGCAGCACCATCTCAAGTTGGTTAGGTCCAAGCTACAACAGTAAAGAAAGCATTGTCATCCACAAGTTCACTAGCTTGTTACAGGTAGAAACATTTGCAACCACAATTTTACCAAGAAAAAAAGTGATATGAGACAACGGTCTCTAACATGACTATCACTGTAACCGGTATTTAGCAATACAAAGAGGACGAAAAGTAAATCAAAGGATTTGTTCAATAGAAACAAAATCAGTATGTGATTTGCCACACGGTATCATTAAAGCTAATCAGTTACCTAGCATTACAAAAAAAATCATCTTAATTACATCAGAATGTGAGTGTGATGGAAACACTAGAACCTCAAGCTATATTTTCACTTCAAATAACTACAGATGCATCAAATGTTAGAGTTGAGCAGATAGTGAAAATAGTCCCCGATAGATTGGCATGGCTGCACTAAAAACCCAGGGCAATAGAGACTAGACTAAAACCCTGAAACCAAACTCATGAAACTAATGCAACTCATAAAATTCATCTGAATTACAAATATGTAAAGACAAAATAGAATTATCATTACATCGTGGCGGAGTCCAAAACCTCTTCATCCAACTTGCCTTTTAGAAATGTATTCTTAACATTGACTTGCCTGATTAGGCATCATTGTAACAATAGAAAGACAAGGATATATACAGTCGTATGCTTGAAGCCTAGCTAGCTACAAGCCCTGAAGATTTAAGCAAAGTGATCAATAGCTTCCTATTATGTGTAATTGGCTGCAAATTTTATAATCTCTTCTTTTTTTTCAGAAATTTTGCTCAACGAAGATAAAGGAATACAAATTATAAAAAGATCTTGGGATGTAAGACAAAAATCAACCACAAAGCTGCAAAGATATATTGACCCAGCTTTGAGGAAGACGGGAAAAAAGGAATTCAACTGGAGGCACTTCAAGTCAGCAACGTAAGAATTTTAGTGAAACTCAACAAATAAAAATTTCATTATCCAGCTAGAGCAGAAGGGATGGACATGATTGCACAGGATAGCAGTAAAGATGAAACCAACGAAGTAAGACCACAGAAGTGATACACAAGAGACGGATAGAATGAACCAAGGCAAGAGACAAGCAAATTAAAAACCACGTAACAGTACCGCACCAATTGTATCTTATAATTTAATATAATCCCCAGCTTTCTCCTTAATTTTATGACAGATCAACATCCATCACCATTCATGAATATATCATCATGATCACCGATATTTGTAGAGATGCTAAAGTACTACATACAGATTCACCAACAGCCATATAACTGGACTGAACCAAGGAGGCAGTAAGGCACCAATTGTATCTTAAATTTAATGATATCCTCAGTATTCTCCTTGATAATTTATGATGGATCAACATCCATCAACATTCATGGGTGGATCATCACAGATTTACATAGTTAATATAAGTAATAGTTAGAGATTCACCATTAGCTTTTAAGACTAATGATCACCAATAGACACTTTCTTCATATCTAGCTATCAACTACTCATTAAAAGTTTTGTCTCGCGTAATCTGAAGAATTCAATAAATGAGGCATATTAATAAGTGTTAATTCATATGCCCAAACAGCAACAGTGTAATACCAACAAATAAATCAGCTCAGCCTAGATGAATAATTTTAAGGGGATGGGTGCAAGAAAAAAAAGAACACCCGCACACATACATACATGCATACACATACACATACACATACACATGCACATACATATATATATATAGATACATACATACATACGTGTGTGTGTGTGTGTAGAGAGAGAGAGAGAGAGAGAGAGAGAGAGATGCACCATTAGTTGTTGCACAAAAGGGTTTTGTGACAGTGACTCCAACAGATTTTCTTGATTAGAAATAACTTTCTTTGAGTTGCCAATCTCTCTTTTAAGGTTCCCTATCTCAACTTCTTTTGACTGCAATTTTTGAACCATTGAATCATTTTCTTTCCCACAAGACTCATTCTCCCTCTTCAAATGAGCATTTTCTTCCCGAAGAATTTGCAAGTTAATCCCCAGCTCTTCTTTCCTTATCTGCCAAAAAGAAATTAAGATATATATATATATATATAGAAAAAACATGATTTCTCTAGCTATTTGCTTCACATGAGGAAGACCAGAAGGTACAGTGCTATACCTTACAACGTTGTCGATAATTGGCATCGATTTTTCTTTTCTTCTCCTTTTGATCTTCTGGAGTTACAGCAATATTTATTCCATGCTGTGGTACTCCTGGTTGGGCCAACATATGTTGAGGCACTGTCAGCATGTTTGTTTCCTCTGAGCCCATACAACAAATTCATCTTACTAACAGTACAAACAATTCTCTATGAATAACTCTAGAACGTGAACTACCATCAAGCAAAGTAATCTGTGAGATGAATTTGTTAAAATTGCGAGCAAACTACCACTAAGCATGAACATAAAACGAGCACGCATTCATTCTTAAGCCTCAAAATACATCTTTCCATTAATGTTAGGATGGTTACGGTAAAATGAAAGTATGAAAAGGAGAAATGATGGATTTTGACCCATCCATCTTGTTATTCCAAAAACAAGGAAAAGCAAAGGACAGATTGTAAATTACAAGCGAGGCATAGGGAAGGATCCTTTATTTCCTTCCTCAGTTGTTCATCCATCATACCAAACATAGAAAAAATCAAAAACCCAACAATGAAGCTTGCATGAGAAAAGTGGAAACAGGGTAACCCCAGATATGATCAATCATTGAAGATAATATAAAAGAAACGATTGACGAGTCTTTTCGTAGATCCAACAACAATTTAAGTACAGAAGTAGTCACCTGTTGAGTCGTGTTGTAGTGGGGGGTAGTGGAGAACCATGCCATCCAGTAAACCGTAAGTCATCTTCATCGGAAATTCAAGAAGCTATGATTGTGTATAGAAGAAGTACTTTTAAATAAAAGAAGAAAAATCAGCTGGGTAACTACATATGACAGAAAGGAGTCGCGCGAAATAATGTCCATGCCGCGCGATAGATTCTTCGAATTGTAAAGAAAACGCTGGGTAACGGCCGGTTCTTCTCTTCCAAGTTTCTCTCGTAACTGTTTAAAAGTGTAGCTTAATTAACTTCTTTTTTTAACTGTTTTAAATAGAAATATATTGAAATAATATTTTTTTTATTTTTTAAAATTTATTTGTTGTATCGACACATAAAAAATATTAAAAACATTAAAATCTTCAGGTTAAACCTTAATTTAATTAGCAATTAATTAAATAGTTGTCTGGATATTAGTAAAGTAGATTAGGGTTATTCGACTCCTTTGCTTTAGGCTTATTTGTCATAATGTCCCTCAACTTAGCACTATATCCATTAAACTAAAAATATCCCAAAACTTCACCCCCAAACCCTAAGAATCGAATATTACCTGAAGATGCGTGTTCAAGAGCCCAGGCCATGATAAGCATTTAATCAATTTTTACAAGCATCGATCGATCGGCTCTAGAAATTAAATTAAGAGCAAAAAACATGTACAAATTTAAACATGCCTGCCCAAATTGATAAATACATATCCATACAAGAGGGATGATGAGTTATAAAGAGAATTAGAAAAATAAAATAAACTTAACTCATAACATTAATTTATGTTAGCCCTACTCTGGGTTAATATGAAGTTGTATTCTTTTATATATTTTTTAAGATTTTTTTTATTTTTATGCTCTCATATTTTTGTATTTTCTTTTATATACCCTTCTTGCTATTTTTATTGTAAAAATACCCCTTAAAACATCAAAAGAAAATATTATTTTTTAAAAAATAAATTAATAAATTAATTTTGACAAACTTAAAAAAAAATTGAAAAATCCAAAGAATATAAAAAATTAAAAAGAAACCTTGAAACTTTTAAAAACCTTGAAATGTATAAAGTTGAAACATATCAAGAAAATTAATTAAAACAAGCCAAAAAAATATAAAAGAAACATTGGTAACTAATGAAAATCTTGAAAAAACATGTCTTCCAAACTTATTTCATTGCTATAGACATATTTCTGTTTACGAGGTTTTATAACATGATCTTCTCATCTTTTAGATTTTACTAGTTATTAATTTTTTTTCTTAGATTTTCGATTTTATTGTTCTAGATTTTTCAGTGTTTTTATTTTTTGTGGGTTTTTCTAAGATTTTTCATATTTTTAAAAGTTAAATATTTATTTTTAAAATATTTTCCAAATTAATTTTTTATTTTTTAAAAGAACATGTGGAAGAATACTCAATATATAAAAATAAGTAGTAGATCCATTATCTCTTAAATAAAGGGCATGGGTTTTCTCGGTTATGACAGGTAACTGAATTCTTTTGGACTTTGTTGTTGTTTCAATTTTTAATTATAAATTTCTTCGTTAAAGTTAATATTTTGTTCATTTTCTTAATTTATCTTCCCGTTTTTGTTTTTTAGTGTTGCACAAATCTACCAATGAAGTTAATAATGGATGAAGTTGCAAGTGTTGACACTAGCGCCTTCAGTACAATAGAAGATACCCTACTTAATTTATTGGAATTAATTCCTATAAATTTAAAGTTTATTTATTTTTATATTTTAAAAAAAATTTAAAAAAATAATTTTTTTTTAAGATTTCAGAAATATACAATATCCATTGGTGCACGCTCACCTCGCGCACAAAAGTACTATGAGACACGGCACAACTCACACACACAAATTCTTTATGCATGTATGACACACCTCGCACACCATGTTGAGCCAAAATAGATATGAACTAGATTAATATAGTTTTATAATGCTTCACATCCCCGCAAGCGTGCACGCACACAAGAATCAATTTTCACCCGACCCAAGATTTTGATAGTGGATTCATCTCGAGATTAGTTGTCAACCCAAGATATAATTTGAATTTTTTTGAAATTTTAGTTCAAATTAAAAGCTAATCAAAGTTAGATTTTAAAATTTATTTGATATTATAGTAGTGATTGTTTTTCAAAATATTTTTTACCTGAAAATACATCGAAATAATATCTTTTTATTTTTTAAAATTTATTTTTGACACCAACACATCAAAATTATATAAAAACATAAAAAATATTAATTTAAAATAAAAAAAAATATTTTTAAAAAGATATTTTTAAAACATAAAAATAAATAGATTTTTAAATAGATTAACCACTATATAAACCGAATCCTATAATTTATAACTATATAAAAAACCAGAAAAAAGAAAGCGCGTGATTTTTCTCCCACTATCCACAGTAATGCATAACCCCATTGGTGAACTCGATCTAGAAAGATAAAAAAAAGTTGTGTGTGTGTGTGTGTGTGTGTGTGTGTGTATAGCATCATGCTTTTACCCCAGGATTGATATCATTAATTTATAAATAAATTTGTGAACTGGACTGAAAACGTTTTTCCCTCCCAATGTGCGGGAGTAAATTGGGAGTTAGAAGCCATAACCTTGCTTAAAAAAATTAGTGCACCTTTTTGTTGATTAACCTTTTTAGTGTTGCTTGTCCGTCTCATCTTTTTTTTTTTAATAATATGGATCATATTATAATAGAAGTTTTGATATATTTTTAAAATCTTTTTTTCACTTTAATCTTTTTTTTTATTTAATATTTTTTATTGAACATCACTATCTATAAAAGCCGTGTTTCCAATCATATAACATGTATAAACTGTACTATTTTATTAATATTTTTTTCAATTATGTTATTTCGCTAATAATTTTTAAAAATATACTAAAAACAAAAAATATCATAACTAGAAGGATATGACAATACTAATATCTCATATCGGTTATGAGCATAATTATCAGACCCGACTCGAGATCTAACATAATTAGAAACCAAGTCAATAAATCATCGAGTTAATCTACGAGTCACCAAGTCATACCGAGTCAATCACTTTATTTAAAATAATATCATTTTAGCTTTTTTAAAAACCTCCCTAGAAAGACCCAACCAGATATCACTACAATTCACCCAAAACTAACCAACCAGGTTAATGTTCAAAACAATTGACCTGGTCTAGGTAATACTAGTTAGATGACCCGCGCAATGCCGCGGGTCAATCTTTTTTTGCATAAAAAATATCAAAAAAAGCTAAGATTTAAAAGTGTTAGGTCTTTCTGCAAAACTATACCCAAGAGTCTTGGGTTTGGCTGCAACGTTTGACCCAAGAGTAATATTTATAATATTAATAATAACATTAAACTTGCATGACCCAAATTTAAATGAGTTTGACTGTAATACCAGACCCAATAACCTTGGATGTGGGTCTGACTGCAAGGTCGTATCATAAAAGTGTGATAATTAAATAGATTAAGTAAAAAGAAAAAAACATAGAAAAAAAAACCAACATGAAGAAAATAACCAATGAAGAAAAAGAAAAAAAATCTGAATTAACTGGGTTAACTCTTCAAACCAGGTTAACCCGTCAAACATTGGATTTGTGTCGTGAAAGTTTGATAACTAAATAGAAAAAAAAATTGACGGGTTACCCCATAATTAACTGGGCTAACCCGTCAAACCCGGGATTCGTGTCATAAAAGTCTGATAATTAAATAGGAAAAATTTAATATTAAGAAAGTAAATTAAAAAAAATAATTAAAAAAAAAGACAGAAAAAAACTAAAGACATCAGTTTTTTCACTGTGGACTGCATTGTGCAGTCCGCAATAAAAGGCTTAAAAAGAAAAAGAAAAGGGAAAAAAACATTGGCATACCCACGGGTTAATTTTTTTTTCTTCATAAAAAATATAAAAAGGGCTAAGATCTAAGAGTGTTAGGTCTTTCTGCAAAGATATACCCAAAAGCCTTGGATCTAACTGTAACGCTTGATCCAAGAGTAATATTTATAATATTAATAATAATATTAAACTTACATGACTCAAGTTTAAGTGAGTCTGACTGCAACACCAGATTCAAGAGCCTTGGATGTGGGTTTGGCTGCAAGATCGTGTCATAAAAGTATGATAATTAAATAGATTAATTAAAAAGAAAAAAACAAAGAAAAAAAACAACATGAAGAAAAAAATTAATGAAGAAAAAGAAAAAAATCTGAATTAACTGGGTTAGCCCATCAAACTTGGGATTCATGTTATGAAAGTTTGATAACTAAATAGAAAAAAAAAAGTTGATGGGTTAACCAAGAATTAACTCAGTTAACCCGTGAAACCAGGTTAATCATTTCAACCCGGGATATGTGTCATGAAAGTATGATAATTAAATAGAAAGAAATTTAACATTAACAAACTAAATTAAACAAAAAAAATTAAAAAAAAAAACTTCGGGTTACCTTGTCGAACCAGGTTAACTCGTTAAACCGGGATCCATGTCATAAAAGTCTGATAACTAAATAAAAAAAATTTAACATTAACAAAAGAAAAAAAAAATAAAAATGGACGGGTTAACCCAGAATTAACTAAATTAAAAAAATATTAACATTAACAAACTAAATTAAACAAAAGAAAATTTATTAAAAGAAAAAAAACAAACAAAGAAAAAAAAAGCTAAAGGCATTAAAAAAATAAAAAATGAAAAAAATAGCTTAAACTAAATTAAACAAAACAAAATTTATTAAAAGAAAAAAAAATAAAGAAAGAAAAAAAAAGCTAAAGGCATCAAAAAAGAAAAAATGAAGAAAAATAGCTTAAAAAACAGCTTAAAAATAATTAAAAAAAAAACAGTTCATCTTTTTACAGTGGATTGCTACATTGAAAGGCTGAGCAGTTTTAATATATTTCTAATTAGTTATTAATAATCTGTAGTTGCTCGCCTACGGAGGAGGATTGTTTACAAATAAACCTCGTATACGAACTTGCACGCACATTCATCTAATATTTATCAAATCAATTTGGTTTGAAATTAATTTTGCACCATAAATTATTAAATTAAGTTCAAGTTAAAGAAAAAACTAAACCTAAGAGAAAATATGAATACGAAAAAATAAACAGTTAAGTAGTGAAAGAAGGGCAACGATACTGCAAATCCCAAAATCATGAAGCCCCAAAATTCTCTCTCATTTTTCACCAATCAAATTCCATCATTCACTTGATTCCACTCACCTTCTAGTGACTCCATCAGAGCACAGATTCCTACCGGTTGCATTTAATTCCCAAAACTACCCAAAAAAAACAGTTCAGCCTTTCACCGTGGATTGCTGCAGTGAAAGACTGAGTAGTTTTAGTATATTTCTAATTTGTGCTGCCAACCTTAGTGTCTTTAGGCTTGGCTGCACATCAAGCCTAATTGGTCATAGGTCTAGCAAATAGCCAAACTTATTATCCTTAGATATAGTTGCGTGCTAAGCCTAATTATGCATAAGTTTGGCGACCTTTTTGACCCATTAACCTTGGGCTTTGCTGTATATCAAGCCCAATTAGACATTAATCTAGTGTATTATAAGACCTGACAACTTTGGACTTGACTGCATGCAAAGTCCAATTTGGCATGAGTTTGGGGTGCAACCAGACTTCATGCCTGTAAACTCAACTTCATGTCAAAGTCTAAGGGAACATTTGGGAACGCGGCTGCGGCTGCGTTCCCAAAAAATTTGAATTTGTTTTTTGCAAAAATTTAATATGGTTTATATGTTTTGGATCGTTTTGATGTGCTGATGTCAAAAATAATTTTTAAAAAATAAAAAAACATCATTAACATGTATTTTGGCACGAAAAGTTATTTGAAAAGCACTCGCAACCACACTGCTAAACACGCTCTAAGTGTGCATAGGTTTGATTATGGGCTTGGCAATGTGCCAAGCACAAATGTAAACCCCTAAGAAAAATCTATGGAATTAATAAAAAGAAAATTATACTAATTGATTTAGATGAATAGTTATCTTATGGGAAGATGATAAATGAGAGAAAATGAAATAAAAGGTTTGTGTGTGTTATGTAAAAAAATAAATCATGAAAAATATCTGAAAAATAAAAAACATGAATTAAAACTAGATAGAGTAAATAACTAATAAAAGAATTATGGTGGAATGTAATGTAATGAAATTCGAAATGCCTATGGATGTGTTAATTATTATTTTTTATGGATATGAATGAAAGGAAAATACTAAAATTAGTAAAAAGGATAAAATTGATCCAATCCATCAATAAAAAAGTTCCATCATCAATAAGCGCGCGTGTGAATAGAAAAATATCATAGAAATTAGTCCTTTACTTTTCAAAGTTGAACTTATTCATAAGCCTTTTTTTTTTTACTTTATTTATATCAATGTTCTTTTGAGCTGAAGCTATCAAACTCCTGCATCTATATAAAATTTTATAAAAACTTAGAAATAGTTTTCTCAGTATAGAAATTGTACTTAAAAAATTTTCCCGCGTAAAAAAACCATGTAAAAAACTATAATAACAATAATCAATAAGTTCTAACTAAATTCAGCATATTCTCATATTTCATAATTACAAGTAACCATATGAATGCAAAATATATATATATATATATATATATAAAATAATTCAATAATACAATATTCAAGTAATCCCAAAATATATAAATATAACTTATCCATCTATTTATATCTATGTCGTTTATTTGATGATCCGAGCTTATTAACCGCACGAACAGATCCAACTGTCACGCTTAGTTAATGTTGTGCTTCAGAAGCGTTGTATATAGTTGTTGTGTTTTAAAAATACGATATTTAATAGATATTATGTTTTAAAAATACAATAAGATGAAACTATATTATTTTTACTAATTTGTTTTTAAATTGTATTATTCCTTCAAATTTTTAAGTTTATTGAGCTAATTTTGTTTTAAAAAAACAAAGTCAACGCTGTTCAGATACGATGCTTCCAGACTTCCGGTTCTTAAAAACCTTCAGTATCTTAATAAATCGGAGCATCATCGTTCGGTACGAACGTGTCACCATGAGCTTGCGCTCTACACCGCAAGAGCCCCCAAGTATGAACATAAAGTACGAACGGTGTCGGCACCATACTTCTACTAGCATTGCTACCTTTTATTTCTCTCTCTCTCTCTCTCTCTCTCTCTCTCTATATATATATATATATATATATATATATATATATATATATTTGTTTTTTTATTTATCAATAAATTTATTTT
>Ga0307508_10007119_pt1 | contig 10422 bp, 3 predicted proteins | sample 9_EM_MG_FD_203089 | JGI IMG/M metagenome (GOLD analysis project Ga0307508, IMG submission 203089) | Populus trichocarpa ectomycorrhiza microbial communities from riparian zone in the Pacific Northwest, United States - 9_EM | ecosystem: Host-associated > Plants > Roots > Unclassified | place...
CAGCTCGGCGCGGGTAAAACGGCGGATCGATTCGACTCCCGCGCGCAGATTGCGCCACAACGCAGTCACGTCGGCGGCGCCGGGAAAGCGCCCGGCCATACCGATCACGGCGATTCGTTCCTGCTCCTGGTCCTGCTCCGGTTCCTGGTCGTGCTGCGGTCTCGTCATCAATGGTCCTCTACTCCGGCAAAGTCTCCCCGGCGGCAGCGGCGGCGCGGCGCATCTCGCGGCGCCTGGTCCTCGCCTGGTGACGGTCTCCGCTCGGAGCCTCCAGGATAACCGGTGCGGCCTCTTGCGCCTGTTCCTCTCCGGCGCTCGTCTCGGAGAGGAAGCGGGCGAGGGCGGCGACGCTCGGGGCGCGGAAGAGATCGAGCGGCTGCACCGGGCGGCCCAACTGCTCCTCCAGGCGGGCGGCGAGGCGGATGAGCAGCAGTGAGCTGCCGCCAAGATCGAAGAAGCTGGCGTTCACCCCCACGCGCTCCACGCCCAGCACCTCACGGACCGCGGCGGCGATCGCCTGTTCGAGAGCGGTCCGCGGCGCGGCGGTGGGGCCCAGCGCAGAGGGCGTGGATGTCTCGCCGGGGGGCGGCAGGGCGGCGCGGTCGACTTTGCCGGTCGGGGTGCGCGGCAGCGCGGCGAGCTCGACGATCGCCGCGGGGATCATGAACTCCGGCAGCCGTTGCCGCAGCGCGGTGCGCAGCTCGGCGCCGAGCTGCGAGGTCCCCGGGGGCGCCACGCCGCCGCGCGGTACGACGTAGGCGACCAGTTGCGGCGCACCTGCGTCGGTCCGAACCACGACCACCGCCTCGGCGACCGCGGATTGGCGAGCGAGCGCCGTCTCGATCTCGCCGGTTTCGATGCGGAAGCCGCGCACCTTGACCTGATGGTCGCGGCGGCCGAGGAACTCCAACCGCCCGTCGGGCAGCGCGCGGGCGAGGTCGCCGGTGCGGTAGACGCGGCTCCCCGGCACATCGCTATACGGATGGGGAAGGAAGCTCGCGGCGGTCAGCTCGGGATTCCCGAAATAGCCACGGGCGAGGCCGGCGCCGGCGATGTACACCTCGCCGGGAACGCCGATCGCCGCCGGCTGCTGCCGCCGGTCGAGGAGCAGAATTCCGGTCCCCGCGATCGGACGCCCGATCGGCGGCTGGCGGCTACCGTCGCCGGCGGGAGAGACCGCCGCAAACGACGAGTAGGTCGTCGTCTCCGAGGGGCCATAGAGGTTGAGCACCCGTCCGGGCAAGAGCGCGAGCTGCGCCGCGAGGGCTGCCGGGATCGGCTCGCCGGCCAGGTTGAGCGTGCGAAGCGTTGCCGGGAAAGCCCCGGCGCGCAGCAGCTCCGCCGCGGCCGACGGCACCGTATTGACCAGCGTCACTCCGCGTGGATGGCGCAACGCCGCGAGGTCGAGGGCGTTCTCGGCCAGCACCACGGTGCCGCCGCGGGTCAGCGGGGCGAAGATCTCGAACACCGAGAGATCGAAACAGACCGAGGTCGAGGCGAAGACCGCCGCGAGATCGGCGGCGGGGAACACCTCGCGCGTCCAGGCGAGCAGCGCGGTGGCGCTCCTGTGCTCGATCGCCACGCCTTTCGGTTTGCCGGTCGAGCCCGAGGTGTAGATGAGATAGGCGAGATTGCGCGGGTGGATCGGGACTGTCGCGGACGGATCGGTCTTCGGATCGGTCTCATGGGTCTCTGCCACCTCGCCCTCACCATCCAGAAACAGCAGCCGTGCCGGTCCTTCGGGAAGCCGCCCAGCCAGCTCTTCCCGGGTCACGATCCACGGTGCCCGGCAGTCGTGGAGCGTCGCGGCCAGCCGTTCGCGTGGATAGGCCGGATCGAGCGGCACGTAGGCGCCGCCCGCCGCGAGCACGCCGAGGAGAGCGGTCACCAGCGCCGGCCCGCGGTCGAGGAAAATGCCGACCGGCACCTCCGGCCCGACCGCCGCCCGGCGCAGCCAGTCCGCCAGGCCGGCGGCGCGCCGCGCGAGCTCCTGGTAGGTCAGCTCCCGGTCGCCGGAGACGAGCGCCACGGCCTCCGGCGTCCGCGCCGCCTGCCGCGCGAAGAGGGCGGGCAGCGTTTCCTCCTCATTCTCATTGCTCTCGCTTTCGGTGTCGTTCCATTCGCGGAGGAGCTGCTGCTGCTCGCCGTCCGCAAGCAGCGGCAGGCTCGCCGCCGGGCGCTCGGGATGGGCCGCGAAACCGGCCAGCAGAGTGAGGAACTGGCCGCCCAGGCGAGCCGCCGTCGTGCGGTCGAAGAGATCGGTGTTGTACTCGACCGCGCCGCCGATCATCTCGTCGCGGCGGGTGAGCGACAGCGTGAGATCGAACTTGGCCGCTCCCGTCTCGACGCCGAGCAGGTCCGCCGTGACCTCGCCGAGGCCGGGCGGCGCGGCGGCGCTCTCCAGGGTGAAGAAGACCTGGAAGAACGGCGAGAACGCGAGGCTGCGCTCGGGCCGCAGCTCCTCGACCAGCTTCTCGAACGGAAGATCCTGGTGCGCCGTGGCGGTGAGCGTCACCTCGCGCATCCGCGCCAGCAAGCTCCGGACGGTCGGCTCGCCAGGGCCCACGTCGCCGACATTCGTTCGCAGCACCAGGGTATTGGCGAAGAACCCGATCAGCCCTTCGGTCTCCAGCCGGTTGCGGTTGGCGACCGGCGTGCCGATGGCGAGGTCGTCCCAGCCGCTGGCGCGGCCGAGCAGCTCGGCGAAAGCGGCGAGGAGCGCCATGAAGGGGGTCACCCGCTCGGCGCGGGCGAGCCGGTGGGCCGCCGCGGCCAGGGCCGGAGGGAAGGCGACCGGCGTCAGCGCGCCGTTGAAGGTCTGGAGCGGCGGGCGGGGGCGGTCGGCGGTCAGCGGGGAGCCGGCGGGGAGACCGGCGAGGCGCTCGCGCCAGAAGGAGAGCTGGCGCTCGAGCACCGAGCCCTGCAGCCAGCGGCGCTGCCAGACCGCGAAGTCGGCATACTGGATCGGCAACGGAGGCAGCTCGGCTTCCTTGCCTGCGCACGCCGCCGCATAGCACGCCGTCAGCTCGCGAAAGAGAATGCCGAGCGACCAGCCGTCGGCGATGATGTGGTGCACGTTGAGCAGCAGCGTATGCGCCTCGAAGGCGGTGGAGACGCTGGTGGAGAAAAGCGCCGCGCGCAGCAACGGCCCGCGCCCGAGGTCGAAGCGCTCGATCCCGAGCAGGGCGAGCTGCAATTCCAACTCGGCCTCCACCACCGATTCCGGCAGGCCGGTGAGATCGATCCAAGGCAGAGCGGGTTCGGCTACCGGCTCGATCCGCTGCACCGGCCCCGCCGCCGTCACCGCGAAATGCGTCCGCAACGCCTCGTGCCGTGTCACCACCGCCGCCAAGGCACCGCGCAACGCCCCCGGCCGCACCGGCCCGGTCAACTGCACCGCGAGCGGAATGTTGTACGCCGGCATCCCCGGATCGAACCGGTCGAGAATCCACAGCCGCTGCTGAGCAAAAGAGAGAGGCGCTTCGTCCCCGTACCCCATCCGCACCAAAGCGGGAGCCGCTTCGTCGTTTTCGTCTTTGCCAAGCAACGCCGCCACCACCCGAGCCGCCTGGCCCGCCACCGTCGCCTCCTCAAAAAGACTCGCGAGCGGCAGCTCCACCCGGAAAGCCTCACGCACCCGCGACAGAAGCTGCGTCGCGAGCAGCGAGTGGCCGCCCAGCTCCAGGAAGTCGTCGTGGATGCCGACCTGCTCCACCCCGAGCACCGCGGACCAGGTGCCGGCGAGCAGCTCCTCGATCGGCGTGCGCGGCGCGACATAACCGCGCCGCGCTCCATCCGCCGCCTGCGGCGCGAGCGTCAGGGCGGTCAGGGCGGCGCGGTCGATCTTGCCGTTGGCGTTGAGCGGCAGCGCCGGCAGCATCGTAAAGGCCGGCGGCACCATGTACGCCGGCAGCTTGCGCGCCAGATCGCGGCGCAGCGCGGTGGCGAGATCCTCCCCTTCGTTTTCATCTCCCCGCGGCACCACATACGCCACCAGCCGGCGCTCGCCCGCCGACTCCTCGTGCGTCACCACGGCGGCCGCGGCGACCGTGGGGAGGGCGAGGAGCGCCGCCTCGACCTCGCCCGGCTCGATCCGGAAGCCGCGGATCTTGACCTGCAAGTCGTTGCGGCGGAGGTATTCGACCGCGCCGTCCGGCCGCTGACGGACGAGATCGCCGGTGCGGTAGAGCCGGCCGCCCGGCGCTGCCGCGAACGGATCGGGCCGGAAGCTCTCGGCCGTCCGCTCCGGTTGGCCCAGATAACCGCGCGCCAAACCGTCACCGCCGAGCCACAGCTCCCCTGTCACCCCCGCCGGCACCGGCCGCATCGCGCGATCGAGCACGTAGCCGCGCGTGTTGGCGATCGGCCGGCCGATCGGCACCGACCCTGCGTCCATCTGATCCACCGGCCAGGTCAGCGCGAACGTCGTGCTCTCGGTGGGGCCATAGATGTTAGCCAGCCGCATGGGCGCGCCGCCGTGGAGCACCGCGGCCATCGCACGCGGGTCCACCACTTCGCCGCCGACCAGCAGATCGGCGAGGCCGCGGAAAGCGTCAGGTGTTTCGCGGGCCATCAGATGAAGCAGCGCGGTGGTCAGGAACAGCGTGCTGATTCGTTCGCTCCGCAGGCGCTCGGCGAAAGCCGCCGGCGCGAGCACGACGCTGCGCGGTATGCCGACCACCGTGCCGCCGGTCAATAGCGCCCCCCAGACCTCGAAGGTCGCGGCATCGAAGGCGGTGTTGGAGACCTGGGCGATGCGCGCCGCCGGCCCCAGCCGCGCAAAGCGGCTGCCGAGCACCAGGCGGGCGATGGCGCGGTGCGGTACGCCGACCCCTTTCGGCTGACCGGACGAGCCGGAGGTGAAGAGGATGTAGGCGAGGCTTTGGGGGCCGGCGTTCATCGGACCGATCGGACTGATCTGACCGATCCGTCCGATCCGTCCGATCTCTTCGGCCTCCCCCAACTCAGAGAGCAGCACGACCGGCCGATCCTCCGGCCAGGCGGTGGGAGCGTGCCCGGCGGCCACCAGCACGCGCAGGTCCGCCGCTTCGATCATCCGCTCCAGGCGCTCCTCCGGATAGGCGGAGTCGAGCGGCACGTACACGCCGCCCGCCTTGAGGATGCCCAGCATCCCCTCGACCAGGGCCGGCGTCTCCTCGGCCGCGAGCCCCACCCGGATCTCCTGTCCGTCCGGTTCCACCCCCAGCCGTCGCAGCCGGCCGGCCAGGCGGTCCGTGCGCGCATCGAGCTCGCCGTAGGTCCAGCGCACGCCGTCGAGCTCGACCGCCATCGCCTCCGGCTGCCGCCGCGCCACGTCCGCGAACAGCTCGGGGAGAGTGCGCTCGCGCGGGAAGTCCGCCGCCGTGTCGTTCCACTCCCACAGCAGTTGGTGGCGCTCGGCTGCGGTCAGCGGTACGAGGCGCTCCAGAGATTCGGCGGTGAACGCCGTCAGGAGCGCGCCCAGATGCGCGAGCAGGCGGGTGGCCACCATCGTGGAAAAGCGCCGGCTCTGGTAGGTCACCTGGAACGCCAGGCTGTCGCCGGGCATCACCTTGAGCACGAGCGGATAGTGCGTCAGCAGCACGGAGCGCTGGGAGACCAGCATTGCCGCGCCCGGCGCGTCCGGCGTGGATTCCGGAGCCATCGCGTGCAGATCCGTCGGAACGTTCTCGAACACGACCAGCGACTCGAAGAGCGGCTGCCCGGCCGGCACGCCGCTCCAGCGTTGGATGTCGGCGAGCGAGGCGTGCTCATACGGCTGCGCCGCCATCTGCGCGCTCTGGATCTCGCGGAGCCAGCCCACCAGGCCACTACCGATCTCGTCAGGAATCCGCACCCGGACCGGCAGGCTGTTGATGAACAGGCCGACGATCGACTCGACCCCGGGGATCTCCGCCGGACGGCCCGACACCGTGGCGCCGAAGACCACGTCCATCTCGCCGCTGTAGGCGTGCAGCAGGAGCGCCCAGGCCCCCTGCACCAGCGTGTTCAAGGTGAGCTGATGCCGCCGCGCGAAAGCGCGCAGAGCGGCGGTCGCCGCCGGGCTCAAGGCAAGGTCCCGCTGCCCGTGTCCGCCGACAATGACAGGCGCGGCAGACGCTCTGTCGATCCCCAGCGGTGTCGGCACGGTGAAATCCGCCATCCGGGAGCGCCAGAAGGCTTCGGCGGCACCTGCATCGCGCCCGCGCAACCAGTGAATGTAATCGCCGAACTGGCGCACCGGCGGGCCGTCCGGCGTCCGCCCGGCAAGGATCGCGGCATAGGCGGCCAGGGTCTCGCCGTCCAGGATGTTGCCCGACCAGCCGTCCAGCAGGATGTGGTGATAGGTCCAGACCAGCAGCGAGGCCGCCGCGTCGAGGCGGATGATCGAGACCCGGAAGAGCGGCGGCGTGGAGAGATCGAACCCCCGCCACCGGTCCGCGGCAAGAAAGCTCTCCAGCCGCTCGCGGCGCGCCTCAGCCGGCTCGCCGCTCCACGGCGTCCAGTCGTGCACCTCGACCGGCACCGCGACCTCGCGCCGCACGACCTGGAGCGGCTTGTCCAGATCCTTCCAATGAAACGTCGTACGCAACGCGCCATGGCGGCCCGCGGTGTAGCGCACAGCCCGCACCAAGGCTTCCGTGTCGACCGCACCCGACAGCGTGAGCACCGTCTGCTCGATGTAGAGCCCGGCGTCCGGAGCCTGCAAGCTGTGGAAGAGGAGTCCTTGTTGCAGCGGCGAAAGGACGTAGACGTTGTCCGGTATCTGCTGAGTCATACTGCCCCGATCGGGCGCCTCGCCCGAACGGGGGACATTATCATGTTGCGCTGCTAGCCTTCCGCCTCCCTCAGATCCCTGGCAAAGATCAGCTTGTCATCTCCCGGGCGGTAAAACCCCTTGATCCGTGCCACCAGAGGATAGCCGCTCTTCTCGTAGAAACGGATCGTCGCGCCATAGCTCTCCTGCGAGGAGGTCTCGATCAGCAGCAGCCGGCCGCCGCGCCGCAGCACGTCCTCCTCGGCAAACCGGAGGAGCGCCCGGCCGTAGCCGCTCCCCTGGGTCTGCGGATCGACGGCGATCCAGTACAGGTCGTAGGTTCCGTCGGTGAGCGGGGTCGGTCCGTGGCACTCATAGCCGGCCACGCCGCTCTCCTCCTCCGCCACGAACAGAAAGTAGCCGCTCTCCGGATCCGCCAGCCCTTCGTCCACCACTTCGAGGGCCGTGGCGATCTCGATCGGGGTGAAATTTCCGGTGGCGGTCACGATGTCGAGGACGCGGTCGCGGTCGCGCGGCTCCATCGGGCGGATCTTCATCGCTTCTCCTTCTCCTCCGGCAGCGGCGACGGCTCGGTCGCCGCGCGGGCCACGGACTCGATGGCGATCGCAGCCACCGCCGCTCCATAGTCCAGGTCGATGTTTTCCATGGTGTCGTGGCTGTCGTGGTAGCCGTGGCGGTTGATGTCGTAGTTTTCCATGAACAGGACGACCGGCACGCCGGCATCGGAAAAGATCTGCCCGTCCGTGTTGTACAGCGTGCTGTGCGGGTCCTGCACCGGTCGCACCTCGCCCAGGAGCTGCGGGTGGAGCGCGAGCGGTGGCACGGTCGCTCCCGCCGGATCGGGCAGACGATGGCCCGGCCGCTTGCGGCGGGCGCGGCGGTTCCAGGCCGGCGCCGCGTCGTTCCACAGCCGGCTCGCGACGTGCGCCTGATAGGCGAGCCACAGCGATTCGCGGCCGAAGCCCGGGCAGATCTGGAACACGTTGTGGCGGCGGTTGTTGTTGTGCGCCACCATGTCGAGCACGTAGACGCCCTGGACGCGCGTCCGCGACAGGTCGTGGAATTGCCCATCGCGGGTGCGCAGGTGGAGGTCCCCCTCGACCAGCCGCTCGGTCAGGTGGCGCGCTCCCATGCAGTCCGAGGGGAACTCCTCGCCGGTCAGATGCACCAGCCAGACGTCGCAGGCGAGCTTTCCGGCCTGGCTCAGCTCGCAGAAGACCGGCGCGGCGAGCATCAGCGCCACGGTCGCCGAGTGGTTGTCGTCGGCGCCGGCCGCCGCCAGGCGCGGACCGCCGCCGCCATGCCCGTAGCCGTACTCGTCCTCCATGTAGGCGGTGTCGTAGTGATCGGCCATGATCACCGCCCGGCTCCGGTCGCGGCCCGGAATCCGCACCAGGAGATCGCGCTCTTCGAGCTGTCCCTCCTGATTGCCCAGCCAGCCGCCCGACCAGGCGAAGTCGAACGCGGTGCGCCAGCGGAACGGGAGGTCTCCCACTGCCGTGTGCGGATCGAGCCCGGAGCGCGCGACGATGCGCGTGTAGTAGTCCAGCAGATAGTCGCCCAGCCGATCCAGATCGCGCGCCGGATGAGGCAGGCGTGCCTGCGTCGGTGGATCCAACACGCAGTCGGCGTTGTCCTTGTTGCGGAACTGCCCGGTCGACAGCTTGGCGATCTCCTTCCAGTAGGCGATCTCGAACGAACGCCGAGCCGTGCGGTGGAAGGTCAGCGGCGCATCCGGTTTCGCTGTATCTTCCGGCGCGCCCGGCGCTCCCTCCAAGGCGATCCGCGAGCGCAACGCCGTGGCCAGTTGATGTCCCGCGCCGGAATCGGCGGCCTGCCGCGGCAACGCGTCCAGCCACTCGGCGAGCGATTCCTTGCCCGGCAGGGTGAGGAGCACCCGCGCGAAGTCCGGCGGCAGGGGGCGCCGGCCCAGCAGCTCCCAGGCGTCGAGCAGCTTGCGGGCGTTGATCACGGTGCGCGGATGCCCTTCGCCGTCCGCGGACCGCAACTGCTCGATCGCGGCCTGATGCTCGGGGCGGGCGAGCAGCCGCGGCCAGAGCTCGATCGGCCGCGTCAGATCATTGGCCGGCTCGGTATAGGCGGTCAGATAGCCCAAAGGAGCACCGGCAATCATCTGCGGCTCCTCGCCCTCCGGAATACAGGCGGCGAGCGGCCGGTGCCAGTACACCTCATGGTGTCCCACCCGCATCGCGGGATACTGGAAACGGTAGCCGAACAGGCCGCCGGCCCGCAGCCGCCGCGCCGCCTCGGCAAGCTCTTCCCGTCCAACCCGCGGTCCGTCGAGCAGCAGGCGGTGATCGCGCGTCCAGAGCTGGGAGTTGCGCGCCATCGGCTTGCCATAGAGCCCGAGATCGTCGGCCGCCGTGCTGAACAGAACGTGCGCCACCTTGTCCTCGTGCCCGGAGACCGCCAGCTCGTCGGCGAAGCGCTCCACCCGCGCCCAGCGGTGCGTGCGGCGGAACAAGTTGCGGAACGGTCCGTGCGCGCCCTGCGGCTCCGCCTCTGAAGATTGCCCCGCCGGATGGTCCTCCCGCGGCTCGTGCAACCAGCCCGACTGCGGCACGCGCAACCGGCGCGGCGCCTCGCAGCGCTCGAAAGCATGGAGAAGGGGGATCTGGCCGGCGAGCGGCAGCTCGCGCGCCAGCTCCGCATAGTCCGCTGTCCCCCAGAAGACCAGGCTGCCGGGGAAGGGGAGCAGATGCAGCGTGCCTCCCATGTACGCTCGCCGCACCGCTTCCGGCAATCCGGCAAAAGGCTCAAAGGTGAGGAGCCAGCGCACCCCATCCAACGCCTCTCCCGCCTGCCACAGGAAAGGAGCCGTCCACGACGGCAATGGGTCGTCGGATTCAGCCGCCAGGATACGGAACCCCGCTCCCTTCAGAGAGTCGCTCGTCGGCTCCAGAGCGCTCTCCCCATAGGCGGTGAGCACCAGCCGCTGCAAAAACCCGAGCCCCTCCGCCGCCGGCCGCTCGACGCCGGGAGCGCTCCAGAAACCGCGCCAGAAGCCGCGCGACGGTCCCTGCTCACTGCCGCCGAACACCGTCCAGCGCACCCGCCCCTTGTCGTCCTGGGTGCGCGCCAGCGCGAGAGGTGCGAGCAGCACATAGCGCTCACCGGCCGGCGCACCCGTGCGCAGCAGCTCGTCCGGCCAGTAGGGATTCTTCTCGAGCTTCTTGCGCGAGATGCCCTGGCCGGACTCGCCGCGTCCCAGCCGCCGCAGGCCGTGCAAAAGCTCCGTCGCCAGATGCGCGAGACCGGGATCGAGCTCGAACGCCTGCTCATACTCGGAGACGTGCCACCCCCACGGGTCGTCCGCCGTGAACAACACCGGATCCACCCCGCCGCACGGCTTGCGGCCGAGGCGCGGCGGCGGCATGAACTCCGAGTACGCGTCGATCGGATATCGCGGAGACCGCCCCGGTCCGGCGGACCAGGGATCGCCGGCGAGAAGCTGCTTCCACCCCGTTTCAGACATGATCGCCTCACAGAAAGGACCCGGCGGCCCGGCGGAAGTCTAGCGCATGCCCGGCCGCGGCCCTGATCCCATTCTGCGCGGCTGCCGCGCCACCGCGTCCGGCCGTGGCTCCATTCTGTGCGAGCAACACAGCACCGCGCGCGACCGTGACTGCATCGCGCACGACCGT